>WNGB01003625.1_pt1 | contig 24874 bp, 25 predicted proteins | sample 5400681 | NCBI WGS metagenome assembly WNGB01 (sample SAMN13153367, study PRJNA577476) | soil metagenome | isolation source: 115 cm soil or saprolite under grassland replicate 2 | place: USA:California | collected 2016-06-15
CCTCGGCTTCCGCCGCTACAAGACGTACCGCGTCTACGACAAGGCGCTGTGAACGTGTTCGTGACGGGTGGAACCGGCTTCGTGGGCGCCCACCTGGTCAAAGCGCTGCGGGCGCGGGGCGACCGCGTCACCTGCCTGGTGCGCCGACCCCCCCCCGACCTCGCGGAGCGGCCGGGGTGGCGCGACGTGCGGGTCGAGCGGGGTGACCTGGACGACGCCGATGCGCTGCGCCGCGGGTGCGCCGGCGCGGAGGTCGTGTTTCACGTCGCCGGGAAGGTCGTGGCCCGCGACGCGCTCGAGTTCATGGCGACGAACCGCGACGGGACGGCGAACGTCCTGGAGGCAGCGCAGGACCACGGTGTGGCTCGCTTCATCCTCGTCTCCTCCATCGCGGCCGCCGGACCGACCGTGCCGGGTCAGCCGATCGACGAAGCCCGGCACCCCGCCCCGGTCACCGACTACGGGCGCTCGAAGCTCGCGGCCGAGGTCCTGGTCCGCGCGCTCGACTTCCCGTGGACGATTGTCCGGCCACCCGTCGCCACCCGTCGTGTATGGCGAGTGGGACCGGGGCACGCTCCAGATCTTCCGGCTGGCGCAGCGCGCGGTGGCGCCGGTGTTCGGTGACGGCTCCCAGGAGCTGTCCGTGATCCACGCCGAGGATCTGGCGCGGGCGCTGATCGCGACGGCCACGACGACGGCCGCCGCCGGGCGGGTGTACTTCGCCGCCCATCCGACGACCACGACCGGTCGCGACCTGTTGCTCGCGTGCGGCCGGGCGCTGGGCCGGGCACCGCGCACCGTGCCGGTGCCGCCACTCGTGGCGCGCGGCGTCCTCTGGACCCTGGGCTCCCTGGCGCACCTCGCCGGCCGCGCCACATTCCTCTCGGCCGACAAGGCGAACGAGTACTTGGCCCCGGCCTGGACCTGCCGGGCCAATGCCCTCACACGGGACACCGGCTGGCGCGCGTCCATCGACCTCGACACCGGGCTGCGCCGCACCGCCGCCTGGTACCGCGCGCAGGGGTGGCTATGAGGGGGAACCCGTTGGGCGGAGGGGCCGTCTGGGGCCAGTTCACCGCGATCGACCTCGCGACGTTGGCCTATGGGGGCGTGGCGACGATCGCCCTGGGCCTGTCGTTCCGAGGGGACGTCATCCCGGGGTGGCCGTGGCTGTTCGTCGCGCACGTCCTGCTCCTCCTGCTGGTGCTGCTCGCCCCGCGGGCACGGGCCGCCGGTCCGGTCGGCCGGTTTCTGGGCGATTGGTACGCGATCCTGCTGCTCGCCGCGCTGTACGGGGAAATCGGCGTGCTCACGCTGGACGCCGGGTTCCAGAACGACCTGCCCATTCAGCGGCTCGAGGCCTGGGTCTTCGGCTCGCAGGTCGCCTACCGTTGGATCCGCGAGTTACCGAATCCGACGCTCTCCTGGATCCTCCACGCCTCTTACCTCGCGTACTACCCGATCCTCTACGCGTCGCCGCTCGGTCTCTGGCTGGCGGGGCGCCGCGATGCGTCCCGGCATACGATCTTCGCCGTGATGGTGACGTTCTACGTGTGCTACATCGCATTCCTCTTCTTCCCCGTGGCGGGCCCGCGGTACGCGTTCGACGCGGCGCGCAACGCCGCGACGGAGGTGTGGCCGGCCCGCTTCGCGCAGTGGCTGCTGGACCGCGGCGACTCGTGGGGCGCCGCGTTCCCGTCCTCCCACGTGGCGGCCTCGGTCGTGGCCACCGGCATGGCGCTGCGCTACTGGCGCACGCTGGGGCTCGTGCTGCTCCCCTTCACCGCCGGCCTCATCCTCGCCGTCGTATACGGACAGTTTCACTACGCCGTAGACGCGATGGCGGGGCTGGTGGTGGCGGCCCTGATGCTCGGCGTGATGCAGACGGCCGAGGCAGAGGCGCCCCACCGGATGCGCATCGCCGACCTCGGGGCGGAGCCGGAACAGAGCGCTTAGGGACTACTGCGCGCGGCGCAGTCGAGGCAAGAAACGACCGGTGACCCGCATGTACGCAGCGTATGACGCCCCCAGCGGCGACGCACGCAGCCGCCCCTCTTCCCGTCGCGCCGTGAGCGACAGTGCCACCAGGGCGTACAGCCACGCGGCGAGCGTCGCGGGATGCGGACACAGCGCCGCGGCGCCCGCCAGAGCGAGGAGGAACGCCGCGTAGAACGGGTGGCGCACCCAGCGGTACGGCCCCCACGTCACGATCTGCTGGGGCGCGTCCGCCTCCTGGTGCCATAACGCGATGCGCGCCTGGTGCGCCCCCGCCGCGTAGGCGACGAGGGCGATCGAGAGGACCGCGAGCGGCACAGCCGCGGGCGCGAGCTGGTGGGTCAGGGGCGTGACGAATCCCGCTTCCGCGGCGATGATGAAGAGCGGGGTCGCGAAGAACGGCGCGGCGGTGAGCCACCACCGCATGTTGAGTCGACCGTCGCGCCGGAAGAACAGCACGGGCAGCAGGCCCACCACGGCGAAGTTCATCAGGACCAGCGCCACGCCGACCTGGTTCACGCGGCGAGCCTCCACCCGAACTCCACGAGGAGCGCCCGGTACACCGCCGCGTCGGCGGCCGCGTAGCGGCGCATCGTGTCGCGCACGGCGTCGGGCCGCGTCACCGCCTGAGCGTCGAGCCAGCGCTTCACCCACCGCAGGTGGCCCTTCTCTTCTTCCAACATCCGCGCGAGCGTGGCCGCGACGGCCGGATGCGTGCCCGGCCGCTTGAGGTGTGTCGTGAAATGGCGGAACACGCGCCGCTCGAACACCTGGGTGAGCGCCAGGACCTCGAGGATCGTCAAGGGCGTTCCCACGGTCGCCGCGTAGCGCGCCTGGTAGGTGTCGCGCGTCGGCCAGGGCCGGCCGCCGACGGCGAGCATCGTCTCGGTCCACAGCTGTGCATGCACGACTTCCTCGGCGGCGTGCCGCGTGAGGTCCAGCATCAGCTGCGGGTCCCGCGCGCGGCGCACCAACGCGCCGAGGATCAGGCCGCCGTGCAATTCGGAGGCGCGGTAGAAGTTGAGCGCCTCGAGCTCCTGCGGGGTGATCTGCATCGCATCCTCCTTCACAAGCTCGCCTTCAGGTGGTCCACCAGGCGCACGCCGCACAGGCGTTCGACGCGCTTGGCGAAGGTCCGGATCGCCACCGGGTCACCGGGGAACGCGACCGGCACGGCGCCGATCGCCTCCTCGCCGAAATGCTGGAAATGGGCCGCCGCGTCGAGCACTTGCGGCACGACGGCGGGGTCGGCCGCGATCCGCTTGGCCAGCAGGTCCGACGCGTTCTGGGCGTGCCGGACCTCGTCGGCGGCCAGGTAGCCGAGCAACCGGACGAGCACCGGCTCGCGGGCCTGCTCGGCGGTGCGTCGGAAGAAGTAGGCGGCGAGGTGCTCGGACAGCATGAACTCGACCAGCCGCCCGATCAGCTCGGCGGGCTGCGGCTCGACGGCCGCCCCGGCCCGGCGCATCGCGACGATCTCCGCGTCCGTGATCGCGGGCTCGTAGCCCACGGCGTCGAGGTAGCGCCGCAGAACGAGAAAGTGCTTGAATCCCTCGAACAGCTCCAGCGAGAAGACCGCCGAGGCATCCACGTCGTCCCAGGCGAGCTTCAGGAGGCGCGCCAGGTTCACGGGGTGAAACGCCTCGATGAGGGCGGCGTCGCGCAGCCCCGCGAGGATCGCCGGCTGCGTGCGGGCGAGCGGCGCGTCGATCGCGGTCCAGCGCACGCCCCGCTCCACCGACCAGCTCCCCCGGTCGGCCGCCCGGGCCTGCCGCGCGTACAGTCGGGTCCCGGCCATCAGTCCACCACCGGCCAGCGCGCGGCGTCGGGGCCGTGCGCCAGGAGAAACGCCAACGTCCACCGCTCGAGCCCGAACGCCACGCAGGCGCTGGCGGCGGGCGCGCCGTCCTCCAGCCGAATCCCGAACGCGTCGCCGAAGAAGGTTTCGTGGTTGTTGAACGACGCCGCGGCCATGCCCCCGAGCATCAGCTCTTGCTTGAGGACCTTCAGCTGTTGCAGCAGGGCCTTGCCCCGCGCCGTCGGGGCGAAGAACGGATCGCTCGCCTGTACGACGGCGCGCCCGAGGCCGAGCGCCTCCGCCAGCGCGGTCGCCCGGTGGATGCCGCGCTGCCGGAACGCCTCGACGGCGTCGAGCGGCCCCACGCACACTATCTCGCGCATCGTGAACGCCCACCCCCGGCTCAGCGGGGTGAGCCGCTCCCCTTCGTGGCGCCAGCACGTGGCCTGCGCCGTGAGCACGACGGGCCGTCCCCCCGTGAGCGTCCGGCCGGCGAGCCGGGCGTAGACATGGTAGCAGACCGCGGGCGGGAGCGCCGCGTCGGCGGGCTCGAGCGCGCGGCGCGCCGCCGCCGCCGGATCCGCGTCGGTCGCGACCCACTCCAGCACCGCCGGGTCGGTCGAAAGATGCGAGGCCGCGGTGAGCCACTGCGGGAAGGACTGGAAGTATCCGGCGCGCACCAGCGTCTCGAAGCCGAGACCGGAAGGCACGAGCCACTCGTCGTCCGTTTCCGCCGCCGCGAGCCGGCCGACCGCCTGACCCAGCGCCTGATGCAGTCGCAGGACGTCACCCCGCAGCCCAACGAGGCCGGGAGCCGCTTCCCACAGCTCGCCGCGCTCGCGCAGCGTCCGCACGATGTTTTCAGGCCTCCACATGGCTCGCCTCCGCGACGAACACGTGAGCGATGCGCTCGACGGTCCGGAAGTTGTCCATTCGGATCTCCGGGTCCGTTACGCGACGGCCGATGGCCCGCTCGACCCACGCGATGATCTCGAGGATGCGGATCGAGTTGATGAGGCCCCCGGCGAACAGGGGGGTCGTCGAGTCGACCAGCGTCCCCGGCGGCGCGAGCTTCCGGTTGATCCATGCCACCAGGTCGGCCGCGAAGCGGTCCCGCGAGCGTAGCGCGCTCATGCCGCTATCCCCCAGCGGGCCGTGAGGAGGTGGTCGACGACCCGAGCCCAATAGGTGTCGACCGGCGGGGCCGGCGCGCCGAGCAGCGTATCGGCACCGGCGGTCTCGAACCGCTTCGGCAGCGCGAGCTGGGGCGCGAAGTGCGACAGGCCGCGCACCGAGCGCCGCAACGCGTCGTCGCCGGTCCGATCGATCGACCGCTCGAGCAGCGCGTACGTCCGGAGATCGGCGAGCACGGGCCGCGGGAGCGCCTTGCGCTTCCACGCGGCGTCACGGGCAAAGGCTTCCCACGTGCGCTCGAGCAGCTCGCCGATCGCCAGCGCGCCCGCCCCGGCGCACAGGTGGAAGGTCCGCCCGCCGAGGTCCTCGCGGACGGCGAGCGTCGCAATCGCCGCGGCGACGTAGTCCGCCGGCACGAGATCCACCGTCGCGCCTGGCGCGCTGGGGATCATGGGCACGAGTCCGCGGTGCAACAGGCGCACGGCGTGGTGCACGGCATTGTATTGGGTCACGGTTCCATCGCCGGGATCGTCGCAGACGATCGTGCTGGGGCGTAGGATCAACCACGGCCGGGTCGCCGCGCGCACCAGGCGTTCCGCCTCCCACTTCGACTGCTCGTAGGCATTCACCCACCCCGCCCCGCCGTCCTCCGACGCCTCGGCGATGGACCCGGTACGGCGCCCGGCGACGAACGCCGTGCTCACGTACACGAGCCGCTCGACCCGCGGCCATTCGCCCGCGAGCTCGAGCACGCGCCGCGTGCCTGCCACGTTGGTCGCCCGGGCGACGTCGAGCGGCCGCGAGAACACGACGTCGGCTGCGGCGTGCAGCACCAGGTCCACCTCGCGCTCGAACTCGGCGCGCACGTCGGCTCCGAGCCCGAGGCCGGGCGCGAGCAGATCGCCGGCGACCGGCGTAACGCGGTCGACCTTGCGCCAGCGCGCCGGATCGCGCACCAACACGGCGACGCGCAACGCCGGGTCGGCGCGCAGCATGCGCGCGAGCACCGCCCGACCCACGAGACCGGTGGCCCCCGTCAGGAAGAGCATCAGGCCTCCACCGCCAGCGCGGTCCAATGCGCCCCGTAGCCGTAGGCGAACAGCAGGAGCTTGTCCCCCGGCCGCACGTCGCCGCCGTCCAGGGCGTCGCGCAGGTTGATGAAGTTGTCACCCGCCAGGGCGTGCCCGCGCCGCGCGATGTTGCCCGCCCACAGGCGGGCGCGGGGCAGGCCGAGCAGCCCCATCAGGATGTCCCAGCTCGTCCGGCTGACGTTGTGCGGGATCACCCAGTCCACGTCCTCAGGTTCCCACTCCGCCGCGGCGAGGGCGCGCTCGACGACGTGCGCTGCCGTCGGGAAATAGGACGCGACGATTTCGTCGCGCAGCGCGTCGCAGTCCCAGTAGTAGCCCTTGGTGACGTGCGCGGCCCCCGCGATCCGATTGCGGGCGCCGCCCCGCTCCACAAGGAGGGCCACGGCCGCGTCGGACGTGCAGTTGAAGATGGCCTCGCGCCCCGCGGCGGCGGGGAAGAACTCGGACGCCACGCACAGCACGCGCTCCACCGACTCGGCGAGACAAAGGGCGCGCGCCAGCCGCACGGCGCCGAACAGCGTCACGCAGGCGAGCTGGTCGAGACCCAGCACGGTCGCGCGCTCCAGCCCTAGCTCGTACTGCAGCCGCGCGGCCGGATACTTGAAGCGAGCCGTCGTCTGGAGCAGCCCACCGTCCCAAGGCGCGTCCGCCGGCTGCTGCGCCAGCGGCCCCGGCGTGCCCCCGTACAGGAGGACGTCCACGCTCTCCGGAGCGATGCGCCGCTCTTCCAGGAGCCGGCGCGCGGCCACGAGCGCGAGCTGATATGGACTTTCCGCCACCGCCACGTGCGCGTGCCCGAACCCGAACCCCTCGAGCACCGCGGCGTCGCTCGCGAGTAGGCCGGCGGCCCCCAGCTCGGCGACCGAGCGCGCCTCCTCCGCGAACGCGTAGGCGACCCCGGCGATGCTCGTCATGCGCCCTCCTCGAGCCAGACCACGGCCACCACGAACCCGCGCCACGGCCGGGAGAGGGAGGCCCTGGCCCGCGTCCGCCGGCCGTGCAGCGATATCGCCTCGAGGCGCCCCTTCCGATCGGCATGCAGCGCGAGCGCCCGGAATGGCGTGTCGGCACTCGCTCCACAGGCCTTCCATGCCGCCTCCTTCAGCGACCACATGGCGGTCAGCCCCAGCCGTCTGGCGAGCGCGCGTTCATCGCTGCGAAGGAAGTAGCGCCCGTGATTGCCGCGGACGCTGCCGCTGCGCTCCAGGTCGATCCCGACGCGTGCCGGGGCCGGCACGGCGATCGCCGCGCCCCGCCCCGCCACGTGGGAGATGGAAACGGTCAGGCGTCCCGCGGGAAGACCGGCGGCGTGGACGGCGCGTTTCGCGGCCAGGCGCCCGGCGCGCCAGTCGCGGCGGCGGACGGCACCCGGGAGCGCGGCGCAGGCGCGCCGCTCCGCCGCGGTCAGGCAGGCTGCGGCGAGCGGGCCATCAAGTGCAAGGGCGTAGGAGGTGTGCACGCCTCAAGACTATGGTCCCCGCCCAAGGGCGAGTCAAGCTATTGCAGTGCCGGGCGTTGGCCGCGGGCGCGCCGTCGCTGCATCGCGGCGGCCACGAGGAACGCGACGGTCACGGCCAGGGTGCCGAGCAGGAGCACCGGCGTCGACACCGGCAGCCAGGCGCCGAACGCGGCGTACAGCCACAGCCGCGGAAACCGCCCGACGAACGTGGCGAAGAGGTACTTGCCGATGGGATAACGGGTCAGCGGACCGAGGACGCGCGCCACCCAGTACGGCAGCGGCGTGAACGCGAGGATCAAGATGGCCCAGAACGGGCTCCAGTCGAACAGCTCGGCGCTCTTGCGGACCCAGTAGCTCTCGCGCGCCCGATCGAACTTGGGATGAAAGACTGCGTAACGGTACAGGTAGTAGTTGATGTATTCCATGTAGAGCGTCCCCGCCGTGGCCATCACGGCCACGGCGAGCGGCGGGTAGGTGCGCCCGGCGAGCATCAGCACGGGCTCGTAGCTGGCGGGGAAGAGCGGCGAGATCGGCCCGTTCATCACGATCGTGATCATGCCGAACGCGATGAGACCCGCCAGCTGCGGCCACCGCAGTGTGGGATAGATCGCGAGGAGCGCGAGGACGCCCGTGCTGCGGATCACGGCGTCCCACTGCGGCGTGCCGCGCCGGCGTACGAGCGCGTGCCCGAGTTGGCGAAGCACCTCGACTACGCTGAGACGACGTATAGGCGGTACGCGAAGAACGCGATCACCGCGCCTTCGAGTACCCACGCCATCGGCTGCTTGTAGTAGCCGATCAGCATGTCCCAACCCCAGTAACCCGTGTCCTTGAAGAAGGCGAGGGTGAACTTGCGTTTGGAGAAGGGCCAGAGCAGCGGCAGGCCCACAGTGCTCCCGATATCGGCCGCGTAATGGGCCAGGATGGCCACCAGGGCGAAGATCGCGTAGTGCGGGGAAAACAGGGCCACGAGCGCGCTCACGACCACGGCGAAGAGGACGCTATGCGTCACGGTGCAATGGAACTCAGGCTTCGCGAACCCGGCCCGGACCACCAGCGAATCGGCATTGGGCAGGAAGTGCATGCCGAGCACGAACACCGCGGTCTTGGGGTTCCAGTCGTAGGTCGCGATCGCGAGCGCCAGCGGTACGTGGCCGACTTGCATTCAATCCTCCGTGAACGGGGGTTCGAAACGTCGGGTCTCGAGCGAGCGATACGCGGCGAGCACCACTGCGAGCTCGCGGCGCGCGACGGCCAACGACACCTCGGGCTCGCGGCGCTCGCGGATGCAGGCGATGAAATGGCGCAACATCGCGCGGTAACCCATCAGGTCCCGCACGCCGGGGAAACGTAACCTGGTGCGGCGCCCCGTGACGAGGGCGAACAGGCCGTTACTTTCGAACGTGATGCTGCCCTCCGTGCCGTAGATCTTGGAGAGGCCGAGACCCGCGAGGCGGTTGGTCACGCTCCAGGCATGGAGCAGCTTCCCCACCGCCCCGCTCTCGAACTTCACCAGCATCTCGAGCCCGTCTTCGAACGGCGCAACGAGCGGCCGGTTCGTCTCCGGGCGCGCGGCGCACACCTCCCGCACGGCGCCGCCCAACCCGCACAGATAGTTCACCCAGTGCACGCCCCCTTCGAGCAGCGCGCCCCCGCCCATCAACTCGGCGTCCGCACGCCAACCGGTCGGGCGCTGGCGCCCGGCGCGGTTCAACTCGATGAAGAGCGCCTGGCCGATGTCGCCGGCATCGAGGTGACGGCGCAGGACCCGCAGGGCCGGCTTGAAGTGATAGTTCTCGGCCACCATGCAAACCCTGCCCAACCCACCCGCCCGACGCACGGCTGCCTCGATGGCGGCTAGCTCCCCCAGCGTCCGGGTCACCGGCTTCTCGATGAGCGTCGCCTTGTCGTGCCGCGCGGCGAGCGTCGCATGCTCGACGTGGAACGCCTGCGGCGTGCACACGATCACCGCATCCACGCGCGGGTCGGCGCACGCCTCCTCGTAGCTCCCAAACGCGCCGATGCCGCCGAAGCGCCGGTTGTACGTCTCCGCCTTTTCGAGCGACCGGCTGGCGTAGAGCAGCTCGATCCCTCCAAGTGATCGCGCCACGCGGCTGTGGGTGCGCGCCACGGCCCCGCATCCGAGCATACACAGCCGCACCGCCGTCATCGGCTCCACTCCGCGGCGATGTGCTGTCCCACTCGCAACGCATTGGCGGCAATCGTCAGACTCGGGTTGACGCCGCCGGAGCTCGGCAGAAAGCTCGCGTCCACGACGAAGAGATTGGGCACCCCGAAGAAGCGGCACCATGGATCGAGCGCGGCCTTGGCGGGGTCGCGGCCGAAGCGGCAGGTCCCTACGGCGTGCGAAAACGTGTTGATGGGCTTACGCACCCGCATCAGGGCTCCGGCCCGGCGCAAGACGCGCGCGCCCTCCCGGTACAGGGCCGAGCGCGCCTGGCGGTCGCGCCGCGTGTACTGGTGGAACACGCGGGGCAGCGCCGCCCCGTACGGATCAGTCCGAACGGGATCGAGCTCGACGCGGTTCGCGGGATCGGGTAGATCCTGCGCGATGCAGAGTAGGAACACCATGCGGTCCGCGGCTCGCGCACCGATGCTGCCGAGTGGAAAGCCCCCCTCCGCAGCGATGTACTCGGGCGGCGGCACCTGGAGTCCCTGAATCATCCCCCACGGACCCGGTGGCGGGCGGCCCGTGCCGTCCCCGAGATAGAAGTCGGTGAGTGCGACCTGCTTGTGGAACACGCGCTCGGGATTCGTGCGGGACGCGAACATGCCGATCACGATCCCGGAGCAGTGGCGCATCAGGCACCGACCCACCCATGAGCCGTTGGGCTCGACCTCTCCCAGACCCGACGACAGGAGCAGGGCGGCCGACGGGATGGCGCCCGCGGCGACCACGCACACCCGGCAAGCCACGAAGAACCTCTCCCTGGTGATGGCGTCCACACACTCCACGCCCGCGACCCGCTTGCCGTCGAAGCGGAGACGGAGCGCGACCGTGCTGTGCAGCACCGTCGCTCCTCCCGTCATCGCCGCCGGCAGCACGGTCACCGAGAGGTCGTTCTTCGCCCCGATCTTGCATGGGAAGAGGTCGCACGTGAGGCACTGGACGCAGGGCCGCCGCCCGTCGGTTGACGTGAAGTTGATCGCCAGGGGAATCGGAAACGGGTGCAGGCCGAGGGCGGTCGCCGCATCCGCGACACGGCGGGCCGGCGCGGAGAACGCGGGTGGCGCGCCGCCGTAGCCGGTCGCGCGCGGCGGCTCGGTAGGGTCGAGCCCCGGGACGCCCACGACGCCGAGCAGCCGTTCGGCTTCATCGTAGAAAGGCGCGAGGTCGGCATACTCGATCGGCCAGTCGACCGATTCCGAGCAGACGTCCGGGTACCGTTCGCGCAGCCGGAAGTCCGCCTCGCGCAGCCGGAACGACGCCGCGCCGTAGAACACCGACTTGCCGCCGACCGCCTCGTCCGGGTAAAAGCGCGCGCGCCCGAACCCGTAACGGGGCGTCTCGAACGGCGATGCGCTGCGGTACTTGCGGTCGAGAAGGATGGCGCGGGGATCCCAGGCCGAATCGTCGCGATCGACCCAGCGGCCGCGCTCGATCAACAGCACGCGCAGCCCCGCGCGCACCGCCGCGAGCGCGACCATACTGCCGCCGAACCCGGTGCCCACGACCACCAAGTCCCAGGGCTGTGTCATGGCCTCCTTGCTACGGCCTTCCCGCACGGAGGTCAAGGCCGTGTGGGACCCGCGGCCTCGATCAGGCGCTGGCGCTGGCCCGACGTGACGAGGTCCCGGGCCACGATGTCGCGGACGATCCGCGCCACAAACGCATATCCTCGCGGCTCCGCCACGAGCCAGCGCTCCCACTCCAGCTCGTCGAGCGCCGCGGCGAGCGCCGCGGCGTCCAAGCCCGTCGCCCGCCCCAGCGCGGGCGCAGCCACCCGCGCCCCGGTCTCGAGCACCGCCGCGGCGGCGAGCACCAGTTGCGCATCGGGCGAGAGGCGCCGGAATCCCACGCGCACCGCGCCGACGACCGTCTCGGGCAGATCGCCGGGCAGCGTTTGATCGAGCGTCTCGTGCGTGCGAGGCCACGCCGTCGCAAGCGGGGTCCGCTCGAGGTCGAGCCCCAGCGCCACCGCGTGGAACAATTCCACGGCGAGCAGCGGCAGGCCCGCTGAGTCGATGCCCACGCGACGCGCGACGCGGTCGATCTCGTCGCTGTGATAGCGCGGCAGCGCCCAGCGTGCCAGGGCGCGAAGTGCATCGGCCTCGAGGGGCGCGAGGCGCAGGGCCGCGCCGTCCACGTCGCGGCCGACCCGCGACTGCAGCTCGTCGAGCTCCGGCCGGTCGGCGTGAAGACTGCGGGTCAACAGCACCTGAAACGGCGCGCCGGCGAGGTCGCGCACCGCGGCGACCAGCGCAAGCAGTGAATCGCGGTCGAGCCAGTGCGCGTCGTCCACGAGGACGACTACGGGCTGCTCCGCGGTCACAGCCGCCAGCACGTCGCGCAGCGCGCGGCCCGGGGGATCGGCGGAGATCCCGCGCACCGCGGACCCGAACCGCTCGGCCCACTCGGGAAGCCGCGCCGCGAAGGCCGCGAGTGCCGGCGCCGGCGCCGCCGCGACGCCCGGGACGTCGAGCAGGCCGCCACGCGCGAGGCCCACGACCCCGCTCCACGGCTCCGCCGCGTCGGCCTCGACCGCGCGCACGAGGGCCGCCGCCGCGCCGTCGAGGCGCGCGCGCGCGATCACTTCCTCCGCGAGCCGGCTCTTCCCCGTGCCGGCGTCGCCCGCCACGATCGAGACGGCGGCATGGCCCCGCGTGCGGCAAGCCTCCCACACCGCGCCGAGCTGCGCCAGCTCCGCCTCACGCCCGACCAAGGGCGCGCGGCGCGACTCAGCGCCGACGGAGGGACCGCGATAGGCCCGGCGCGGCTCCGCGCGCTCGCGCGCGATCCGCCGGGCGAGCGTGGCGGTCTCGGCATCGGGGGCCCCACCCACCTCCGCCGCGAGCCGCGCCGTGAACGCGGCAAACGCGGCCTGCGCTGCGGCACGGTCACCGGCCAGCGCGAGCGCGCGCATGGAGGCCCGCACGGCGACGTCCGCCGTCGGGTCGAGCGCGAGCGCGCGCCGCGCCAGCCCCACCGCGTCCGCGGCGCGGCCCCGACCCAGCTCGGCCTCCGCCTGCCGCGTCAGCGCGTCCACGGCGCGCGCGCGCCACAGCGTCCGCTCCGCCGCGAGCCAGTGCTCGAACTCGGCCGCCCCGGGCACCGCAAAGCCCTCGAGGAACTCCCCGCCGACGAGCCCGGAGGCGCCCGCCCAGTCCTCCGCGCCGGCGAGCGCGTCGAAGCGGTCGGTGTCGAGCTCCACGGCGTCGGCGGCGAGACGGACGCGCGTGGCGTCGGTCTCGAGGCCAGGGTCGCCGGTGCAGCGGCGCAGAACGCGCAGCGCTTCGTTGAGCGAGTGCCGCGCGGCGCCTTCGGGCTTGTCGGGCCAGAGGAGCCCGATCAGGTGGTCGCGGGCCCGCGCGCGTTTGGGCGACCGCGCCAGGTAGACGAGGAGCGCCACGTTCTTGCGCCACAGCAACTCCCCCGGCGTCGGCCCACCGTCGACGCTCACGTCCACGGGACCGAGCGTGCGGCAGCGGATCACCGCCCGCAACCCCCTGCGAGCCGCCGCCGGGCGTCGACGACCAGCGGGCGGTAGGCCTCCTCGGCATCCGCCCACAGCGTGACCACTCGGCGCAGGTCTTCGCAGCCGGCCTCCGCCCCGCGTTGCCACCGGGCCCACACGCCCAGCGCCCAGTCGATTTCCACCGGCTCCACCTCTCCGGTGAGCCATCCCTCGAAGTCGGAGTTCTCGTACCACAACCACGCGCGATCGGCCGAGAGCCATTGGGCGCGCCGTACGTGCAGCACGGCACGCGCAAAAGGATCGGCCCAGTGTTCCGACTCATCGAAGGGCAGCAGCTTGTCGGACAGCGCCAGCGCCGCCCCGGTGTCGCCACGCGCCGCGAGATCCAGGGCGTTGAGCAGCGTCTCCAGCTGCCGCTCGTTCGCCCGGGCGCGCTGTGCGAACAAGCCCCGCCAGGCCCGTGCCGCCAGCAGGTCGCGGCGCGCGTAGGCGTCCACGGCGAGCGCCCACGCCGCGCGCGCCGCGCCGGACCCGGTGAGGACGTCGCGGCCCCGGTCCACCTCCGCCGGCGGGACGCCGGGAACGCCGAGGGCCGCGGGCAGCAGGCGCCACTCGAGCGCTTCGAGGCCCGCCGACGGCGTGCCGAACAGGGCCGCCGCCGAGTCGAATTGCGCCAGCGCCTCAGCCGGCCGTCCGAGCATGACCAGGGCGAGCCCCTGGGCCTCGTGTCCCGAGGCGCGACGCGCCGGCGGTTCCGCGGAGGCGGCGAGCTGCCGGCCCAACTCGAGCTGCGTGCCGGGCACGTCGAATCCGAGGGCGAACCGGAACGCGCGTGCGACGTCGCGTTGTCCGCCAGGATCCATGCCCGACAGCAGGTGCGGCAGGCTCTCGGGCTGGAACCGGGCCCTGAACGCCACCTCGAGCGTCGACACGATGTCGAGGTCGGGCGTCGCCGGCGCGCGGCGGATCTGCTCCAGCCGATCGAGGGCAAGGCGCGCCTCGGCTTGCCGACCGAGGCGAATCAGCGCCCACACCAGCTGATCGTGCGCCGGCGCCAGCGAGGGATTCTGCGCCGTCGCCTGCTCCAGCACCGCCGCGCCGCTGTCGAGCGAGACGCCCGCGAGCGGTCCGCGATGCATCAGCTCCGCCCCGTACAGGAGGCGCGCGTACGGATCGTCCGGGTAGCGGTCGAGCGCCAGCTCGTAGATCCGGTAGCGCGCCGGGCCCTGCGGTGCCAGCTCCGCTTCGATCAGCAGCGAGTCGAGCGGCTTCAGGTAGCGCCACTTCCCGGCCAGCTCGGTGCGCAAGTTCACCGTCGACGCGACCCGTTGCCAACGCTGCGCATTGGCGCGACGCCACACCGCGCGCGCGAAGTTCGTATCGAGGCGTCGCGCTTCCTGAAAGTGCCGCTCCGCCGCGCTCCAGGCGTCCTGGCGGAACGCCTCCTCCCCCTTCAGAAATTCCTCCAGCGCGTCCACGTTGCGCCCGCGCAACGTGCTGTCGGGGTGGTACACCTCCTCGAGCTCAGGGTGGGTCCGCTGAATCAGCCACAGCGCCAGGTTGTCGGCGAGGTCCACCTTGTCGCCGGCACTCCCGGCGATGCCGTAGCTGTGCAGCCGCCGGCCGAGCGAGTCCCGCACCTCGAGCTGCACGGCGATCGAGTCGCCCCGCTGGGTGACTCGGCCCACCGCGCGGCTCACCACCGGCACCGGAGGTGGGCGTCGGCCCGCGAGCGAGTCCTCCCCGCGCTCCAGGGCGTAGCTCGGCGGTACGAGCCGGATCTGCGGAAACCGCTCCAAGATGTCCGAGGTGAGAAAGGCCAGCTCCATCCCCAGGCTCGGGTCGGTCGAGCCCTCGACCTGGAACGGCTCGACCATCAACTCGTACGGAGGCGATTTGGCGCACAGACCGAGGGAGCCGCAGAAGGCCCGCGCCGCGATCGCACCCGCCAGGACGATCCCCGCGACGGGCCACACGTACGACCGGGGCCGCGGCACCCACAGGGCGTGCCGGAACGCCGCGGCATCGGGCCATCGCTCCTGCGGAGTCGGCCGCAGAGCCCGTTGCAGCGCGGTCGCCACGCGCCGCGGCACGGCGGACCAGGACGCGCCTTCGGACCAAGGGCGACCGGTCATGGCTTCGTACAGCACCATCGCCAGCGCGTACAGATCGGTGCGCGGCGTGACGTCGCGCCCCGCAGCCTGTTCGGGGGGCATGTACTCGACCGTCCCGACCGGCTCGCCCGGCGCGGTGAGCGGCGGCGTGGAGGGATCCGAGACCGACTTGGCGATCCCGAAATCGATGAGCACCGCCCGCCCCTCCACCAACAGGATATTGCTCGGCTTGATGTCGCGATGGACCACCCCACGCCCATGGCAGGCTTGCAACGCATCGAGCAGGTCGCGGCCGATCCGCATGGCCTGGGGCAGCGGGAGCGGGCCACGTCCCAGGTGGTCGGCGAGCGTCTCGCCGTCGAGATGGGGCATGATGTAGTAGAACAGGCCGGCCCGAGGACCGACGTCGAACACCGGGACGATGCCGGGGTGGCTCAGGTGGGCGAGGACTTGCGCTTCCCGCAAGAAGCGCTCGGCGGCGTGCGCGCTCGCGAGCTCGGGCCGGATGATCTTGACCGCGATAGGACGGTCGAGCCGCGTATCCCGGCCCAGAAAGACCATGCCCATGCCGCCGCTCCCCAGCTCGCGCACGACCTCGTATTCGGGCGCCAGGGCGGCGCGCAGGCGATCGAGCAGGGCGGACATGGGCGGTGCGGGCGAATGTAACAGCCCGCACCGCGGTTCGCCCGAAGGCGGAAACGCAAGACGGCCCCGGATTTCTCCGAGGCCGCCCCCTCACCACGCGCTACGCACCACTCATCGCATCACTGCACCGTGATCGTCAGCTTCATCCCCAGCGCGGCGTGCGGCACGCAGTATCCCTTGTACACGCCCTTGGGTGCGTTGGCGAACGACACGTCGTACGTCTCGTTCGGCTGCGTGAGGAACGCGCCAGACAGGTTGTCGATCGTGTTCGGCATCCCCGCGGTCAGCGCCGCCGCGGCGCCCGCCGGGATCGAGTCGCCCCAGAAGGCGATGTTGTGCGGCCCGCCCGACACATTGATGAAGCGCACCGTCGTGCCTGGCGCGATCGTCAGGGTCTTGGGCTCGAACGCCGCGACCGTGCTCCCGTTTCCCGTCATCTTGACTTCCACCACCGGACCGGTGGGTGCTGGCGCCGCGCTGGACTGACCGGCGGCGGTTTGGGTTTGGTCGGCCTGCTTCCCGCCGCCGCAGGCGAGGGCGCCGAGCGCGGCGATGGTCGTGAGCAGAGTGAAGCGCATTGCGGATGTCCTCCGGAGACGTTGGGCTGGTGGGGCTTGTGAACGCATTCACAATATAGACGGCCGCTCCTAAAACGGGAGACCCGCCGACATCCCCGCACAAGCCATTGCGTTTCAAACTCTTTCCCCAATATTGGGGCGGTTTTTTTCGCCCTCCTTACATCACTATCGGAGGTTACACGGTGCGGAAAACGCTCGCATTGCTCGCCCTCGCGGCGAGTATCGCCACGAGCGCCCAGGCACAGAGCGCCTGGCAGACTGAAATCGGGATCCAGGGCGGCTATTCCCGCTTCAAGCCGGCGGGGACGGCTGCGAATGACCACGTCGACAGGTTCGACATCCCTGGCGTCACGAACACCTCAAACGGCGCGTCGTACAATGCGCTGTTCTTCATCCTTCCGTGGAAGAACAAGATCGCGCTCGAGCCGTCGGCGTCCTTCTCGGCCCTGGCCGGTCTCATCAACCAGGCCAGCATCGGGCTGCGCGCCGACTACGCGCTCGGTCGGAAAGCCTACGCAGCTGGCGGTGCCCTGATGGGCTACACCGCCGGCGGCGGGAGCACCGATTATCAGCTCGGTCTCCAGGCCGCAGTCGGCTACCGGCTGCGCGTCACCGGCAGGTTGAACGGCCGGGTCGAAGCGAACTGGATCAGCACCAAGGGCACCGATCAGATCGCGCCGGCCAACGCGTACTCGCTGTTGTTCGGCATTTCGACGCGGCTCTAATGACCCGACACTACGCTCACGACGAGGGAATCACCGTGCGCACACATAGCTTGCTTCTCGGCATTCTGCTCTTGGCAGTGGCCGTACCGGCCGCCGCGCAGCGCCGGGCCGCCCCCCGCCGCGCTTGGGAGCCCGCTCTCGGCATTGCCGGCGGCTATTACATCATCTACGTGCCCGGCCAGGGCAGTCTGGACGGGTTCGCGGCGCCGGGCACCGGCTTCGGCGGTCTGCTGCCGGTCGCTCCGTCGCCGACCGGGCTGTTCGCGATCCTCCCCATCGGCGAAAAGCTCGCCCTCGAGCCTTCGTTCGATGCGCACCGCACCCAGTCCGGAGGCACGACCACGTTCACCGGACAGCTCCTGGGACGACTGGACTACGCCTGGAAGGGCGGTTGGTACGGCGCCGCCGGCGCCAACCTGCTCTACTTCAAGGCGACCGGCGCGAGCGCCACGACCGTGTTGGGCGTCAACGTGGGCTGGGGCTACCGCTTCCACCTGACTCGCAATCTCGGCGGGCGGTTCGAGGCCAGCTACCTCATGTACCCGCAGAATGACGACCTCGGGCAGGCCACCAACACCTTCGGCCTGAGCTTCGGGGTCACGATGCCGCTGAAGTAGATCCCGCAGCGCGCTGCACGAGTCACGCACGGCCCCCGGCAACGGGGGCCGTTGCGCTATACATTGTCTGCGATGCCCGAGCTGCCGCAAATCCCTCCCGCGGAGCTCGCCGAGCGCCTGGACCGCGGCGAGCCCCTCCAGGTCCTGGACGTCCGCGCCGCCGACAAAGTCGCCGCCGGGCACGTCGCCTTCGGGCCCGCCCTCGCGTTTCGGGCCATGCCGAACTCCAAGATCTTCACGCTCCCGTCCCTCGACCCGCTCGGCCTCGACCCCGCACGCCCGGTCGCGGTGATCTGCGGGCACGGCAACTCCAGCAAACAGACGGTGACCTTCCTGCGTGAGCGCGGCTACCAAGCCTCGTCAGTCGCAGGCGGGATGGCCGCATGGGAGACGGTGTACGTGGCACGGCGGCTGGCTCCCACTCCGTCGCTCGAGCATGTAGTCCAGCTCGACCGCGTGGGCAAGGGCGCGCTGAGTTACGTGCTGGTGAGCGAGGGCGACGCCGTCCTCGTCGACCCGGGCCGCCATCTCGACCGTTACGACGCGGTGCTCGCCGAGCTGGGCGCGACCCTCGCCGCCGTCGTCGATACCCATGTGCACGCCGATTACGTGAGCGGGGCGCGCGGAGCGGCGCAGCGCTGGCAGGTGCCGTATTTCCTGCACGCCGACGACGCTCTGTCCCCGTACGACGGCGCGCCCGGACGCCTCGCCTTTCAGGCACTCGCCGACGGCGACACGATCGCTTTCGGCCGCGCCACCTTGCGCGCCGTGCACGTGCCGGGACACACGCTCGGCAGCGTGTCGCTCCTGTCCGACGATGGCCTGGTGCTCACGGGCGACTTCCTCTTTGTCCAGTCGGTGGGGCGGCCCGACCTCGGCGGCCAGGCCGTCGGGTGGGCCAAGCTGCTGTGGGACAGCCTCGAGCGGGTCCGCCGCGAGTGGCCCGGTGACCTGGTGGTGCTCCCGGCGCACTATGCGACCGAGATCGAGCGGCGGGCCGACCGGGCCGTCGCCGCTCGGTTCGATGTGATCAGCGCGACGAACACGTCAGCGGCCATTCAGGACGAACGCGCCTTCCTCCGGTGGGTCGCGGATCACGAGACCCCACCGCCCGAGGCATACCGGACGATCAAGTTGGCGAATCTTGGGCTCGTCGAGATCTCGGACGCTGACGCGGAGGTCCTGGAATCGGGTCCCAACCAGTGCGCGATAGGGTGAGCGGTACGCGTTGAGTGGTGCGCGGGTAAGCGCTTGCCCGCGCACTGCTTACCACGCACGCGCGCCACAAGTGTGCAACTCTCACAGACCTCACCGTCTCTCGTAGCGTCTCTCACAGGATCTTCGCCATGCAGACGCTCCGCCGCGCGCTGGGGCTCGCCGTTCCCCTCGCGGTCGCTCTCTCCACCGTCGCGCTCGCCCAGGGGTGGATCGATCCGGTCCGCCCTGTGCTCCCCACGATCCCCATGGGACGAATCGAGCGCATTCGCAGTGCCGTCCAGGTAAGTGTCAGCGGCCGCGTCGCTCGCGTCACCGTCGAAGAGTGGTTCCGCAACACCGGTCCGGCCATGGCCGAGGGGGTCTATCACTTCCCACTGCCTGGCGAAGCCGTGTTCTCGAGCTACTCCCTCTGGCAGGGTGACCAGGAGTTGCGCGGCGAAACGATGGACGCCGCGCAAGCGCGCGCAATCTACGAAAACATCGTCCGCATGAAGCGCGACCCCGCGCTGATCGAGCTAGTCGGCCAGGGATTGATCCGGGCGCGCGTCTTCCCCATCAACCCGGGCGAGACCCGCAAGATCACGCTCAAGTACACCCAGGTTCTCGACCGTTCGGGCGACGCCTGGCGGTTCCGCTACCTCGGCGACCGCGCGCGGCAGAGTGCTCCGCGCAGCTTCCGACTGGAGGCGGACAGCGCGGCGCGCTTCGGGGACCCCTACTCCCCGACCCACCAAGTACGCATCAACCGCAGCGGGGACCACCTGGAGGTGACGCTCGACGACACCGCTCCGGGTGGTGACTTCGAGCTGTTCTTCCCCCTCGCCCGCGGACTCGTGGGGCTGTCGCTCGTGACCGACCACCCCGCCGGTGAGGATGGGTACTTCATGCTGTTGCTCGCTCCGGGGGCGGCCGCGCAGACAGAGGCGTTGCGGCGCGACGTCGCGGCCGTGATCGACGTCTCGGGCTCGATGTCCGGTGAGAAGCTCAACCAGGCGAAGGCGGCGCTGATCCAACTCCTCGGGACCCTGCGGGAGCAAGATCGCTTCCGCCTCGTGGCCTTCTCGGGGGCCGTGCGACGCTACGCGACGGGCTGGACCGCGGCCACGGCGGAGAACCGCCGCGACGCGACCGCCTGGATCCGCAGCCTGGAGGCCGAGGGCGGCACCAACATCGCGGGCGCGCTCGCCGAGGCTTTGACCGACGCCCCCGCCGAGGAAGCGCTCGGGGTCGTCGTGTTCCTCACCGACGGCCTGCCAACCGCGGGCGACACCGATCCGGAGCGCATCGCCGAGCGGGCCGAGCAGGGCCGCGGCCGATTCCGCCTCTTTGCGTTCGGCGTGGGGGACGACGTGAACACGTTCCTCCTCGACCGGCTCACCGAGCGGGCGCGGGGTACCACCGAGTACGTCCGTCCCGGTCAGGACATCGAGCGGGCGGTCGGGACACTCGCGGCGAAGGTCGCCAGCCCTGTCCTCACCGATCTCACGCTCGTGGCCGGCCAGGGTGTGGAGCTGTACGACGTGCAGCCGGGGAACTTGCCCGACCTGTTTGCGGGCGACGAGCTGGTGGTGTTTGGCCGGTATCGGGGAGCGGGGAGCGGGGAGCGGTCTGTAACAGTGCGTGGGCGGCGTAACGGTCGGCAGGAACAGTTCTCGACGGTCCTCACGGATCGGGAGGGCGTTGCCGCGCGCTACATCGAACAGCTCTGGGCCGCGCGCAAGGCCGGCGCGCTGTCACGCGAGATCCGGTTGCACGGCCAGACGAGCGAGCTGATCGAGGCTCTCAAGCAGCTGGCGCTCCGCCATGGCATCCTCACGGAGTACACGGCGTACCTGGTGCAGGAACCGACCGTCGTGGCGCGCCAACGCGAAGAGCAGCGTGTGCTCCAGGCGCCTGCCCCGGCGCCGCGGGATCAGGCTGGCTCGGGCGCGGTCGCCAAAGCGGCGCGCGAGGGTGCGATGTCCAGCGCAGTACACCTCGACGGCATCGTGGTGACGGGCGTATGGGAGGCGGCTCGCTCGAACAGCGGCGTCGCTACTCAGCGAGTGGGTGGGCGGCTCTTCACGTTGCGCGACAGCACCTGGACGGACCTCGGCCACGGCGACTCGCTGCGTCTGGTGACGGTGGCGCCCTACAGCGACGCGTACTTCGCCCTGCTGCGCGCCGTGCCCGAGCTGGTCGCCGTCGCGGCACTCGAGCCTGCCGTGCTGGTGGCCGGCAAGCGCGCCAGCATCAAGATTGGAAAGGGTGGCAAGGAGGCTTGGATGCCGGGCGAGCTGGAACGGCTGGTGAGAGAATTCCGGGGATAATGCCCGAGGACCTGGCGGACGTCTATCGTTCCACCTACCGCGCGCTCGTGCGCTTCCTCTACCGCAAGGTATGGGACGCCGAGCGCGCGGAGGACCTCGCCCAGGAGGCGTTCGCGCGGGCGCTGGTCCACAAACCGGAAAACGCGCGGGGGTGGCTCTTCGTCGTGGCGGCAAACATGGCGCGGGACGAGGCACGGAGGGCAGCCCGGGAGCGGCACCATCTGACGCTCCTGAAGAGTGAGCCGGAGGCGGCGCCCGGTGCGGTCGAAGACGAAATCGACGCGAGCACCCAGGGCACACGAGTCCGGGCCGCGCTCGACCAGCTCACACCGAGGGATCGGGAGGCGCTGCTGCTGTGGGACGCCGGCATGTCGTACGACGAGATCGCGACGCAGACGGGGCTGGCGCGCGGTGCGATCGGGACGACCCTGGCGCGGGCCCGCCGGCGGTTGGTGGAAGCCTATGAATCACGAAGCGAGGGGCAAAATGTCGCACGTGGATGACGGCGCGCTGCACGCCTACCTCGACGGGGAGCTGTCACCCGTGGAGCGGGAGCAGCTGGAGGCGCATCTCGCCGACTGCTCCGCGTGTCGCGCTCGGCTCGATGAAGAGCGGGGGCTGGTCGAGCGGGCCAGCCAGCTACTCGGTCTCGCACAGCCGCCCGAGCGGGCGGCGCCTCCTCCCCTGCACCAGCTGGGTCACCCGCGGCTCATGTGGCGCCTGCGCATGCCGCTCGCCTGGGCCGCGACCGTCGTAGTCGCGATCGGGTTCGGGTACGTCCTCGGTGGGGGGACCTACCGCGGAGGTCCGCCTCCCGCGTCTGAGCCGATTCGCAGCGTCACCGCCAGCAGCACGGCGGAGTCATCTGCTGGCCCGGTTGAAGTGGCAGTGGCGGAGCACGCGGAGCGGCAGCGCGCCGAAGACGCCCCAAGGGCGCGCGCCGCACGTCCAACGGCGCGCCGGGAGGCTGACAAGGTCCCCGACCAGGCCGCCGCCAACGTCCACATCGACGGTGCGGCGGCGGTTCCCGCGGAACGGCGCCTCGCGGCGGCGCCGCCGCTCCGCCTCGATGCGATCGTGGTCACGTCGTCCGCTGAAACGGGCCGCGCCGCGGCCCGCGACCAGCCGGTGGCGACCGCGTGGCCGATCATCGAGCGCGAGGCCGCGCGCGCGCTGCTGGGCACCGATCCCGTCGGCGTACCCGGTGTCCCGGTGCGGGACCTGCGCCGCAGCCCCGCCGGCGACGCCGTGGTGCTGGTGGAGCAGCAAGTCGATTCGGCGACCGTGATTCAGCTCTTCCAGCGGCGCATCGAGGTGGAGCGGGTGGCGCGTGAGGCGGCACCGACGGCGGCGCTCGCGCCGCAGCCCGCCGCAGCAAGCCTCTACGGCGGGACCGAGCGGCTCGCGCGGTTCGTCGGATCGCTGCGCGTGGAAATCGCGGGGCCGCTCCCGGCCGATTCCCTCAACAAACTGCTCGAACGCGCCCGGCCGATTCCTTAAGGGCCCCGCCGCCACACAATCAGCTCGGCTACGACGCTTACGGCGATCTCTTCCGGCGTCACGGCGCCAATCGCCAGGCCCACGGGGACGCGCACGCGCTGGAGGGCCTGCGGCGGGACGCCCGCCGCGGTCAGCCCCTTGGTCACCACGGCTTTCTTGCGCCGGCTCCCCAACAGGCCCACGTAGCCCGCTGGTGACGTAGCGATGCGCTCCAGGATCAGGGCGTCGTTACGATGGCCCCGCGTCGCAATGACGACGGCATCGGCCGCGGTGAGTGGGTAGCGCGCGAGGGCGGCCTCGACCTCGGCGGCGGTCACCTCGATGCCGTGTGCAAACCGGGCCGGGTCGGCGTACTCAGCCCGGTCATCGATCACGACCACGCGGAACCCCGCGGCGGCCGCGGCCCGCGCGATCGCGGCGCCGACGTGACCGGCACCGAACACGAAGACGCGCGGCGGCCTGGTGAGCCGCTCCACGACGAACTTACCGTCGCGCGTCAGCATCGCCGGCACTCCCGTCAGGGCCTGGGGCGCCAGCGGCTCGAAGCTCTTCACCGGTCCCGCCTCCCAGACGACGCCGGTGCGCACCAGGCCCGCCTCCGCGCCCGCTGCGGCCTCGAGCACCGCCACGTACCGTTCGTCGGGCACGAGCGGCTCCACGAAGATGTCGACAGTGCCCCCGCAGGAGAGCCCGAGGTCGCCGGCGAGGTCGGCGTTCAGGTGATGGGTCACGAGCGCGGGGCGGCGCCGCGCCTGCGCGTCGAGCGCCGCGCCGATCACGTCGGCCTCGACGCACCCGCCGCCCACGGTGCCGATCAGCCGGCCCTCCGCTCCCACAAGCATCTTCGTGCCTGCCGGGACCGGGGTCGAGCCCCGCACGCGTGCCACGGTCGCGATCGCGCCCGGCGTCCCCGCCCGGGCGAGCTCGGCCGCCGCGCGCCAGATACTCATCATGATGGGGGAGGATTCGAGGGTGTCGGCCATGCCCCCAAAGCTAACTACTGTACGACGATCGTACCGCGCATCCCCGCGCTGACAGCGTGGAATGTGCAATGATACGTGTACGTGCCGGTTTGCAGCGTGACGGGAAAAGTCCCCGAGGTCATGGTCTGTGAATTCGAGGGCGTGCTCGGCCCCGTGTCCCACGTCACATTGTGGCCATGCGACGCGTTCGACCAGGAGAACGTCACCTGCCCCGCTGACACCGTGTCCGGCGTCGGGTTGAAGCGGTCGTTGCTGACGGTGATGGTGGTGCTGTGGCCCCCGGTCCCGCCGCCGTACGGATTGCTCCCGTAATTGTCGCCGCACGCCATCACGACCGCCGCCACGATGATCATCAGACCGAGAGCTCGCATACCGCCTCCGCATGGTGGGAACGTCCCTGTCTACGCCCTGGGACGACGGAAGGGCCCCCGCTGGATTCGCGAGGGCCCCCCGGGAGCGGTGACACCGCGACGGTCCTAGTGGGCTTCGCGCTCCAGCGCGTCGGCCGCGAGGCGCGGCGAGATGATGGGATAGCGGCCCGCGAACCAAGCCCACGCGAGGAGGAACAGTCCGGCGAAGAAGAGGGTGACGCCGATCTCGGGGATGCCGATCGCCGGACCGGCCCCGTGGTTCACCGATGGAACCACCTCGAGATAACGCTCGAGCCAGATGCCGGCGAGACTCACGATCGCGAACCCCACGGCGAGACTCACGATCGCGAACCCCAACATCGTCGGCGCAAACTTCTTGGGCTTCACACCGAGCAGGCCGATGAAGGGAATCACGAACACCAAAAAGAACACCGTGATCCCGATCGGCCGCCACGCGCCGTACAGGCGATAGAAGATGAAATACGTCTCCTCGGGCAGGTTGCCGTACCAGATGACGAGGAACTGCGACCACATCAGGTAGGCCCAGAACACCGTGAAGCCGAAGCACAGTTTGCCAAGGTCGTGCTGCTGCTTCGCGGAGTAGAGCGCACCCAGTCCCATCGCGCGGCGCAGCACGATGCCCAACACCGCGAGCGCCATCAGCGCGGCGAGGAAGCTCC
>WNGB01008093.1_pt1 | contig 24870 bp, 24 predicted proteins | sample 5400681 | NCBI WGS metagenome assembly WNGB01 (sample SAMN13153367, study PRJNA577476) | soil metagenome | isolation source: 115 cm soil or saprolite under grassland replicate 2 | place: USA:California | collected 2016-06-15
CATACACGCGATCCGTGCGCGCCTTCGGCTCACGGCGGAGGCGGCCCAGGTACGGGATATCGGCGTGGTTCCTCTCATTCGCGGAGTGGACCTCGATGACCTTGAAAAGCTGCTCGCGCAAGATCCGTTGGCGGCGCTGTCGATCCGCCAGCTGGACGTCGACGAGACGCCGTCCGGCGTAAGCGGCCGTCTCGGGCTCGTGGTCGTCTGTCCCAGCGAGCTCGAGAAGACGGAGGTCGTGGATTTCGGGCAGTTCTTGAGCCTGACGCCGCAGCCTGTGCTCGGCCTGATCACGTACGGACGCGGCTCCGCGAACGAGCTGCATCGCCGTTCCGCGAGGGGCGAGAAACAGGAAGAGGAACGCGAAGCGAACAGGGTCGGCTTGCATAGCTCGACATTCGGTTCCTCCGGCGCAGCCTGAGCTGGGCAGTGAAGGCACGCTTCGGCGTCGCGACGGCGATCGCCCTGTGCGGGCTCGTTGCCGGCTCCGGGGCCGGGCCCGTGAGAGCCGATCTCCGGGTCTCGGCGGAGCGTGCCCGGACGCCGCCGCCTCGCTTTCGCTACATCTACAACTCGGACTCCGCTGCGGCCGCGGCCGCGGCCGCGGCGAACGGCTGGAACCTGATCGACGTCGGCTCCAAAGCCGCAGCGGACGTGCTCCCACGCGGGACGCGAGGCCTCGTCTGGGTCGGTGATTACGACAACTCGAGCTGCTCGTGGGAGATCTCCGACTCCACGGTCACGAGCGAGGTGCAACGGATGGTGGGCGACCCGAAGATCTTCGGCTACTTCATCTCAGACGAGCCCAACCCGTACGCCTGCCCGAATGCGCCGGCACACCACAAGGCGCGCTCGGACCTCATCCACTCGATCGACCCAACCAAGCCGACCGTCATCGTCCTCGATTCCAACGGCTTCACAAGCATGGGCTCTCAGGACGCAATCGACCAGATCCCGCTCTGGAAGGGAACAGCGAGCTACATCGGACTTGATCCCTACGTCTGCTACTCGTGGAGCTCGACCTGCGACTACGCACGCATCGACGCCAACATCGCGGCGGCGAACCGCGCTCACATTCGCTACTGGGGAGTCGTGCAGGCGTTCGACGACGGCAGCTGGCGCTGGCCCACCGCGGCCGAAGCGCGCCGCATGCTCCGCCAGTGGAGCCGCTCGCGCGAAAGCGGCTACATGACGTTCGCCTGGCGCTGGGCCGGCCAGAGCCTTGTGACTCGCCCCGGACTGCTCGCCGTGCTGAGGCGGTTCAACCGCGGCGCCGTTCCTCGCCGAGCGGCGACTCGGAAGGTCGCCGCGAGCGCAGCCGACGTCCGATCGCAGCGGCGGGGACAACACCCTCTCGACAGCGCCGAAGCGACCCTTCAGGGGGTATTTCGAGTACCTGTCGCGCGCTGGCCGTTGCCGTCGGCGTAGGTCAGGTTGTTCGTCGAGGCGCATGTCGGCGATTCGGGAGACGACCGCCGGATTCGGGCGCGCGGCGGCAAATCGCGGCGGACAAACCGGCCTTCGTCATCGTCGCAGCCGACCTCAACGGCCACTCGCACGAGGTCAGCAGTTCGTGGCCATCCACCATGTCGTGCAGATCCAGGCGCTCTGCGGTGCGGCCACGTCACATGACGGCGACACCTGCCGCGACGGCGAGCCGATCGACTCTTACATCATCACGGGTCGCGACGCCCGCTAATGCAGCTTGATGCGGCGCTTCGCGGTCGATGCGAGCCCTGCCGTGTCCCTGACCGTCACCGTCACCGTGAAGTTGGAGGCGGCGGCGTAGGTGTGGCTTGCTTTCGGCGACACCTGCGGTCCGACAACGGGAGAGCCATCTCCGAAGTCGAAGCTGTAGCTTGCGATCGGCGTCGCATCGCCGTCGCTCGATGCCGAGGCGTCAGCCGAGATCGACAGGCCCGAAACCTGCACGGTGAGCCTCGCCGAGGGCGGATTGTCCGTCACTGTCACTTGCGACGTCGCCGTCGAGGACAACCCGGCCGTGTCCTTCACCGTCACCGTCACCGTGTAGGTCCCCGGGACGGTGTACGTGTGTCCGGCCGTCGCGGCGCTCTGCGGACCTACCCGCGCGGACCCGTCGCCGAAATCGAAGCTGTAGCTCGCTATTGGCGTAGCGTCGGCATCGGTTGATGAGGACGCATCGGCGGTAACCGCAAGATTGATCGCGCCCGACGCAGGCGTCAGCGTCAGCCCCGCCGCCGGCGCAGCGTCCTGCACGATCGCCGCCTCCACCGTCACCGTAGCGGTGCCCGAATGACCGCCGGTATCGGTCGCGGTGACGGTGACAGTGTAGGCGCCTGCAGCCGCGTAGGTATGCGTAGCGGTCGGCGATCCCTGGGGTCCGACCTGCGCCGAGCCATCGCCGAAGTCGAACGTGTACGAGGCGATGCCCGTGGCATCGCCATCGGTCGAGGCCGACGCGTCAGCCGTCACCGACAGGCCCGACACCTGCACGCTCAGCCTCGCCGACGGCGGATTGTCCGTGACCGTCACTTGCGACGTCGCTGTCGAGGACAACCCGGCCGTGTCTTTCACCGTCACCGTCACCGTGTAAGTGCCCGGAGCGGTGTAGTCGTGCGTGCTCGTCGCCCCACTTTGCGGACCCACGACGGACGACCCGTCACCAAAATCGAAGCTGTAGCTGTCAATTGGCGTCGAGTCCACGTCCGTCGAAGACGACGCATCCGCAGTAACTGCCAGATTGACGGTCCCCGAAGCAGGCGTGACCGCAAGGGCGGCGGCGGGTGCCGCATCCTCGCCGACGACAGCCGCGACCTGCACGACAGCAGTCGCAGGGGCCGCCAGCCCGCCGCTGTCCGTCACCGTCACCCTGACCGTATAGGTGCCGGCCGTCGTGTAAGTGTGCGTTGTCGTCGGTGCGGTCTGCGGTCCCACGACCCCGGAGCCGTCACCGAAGTCGAAGCTGTAGCTCGCAATCGGCGTCGCGTCACCGTCGGTCGAAGTCGACGCGTCGGCGGTCACCGCGAGCGGCGCCGTGCCGGACGAAGGGGCAACCGTCAGGGCTGCGGCGGGGGGCGAGTCGGCCGGCGGTGGCGGACCCGTCGGCTGGAACTCGTACGCTCCGCGGTCGTCGAACGGGCTCGGACCAATACCCGTGTTCGGAGTCGCAGGATCGTCGACCCGCGGATTGCCCTCGACGTCGACGCTCGGTTGCCCGTTCGCGCCCGAGTTGGCGGAGTCGATCGCCGGCGAGCCCGCCGTGAGATGGAAGTCGCCGGCGGCGGGGTTCTTCCACAGCGGCGAGCCCTGCACGGCATGAAGCTCCTGCCCCGACGCAGCCTGGAACGCAGCCAGCGAGGAGTAGCTGACGGAGCTCCAGATCAGGATCGTGTCCGGCGTGCTCAGGTAGACGACGTCGTAGTCGAGGGTCGTCCCGGCTGTCGAGCCAGACTCGATGCGGATGTCGCTATGCGTCCGCGGACTCTTGATGCCGTTGTCGACGCTGATGTTGTTCGCAAGTGTCGAGCCGGTCGATCCGCCTTCGACGTTGATGCCGGCGGTCACGTTCTTGTAGACCGTGTTCGCGAAGATGCGCTGGCCCGTCGTCACGTAGTTGTCGATGCCGTGATCGCCGTTGTTGAAGGCCACGTTGTTGTAGATGAGCGTGTCGTTCGAACCTGAATACGCCTCGATGCCCGAGTCCTCGTTGTTGTGGGTGATGTTGCCGTCGACCACGTTCCCGGGAGAGCCGTAGAGCCGGATCCCGGGTGCTGCTCGCTCGTACTGCCGCGCGTTACTGAAAGTGACGTTGTCCCTGACCTCGTTCCGGGTCGACCCCGTCTTCAGCTCGATGCCGGCGTAGGTGTTGTGGTCGGCGGTGTTGTTCGAGACGAGCGAGTCGGTGGAGTTGCTGAGCGCGATCCCGGTCTTCGAGTAGCCGCTGAGCGGCTGTCCCGAGTAGCTGACGTGGTTGCCCGTGACCGTGATGTGCGAAGAGCCGGAGATGTAGATGCCGTTTCCGCTGGTGTTCGTGACGGTGAAACCGCTGATCGTGATCCAGCTCTTGCTCGACACGGTGAAGCCGTTCACCTTGCCGGTCAGCGTCACGGTCGCACCAGGTGCGGCCGTGAAGACGATCGGGGCCGCTGACGTCCCGGAGGTTGGCACGGTGACGTCCTCGGAGTAGGTGCCAGCCGCGACTTGGACGGTTACTCCGGCCGCCACTCGTGCCGCAGCAGCGCCGATCGTGCAGAACGGCTGGTCGACGGTTCCCGAACCGGTGTCCGAGCACGCTGGGTTGCCTCGGTCGACGTACAGCACCGGGTTCGCGGCGGCGCTGAGCGAGCCCGGCAGCAGCACAAGCGCGAGCCCGGCGAGCAGCGGGCCGACAGCGTGCCCCCAAAACTGCGTAGTCCTCAGTTTTCTCCCCTGCGGTAAGACGACGAGACCTTGGGGACGCCCTTCGGTACGTCGCCCGGATTTGTTGCCGCAGACCTACAGTGTCGCACCACAGAACGAGAACGTCAACGACGATAGCGGAGCCCGAGACGGCGGGGGCCGGGCTAGTCGGGAGTGACGAAGGCGACTCGGTCCGGCGCTCCAGACCATGGCCAGCGCCGCGAGTGGGGGGTCCTGTAGGTGATGAGCCCGAGGAGAGTGGTCGACGTCAGCCTCATCTGCCGGTCGAGCGCGAGCAGCTCCGCTTTCTTGATAGACGTCGGCGAGACGACCACGACCGCGCCGCCGCGACGACCGTTCAGCTCGAATCCTTCCAGGCTCACGGGGCGAATGTTCAGGCCGTTCAGACCACCAGGCGACATCGCTACCAGCTGTGCCGCCAGATCCGCTAGATCCACGAACCGGTCGGCGGCGACCAGACCGATCGTTCGCGAGCCTGCCGCGTTTCCCGCGAGCCGCAGTCGCGCTCTGAGCGGCGTCAGATCTTCCCCGGTGCTGCCGCGCTCGCTGGGATAGACCGACGGGAGCACCCCGATCAAGGGGGCCGCGAGGGCCTCGGCCAGGTTCTCGCTTCCGACCACGGTCGGCCGGATCGCCTCGCTCGCCGCCGCCACTCCAATCCCTATGATCAAGCCGAGCAGCGCGCCCAAGACAGCATGGGTCAGCCAGTGAGCCGGGTCCAGGTGCGTCGGCGGCGTCGCCCGGCTGATGATCGAGGGTTTCGGGCGGGTCGCGTCGGCCGAGAGCAGGCTGACGCGTTCCGACTCGGCGACGCTTCGCTGCTGAACGAGCAGGTCGCGCGACTGCAACAACCCGTCGCGCTGTCCGCGCAGCACGCTCGCCTGTGCCGCGGTGGTCGCGTCCGCGAGCCGAACCGCCAGCGAATCGGCCTGCGTGTCCAGCTCCGCGATCTTCGTATTCAGCTCCTCGATCTGCTCCTGCAGCCCCACCAGCACCTGCTGCAGCTGCCCGTTGCTGACCGCCAACCGCGTGCGGATCACCCGCTCCGCCAGAGCATTCGTGACCGCCGCGGCCACATACCGGTTCCGGTCGCTGACCGACAACTGCAGCACCGCAGAAGTGCCGAGCGCACTGATCGACACATGCCGCTTCGCGATCTCGACCGCACTCCGACTCCCCACACCCACCCGCTCGAGCGCCGCACGCACCTGCGCCGGACTCGTCGCAATCGCCTTCGCCGTATCCGCGATCGACGTCGACTCCGCACTCGACTTCGGATCCTGCGTATCCAACACCAACCTCGCCGACGCGGTGTACGTCCTGCTCGACGTCACCACGAGGAGAAGGCCGACGGCCATGCCGATGACGACGAGCAGAACAATGATCGGGGAGTGCGCGCCGAAGATTCGGCGGCCGATGTCATTCAGTTCCACAGGCGCGTCCGTCCGTAGGACCAGGGCTCTCGATGTGCCGACCCGCCCGCCGGTCGCCCGCTAGCGCATCCGAGGACCGGTCGACTGCTTCCACACTCGCTCGCACGTGTCACCTAGCTCCCCACTCGTTCCGTTCTAGATACCACTCCGATCGCGGGACACCGGATTGACACGCGCTCAGGGTACCTACGGTTCACGCTCGGCCCGGTGAACTTCGGGAGCCCGAGCAAGCTCACTCCCAACGACCTGACCGAGACGGTGATCGACGTCACTGGGAACCCGAGGGTCGAGCTCAGCGATGACTCCGTCGCATGCTCGACATCGAGGCGGCCCGCGGGTGCCGGGTAGGCCGCGCGCAGCGACGCTACGTCGGTGGAACGGGCGCCGGTGTGGGCGTGAAGGCCTCTTTCACGGCCCGGAGCACCTTCTGCCGCTTCCCCTCTACGATCGGGAGAAGCCCGCCGAATTCGAGGCGGGCGAGGTCGACGAAGCCGGAGGTGCGAATCGTCCGGAAGCCGAAGTCGGCGAGAAAATCGGACGGGAAGATCGTCTTGTGCACCTGGAAACGATCGTACTGCGACTCGCCTTCGCGGTAGCGGTACGAGAACGTCTCGAGCGCCTTCGCCCCGCGATCCCGCGCATCGCCGATCGCCGCGAGAAAGAGCGACTGCATCACCCACGGGCTGGACTGCTCGACGAGGTAGGCGCATGTGACGAGCACCGCATCGTCCGACGGCGGCCCGGCCGGCAGCTCGGCGGCGCGCGGGAAGAGCTCCGCCGGCCCGTACTGCATCGAGCCGAGCACGCGGCCGTCGGCGTCGTAGTAGACGGTTCCCCACGGACCCCACTCGGTTTCGGCCTTCTCGATCCACTTGCGCTTGTCGACCGAGCGACCTTCCCGCGTCTGCCACCAGATGCATTCGTGACAGACGACGGGAGCGTCTTGCAGCGTCGCGCCGGTCAGACCGGTGACGCGCGGCCCCGTCAGGGAGGACCGATCTCGTCGACGACGACGTCGACCGCCTCGGCATCGACACTGGCCATCTGGGCAAGGTAGGCGGCTACTCGCGACTGCAGCTCCCCGCCCACGTCGGGAATCGAAGCTCCCCACTCGACCGCGATGTGGAGCTCGATCCGCACGTTTCCGTCGTCCTCGAGGACGCGCACTCCCCTATGCCGGTGCAACGTGCTCTCGACGAGACCGCGGACGCCCTCGACCTCCCGCGCCGCATCGGCGGCGTAGCTGGCGAGGACGTCGCTCGAGATCGCCGCCACTATGGCCCGGGTTGTAGCACCAGCTCGGTCGCTTCGGGCCGTGCGAAGAACCTGAACGGCACGAAGGTCGTCCCAAGACCGGGCGAGACGTGCATCGTCGCCGCCGCTCGACGGTAGATCCCCGTGGCGTAGGGGGTTCGCGGATGCGCAAAGCGGTACTTCCGCCTCCGCCCGAGCGGCAGGGAGATCTGGCCGTTGTGCATGTGCCCGGCGAGCACGAGATCGAACGCGCCGACGGGCAGAAAGTCGAGGACGTACGGGAAGTGGCACAGGAGGATGCGCAGCTCAGCCGACTCGTCCACGAGCTGCCAGGGCTTCGACCTCTTCTGTCGGTATGCACGCGGGTCGACGCCGACAACCTGCACGCGCCGCCCGCGCAAGTGGACCGTCACGCTCTCGTCCACGAGCAGGCGCGCGGGCTCGAGGGCGCGTAGACCCGCAGCGCGCGAAAACGGATCACGGCTGTGCTCGACGTCGTGGTTTCCGAGCACGACGAAGGGTGCTCCCAGACGTTTGAGGAGCTCGCGCAGAGCTGGCTCACCCCGCGGTCGCGACACGAGATCGCCTGTGACGACGACGAGGTCCGGATCGCGCTCGGAAACCCAGTCCACGGCACGCTCGGCAGCAAGGGAACCGCGGGACGGCAACCCGAAATGGAAATCCGACAGATGCGCGATGCGCAGCCCGGCGAGCTTCGGCGGCAGCCGTGGCAGGGGCACCTCGAGCACGCGCAGGCGCACCCAGCCCGCCTCGAACCAGCCCCAGGCGAGCCCTGTGCCTGCAACGGCGCCCAGAAAGGCCCCGGCGCGTGATCTGCTCGAGATCATCGCGCCGGAAACCAGCCCCTCCGATAGTTGATAGATGCCGCAAGGCGGCCGATCTTGCGGCCGGTCAGACTTCCAGCTTCTCGAGCACCGGTGCGACGGACACGACATGCCGCTTGAACTTCAGCTCTGACTCCTCAAGCCCTGCCGCGACCCCCACGAGCTGGGAGAGGTGGAGGATCGGCATCTGGAAGTCCTTGCCAGTCGTCGCCTTCAGCTTCGACTGCCAGGCGTCGAGCGAGAGGTGGCAGAGCGGACAGGGCGTGACGAGTGCGTCGGCCCCTGCCTCCTTGGCCTGTTCGATCGGCTGGATGAGCTCGCCCAGCGCCGTTTCCTCGCGCGCCTGGATGATCGGGAAGCCGCAGCACTTGACCTTGGCGGGATAGTCGATTGCCTCGCCGCCGCAGGCCTCGATGATGCGCTCGAGCGACCATGGCCGGTCGGGATCCTCGAAGCCGAGGATCTTCGATGGGCGCAGGATCTGGCAGCCGTAGAAGGGCGCCACCTTCAATCCCTTGAGGCCCTTGTGAGCGGCCTGCTTCAGGAGCTCGTAGCCCTCGCCCTCGGCGATCTCCCAGAGCAGGTGACGCACCTCGACGTTCCCGCTGTACGGCGGCACGCCCACGCGCTGCAGGTTGTCGCTGACGCGTGCGCGCAGCGCGTCGTCGTTCTTCAGCTGCCAGTTGGCCTGCCGGAGGTTCAGCGTGCAGACGTTGCAGATCGTGAGGAGCGTGTCGCAGCCGGCGGCCTCGGCGTACGCGAGGATGCGGGAGTTCAGGTGAAGGTAGTAGTCGGGCTCGGCCTCGTGGATGTCGCCGGCACCGCAACACGTGACCGACTCGAGCTCGACGAGCTCGAGCCCCACCTTCGGCGCAAGCGCCTGCGTCGAGGAGTCGAGCTCCTTGGCCGAGAGCGACGCAAGGCAGCCCTTGTAGTACGCGACGCGCCTCATCCTTCGGCAGGCGGCGGCTCCACGCCCGGTTGCACCTCTGGATCGCTCGTCTTGACGCCGTGCTCCTCGGCGAACTCGATCCGGCCGAGCGCGTGCTCGCCCTGGACGATCCCGAGCGCCCCGTCGCGTCCCTGTTCCTTGACGAGGTTGTAGAGCGCCCGCGACTGGCCGACGTCCTTCGCCACGTGCGGCGGGACGGGCGGCGGGATCTTGCCGTGCCGCGCGAGCCCGAGCGCGAACTTCGTCTGCTTGATGGCGGAGACGATCCCCTGGCTCTTCGGGACGAGCTCCATCTCCCGCAACCAGCCGGTCGTCTTGGCCGAGGTGACGAACCACTTCGCGTGCTTGGCACCGATGTCGTGGTCGATACCTTGCTTGATCGACTCGGCGCCGAGCTTGGCGATCGCGTCGCGCGGATCGACGCCTTTCGGGCAGCGCTCGTTGCAGAAGTAGCAGCGCGTGCAGTCCCAGATCCCGTGCTCCTGGTTGTACTCGTTGAGGCGCTCGACATCGGCCTGGTCGCGCGCGTCGCCGACGAAGCGCATGCCCTTCGCGAGCGCGGCCGGCCCGAGGAAGTCGGGGTCGGACTCCATCGAGTTGCACTCGGAGACGCAGCAGCCGCACATGATGCAGAGCGCCTCCTTGTGGATGACGTTCATCTGCTGCTGGGAGACGATCCGCTCCTTCTCGGCGACCTCGTCGTAGCCGGGGTCGAGCCAGGGCTTGACCGCGCGGATCTTGCCCCAGAACGGATCCATGTCCACGACGAGGTCCTTCAGCACCGGCAGGTTCCCCATCGGGGAGATCACCGGCTCGTGGCCGGCCTTGGCGATCTCGTACATGCGCGTCTTGCAGGCGAGCACCGCCGCGCCGTCCATGCGCATCCCACACGAGCCGCAGATCATCATGCGGCAGCTCTTGCGGTAGGCGAGCGACCCGTCCTGCTGGTCCTTGATGATGTCCAGGACGTCGAGCAGCGTCACCCAGTCGGGCGCCTCGAGCTCGTAGCGCTTCAGCTCCTTCTCGCCGGTCTCGGCGTCGTAGCGCCAGATCTTCAGCGCGAGCTCGATCGTCGTCGAGCCTGGTGCGGGTGCGATCGTGCTCAATACTTCCGCTCCTGCGGCTGCCACTTCGTCATGGTGACGTCGCGCCACTCGAGCTCGGGGCGACCGTCGACGAGGCTGACCAGTGTGTGCTTCATGTAATTCGCATCATCGCGGTCGGGGAAGTCGTACGGTCGCGCGTGGGCGCCGCGGCTCTCCTTCCGGGCGAGGCCGGCGACGACCATACATTCCGCGAGCTCGAGCAGGAAGCCGAGCTCGAGAGCCTGCGTCAGGTCGTTGTTGAAGACCTGGCCCTTGTCCTCCACCACAACGCGCTGGTAGCGCTCGCGCAGCTCCGCGACCAGCTCGCCCTGCCGCAGCATCTGGTCCTCACGGCGGAAGACGCCGAAGTTCTCATGCATCGTCTGCGCAAGCTCGTCGCGGATCTTCCAGGGCCGCTCGCCCTGGTTGCGGTCGAGCAGCTGCCGCAGCTCGCGCTCGGCGTCTGCCTCGGTCGAAGGAGGCACTTCGACGGTCGTGTTCGACAGCGCCCAGTTGGCCGCGTGCGCCCCGGCGCGCTTGCCGTATGTGATCGTCTCCATCAAAGCGTTGCCGCCGAGACGGTTCGCGCCGTGGACGGAGACGCAGGCGCACTCGCCGGCGGCGTACAGCCCCTCGACGGACGTAAGGCCCCACACGTCCGTGTCGACGCCGCCCATGTGGTAGTGCGCGCCCGGACGAACGGGGATCGGCTCGTAGATCGGGTCGACGCCGGCAAAGGTCATCGCGAGCTCGCGCGTGCCGTGCAGGCGTTCGAGGATGCGGTCGGCGCCGAGGTGGCGCAGGTCGAGGATCACGTTGCCGTCGATCCCGCGGCCCTCGTCGATCTCGGTCTGCTCGGCACGGGAGATGACGTCCCGCGACGCGAGCTCCATCGCGTTCGGCGCGTAGCGCTTGAGGAACCGCTCGCCCTCCGAGTTGAGCAGGTACGCGCCCTCGCCGCGGGTCCCCTCGGTGATCAGAACGCCCGTCGGCGACAGCGTGGTCGGATGGAACTGCATCATCTCCATGTCCTTGAGCGGGACGCCGACGCGCAACGCGAGCGCCATCCCGTCGCCCGTGCACGAATAGGCGTTCGTCGTCCCGACGTACAGCCGACCCGCGCCGCCGGTCGCGAGGATCACGGTCTTCGCGCCGATCGACCTCAGCCCGCCGTTCAGGAGGTCCCACGCAATCACGCCCTGGCAGCGGTCGTCGCTCATGACCAGCTTCCAGGCGAAGCACTCCTCGTAGGCGGGAATCTCCCGCTTCAGTACCTGCTCGTAGAGCACGTGCACGAGCACGTGACCGGTGATGTCCGCCGCGTAGGCCGTGCGGGGAGCGCCGGCGGCGCCGAAGGGTCGCTGGGCGATGCGACCGTCCTCCGTGCGTGAGAAGACCGCGCCCCAGTTCTCGAGCTGGTAGACGTCGCCTGGCGCCTCGTCGCAGAGGATCTGGATCGCGTCCTGGTCGCCGAGGTAGTCGGAGCCCTTGACGGTGTCGAAGGCGTGCGTCTCGGGATCGTCCTCCGAGGCGTTGCCCAGCGCGGCGTTGATGCCCCCCTCGGCGGCGCCCGAATGGCTCCGGACGGGATGGATCTTCGAGAGAAGCGCAACGTCGGCGCCCGCGTCGTGCGCCTCGATGGCTGCGCGCATGCCCGCGCAGCCCGCACCAACGATGAGGACGTCGTGCCTAGCCTCCACCACTTCGGACGCTACACAAACCCTTCAGGCTGAGCGGCAGCGCGCCGACGTCGGGGGGACCGGCGTCCCTAGCCGGTCCCCCGACGTCAGTCGCGCGCGTTTCAGGCGCCGACTCTCGCCTGCCAGCCGTAGGACGCGGCCGAGCAGTCGTAGTGCGTTCCCGAGTAGTCGAACGAGAAGCGGTTCAGGCTCAGCGCGCCGGTGCCGTTGCCCGCCGTGTCGAGCTTGCCGGTCACTGTGTAGCTCGTGGTCACGTTCGAGATGGGCGACCCCGGGGCTGTCGACAGCGACCCGTTGAATGTGAAGGTGAACGTCAGATCCGGCTGGATCGCCGAGGAGCCACTGAAGGACAGCTCGACGTTTCGCAGGATGGCGACTCCGCAGTCCACATCGGACGTCGTGTCGAAGCCGGCGACGCGTGCGCCGTCTGGGGTCACGTCGAAGCAGATGCTCTTCCCCTGGTTCGTGAACCCACAGTAGTGTCCCGGCTTCGCGAGCGGCGCCGCGGGCGGGGGCGGTGGCGCGGGCGGCGGCTCCGTCGGCGGCGGCTCCGTCGGCAACCCGCTGACCGTCTCGCAGTCGCTGCCGACGACGTCCTTCGTATCCGCGACGGCGCTGTCCTTGCCGGGGCCGCAGCGCAGCCGGTCCTTGCCAGCACCGCCGACGAGCCGGTCGTTGCCCGGGCCGCCGATGAGCAGGTCGTTGCCGCCCAGGCCGGAGAGCCTGTCGTTGCCGCCACGGCCGTCAAGCGTGTCCGCCTTCGGCGTCCCCTTCAGCACGTCGTTGTGCGCCGTGCCGACGATGCGGCTGGAAGTCGTCGCGTACACGCCCGCTGCAAGCCCGCAGCTGAGAGCGCTCAACGCGACGATCAGAAAGAGCTTCTTCATCGCCTTCTCCTTTATGGAATCGTCATTCTGAGCGTGAAGCGGCGCGCCGGCGAACGGCGGGTGACACGCAGCACGAGGCTTCGCTGCCCGCAGACGGCGTAGTCGAACGTCTTCCCCCCGGACGAGCTCCAGGCTCCACGGCTGAGCACCGCGAGAGTGTCGGCCGCAAGCAGCGTCACGGCATCGGAGCCGGGCTGGACCTGCACGTGGAGCGAGCCGTCGAGCGGCGTCGCGAGGCGGAGCGTCCACGTTCGCGCACCGCCGGCAAAAGCGACCCGCTTCGTCGTGACGGCCGGCGCCGTCCACGGATCGAGAACGTCCTGGCGCGCCGCCTCCAGCGCCCCCGCGTCCGGGCGGAAGCTCGGGTCGATGATCGGCCAGGTCGGCGGCAGGCCGGCCGCGGTCTCGTTCAGGACGCGGTAGGTCTCGGCCCACCCCTCGCCCGGATTCAGGGAGTAGTCGCCGTCCTCCGCGCCGGGGAAAGCGGTCCCGGCCGCGACACGCGGGCACACGCGCTCGTAGGTGGCCCAGCGCTTCGGGCCAGCATCGACCGCCACCCACGGCGGGTTGACGCGGTTGTAGGCGACGTGGTGGCCGTACTCATGGGTCGCGATCGAGGTCGCCGCGACTCCTTCCGCTCCCTCGTCCGGCGTTACCAGGTCGTTGGCGCCGTAGCAGCCGAGCACATCGCTGCTGCCGCAGATCGTCCGCACCTCTTCGATCGGCGCGATGTACGCGTCGAGCACGCCGAGCTCCGAACCGTGCAGAAGCGAGCCGAAGAAGGACGACCAGCGTGCGGCGATCGCGCCCGGATTCGCATAGGCGGGCGACACGCGGATCGTCGGCGCCGCGGCAGCCGCGCGGTAGCGCCGCCAGTGGATGCCGGCGAGCCGGCGCCGACCCGCGGCGTCGAGGGTGCCGGTCGGCGGTGCAACCGCGAGGAACGAGGCGCGCGGCGCCGTCGTCGCGACGGCGTCGGCCGCAGACCCGAGCGCAGCTAACAGGACGACGGCCGTTATCGCGGCGGCGGTCAGAAGGTTGTGTCGGAAGCGAGGCATGGCTCGTCCTTTCGCATCGGTGAAGCCCGCCGCGTCCCCTGAGGCGGCGGGCTCCACCGAGGGCTCAGGAGACGACGAACGTAAACGGCACGCTCTTCGTCGCTCCCTGGTAGGTGACCGTGACGGTCACATTGAGCTTCTTGCCACGCGTCTTCTTCTTCGCGATCCGGAAGGTGCACGAGCCTGTTCCGCTCCCGGCGACGGGCCGGCCCTTGAGCGTCGCCTTGCACGCGTAGGACTCCGGCTTCGGCGCGATCGAGATGATGGCCCCGTTCGGCGGAAGCTTCAGTCCGACCGGCGTGACGACGAACGCCTTGCCGGCCCGCGGGCCGGAGCTCGGCGCCGTCTGGAGCGTGACGCCCTGGATGTCGGGCCCGCCGGCGTCGAGCGAGTAGTTGTACATCCCGTCGTCCGGGGCTTCGTCACTCGTCCGTGCGGTGGTGTTCCGTTCCTGCGCCAGGAAGTTGAACTCCGAGGTGTTGCCGAGCTCGCTGCGGTTGACCGAGAACATCACCGTGCTGCCGCCACCAATGCAGCAGACCCGCACGGTCGAGTCCGGAGCGTCGACCCAGGTCGACCCGTCCCAGTGGACGAAGCCATACGTCGAGTTGTCGACGGCAAACGCGTAGTCAGCACCGTTCCAGCCGGGGTTGCCCGTCGCCGGATTGGCATCGGAGTCGATGAACAGGAACGTGAGCATGTCCTCGGCGTTCGAGAGGCTCGCTCCAGTGACGCGGAAGACGATCTGTCCGCTCGCCTTGTCGCCCAACACTGAGACGCCGGAGATGTCGCCTGCCGAGCCTCCGTCACCGGTCGCGTCCGCGTAGGGCGGACCGCTTTGCGATGCGGCGGACGGAACCAGGATCAGCGTGGCCACGGCGGCGGCCAATAGGCCGAGGCGCTTAACCGTTGGTACTCGTGCGTTCATTGCTGTCCCTTCGCCCTGCATCCGGTTCCGCCAGGTCATCCCGGACTACTTCGGGCAGACCGCGAAAGCGGTGCCGGATGCGGCCCGGAAAGCTGAATCGTCCCTTCATTCTCAGTACCTCCGTTCGATTGACTGCGTGAGGGTCGCGCTCACCGCTAACCCGGGTCCAACCGCGCCGGCGGGGCCGGACTCGGGCTGCCACGAGGGGCCGCAGCCCTCGGCGCGGAAGGTGTCGACGGCGGCGAGATAGCGCTCTGCCTCGCGCAGCAAGAGCCTCAAGTCGAGTCGGGTCGGGTCGGAAGTGCTCACGCCGACCACTCTCCCCGGCGCCTCTAACCGCCTGCTAACCGGCGGGTCCTGTTCGACCCGGGAAAGCAGTGCTACAAAAGTCACATGGAGTTCCGGATCCTGGGGCCGCTGGAGGTCGTGGACGACGGTCGCGCCGTCCCGCTCGACCGCCGGCGCCTGCGCGCCCTGCTGGCCTGGGGCCCGGATCCGCCGAAGACCGCCGGGGCCTCGCTCCAGAACTACGTCTCCCGCCTACGGAAGGCGATCGGGACGGAGGCGATCGTCTCCCAGCCGCCCGGCTACGTCCTCCGCATCGATCCGGAGCGCTTCGACCTCGCCCGCTTCGAGCGGCTGACTGCCGAGGCGCGGGGCGCGGAACCGAGGGAGCGCGCCGAAAAGTTACGCGCGGCGCTGGCGCTCTGGCGGGGACCGGCACTCGACGATCTCGCCTTCGAGCCGTTCGCGCGCGACGAGGTCGGCCGGCTCGAGGAGGCGCGGCTCGCCGCGCTGGAGGACTGCATCGACGCCGAGCTCGAGATCGGGCACAACGGCGAGCTCGTCGGCGAGCTGGAGCAGCTCGTCGAGCAGCACCCGCTGCGCGAGCGCTTCCGCGCCCAGCTCATGCGCGCCCTCTATCGCGCCGGGCGCCAGGCGGATGCGCTTGGCGCCTTCCAGTCGGCGCGAGACGTGCTCGTCGAGGAGCTCGGGCTCGAGCCCGGCGAGGAGCTCCGCCAACTGCAGCAGGCCATCCTCCAGCAGGACGAGTCACTCGGCGCGGCCGCACAGAGCACTGTCGAACGCGTGCCGGACCGCCGGACGGTGACGGTGCTCTTCTGCGACCTCGTCGGCTCCAGCGAGCTCGCGGCCCGGCTCGATCCCGAGGCGTATCGGGCACTGATGTCGCGCTACTTCGAGCTCGTTCGTGAGCCGATCGAACGGCACGGCGGAACGCTCGAGAAGTTCATCGGCGACGCGGTCATGGCCGTCTTCGGCGTGCCGGAGCTGCACGAGGACGACGCACTGCGTGCGGTACGCGCGGCGGTCGACGCGCAGTCGGCGCTGCGAGGCGAGGAGATCGCCGCACGCATCGGAGTGAGCACCGGCGAGGTACATGTCCTGTCTGCACCCGGCGAGCCGCTGCACGTGTCCGGGCCGCCGGCGAGCGTCGCGTCACAGCTCGAGGGGCGCGCTCCCACGAGCGGGGTTCTCCTCAGCGACGAGACATATGCACTTGTCCGCGACGCGCTCCGCGCGGAACGGCACGAAGATGCGTGGCGCGTGGAAGACGTAGTCCCCGGTGCGCCGGCGTACGCACGCCGCCTTGACGCACCGCTGGTCGGGCGCGCCGAAGAGCTCGAGCGACTGCACGCCGCCTACCTTGACGCACGCCACAGTGGGCATTGCCGCGCAGTCACCGTCGTCGGCGAAGCGGGGATCGGCAAGACGCGGCTGATGCGCGAGTTGCTACTGCCGCTCCGTGACGAAGCGCGCGTGCTCGTCGGCCGCTGTGTCTCGTACGGGAAAGGGGCGACCTATCTCCCGATCGCCGAGATCGTCCGGCAGGCAACGCGCGAAGCATCACTCGAAGGAATCGCCGCATTGCTCGAGGGCGAGGAAGATGCGGATCAAGTCGCACGCCGCGTGGCCGAACTAACCGGCCTCGCGGAGGAGCCGGCCGCCCCGGGCGAAGCCTTCTGGGCCGTACGTCGCTTCGTCGAAGCCGTCGCGCGCGAGCGTCCGGTCGTGCTCGTCCTCGACGACATCCACTGGGCGGAGCCGACGCTGCTCGACCTGGTCGAGTATCTCGGCGAATGGGCCGATGCGCCGGTGCTCGTTTTGTGCGCCGCGCGACGCGAGCTGTTGGAGGGCAGACCCGCCTGGGGCGGGCCGACGTCAACCGGCTTCGTCGTCGAACTCGACCCGCTGAGACCGGACGAGGTCACGAAGCTGGTGTCCGGCTTGGCCGATCGAGCGGTCGATCCGGACGTCGAACGCCACATCGTCGAACAGGCCGGCGGGAATCCACTGTTTGCAGAGCAGCTCCTCGCCCTCGCGGCCGAGGCGCCTGATCTCGCGCTCCAGGGAACGCCGCCGACGGTGGAAGCACTCCTCGCGAGCCGGCTCGACCGTCTCGATCCGCGAGGGCTCGCTGTGCTTCGCCGTGCGTCTGTGATCGGTCGCCGCTTCACCCGTGAGGAGCTCGACGACCTCACGCCGCACGAGGAGGCGACGCGAACGGACCAGCAGCTTGCGGACTTGACCGAACGCGCGCTCGTACATCCGCGCGAGCGCGTCTTTGCCTTTCACCACGTCTTGGTTCGCGACGTTGCCTACCGAGGCATCCCCAAAGCAGAGCGGGCAGACCTGCACGAATTTGCAGCACGAGGGCTCGACCGCCGTGAGGCCGCAGACGAGATCGTGGGCTACCACTTCGAGCAGGCGCACCGCTTTTTGACAGAGATCGGGCGCCTCGACGACCGCACGAAGGAGCTCGCAGCCGCTGGAGGCGAACGACTGGGGAGTGCAGGTGTCCGTGCCTGGAAGCGGGCCGATGCTCCCGCCGCTACGAATCTTCTCTCTCGTGCGGCCGAGCTGGCGCCCGACGCGAACCTCGTTTGCGAACTGGCGCTCGCGCTCAACGTGCGCGGCGAGAGAGCTCGAGCGTTGGAGTTGCTCGCTGATGTACCCGGCCCACGCGCCCAGCTCGAGCGCGTGTTTCTGCGTTCGCTCTCTGAGCCGGATCGCGCCGGCGAGCTGCTGGAGGCAGCGACGGCTGCGATTCCCGTGTTCGAGCAAGCCGCCGACGACCGGGCGTTGGGGCGAGCGTGGTACGGCGTTGCGTTCGTTCGCGGCGGTTTCTATTGCGAATACGCAGCGCTGGAGGAGGCAGCCGAGCGAATAGGCGCGTGTTATCGCCGTGCCGGTTGGTCGTTCTCTGCGTCGGTCGATTTCCTTGGTAGCGCCCTCGTCTTCGGGCCGAGGCCCGTCGATGAAGCCGTCGCACGGCTCGAGGCCTCGACTGCTGGAGACACCGGCGACCGGGTAGCCGAAGCAAATTCGGCGCTGTGGCTGGGCCCCCTCGAGGCGATGCGCGCGAACTTCGACGTCGCGCGCGCTCACCTCGACCGCGCGCGGACGACGTTTCGCGACCTTGGGCTGATGACAGCCGTCCTCGACAACTGCGGGCGCGCGAGTGGAGCGATTGAGCTGCTCGCGGGCTCTCCCCAGGCTGCCGAGCCATCGCTGCGTGACGCATGTGCCTCGGTGCAGGAACGGAACGAAACCCCGGTTCTGGCCACTCGCGCAGCCGAGCTCGCGGCCGCTTTGTACGAGCAAGGTCGTTACGAAGAGGCCGCCGAGTGGGTGCAACTCGCACGCGAGAGTGCCGGCGACGACGATCTCGACGCGGCCCTCACCAGACAGCCCGTCGAGGCGAAGCTCCTCGCGAGGCTCGGTGACACGCCGGCCGCCGAACGGCTGGCCAGCGCAACGCTGAGTCTTGCGGAGCGAACGGATGCGCTCAACCGGCAGGCGGAGGCGCTCCTCGCCCTGGCGGAAGTCCTCGAGCTGGCCGGCTCGGAGGAGGAAGGGCGCGAGTACCTGAAACAGGCACTGGCTCTCTATGAGCGGAAAGGAAACGTCGCCGCGGCCCAGGTCGCCCGCCGCCGGTTGCCGATCGCGGGCGTCGCACCCTGACACGACGAAGAGCCCCATATGGGGCTCTTCGTTCTGCGTGTTCATCCCTACCCGCAGGTAGAGCCGCCGTTGTTGCCACACGCGAGCGGGACGCTCGGAGCCGAGTTGAGAGCAATGCTTGTCGCCGGGACGGCCGCGAGCGAAACCGTTGCCAGCGCCGCCGCCAGCAGTGTCTTCGTCTTCGACATTTGAGTCACCTCCCTTCGCTTTGAGCCGTTGCGCACTCGGCTCCGAGCGTCCGGGGGGTCACTCACGGCGAACTACGGCGGCGCCAACGAGCGACTAATGGGTTCAGTTCATGCCGGCCACGCTACGAACGTGCGGGCGGCAAGTCATCGGGACGAACCTGGAACTTCCGCCCCGGCGCGCACCCGCGGTCGCTCAGGGTTCGCTGCCTAGGGCCGGGGTAGAATCCCCGAGTCCCAACGGCGAGAGGAGCGTTGACACGTGGCGAAAATGCTGTTCCGGCTTCCGCAGGCGAAGCGGGTGATCGCGAACCCGCGCCCTGAGGAGGCAAAGGAGCTCGCCGCGGAGATGCGGACCGCACGCCGCACCAAGTACGGCAACCTCAACGTGCAGACCGAGGTGCTGGCGCGCTCGAAGCGCTCGACCTATCTCGTCACGGACGAGCCGGACGGCCAGAACCAGTCGATCTCCACCGACGACGGGGCCAAGTGGGCCGAGCGCCAGGACGAGTACATCGCCCAGCACGAGATGGTTCTGATCGACGGCTACATCGGCATCGACCCGGAGTTCCGCACGCCCACGCGGCTTTTCGTCGAGGCCGCGAACGCGAACATCGGCGGGATGCAGCAGCAGCTCTACTTCGGTCCGCCGGAGGAGGACTTCGAGCCCGAACTGACGGTGATCTACACGCCGAACCTGAAAGCCGACGGCTTCCCCGACGACCGCCTGATCATGGTCGACCTCGAGCAGTGCGTCACGCGCGTCTTCAACTCCGACTACTTCGGGGAGTCGAAGAAGGGCGGACTGCGGATGTGGAACAAGCTCGTCTACGACCGCGGCGGCCTACCGCTGCACGCAGGCTGCAAGATCATCCCCACCGCGGACGGCGACAAGGTCTGCCTCACCGTCGGCCTCTCCGGGACCGGCAAGACGACGACCACTTTCACGAAGCAGAACGGCTCGCTCCCGGTCCAGGACGACTTCGTCGCGTGGATGCCCGACGGCCGCATCTACGTGACCGAGAACGGCTGCTTCGCGAAGACCTACGGGCTCAATCCGGATGACGAGCCGACGATCTACGGAGCGGTCACACAGCCGGACTCCTACCTCGAGAACGTCTCGCAGCACGGTGACGACGTCGACTTCTACGACGAGAGCTACACGCAGAACGGGCGCGCCACGTTCCCGTTCCGGGTGATCGAGTCGGCCGCCGAGCGCGAGATCGACAACGCCGACTTCCTGCTCGTGCTGAACAAGAACGACAACGTCATCCCCGCCGTCGCGAAGCTCGAAGGGCCGCAGGCAGCGGCCTTTTTCATGCTCGGCGAGACGAAAGGCACCGCGGCCGGCGGCGCCGACGAAGCGGGCAAGGCGCTGCGCGTGCCGGGAACGAACCCGTTCTTCCCGATGCCGCACGACCTGCAGGGCAACCGTTTCCTCGAGCTGCTCGAGGAGCATCCACTCGAGGTCTTCCTCCTCAACACCGGCCGCGTCGGCGGCGGTGACGACGACGAGCGCTCGAAGAAGGTGCGGATCAAGCACTCGTCCGCGATCGTCAAAGGAATCGCGGAGGGAACGATCGAGTGGGAGCGCGACCCCGACTTCGGGTATCTCGTCGCCGGCGCGGTGCCCGGCATCGACGACGAGGAAGTCCTGCAGCCGCGCAGGCTGTACGAGCGCACCGGACGCCTGGACGAATACCTGCAGCACGTCGAGCGGCTGAAGAGCGAGCGCGCGGAGTTCCTGGGCGACTTCGCCAGCCTCTCGGACGACATCGTCGCAGCCGTCCGCTAAGCCCCTCGATAGAGGGATCGTAGGTCCTTCGGCCTACCCCGATAAGGGGAGATGTGGGAGCCGCAGCCCACAGTTCCGGCGATCAGTTGAGGCTCGTCCTCTCCTCGATCGCTGCGGCCGCGGCGCTCTACGGCGCGGTCGTCCTACTCGGTCTTGGGCCCACCTCCCCGTGGGCCCTCGACCGCGAGCAGGCTCGACCGCCTCAGGTCGTGCCGCTCAGCGTGCTCGACCATGTTGCGCCGCGCCCCGTGCGCAGGGGGCCGCAGCCCTCGCCGGGGCCGGCGCAGCTACCCGTCCGCGCTCGGGCGCGCACACCGGCGCGACCCGCCCCCCGCGCGCACGCGGTGCGGACCCCGCAGTTGAACGAACCACCGACGCCGACGCAGGAGATACCCAGTGCCGCCCCGTCCATTACGCCGGCAGTTACGACGCCGGCAGCGCCCGAGCTGCTCTCCATCCCAAACGTCGATGTTCCGACTCTGCCGGCGGTGGAAGTTCCTCTGACCCCGGCACCGGCACTCTCCGTTCCGTGAAGTAACGTCGCGGCGTGCTCGCCGCTCCTGAGCCGCCACTCTCCGACGGTGTCGTGACGCTGCGAATCTGGCAGGCCGACGACGTTCCTGCACTCGTTGCCTGCCTGAACGGAGACGAGGAGATCGCGCGCTGGCTGGACATGATCCCGCAGCCGTACGGGGAGGCCGAAGGGCGACTCTGGATCGACCAGGCGACGTCGTACTGGCGTGAGGGCACGGCGGCGCATTTTGCGGTCGTCGGCGCCGGAGGCGGTGAGGTGCTCGGCAGCGTCGGCTTCCGCTGGCTCGGCGAGGAGCAGGGGGTTGGCGAGGTCGGATACTGGCTGCGCAAGCGCGAACGCGGAAGAGGCCTGACGACTCGGAGCGTCAACCTGATCTCACGCTGGGCCTGCGAGGAGCTCGGCTGCGAGCGGCTGCAGCTTCGCGCGGACGAGGACAACCTCCCGTCGCAGCGCGTCGCCGAGAAGGCCGGCTTCCAGCGCGAGGGCGTCCTCCGGGCCGTGCACTACAACGCCCGGCTGAACCGGCGGGTCAACTACGTCATCTACTCGCTGCTGCGCTCAGAGCTGCCAGGCCGAGTCACGTAGCACCGGCACGCGTTCTCCCTCGCGCATGATGCCGGTGGCGTCGACGTCGGCCGAGCCGATCATGAAGTCGACATGGATGGAGGAGCGGTTCACCCGTTGGTGATCCGCTTCACCCGCGCCGGCGTTGTATCCGTCTCCGAGGGCGATGTGGCTTGCCGCGTTCTCGTCGAGCAACGTGTCGTAGAACACCGTGTCGAGTGGGCCGATGCGGCCCTCGCGGTCGACGAGCGCGAGCTCGCCGAGCCGCGTCCCGCCCTCGTCGTGTGCGGTCAGCACCCGCAAGGTGTCGGCGCCCGAGTCCGCGTCGATCTGCACCGCCCGTCCTGCCTCGAAACGGACGGTGAGGCCCTCGATGATGCGGCCCTGGCTGTAGAGCGGCTTCGTCGCCCGGACGACCCCGTCGGCGCGCTGTGGGTCCGGCGTGGTGAAAACCTCCTCCGTCGGCAGGTTCGCCATGTGCGGGATCCCGTCCGCCGTCTCCTCGCCGCCGCCGATCCAGCGTGAGGTCGGCAGGAGCCCGATCGTCAGGTCCGTGCCCGGCCCCTCCAGGTGAATGGCGTCGAACGCCCGCTCCGTGAGGCGCTCGGCGACGCCTTTCAAGGCGTCGGTCCGCTGTTGCCAGGCGGCCTCCGGATCGTCCTCGTCGAGCCTGCAGACGTGCAGCACCTGCTCCCAGAGCGTGTCGAGCGCCGCCTCCGGGTCGAGATTCGGATGAACCAGCTGCGCCCACTTGGCCGACGGCCCCGGGGCCACGCACCAGTTGACGGTGCGCTCGTTGATGACCGTCGTCCATTCCTTCACGCGCGGGAACACATCTCTTCCCAGCCGCTCGGGATCGAGGTCGTCGTAGAGGTGCGGCTCGATCGGGCCGCTCAGCGAGATCGTCGCCGCTCGCTCCTCGCCGAGCTGCAACGTACGCTCGCCGTACCAGGCAGGGACGAAGTCGAGCACCTCGTCCGCCGCGTACTGCACGCGTGCGCGCTTGAGATGCGGGTCCCAGTAGTAGACGTCGACGAACTTCGCACCGCGCTTGTACGCGCTGGCCGTGAGCGCGCGCGTGAGGTCCTCCTTCCCGAGACCGCTGCCGATGTCGAGAATCTGTCCCTGCTGGACGTTGGCGCCGAAATTGACCAGCAGGTCGGCGTAGCGCTCGAGACGGTCCTGCATGAGGAGGCGATGCTATCCGGGCCGCGAATGCTTGCGCGTGCAGGCACAACGTGAGATCGACCGCTTCCTGGCCTCGCCCGGCCTCGGTGAGGGGACGCGCCGCTCGTATCGCGGCGACGTCGAAGAGTTCGGACGCTGGCTCGACGAACGGAAGGTGTCCCTCCGAGAAGTCGACGTCCGCGTCCTGACGGAATACGTGACCGACCTGGGTCGCGCGCGGCAGCGGAAGCTTGCGCCGGCGACAATCGCACGGAAGATCGCCGCCGTCCGCAGCTTCCTGCGCTACACGCTCGGGCCCGCGCAGGTCCCCGACGGATCGCTCGCGCCTCGCCGGCCGCGGCGGCTCCCGGACACGCCGAAGGTAGCCGAGGTCGAAGCCGCCCTCGCTGCGCTCGACGGCGATGGGCCGCTTGCTCTCCGCAACCGGGCGCTCGTCGAGCTCGCTCGTCTACTCGGCGGGCCTGCGCAGCTCGGAGGCAGTCGGCCTCGACCTCGCAGACGTCGACTTCGACCGCGAGCAGCTGCACGTGCGCGGCAAGGGCGGCAAGGAGCGCATCGTCCCGCTCGGCGAGGAGGCCGGACATCTGCTGGCGCGGTACCTGCACGAGGCCCGCCCAGAACTTCTACGCGGCGCCGAGAACGCCGTCTTCGTCTCGGCGCGGGGAAACCGGCTCGACACGTCGACGCTGCGCCGGATCTTCGCCCATCCCCACCGCTTGCGGCACGCGTTTGCAACGCATCTTCTCGAGGGCGGCGCCGACCTGCGCACGATCCAGGAGCTGCTCGGCCACAGCTCGCTCTCGACGACGCAGCTCTACAGCCACGTCGACGGAAGGAGGCTGCGACGTGTCTACGACCGAGCGCACCCCCGATCCTGACGTCGAGGGGCTCCTCGCGCTACTCGCAACGCGGCGCGCGCCGAAAACGGTCGAGGCGTACCGGCGCGACCTGGCGGCGCTCGCAGCCTGGCTCGACCGCCCGATCGGCCGGATCACCACCGAGCAGCTCGAGCACTACCTCGCCGAGCTGCGAGCGGCGGGCCTGTCACCCGCGACGATCGGGCGACGCGTCGCGGCGATCCGCTCGTTCTTCCGCCACCAGACCTTGCTCGGCGCACGTCCGGACAACCCTGCCGCGGAGCTCGACCTCCCCCGGCGCCGCCGCACGCTCCCGCGCACGCTGTCACCCGCCGAGGCGGAGCGGCTCGTCGAAGCTGCGTCGGGAACGACGCCCCGCGCACTACGTGACCGCGCGCTCGTCGAGCTGCTCTACGGCGCAGGGCTGCGCGTCAGTGAAGCGGTCGGCCTCCACAAGTCGAGCGTCGACCTCGATTCCCGGCTCGTCCGCTGCATCGGCAAAGGCTCGAAGGAACGCGTCGTGCCGATCGGCCGCCAGGCCGTGGTGGCGCTACGCCGCTATCTCGCGCGCGGCCGGCCGTTCCTCGACTCACGGCACCGCCCCGAGCTGTTCCTCAACGCAAAGGGCGGCGGGCTGACGCGCGCGGGCGCCTTCCTGATCCTGCGACGCCTCGCCGCGAAGGCGGGTCTGGAGCCCGAACGCGTCCACCCGCACCTGCTGCGGCACTCGTTCGCGACGCACCTGCTGGAGGGCGGCGCCGACCTCCGCTCCGTGCAGGAGATGCTCGGGCACGCCGACCTCGCCACGACCGAGCTGTACACGCACGTATCCGATCGGCGTCGTCGCGAGTTGTATTTCCAGGCGCACCCGCATGCGCGCCGGAAAACGACTTGAGGAATCGATGGAGATCGACCCGAACATCGCAGTTCTCGCCGTTCTGACATCGGGCGTCGGCTACCTGATGGCGGTCGCGGGCGTGCACAAGAGCCTGCTCGAGTGGCGACGTTCGGAGCGCCTGTGCCCGAGCTGCGGACGCGCGATTCCGTCGCGTGTGTGCAGCTTCTGTACCGGTAGCTAGCTGTCCTGCCCACGCACGTTGTGAACGCGGCTGATCGGCGGCCGGCCTCCTAGTGCGCTGTGTGGCCTCGCCTGGTTGTAGTGGTGGAGCCAGTGTGGCAGGGCTTGGTTGCGTTGTCGATGTGAGAGGTAGGTGAGTCC
>WNGB01003445.1_pt1 | contig 24867 bp, 21 predicted proteins | sample 5400681 | NCBI WGS metagenome assembly WNGB01 (sample SAMN13153367, study PRJNA577476) | soil metagenome | isolation source: 115 cm soil or saprolite under grassland replicate 2 | place: USA:California | collected 2016-06-15
CAGCCACCTCAGGTAGGCGCGCAGGTCGCGCCGGTACGCCGCGAGGGTGTTCGCCGACCGCCCGCGCTCGGCCGCGAGCCACGTGAGAAACTCCTCCGCCTCGACGGGCAGGTCCACGGCGTCGATCGCCATGCACGGACGCTACCGCTCGTTACTTGACAGAACGCGCGGCGGCGGAACGCGGGTGGCCCTTCGGTCAGCGCAGGCCGAGGCGCTCCCGCGCCATCAAGAGGCCGATGATGGTCTTCGCGTCGCGGAGCTCGCCGGCGAGGATCATCGCGGGCACGTCGGCCAACGCGACACGCTCGATGCTCATGTGCTGCTCTTCGATCCCCTGGGCCTCCGCTGCGGCCTCGCCCAGCTCGCGGGCGAGGAACACGTGGGACCACTCGTCGCAGAACCCCGGCGAGTTGTAGAACTCGCACAGCTTCTCGAGGCGACCGGCCCGCAACCCGACCTCTTCGACCAGCTCCCGATGGGCCGTTATCTCCGGTCGTTCGTCGGCGACATCCCGCTTGCCGGCGGGAATCTCGAGCAGGAACGCGTCGAGGGCGGCCCGGTACTGCCGCACGAGCACGACCGTGGCGTCGTCGAAGACGGGCACCACGGACACGGCACCCGGATGGTGGACGATGTCGCGCGAGAACGGCTCGCCGTCGGGTCCGACGAAGCTGCCGGCGCCCACCGAGATCACGTAGCCGCGATGGATCTCCCGCTCGCCGACCTTGCGGAAGCCTTGGGACACCAGGTTCTACGAAACGGCGGACGCCGGCTCGGAGTCGAGCACGAACAGGTGCGGGCGGCGCCCCTCGGCGCGCGCCAACGCGGCCCCGACGAGCTCACGGAACAGCGGCGCGGGGCGCTCGGGCCGGCTCTTGAACTCCGGGTGGGCCTGGGTCCCGACCCAGAACGGGTGGCCGTCCAGCTCGGCGAACTCGACCAGGCGGCCGTCGGGCGACATACCCGAGGGCCGAAGCCCCGCCGCATCGAACCGCGACCGGTACTTCGGGTTGAACTCGTAGCGGTGGCGGTGCCGCTCGGAGACCACGGTGGTGCCGTAGGCACGGGCGACGACCGATCCCGGCGACAGTTCGGCGATGTAGGCGCCGAGCCGCATCGTGCCGCCCTTGGCCGTGACGTCGCGCTGCGACTCGAGCATGTCGATCACCGGATGGGGCGTGTGCGGGTCGAACTCGGTGGAGTTGGCTCCCGTGAGGCCGAGCACGTTGCGAGCGAAGTCGATCGCCATCACATGAAGACCGAGGCACAGCCCGAGACACGGGATGCCGTTCTCACGGGCGTAGCCCGCCGCCGCGATCTTCCCCTCGCCGCCGCGCTCGCCGAAGCCGCCGGGGATCACCATGCCGTCGAGGTCGGCGAGCCGGCCCGCGGCCAGCAGGCCCTCGACATCTTCGGCCTGGATCCAGTCGATCTCGACCTTCGCGCCGTGGTGGAACCCGCCGTGCTTCAGCGCCTCGACGACCGAGAGATACGCGTCCTGGAGGCTGACGTACTTCCCGATGAGGCCGATGCGCACCGGCGCGGTTGCGGCTTCGATTCGTTCGACGAGCGCGCTCCACTCCTCCAGGTCGGCCGGCCCGTCGCCGAGCCCGAGCAGACGGCACAAGACGTTGTCGAGCCCCTCTTCGTGGAGCACGAGCGGAATCTCGTAGAGATTGCGGGCGTCGGCCGCGTTGACCACCGCGGCAACGGGCACATCGCACAGGTTGGAGATCTTCCGCTTCAGCGCCTCGGAGATCGGTCGGTCGCTGCGGCAGACGATGGCGTCGGGTTGGATACCGCGGCTGCGCAGCTCGGTGACGGAGTGCTGGGTGGGCTTGGTCTTCTGCTCCTTCGCCGGCCCTATGGCCGGCACGAGCGTGACGTGGACGTAGCACACGTTCTCACGGCCGACGTCGAGACGGAACTGCCGGATCGCTTCGAGGAACGGGAGGATCTCGATGTCGCCCACGGTGCCGCCGACCTCGGTGATGACGACGTCGACGTCCTCGGCGGTGAGGCGGCTGATGCGCCGCTTGATCTCGTCGGTGATGTGCGGGATCACCTGCACCGTCTTGCCGAGGTAGTCGCCGCGCCGCTCGGCCGCGAGCACGGCCGAGTAGATCGAACCTGTCGTCGCGTTCGAATCGCGCGAGAGACGCTCGTCGATGAACCGCTCGTAGTGGCCGAGGTCGAGGTCGGTCTCGCCGCCGTCGTCGGTGACGAACACCTCGCCGTGCTCGAACGGGTTCATCGTTCCGGGGTCGACGTTGATGTACGGGTCGAGCTTCTGGAGTGTCACCCGGAGGCCCCGCGCCTTGAGGAGGCGACCGAGAGAACTCGCAGTGAGCCCCTTCCCCAACGAAGAGGCAACCCCGCCCGTCACGAAGATGTGTTTCGTCACGGGATCACACCCTATCCCGCCGGATCCCCTGGACCGCGGACCTTCCGGCCGACGAGATGGAACAACCGGCTCAGCTGCCGGTACGGATCGCGCCGAGCGGCTTCCCACTCGACCGCGATGACGTCGTCGGCGTCGTCGCCCGGCGGCCGCTCGGGCGCCCGACCGTCGGTGAAGAGCCGGACGCCGTACCACTCGACGGTCTCCACCCCGCGCTCGGCGAGGAAGGCGGTGAGCCCCTCAACCGTGTCCGGGCGCGTGTCGAGGCCGAGCCCGTTCGGTCCCGCGTCACCCGCGAAGCTCCGCAGGGCGGTTGGCCAGTCGCCGCGCATCGCGGGCCGCATCGCCAGCGCGGCCGCGTTCTTCGCGACGATCGACACGATGCCGCCCGGCGCGGCAAGGGCGGCGAGATTGTCGACGAGCGGCGCCGGTTCGTCTACGTACATCACGACGCCGTGGCACAACACGCCCGTAAACCGGCCCGATCCGAGCCGCGCCGCCGCGGCCTCGCCACTGGCCTGGATGAGCGTGACCCGATCGGCCACCTCGGCGAACACGGCCTCGGCGCGGGCCAGCATCGCCGGCGACGGATCGACGAGCACCACCTCGTAGCCGCGGCGGGCCAGCGGTAGCGACTGGTGACCGGCGCCGCCACCGATGTCGACGATCGGCCCCGGCGGCGGACCGAGATGCAGGGCGAGCTGCCGGTCGATCAACTCGGTGCGGACGCGACCGCGCAACGAGTCATACGTGCGGACGTAGCGCGCCGAGATCTCGTCGTCACCGAACGCGCTCACGACCGTCGCCCCAACCGGTCCAGCGCCCGCAACGGCGGGACGCGTTCGATCACGCGGCTGAACGACACCATCTCACTGGCGAGGTTGAGGACGGCGACGGCGATCAGGGCCATGAGCCGCACGCCGGTGGAGCAGGCCAGCACGATGCCGACGCCGAGCACCGCGCCGATCACGTTCGCGCCGGCGTCGCCCAGCATGAGTTGCTCGCGGAGGTCCGGGATGAGCAGGCCGGCGGCGGCGCCGACGACCGCGGCCACGCCGACCAATTCGGGACCGGCGCCGGTCGCGATGGCCAGCACCACGAACGCGGCGAGCCCCGACTTGGTGACCCGGCCGGGCGCGCGGTCCAAGAGGTTGCCGAGGTTGGCGGCGAGGGCGACCAGCGCGGCGTCGGCGATCAGGCGCGGCAGTGACCGATGCTCGGTGCCGGCCGCCACGACGACGATGGCGAGCGCCGCGCCGCCGAGCAGCTTCACGCCCCCGGTCGTGAGGCGACCCCGAGCCAGGGCGCGCAGGTGACCGGCGTACCCGCCGCTCTCGCCCGCGCCGGCCAGGTCGTCGAGGAGGCCGAGCAAGCCGAAGCCGACGGTGGCCAGCACGACGAGCCGGCGAGGCCCAATCGTGGCCGCGTCGACGTCGGCGCCGAGCGCGTCGGCCACCGTGAGCGCGGCCTCCAAGATCAACGCGGCGATCGGCAGCAGCACCCCGGCCGCGGTCGCCACCGGCTGGTCGCGGAAGTTGGCGCGTTGGAAGATCGGGAGGTCGAAGGTCGCCTTCATCAGCCACCACAGCGCCGCGGCGGCGAGCACTCCCACGACGAACGCGCCGATCACCATCGGACAAGCCCTAAGAACGGGATTCGACGGCGACTGGGGCTGCCGCCGCTGGCGCCGACAAGGGCGGCAGGAGGACGGGCTCGCCGCGCTCGTTGCGCAACGCGAGCAGCGTGAGGAACGGGCCGACGAAGACGAACACCAACGCCGACACGACGACGCCGGAGTCGTTGACGAGCCAGCCGATCAGGCCGGCGACCACCGTGCCCACGACGCCGGCCCGCAGCGCCGATCGGGGCGGCAGCAGCCGCTGCCAGCCCTTGGCCACCACGAGGACGTAGATCACGAAGATCGACGTGATCGGCACCATCCAGGTCCAGATCGTCTTGCCGAACAGCTCCACGTTGGTCGACCACTTGCGGCCGATCGTCGTGAGGAAGGAACTGTCACCCGAGCCGATCTCGGCCACGAACCTGCCGAGGTGGGTGCGGGCCTCGGGCGGGCGAAGCAGGTCGATGGCGCTCACCAAGCTCACGGTGGCGACCGTGGCGACGACGACGACGACGATCGTGCGCCACGATACGCGGCGGCCGGCGAGCACGTAGGCCAGCAGCCCGAAGACGGGCACCAGCGTGAGCACGCCTCCGACGTCGGACCCGAGCGTGGGCGCGCTGTCGGCGACGAGGGCGACGAGGAGGACGCCGCCGGCTGTCAGCAACGCGTCCTGTCGGCGGGGCGCGAACTGCACGTGGATGGTCGCGGCGACGATCGTGGTCGCGGCCAGGACCGCGAACGCGGTGTTGCCGAATCCGGTGAACCGCGCCGCGGTGTGGGGCGAGTAGCCGAGGATGCTCGACATCTGGAGCCGGGCGCCCGTCGACACGTCCACGACGAGGAGCGCGACGGTCGCCCCGGCGATCCAGGCGAGCGGGCTCAGCGCGTGACGGCGGGCGCGCAGCGCGACCACCCCCATCAGCGCCGTGATGGCCCACACGATCACCTGGCCGGCCGGACCCGGATCTGCGCTCATCGGCAACGCCCGGTAGAGGAACGTCGACAGCGGCCAGGCCGCGAAGGCGACCACCACGAAGCGCAACGGACCGGCGATGCGGGTGGCCGCTGCGCCTTGTGACAGGGCGAGGATGGCGAGGAGGTACACAAGCGCCTGGACCACGATGAACGTCACCGCCATCGGGAAGTAGACGCTCTCGCGCGCTGCGGCATGGTCGTTCTGGTTCGACAGCGACGCGAGGCTCACGTCACCAGGGTGGTACCGCAGCGGTGCGCCGATCATCCCGTCGGGGATCGGTGCGCCGAGGCTCTCGAGGATGGTCGGGGCCAGGTCCGTGATCGTGATGAGCCCGAGCCGCTTGGTCGACGTCGAGTGCAGATAGCCGGTCCGGACGCCGGCGCCGGCCGCGAGCGTCGGCGTGAGCTCCCATTCTTTGGTCGGCGGTGTCATGCCGACCACGAGCACCAACGTGTCGTCGCTCACCGTGTCGAGCAGCCGGCCGACGAGGCGGTCGCTCGATCGAACCGCGTCGACGCGAGCCGCCTCCGCGGCCGACGGCGACGACAGCGCGCCGTACTGCTGCGCCCGATCGGCATCGCCGGTGTCCACCAGTACGACGTCCGCGGTCGCGAGCGCGGCCATCGTGCGGTCCACGACGACGTCGAGGTCGGCGCGGATCCCGTACGGCGCCAGTGGATCGGCGACCAGAAGTTCGTTGCCGCTCACCGTTCCGGTGGTGACCGATGCGGTGTCGTCCATGAGCGCAACCGCAGCGGGGCGGTGCACGACGGCCGTGCCGTTGGGGTCGACGATGTCCGCGCTTCCGACCACCCCGGTCTCGAGCCCAGCGTCCGCCAACGCCTCTCCGAGGGCGCCGGGCCGGCTCGCGACATCCGGTCCCGACCCGAGTACGGTCGCCGGGCCGTTGATGACGACGACGTCGCCGCGCGGCACGCGCCCCGTCCGGCGGGCGACGACCGAGCCGGCCGGGCTCCCCTCGATCGTGGCGTCGGCCGGAAAGACTTGCTCGGCTCCCACCGCCGGCGACACCTTGACCCGGGCGCCGGCGCCCAGGGTGGCGTACGCCTCCACCGTCGACGGCCGGGCACTGAGGGTCCGAACGCTCGTGGCCGCGACGGCACCCGTTGCCGCGATGCGGTCCAGGGCCGGAGTGGCGCCGGTGCCGAGGTCGTCGAGGCTCAAGCCCGGGATGCCGACGAGGAGCACCTTGGCGGGCCGGGAAGACGGCGGCGCGCTGGTGGGCACGGCCGCGGCGCCCGACCACAGCATCCAGGCGAGGAACGCGACGACGGACCCGCTGATGATCGCCCGGCGCGCGGTCGCCCCGGCGAGGCGCGGCCACAGGGCGCGGACGATGTCCGAACCTTGGCGGGCGCGGTGCACGAACCCGCGCCACGTCCGTCCGGTGTGGCGGTGATCCATCGCCAACTCGATCTCGACCACCCTCGCCCCGGCGCGGACCGCATCGACCGTCAACCCGACCTCGAGGCCGAAGCGCTCCGCCGACATCAGCGGACGCAGGAGCGAGGCGCGAACCGCCCGTTGTCCGGAGAGGGGCGCACGGGCATCGAACCCGCACGCGCGGCGGACGCCCCGGCGAGCCAGCGTCACTACGGCACCGAAGCCACCACGGCCGCCGGCCGCCGGTAGCACCGCGATGGTCATGTCGGCGTCGCCGTCGAGTACCGGCTCCAGCAGCTGCCCGGTGAGCGCCGCCGAGTCCCCAACGTCGGCGTCGACCAGGAGGTACACGTCGGCGTCCGGGCTGGCCACCGCGGCCGCTCGCACCGCACCTCCCTTGCCGACGTTGGCCGGCAGCCGCAGGACATGGGCGCCCCCGGCGCGGGCCTCCGCGCCCGTCGAGTCGGTCGACCCGTCGTCCACCACGAGGATCCGGTCGATCGCGCCGACGTCGAACAGCGCCCGCACCGTCGCGCCGACGGTGTCGGCGCGGTTGTACGCGGGGACGATGGCGACGGTGGTCATGCGGTGGGCTCGCGTGCGAACGCGTGCAGCGGTGACCGCAGTTCGGGCGCGCCCGCCATGCGCTGCACGATCGCGTACACGACGGTGCCGCCGGCGACGGCGGCGGCGACCGCGAGCAGCGCGGTCCCCCGCTCGCGACTCGCGACGGCCTCCACGATCGCCCAACCACACGCGCCCGCGATCGCGGCGGCGACGACGTCCCGGGACAGGGCCCGGCCGATGAGGATCGGCCGTCCCAACCGGCCGCGGACGCGGGCGAGGAGCGCGACCGATCCGACCGTGACGGCGCCGGCATGGACGAGGCCGAGCACCACGACCTTCGACCGACCGTCGGTCGCGCTCGATGCGACGACCATGGCGCCGACGGCCGCGGCCGTGGCCCAGAGGTTGACGATGGTCGGGCCGCGGACGTCGTCGAGCGCATAGGCGGCCCGGGTGAGGAGGAAGAACGCGCTGTAGCCGAGGAGGCCGATCGCGTAGGCGGCGAGCACGGCGGCGACCAACCCCGCTCCCGCGGTGTCGAGCGCGCCGAGGCGCACCGCGTCGAGCACCGGCCGCGCCGTCGCGGCCAGCAGCGCGCTGGCCGGCAGTAGCAGGAACGCGGTGTAGCGCAGACCGGTGGCCAGATCGGCCGCGAACTCGTCGGTCCGCCCCGCGGCGGCGTCGGCCGCGAGCCGCGGATACAGCGCGGTGAAGATCGGGTTCGAGAGCACCGCGTGTGGCAGCAGGAAGAAGGTGAAGGCGATCTGGTAGGCGATCACCCCCCCGTGGACGCGGGCCGCCAACACGATCGTGACCGCAACGAGCAACTGGTTGAGGCCGAGATGCCCCGCGGCCCACAGGCCCTTGCGCGCCAGCGGCCGCAGCGCCGCGCCGGTACGCCACCGGGGCACGAGTGCGATCCCGCCCCGCCACACGGCCAGCAGTGGCACGACCGTCATGACCAACACGCCGGCCGACGTGCCGAGGGCGAGGACGACCTTCTCGGAGCCGGCCAGATCGAAGCCGGTGCTGCCGTGGCGCATGGCTCGGAACGCCACCATGGTCGTGATCACGACCGCGTTGTTGAACACCGGAGCGATCGCGGCCGCCGTGAACCGACGGTCGGCGTTGAGGAGCGCAGTGGCCACGGCCCCTGCGGCGTACAGCAGGATCTGCGGGAGGAAGAACCACAGGAGGAACGCGCCGAGGCGCACTTGCTGGTCGTGCACCCGCCCGTCGTCGACGCCCGCGGTGAGCAACCGCATGACCCATGTCGACGCCAACATGCCGGCCAGCACGAGGAGGGAGAGGCCGGCGAGCGTCTTGCCCAAGAGCCCGCCGGCGAGGCGAGCCGCGTCGGCGCGGCGGTCCCGATCGATGAGACCGACGAACGTCGGCACGAGGACGGACGACAGCATCCCGCCCGCCAGCAACTCGAACAAGATGTTCGAGACGAGGTTGGCGCTCTGGTACGTGTCGCCGAGCGCGGTCGCTCCGAGGGCGGCACCGGTGGCGACCACCCGGGCGAAGCCGGTCAGCCGCGAGACGAGGTTCCACGCGGTGATCGTCGCCGTGGCCCGAGCGAGGGCGCGGTCCGACGCGAGCCTCGACGCCACGCCGGCTGGTGGGGCCGACGCCAGGCTGGTCAACCGCCGTCCCCGAGCGGCGCGGGCAACAGCCGGTCCGCGCCGTCCCCCACCCCGTAATGGCCGAACTGCCCCGACGCGAGGTCTTGCAGGGCGAGCACGACACCCGCCCATCCGGCGAACGACTCGAGGTCGTCGACGGTGGAGATCCTGTCCTTCAGGGCGTCGTCAGCGCGAATCGGCCCGACGAAGACCGTCCGGGTCTCGTCGGCCGTCTGGCCGTCGACGTCGACGCCGGCCTGGGCGGCGACCACAGGGGCCGGCCCCGCGGCCGCCATGTCCACGAGCATCGGCAGCAACAGCGAATCGTCCGGAACCCCCGCGCCCGGTCCCGAGACGGCAACGAACCGGACGCCCGGTGCGAGGACGACGCGGTTGTCCGGGGCGTCCGGGGCCGAGTCGAAGTCGACGAATCCCGCGCCGCGCAGGTCGCGAAGGATCGCCGGTTCCTCACCGACGACCGTCTCGGGCGGGGTGGTCGGCTCGCCGTCTGAGGGCGTCGTGGTGTCCGGAGCCGCCTCCCCGTCCAGCGACGCCGAGAGCAGTGCGTTGGCGAGGCGGCTCGCGAGCGAGCGGCGGAGCCGGTCGGCGTCCGACGACGTGAGGCCGAGCACCGTCGCCAGATCCTCGATCTCGTTCGAGTCGTCGAGGACGAGCCGGTCGGTGAGCCACAAGGTGCCGCCGTACGCCGCCCCCGCGTCGACCAAGGCCTGCCGGGTGCCCTCGAGGCTGTCGTCGTCCACACCTCGGGTAACGACGAGCATCACCGGCACGCCTTCGAGATGACCGCCGAGGAGTTGCGCGCTTCCTTGCTCACCGAGCTTCCCGAGCGTGCTCTCGAGGCGATCGAGGTCGTGTTGGAGTTGATCGTTCTTCGCGTCGGTGTCGTCGATTCGCGTCGCGAGGCCGTCGAGCCGCGACTTCAGGGTCGAGACGGTGGCCTTGTTGATGACGGTGGTACCCATCGCGATGCCGATCGCCAGCGCGAGGAACACGGCGGTGATGCTCACGATGTGGTAGCGGAGGTTGATCACGTGAGCGAGACCCAGAGGGCGCGGATGAGCAGGCGGATGGGCTCGCTCACGACGATGACCGTCACCAGGGCCAGCACCGCGGCCATGACCATGAGCAAGAGGTCCGAACGCTTCACTGACGGTCGGTAGAGCCGGCTCACGCCCTTCGCGTCCACCAGGATCGGCCCGACCTTCATACGGACCAGGAACGTGGACGCCATGCCCGCCCGACCCTTGTCGAGGAAGTCGACCATGGAGCTGTGGCTACCCACCGCCACGATCAGCTCCGCTTCCCGCTCGAAGGCGAGGAGCATGGCGATGTCCTCGCTCGTGCCGGGCGACTCGAAGCGGATGTAGTCGAGGCCGAGCCGGTCGAGGCGGTCGGCGCCCGGCGCCGCACCACCGGCATAGGCATGGACCACCAGGCGGGCGCCGGACCGCAACGCCCGCTCCGACACCGAGTCGAAGTCCCCGATGATCACATCGGGTTTGGCGCCGATTTCGAGTAGCGCGTCGGCACCGCCATCGACGCCGATGAGCACCGGCTTCAGCTCGCGGACGTACCCCGTGCGGCGGAGGAGGGCGAGATCCTCCTTGTAGTCGACTCCCCGCACGACGATGAGCACATGGCGTCCCTTGAGGTCGAGCCCGATGTCGGGCACCTCGGGGACGTCGGTGAGCAGGCGCCCCTCCTTGCGCAGGTACTCGAGGGTGTTCTGGGCGAACCGCTCCAGCTCGTCGCCCATGCGCTGCCGGGCGTCGGCCACCAGTTCCTCGAGGCTCGCGAGCGTCTGGCGCGTGCCGCTGGCCACCTTCTGGCTGTTGACCAAGAGATGGTCGCCGTCGACGGTGACCAACCCTCCCTCGGCGACCGCGTGCATGACGTCGGACCCGACGCCGTCGAGCAGCGGGATGCCCGCGGCCGCGATGAGCAGCGGGCCGAGGTTCGGGTATCGGCCGGTGATGGACTGCGCCGCGTTCACGACCGCGCCGGCGCCCCGCTCGATGAGACCTTCGGCGGCGAGCCGGTCGAGGTCCTCGTGGTCGATGACGGCGACATCACCGGGTTGCAGGCGCTTGACGAGATCCTTCGTGCGGCGGTCGACGCGCGCGATGCCGCTGACGACGTGCATGTCGCGGTCGAGCTCGCGCCGGGCCATCAGCGTTCCACCCGCCGGTCGCGCGCCGCGGTCATCAGCTCGACGGCGTGTTCGTGGGCGGTCGCGCTCTCGGGCGAGCCCGACAGCATGCGGGACAGCTCCACCACCCGCTCGTCGTGGGCAAGCACCCGAGCCGAGGCGACTGTGGTCCGCCCGTCATCGCGCTTGGTGACCGCGACATGGGTGTCGGCGAACGCGGCCACGTGCGGCAGGTGGGTCACGACGAGCACTTGACGCTCGCCCGCCAGCGTGGCGAGGGCCTGCCCGACCGCCGAGGCGGCCTGCCCGCCGACACCGGCGTCGACCTCGTCGAAGATCAGCGTCGCCGGCCCGCTGTCGTCGGCCACGCCGGTGAGCACGAGCCGCAGGGCGAGCATGGCCCGGGCCAACTCCCCTCCCGATGCGACCTTCGTCAAGGGCAGCAACGGCACCCCGGCGTTGGCCGCCAGCAGGAACGAAACGTCGTCACCCGGATCCTCGGCGCCGACGTCGACGGCGAGACGAGCCGACGCCATCGCCAACTGCACCAGATGCGCCTGCGCCGCCGCCGCCAGCCGAGGTGCGGCGTCGCGTCGCGCTCGTCCCACCGCGGCCGCGGCCGCGGTGGCCGAGGCGATCGCCCGCGACCGCTCCGCATCCAGTGCGGCAGCGCGCTCGTCGTGCGATTGCAGCTCGGCGAGCCGCGCCTTGGCGTCCGCCGTATAGGCGATCACGTCCGCAGTGGTCTCGCCGTACTTGCGGCGAAGATCGCGGAGAAGTTGGCGCCGGGCCCGGACGCGCGCAAGGCGATCGGGGTCGTCGTCGATGCTCTCGCCGAGACGGCGGACGTCGGCGGCCACGTCGGCCACTTCCGCGGCGACGGCTCGCAAGCGGCTCTCGTGGGCCGCGAAGGGTCCGCGTCCGGCCAGCGCGCCGATCGCGGCGCCGAGGACGTCGGCCACGCTGTCGTCGCCGCCGAGCAGATCCACGACGGCGGCGGCCGCGTCGCGGTGCGCGCCGGCGTCGGCGAGGAGGTCCTCCTCGGTTTCCAGACGATCGTCTTCGTCGGGGTCGTCGAGGTGCGCGGCGTCCAGCTCGTCGACCTGGTACCGCAACAGGTCGATCTCCCGCGCCCGGGCGCGCTCGTCGCCGCCGAGCGCGGCGAGCGCGGCGTCCAGCCGTGCCACCTCACCGCGAGCGTCGGCCAAGGCCGCGAGGTCGACGCGGCCGAAGCGGTCGAGGGCCGCGCGCTGGGTCGCGGCCGACAGCAGCGACTGGTGCGCGTGCTGACCGTGGAGGTCGACGACCCGAGTGCCCCAGTCGGCCAACGACGCCGCCGTGGCCAGGCGGCCGTCGACGTAGGCGCGCGAACGGCCGTCGCGGGGAACAATCCGGGCCAGCACGATCTCGTCGTCGTCCACCACGAAGCGTCCTTCGACCCGCGCTTCGGCCGCACCAGGCCGCACGAGGATGGGGTCGGCTCGGCCGCCGACGAGAAGCTCGATCGCCTCGACCACCAGTGTCTTGCCCGCGCCGGTCTCGCCGGTGACCGCGGTCATCCCCGGCCCGAAGACGAGGGACAGCTCGGCGATCACGCCGAGATCGGACACCGCGAGTTCGATCAGCATTGGACGGGGCGCGCTATCTGTCGTTGAGGCCGAACTTGGCCTTGAGGATCCGGTGGAAGTCGCGGGGCCCGAAGGTCACCAGTCGGGCCGAGCGCTCGGACGCGGTGCACGTGATCGAGTCGCGTTCGTTGAGCGTGCCAAGGTTTTGGCCGTCGACCGACAGCGTGGCCGGGCGGTGCCCGACGACCGTCAGGCGCAGCTCGGTGGTGGGACCGAACACCATGCTGCGATCGAAAAGCATGTGCGGCGACACCGGCGTCAGCACCAAGGCGCGATGTTCGGGCGCGACGATCGGACCGCGGGCCGAGAACGAATACGCAGTGGACCCCGTCGGCGTGGCGACGATGAGGCCGTCAGCCGCGTACGTCGTGAAGAACTCACCGTTGATGGCGATCGACAGGCGGACCGTGTGGCCCATCGGCGTCTTCTCGAGGACGGCCTCGTTCAGGGCGGCCGAAGGGCTGCGGGTGACTTCGCCGCCGATCTCGGTGTCGACCGAGAGCATCATGCGCTCCTCGATGATGTACTCGCCGGCCAGGAAGCGCTGAAGCGCAGGCAGCAGGTCGGCCGGCTCCACTTCGGTGAGGTAGCCGAGCTGGCCGACGTTCACGCCGACCACCGGCACGTCCTGCTCCGCGACGAGATCGACGGTGCGCAGCATCGTGCCGTCGCCACCCAGGCTCACCGCGACGTCGAGCCCGTCGGAGAAGGTCGCTTCGGAGTAGGCAAGCTCAGGGAGCCCGACCACGTCGACGTCGACCTTCAGGACGCGCACCTCGTGCCCGTTGTCGACGAGCCACGAGTGCGCATCGGCGGCCAGTTCGGCGGCTTGGTGGCGCTGATGATGGACGACGAGACCGACGGTGGCCATCGTCACCCGCCGGCTCGAACGGCGGGTGCCACCGCGTGCACCAGGAACTCGACGTTGCCGTCGGCTCCCCTGAGGGGGGACACCATGGCTCCCATCATTGCCGCCCCGGCGTCCACCAGAGCAGCGCGTAGTTCGACCAGGACCCGCCGCCACACCTCGGGGTCGGTGATGACGCCCCGGCCGCGGGCGGCTTCGACCCGTCCCGCTTCGAACTGCGGCTTGACCAGGAGCACGAGATCGCCCCCGGGAGAGCAAACACCGAGGAGGGCGTCGAGCACGGTGCGCAGCGAGATGAACGACAGGTCGGCGACGACGAGATCCACCCGGCCGCCAATGAGCTCCACCGTCAGCGACCTCACGTTCGTGCGCTCGAGGACCGTCACTCGCGGATCCGAGCGCACGCGCTCGTGGAGCTGCCCGTAGCCGACGTCCACGGCGACGACCTCGGCCGCGCCGCGCTGGATCACGCAATCCGAGAACCCACCCGTTGACGCGCCGGCGTCGAGCACCCGGCGCCCCGCGGGGTCGACGGAGAAGTAGTCGAGCGCGGCGGCCAGCTTCGCGCCGCCCCGTGACACGAACCGGGACCCGGTGCCGAGGATCTCGAGGGGCTCCGCCCGGGACACGAGACGGGACGCCTTGCCCGCCGGGGCACCGCCGACGATGACCCGCCCGGCGTCGATGGCGGCCTGCGCTTCCTCGCGACTGTGGGCCAATCCCCGCCGCACCAGCTCGCGGTCGAGGCGGCGCCGGGTGGTCGTCGAGCCCTCGCGGGTGACCGGACCCGACTCGGGATCTAGCTCGACGCCTTCTTGGCCGGCGCCTTGCGGGTCGCCGCCTTCTTGGCCGGCGCCTTGCGGGCCGCCGCCTTCTTGGCCGGCGCCTTCTTCGCCGCGGCCCTCTTGGCCGCCTGCTTGGCGGGAGCGGGGCGGGCCGCGCTACGGCGCTGACCGCGCAGGTCCTTGATCTGCTGTTCGATGCGGGCGATCGCCTCGCGCGTCGTGGCCTCGATCGACGCGAGTTGCTTGCGCACCTCGCCCCGCACCAGCTCGACTACGCGCTCGGTGCTCTGGCGGCTGCGGTCGAGCAGGTCCTGCACGACTTGCTGGGTCTGCTCGGCCTGGACCTCGCCCGCCTTGACCAGGTCACGCACGATCGCCTCCGCCCGCTTCTGCGTCATCTGCGTGAAGGCCACACCCGCATCGATGTAGCGCTTGACAAGGTCGTTCTGAGCCATTCGTCGAGACTACCGGCGTCGCGTCGGTGCTTGCAAAAGTTTGCACAGGGGTGAGTCGCTCAGGGGATGTGGCCCCGCAGCACTTGAACGACGTATCACTAGTCTCGGGCGCGTGATCCCCCTCAAGGATCTCAATCCGACGACGCGCCGGGCGTACGTCACGGCGGTGCTGATCCTGATCAACATCGGCGTGTTCGTCCTTGTGCAGCAGGCTCAGCACGGCACCGAGATCATCCGCACCTCCGGGGGGCGATCGGTCCAGATCGACAAGAGCTTGTCGTTCACGCTCGAGAACGCCGCCATCCCGTGCGAGGTGGTGCACGGCGAGCCGCTGAGTCTCGAGGAGCTCCAGGCGACGTTCGAGCAGGGCGACAGCACCGCCTGCCGCACCGATGACACCGGGCCCGAGCTGTTCCCCGACAAGCACGTGTTCCTCGCCGTCCTCTTCTCGATGTTCCTCCACGGCAGCTGGCTGCACCTGGGGGGGAACATGCTGTTCCTGTGGATCTTCGGCAACAACATCGAGGATCGGCTCGGCCGCGTGGGGTTCGTCGCCTTCTACCTCGCCGGTGGTGTCGTCGCCGCCGCCGCACACATCCTCGTACAGCCGTCGAGCACCGTCCCCGTCGTCGGCGCGTCCGGCGCGATCGCGGCGGTCATGGGCGCGTACCTGGTCTGGTGGCCGAACGCCCCGATCAAGACGATTTTCTTCCTGTTCCTGATCTTCTATACCCAGATCAGCGCGAAGTGGCTGCTCATCATCTGGTTCGTCACACAGTTCTTCACCGGCTCGGAGAGCGGCGTGGCGTGGGTCGCCCACGTCGGCGGGTTCGTGTTCGGGGTCGTCGCCGCCTTCGTGCTCGGCCGCCGACCACCTCCGTCGGCGGCACCTCTGTGGCAGCCACCCCCCGCGTTCGGCGGCCGGGGTTACTGACTCTCCACGACCGCTCGCAGGTCCCGGGCGATCACGTCGGGCGCTGGTGTCACCGGGAGATCCTCGGCGGTCGTCACGCCGGTGAGCACGAGCGCGAAGCGCCAACCGAGCACGGCGGCGAGCCGCCCGTCGGTGTCCGGCCGGTCGCCGACGACGAGGCCGTCGGGGCCGAGGCGGGCCCGCAAGTAGTCGGCCATCGGCTCGTACGGCTTCCCGGCAACCACGGCCCGATGCCCGGAGGCCTTCTCGATGCCGGCCAGGATCGACCCCGCACCCGGGATCGGGCCGTCGCGGGTCGGGTAGGTGGCGTCGTCGTTGGTGGCGATGAGCCGGGCCCCGGCCCGCACGGCCCGGGCCGCGGTGCGCATGCGGTCGTAGTCGAACTCCTCATGGAAGCCGACGAGGACCGCGTCCACCTTGTCGTCGGCGAGATCGCCGACCTCCACACCTACCGCGCCGACACTCCGGAGGGCCTCGCGGACGCCATCGCCGCCGCAGATCAACACTCGCTCGCCGGCATGGACGAGCCCCGCCGCGGCCGTGGCCGACGTCACCACGTCCCCCGTCGCCTCGATGCCGTGCGCCTCGAGCTTCGCCTCGACCGTCGCGACGGGCGCATTCGAGTTGTTGGTGACGAACACGACCCGCTCCCCCGCATCCCGGAGCCGGGTCACGGCCTCGGCCGCGCCGGGAATGGGCTCGTCGCCGAGCCAGATGACGCCGTCGAGGTCGAGCAGCCAGGGCACTCCTTCATCCTCGCGTCCCGGTGCCAAGATGGCCGGGTGCCCCGCTTCGCGCCCTTCCCGGGCGTCCGCTATGACACCGCCCGGGTCGACCTGGCCGACGTCACCGCGCCTCCGTACGACGTCATCGACGCCGACGAACGCGCCGCCCTCGCCGCTCGCAGTCCGTTCAACGCCGTCCACGTCGACTCGCCCGTACCGGAGCCTGGCGTCGATTGCTACGAGGAGGCCGCGGCGCGGTTCCTGGACTGGCAACACGGCGGTGTCCTCGTCACCGACGAGCCGTCCTTGTACATCTACCGGATGTCGTTCGCCGATGAGCACGGCCGCGCCCGGCAGACCACCGGCGTGATCGGTGCGCTGGGGCTCGAGCCGCCGGGCGACGGTGACGTTCTCCCCCACGAGCACACGACGCCGAAGGCGAAGAGCGACCGGCTCGATCTACTCCGCGCCACCGCCGCCAACCTCTCGCCCATCTGGTGCCTATCGCTCGCCGACGGGCTCTCGAAGCTGTGCGACCCGGCCGCGGCGACCGCCATTGGCCGGTGGCACGACCTCGACGGCGTCGAGCACAGCCTCTGGCGCCTCGCCGACCCCGATGCGATCGCGGCGATCACCGACACCGTCGCCAGCGCGCCCGTCGTCATCGCCGACGGTCACCACCGGTACGAGACGTCGCTCACCTACCTACACGAGCGCGCCGCGCGCGGTGCGGTAGGCACCGCCGACGCCACGATGACGTTCGTCGTGGAGCTCGCCGACGAGCAGCTCACGGTGCAGGCGATCCACCGGTTGGTCAGCGGGCTCCCGGACGGGTTCGACACACTGGCCGCGCTCGAGCCGTGGTTCGAGCCCGTCACGGCCGAGGCACCGGACGTGTCGCTGCTCGACCGGATGGAAGAGGCCGGTGCGCTCGCGCTGGTGCTGCCGGGCGCGGCGTGGCTCCTGCATCCGCGCTCGGCCCGCGGCGGTGACGTGGACGCGGTCCGCGCCGCTGAGGCGCTCGCCTCGTTCCCGCCGCACGAGCTGCGCTACCAGCACGGCGTCGGCACCGTCCTCGACGCGGTGCGCGACGGCCGGGCCGAGGCCGCGATCCTCCTGCGGCCCGTATCGGTCGCCCAGATCGCCGACACCGCTCACGCCCGCGACCGCTTCCCACCGAAGACGACGTTCTTCTGGCCCAAGGCCCGCACCGGCCTCGTCTTCCGCCCCCTCGATCGTCCATTCTCGACGCAATAGCCCGTCGCTTCGCCGGGCTATTGCGTCAGGTATGCGCGTTGACGGGCTTGTCGGGCCGGTAGGACAGCGCGAGCAGCAGCATCCCGGCGGCGAAACCGGCAACGCCCGCAGCGATGCCGTAGCCGATGCCGTGCCGGTCGATGTCGAGCGCGTGGTCGAGCGACCATTCGCCTGGACCGAGCGTGGCCAGCGCGACGCAGACCATGCCCACCACCGCGACATACTCCCAGCCGCCCTTGAAGATGAAGAAACCCTTGCCCCGGTGGTCGGTGAAGGCGGCGACCGTCATGAGGCCGACGAACCCCACGCACGCGAGCGGGGTCAACAGCCCCAATGCGATGAGAATGCTCACGGTCCACTCGTTGGCCGCCGCCAACCGGGCGTGAAGCCACGCGGGCCTGAGCCCAAGACCCGCGAACCAGCGCTCGGTGCCGGCCAGCTTCCCGCCGCCGAACACCTTGTTGTAGCCGTGGGCGAACAGCATCGGCCCGAGCGTGAGCCGCAACACGAGTACCGCGAAGTCAAGCGTGTGTTCCTCCACAGGCGCGCAGCCTTGCACGCGCAGTGGGGGTGCACGAAGGGGGCGGCTACACCGTCCAGGTCGCGCCGCTGTGCAGCAGCCCGTGCAGGTCGCCCGGGCCCTTCTGTTCCTGCGCGGCGGCCAGCTGCCGCGAGGTGGCTTCGGCGTATTCGGGCCGGTCGATGGCACGGAACACGCCGATCGGGGTGGGCTCGTGCGGTCCGGCCGCGAGCCGCGACAGCATGAAGGCAAGACCCGCGTCGCCACGGGTCTCGTCGTGGACGAGGACGTGCTCCTCGCCGACGTCGGCCACCAGCGCCAGCCGCACGTTGCCCTGCCCGTCGAGGGTGACGCACTTCTCGCGGTCGGCACCGAACCGGATCGGCTCGCCGTGGCGCAGCGGGATCAGCATGTCCGACCGGTTCTCCTTGCCGGTGACCGCCTCGAACGCGCCGTCGTTGAAGACGTTGCAGTTCTGGTAGATCTCCACGAACGCCGCACCGTTGTGGTCGTGGGCCCGGCGGAACATCTCGAGCATGTGGGCCCGGTCCATGTCGTGCGTCCGCGCGACGAACGACGCCTCCGCGCCCAGGGCGAGCGACACCGGGTTGAACGGCGTGTCCAGTGAGCCGAACGGCGTGGACTTGGTGACCTTGCCCACCTCGCTCGTCGGGGAGTACTGGCCCTTCGTCAGCCCGTAGATCTGGTTGTTGAACAACAGGATCGTGAGGTTGACGTTGCGGCGCAGCACGTGAATCAGGTGGTTGCCGCCGATCGACAGGGCGTCGCCGTCACCGGTGACGACCCACACGTCGAGATCGCGGCGCGCCATCGCGAGCCCAGTCGCGATCGCCGGGGCCCGCCCGTGGATCGAGTGCATGCCATACGTGTTCATGTAGTAGGGGAACCGGGCGGCGCACCCGATGCCGGAGACGAACACGGTGTTCTCTCGGCTCACACCGAGATCGGGCATGAGCAGCTGGACTGCGGCCAGGATCGAGTAGTCGCCACAGCCGGGGCACCAACGCACCTCTTGATCGCTCGACCAGTCCTTGCGGGTGGTGACGGGGATGATCGTGTCGCTCATGGGATCAGCTCGCTTGCAACGCTTCGAGGATGGCGAGCTCGAGCTCGCCCGAGGTGAACGGGACGCCCCGGATCTTCGTGACCGACTTGGCATCGACGAGGAACTCGGCCCGCAGGAGGCGTGACAGCTGCCCCAGGTTCATCTCCGGCACGAGCACCTTCGGGTAACGCCGGATCACGTCGCCGAGATTCGCGGGGAACGGATTGAGGTGCACCACGTGGGCGTGGGCGATGCGCCGCCCGCGCACCCGGACCCGGTTCATGGCCCCGTCGATCGCGCCCCAAGTGGAGCCCCAGCCGACCACGAGGAGCTCGGCATCGTCGACGTCACCGGTGACCGCGACCGGAGGAATGTCGGCTGCGATCCCGGCGATCCTCGCGGCCCGGAGCCGCACCATCCGCTCGTGGTTCTCGGGCTCGTAGGAGATGTTGCCCGTGCCGTCCTCTTTCTCTATGCCACCGATGCGGTGCATGAGGCCGGGCGTGCCGGGGATGGCCCAGGGTCGAGCCATCGTCTCGGGATCGCGGAGATACGGCCAGAAGACCGCTTCGCCGTTCTCGTCGATGTGGTTCGGCTCGGTCGCGAACGACACCGATATGTCGGGGAGGCTGCCGACGTCGGGCAGGCGCCACGGCTCGGAGCCATTCGCCAGGTAACCGTCGGAGAGCACGATCACCGGCGTGCGGTACTTCAGCGCGATGCGGGCGGCTTCGATGGCGATCTCGAAGCAGTGGGCCGGGCTCACGGGCGCGATGATCGGCAGCGGCGACTCGGCGGCACGGCCGTACATGGCCATCAGGAGATCGGCGGCCTCCGTCTTCGTGGGCAGTCCCGTGGACGGACCGCCGCGCTGGATGTCGATGATGAGCAGCGGCAGCTCGAGGCTCACCGCGAGCCCCATGGTCTCGGCCTTGAGCGCCATGCCCGGCCCGCTCGTGGTGGTGACGCCCAGGTGGCCGGCGAAGGCCGCGCCCAGCGCGGCGCCGATGCCGGCGATCTCGTCCTCGGCCTGGAGCGTGCGAATGCCGAAGTTCTTGTGCTTCGACAGCTCGTGGAGGATGTCCGAGGCCGGCGTGATCGGGTAGCTCCCGAGGAACACGGGCAGCTTCGCGAGCTGGCCGGCGGCGACGAGCCCCCACGCCAGCGCGGTGTTGCCGGTGATGTTCGTGTACGTCCCTGGCGCCAGGACCGCAGGCGCGACCTGGTACGGATGATCGAACAACTCCGCGGTCTCGCCGAACGCGTAGCCGGCCTTGAACGCCGCCGTGTTCGCCTCGGCCACCATGGGCGTCGTGGCGAAGCGCTCCTGGATCCACTGCAACGTCGGGTCGACCGGCCGGCTGTACATCCACGACACGAGACCGAGCGCGAAGAAGTTCTTGGAACGGTCGGCATCACGAGGCTTCACCCCCAGCGGCACCACCGCTTCCTTCGTGACACTCGTCATCGGCACCTCGTAGACCGTGAAGCCTTTGAGGCTGCCGTCGGTGAGCGGATTGTCCGTATAGCCCGCCTTGGCGAGGTTGCGTTCCTCGAAGGTGTCGACGTTGATGATCAACGTGCCGCCCGGCTCGACCTGACCGATTTGCGACTTCAAGGCGGCCGGATTCATCGCCACGAGTACGTTGGGCGCGTCGCCCGGCGTCGTGATCTCGTGGTCGGAGATGTGGATCTGGAACGCGGAAACCCCCGCGAGCGTGCCAGCGGGGGCGCGGATCTCGGCCGGGAACTCCGGCAACGTGGCGATGTCGTTGCCGAACAGGGCGCTGGCGCTCGTGAACCGATCGCCTGTCAGCTGCATCCCGTCGCCTGAGTCGCCCGCGAACCGGATGACCACCCGGTCGAGGTCGTGGACCGTCCGGGTGCGTTCAACCGTGTCGGACACCATTGTCCCCCTCACTGTTTACGCGGATGTCACTGTACCGTCGCCCTCCCGCCATCCCGGACAAAGCAAGGTCTGGTCGAGCGACGAGCGTGGTACCGCGCAACCGGGATCCGGGGGCTGGATCCAACACCGTGATCCTACGGGCCGCCGAGGGCAACGGGTGCGCCCACGCCGTTACCTCGGCATGGTGCCCTGAGCGCCAGCGCGCAGCCCGAAGCCCTCGCCCGCGTCGCGTCCCACGCGGGCTCACCGCGGGCGGCCGCGTTCGAGCAAGACGCGACCGAGATCTTCCGCCGCCTCGGGGTGGTGCGAACCCCCACCGTGCCGTTGCCGGCGGCCGAGCCGGCCGCCTACGCGAGCGTGATGCTGGCGTCGAGGTAGACGTCCTGGACGGCGTTGAGCAGCTCGATGCCCTCGTTCGTCGGCCGCTGGAACGCCTTCCGGCCGCTGATGAGACCGACCCCTCCCGCCCGCTTGTTGATGACCGCGGTGCGCACCGCGTCGGCGAGATCGCTCTGCCCTTTCGACTCGCCGCCCGAGTTGATGAGGCCGATGCGGCCCATGTAGCAGTTCGCCACCTGCCACCGGCACAGGTCGATCGGATGGTCGGAGGTCAGCTCGTCGTACACGAGCTTGCTCGTCTTGCCGAAGTTGAGCGCGTCGTAGCCGCCGTTGTTCTCGGGCAGCTTCTGCTTGATGATGTCGGCCTCGATCGTGACCCCGAGATGGTTGGCCTGGCCCGTGAGGTCGGCCGCGACGGCGTAGTCGACGCCGTCCTTCTTGAAGGCGCTGTTGCGCAGGTAGCACCAGAGCACCGTGAACATGCCGAGCTGGTGCGCCTGCGCGAACGCCTCGCTCACCTCGTGCAGCTGGCGCGTCGCCTCATCGGATCCGAAGTACACCGTGGCCCCGACGGCGGCTGCGCCGAGATCGAATGCCTCCTCGACGTTCCCGAACATGATCTGGTCGAACTTGTTCGGGTAGGTCAGCAGCTCGTTGTGGTTGAGCTTGACGATGAAGGGAATCCGGTGCGCGTACCGGCGCGACACCATCCCGAGCACCCCGAAGGTGCTCGCGACTGCGTTGCACCCGCCCTCGATGGCGAGCTCCACGATGTTCTTGGGATCGAAGTACTTGGGGTTCGGTGCGAACGAGGCCGCGGCCGAGTGCTCGATGCCCTGATCGACCGGGAGGATCGACATGTAGCCGGTGCCACGCAGGCGGCCGTGGTCGATCACCGCCTGAAGGTTGCGCAGCACTTGTGGCGAGCGGTCACTCCCCACGAACGAGCGGTCGACGAAGTCCGGACCGGGCACTGTGAGGTCTTCTTTGGGAATGCCCTTGGCTTCATGGGTGAGCAGGGATTCGGCGTCCTTGCCCAGCAAGGTCTGGATGTCCACGGCGCCACCCTACCCAGGGCCACCGCCGAGGACATCAGCCGGATGGCTTGGCCGGCACCTCCGTGATCGTGGCCTCGACCCGACGCAGCGCGGCGCGCACTCGTCGGGTCGCACCCGCGGGCACGACGTCGTCGGCGACCACCTCGGTGACCGACTGCGTACGCTCCCCTGCGCGATAGAACCGGCGCCGTACCCGGCCGACGACCACCACCTCGGCCCCGGCGTCCAACTCGGCCGCGGTGTGCGGTGGGTCGAACCAGACGACGGGGACGGTGTCGTCCCGCTCCTCGTGACGACGGGTCGTGAGGTCGTAGACGACCAGCTGGTCGCCCGACTGCAATGCCCTGACTCGGGGGGCTCGTGACAAGCTCCCCCGCAACACGACGACGTTCATCGCTTTTCCTCCTGCGATGCGCATGGGTTGGATAGCGGGGAAGCTCGACCTCATCGTACGCAGGGGGTGTGACAGTGACTGGGCCCCGGCCGAAGCGAGACCGAGGGCCGAGCACCGGCGCACAGGGGACGACGAGCACCCGGAGGTTGCAGCGCCCATATGGGCGCTGCCGTCGCACGGGGCCGACCCCAACGGTCCTCGCTCGCTTCGCGAGCGATCCGCGGGTGCGCCGCCGGGAGACCAATGTGACGGCGAATCAGCGAAGAGCGCGCACCCGCCGGCCAACGTCGGCGAAGTCGGGCTCGATCGCCTCGATCCGCCTGAACAGGTCGCGGGCCCGCGGCACATCACCGGCCCGTTCGTACAGGTCCGCCAACGCGTACCAGAGACGAAGGTGATGCGGACGGGCGTGGCGGGGCGCCTTACCGGCGCGCTTCGTCGCCTGCTCGAGGAGCCGGATGGCGTCGGCCACCCGGTCTTGGTCGGCCAGCGCACCGGCAGCGACGATCCGGCCCTCGGCTACCAGCTCGGCGCTCGGCGACTGCTCGCGCAGCTCGCGCCAGAGCTCGTCCACCTCCGTGTAGCGCCCGAGGGCACGGTATGAGTCGGCGAGCACCGGGTGCTGTTCGGTGGACCCGGTGAGCGAGCGGAAGGCTTCCAGCTCCTTGACCGCTTCCCTCCACCGGCCCAACCGGTACAACGTCAGGCCGTGAAGCTCCCGCACCGCCGCGGCACCTGGCACCCGCCGCGCCAGCGGGCCGAGCACACGCTTCGCGTCCTGATATCTCTCGCGGTCGTACGCCCGGGTCGCGTCACGCAGGCGCGCTTGCAAGATGGTGGCGGTCGACGCCGCCGTGGCCGCCGCGATGTCCCGGTCGCCCCGCTCGGGTCGAGGCTCTGGCCGGACGCGCGCCTTCCTTGGCCGCGCCGGCGGCTTGCCCCCTGGCGTCGCGGCGCGGGCGACCGCACTCGTCGCCTCGGACCGCACCTCGCCGTGATCGATCCACTCCTCGACATCGGGGGAACGGTGACTGGGGAGGTCGGGGTCGACGTCATCCGTGGTGTCGCGGGCCGACGCAACGGCCTTTCGCCACGTTGCAGATGCGCTCGGGCGATCCCCGGTCGCCTTCGTGGTCCGCTTCACCGGGCGGCCCGTCGGCCGGCTGCCAGGGCGTCCGCCCCGGTCGGACGGTTCCTCGGCCCGGTCGACCTGGCGAGCGCCGCGCCGGGCGACCCCGCCCCAGCCGCTGTGGGCGGTGCGCTGATCGGTGGCGTCCGTCCGCCTGGCCGCATCCTCAGCCCGGCGGGCCGCGGCCGATTTCCGAACGCCGGGACCGGCGCGCTCGCCCGACGACCGCCGCGCCGGCGGCTTGCCTTTGCCCCCCTTCGAGGGAGGCTTCGAACTGGAGCGCCGGCGCGCCGGATCAGAACCAGAGGGACGCGCCATGCGCCCGATCGTACCTGGCAGGTCGAAAACGAGAACGAGCCCCCGCCGGTGGGCGAGGGCTCGTCTCAATGAGAAATCCGGCGGCGTCCTACTCTCCCAGGGGATCTCTCCCCAAGTACCATCGGCGCTGGCGGGCTTAACTTCCGTGTTCGGAATGGGAACGGGTGTGACCCCGCCGCCATGGCCACCGAAACCTTGTCACGAGGGGCGCGCCATTGGCGCGCCAGCGCCCCGTGAGAACTCCATAGCGAGCACAAACGTCTTTGTCGATCCAAGCCCTCGGGCGATTAGTACCGGTCGGCTGAACACATTGCTGTGCGTACACCTCCGGCCTATCAACGTGGTCATCTGGCCACGGCCCTTACCTGGTTGACCCAGTGGGGAACCTCATCTTGGAAAGAGCTTCGCGCTTAGATGCTTTCAGCGCTTATCCCTTCCGCAGGTCGCTAACCAGCAGTGCCCTTGGCAGGACAACTGGCACACGAGAGCTGCGTCCGTCCCGGTCCTCTCGTACTAGGGACAGCCTTCCTCAAGTTCCCTCCGGCTGCAGCGGATAGGGACCGAACTGTCTCACGACGTTCTAAACCCAGCTCGCGTACCGCTTTAATGGGCGAACAGCCCAACCCTTGGGACGTGCTACCGCCCCAGGATGCGATGAGCCGACATCGAGGTGCCAAACCTTCCCGTCGATATGGACTCTTGGGGAAGATGA
>WNGB01003751.1_pt1 | contig 24867 bp, 20 predicted proteins | sample 5400681 | NCBI WGS metagenome assembly WNGB01 (sample SAMN13153367, study PRJNA577476) | soil metagenome | isolation source: 115 cm soil or saprolite under grassland replicate 2 | place: USA:California | collected 2016-06-15
AGATCCAGGTTTCGGTCCGTCTGACGAAGTGGGTTTTGGGGACGACTGCCGTGGCCACTCTCGCCGTATCCGGTACGTTCGTTCATTACGCTCGCGTCGCCGCCGAAGTTCACGAGCTTCGCCAGCTCCGTGACGAGAACAAGGTCCTGCTGAGCAAGACGCAGGAGTACGAGCAGTCCGCGGGCAAGCTCCAGGCCAAGGTCCAGCAGCTCCAGAACATGGTGACCAAGCTCGGCGTCATGGCCGGGCTCGAGCACAGCCTGCCGGAGCCCGCGGGCGTCGGCGGTGTTTCGAGCATGGATTCGACACCGCCCAAGCTCACGCCCTCCGCGCTGGCGGACATGGACCGCAGCCTGACGAAGCTGACCGACCGCTCCGCCCAGCTCGAGGAGTTCTACCGCCACCAGACGGTGCTCCTCTCGTCCACGCCTTCGGTCTGGCCGGTCCGCGGTTATCTCTCCGCCGCCTTCGGGAACCGCATCGACCCCTTCACGGCCCAGAAGGACTTCCACCCCGGCATCGACATCTCCACGCCGATCGGGACGAAGGTGCAGTCGCCGGCGGACGGGATCGTGATCTCGACCGGGCCGCAGGGGGGCTACGGCAACGCGCTCGTGATCGACCACGGCTACGGCGTGGTCACGCGCTACGGCCACCTCGACAGCTTCGCGGTCAAGCCCGGCCAGCGCATCAAGCGCGGCGAGGTGATCGCGTACGTCGGAAGCACCGGCCGCTCCACGGGTCCCCACCTCCACTACGAGGTCTGGGTGCGCGACCAGGCGCAGAACCCGATCCACTTCATCCTCGACGAGTACCGGACGTTCGGCTAGAAACTTAGGCAACTCAGGGGGGTACTCACCTCGGACGCACCCCCCGTGCGCCTTCGGCTACCCCCCGCCCGCTCGTCGCGGAGTGAATCCGCTCCTCGCTGCTTGTCCTCTCGCCTCGCGATTCGTGTTTGACCCTCGTCGAGTCCGCCTGATATCCTGACCGATCAGGTGTTTCGGTCGCCTTGTCGCTTCGTTGCCCGGGACGCGAAGGGCAAGCAGCGAAGCGCCGATTCACTCGGCGCCGAGCGGCAGGGGGTAGCCCGAAGGGCGTAGGGGGTTGCGTTCAACTGGTGGGCCGCAGGGCAAGCAGCGAGCGCCGACTTCACGTCGGCGTGAGCGGCAGGGGGTAGCCGAAGGCGTAGGGGGTTGCGTTCAGAAGCAGCGAGCGCCGACTTCACGTCGGCGTGAGCGGCAGGGGGTAGCCGAAGGCGTAGGGGGTTGCGTTCAGCCGGTGGGCCGCAGGGCAAGCAGCGAGCGCCGACTTCACGTCGGCGTGAGCGGCAGGGGGTAGCCGAAGGCGTAGGGGGTTGCGTTCAGTCGAGCGTGGAGCAACCCCCTGAATCAAAGAATGATCAATACCATCCTGACCAAGATCATCGGTACGAAGAATGAGCGCGAGCTCAAGGCGATCGCTCCGCTCATCCAGCGCATCAACGCCCTCGAGCCGTCCGTCCTCACCCTCAGCGACGCCCAGCTCCAGGCCAAGACCGATGAGTTCCGCGCCCGTCTGAAGGGCGGGGGTGGGGACGGCGGCGGCGGAGAGTCCCTCGACGACCTCCTCCCCGAGGCGTTCGCGGTCGTGCGCGAAGCGGGCCGCCGCGTGCTCAACATGCGGCACTTCGACGTCCAGCTCATCGGCGGCCTCGCCCTACACCGCGGCATGATCGCGGAGATGAAGACGGGCGAGGGCAAGACCCTCGTGGCCACCCTCGCCGCCTACCTGAACGCGCTCCCGGGCAAGGGCGTGCACGTCGTCACCGTCAACGACTACCTGGCCAAGCGCGACAGCGAGTGGATGGGCCGGATCTTCCGCTTCCTCGGCCTCACCGTCGGCGTCATCCAGCACAACCTCGACGACGCCCAGCGCCAGGTCGCCTACGCCGCCGACATCACGTACGGCACGAACAACGAGTTCGGCTTCGACTACCTGCGCGACAACATGAAGTTCGAGCTCAGCAGCTACGTCCAGCGCGGGCACTACTTCGCGGTCGTGGACGAGGTGGACTCCATCCTCATCGACGAGGCGCGCACCCCGCTGATCATCAGCGGGCCGGCCGAGGAGTCGACGGACAAGTACTACCGGATCAACTCCATCATCCCCAAGCTCAACCCGGGCGCGCGCATCAGCGGCGACCGCAAGGCGGAGGAGCGGGCGGAGCTGGAGAAGACGGGCGACTACATCGTCGACGAGAAGGCCAAGACCGTCACCCTCACCGAGATGGGAATGGCCCACGTGGAGAAGCTCCTCGGAGTGCAGAACCTCTGGGAGCCGTCCAACATGGACATCCTCCACCACGTGAACCAGGGGCTGCGCGCGCACACCCTGTTCCAGCGCGACGTGGACTACGTGGTCAACGAGGGACAGGTCGTCATCGTGGACGAGTTCACGGGCCGCCTCATGCCCGGCCGGCGCTGGTCGGACGGCCTGCACCAGGCGGTGGAGGCGAAGGAGAAGGTCAAGATCGAGCGCGAGAACCAGACCCTCGCCACGATCACCTTCCAGAACTACTTCCGCATGTACGGCAAGCTCTCGGGCATGACCGGCACCGCCGACACCGAGGCCCCCGAGTTCGACAAGATCTACAAGCTCGAAGTCCTGGCCATCCCGACCAACCGGCCCCTCATCCGCGTGGAGAACCCCGACGTCGTGTTCCGCACCGAGCGCGAGAAGTTCGAGGCGGTGCTGGAGGAGATCGAGGAGTACAACAAGAACGGCCGTCCGGTGCTGGTGGGCACCATCTCCATCGAGAAGTCCGAGCACCTCTCGACCCTCCTGAAGAAGGACGGCATCAAGCACGTCGTCCTCAACGCGAAGTACCACGAGCGCGAGGCGGAGATCGTGGCCCAGGCCGGCCGCTTCGGCGCCGTCACCATTGCCACCAACATGGCCGGCCGCGGCACCGACATCATCCTGGGCGGCGTGCCCGACTACCGCGTGAAGGCGAAGCTCATCGAGCAGAAGCTCGATCCGGAGCTGGCCTCGCCCGAAGAGCGGAAGCTGACCATCGACCACGTCGCGGAGGAGATGGGGCGCGAGTTCAAGAAGGCGTTCGCGGAGAAGAAGGTCCCACCGGAGGAGCGGCACCTCCTGGCCAAGCGCTACGTCGGCATCCTGGCCGCCTTCGCGCCCGACCATCCGTCCGTGCTGGTCATGGACGGCTTCGCCCCCGACTTCCCCGCCCTGAGCGCGTATCTCACCGTGGCCAAGGCGCTGCCGCGCCTGACCAAGGAGAAGATCGCCAAGAGCTTCTATCCCCAGGGCGAGGAGCCCGTCGACTTCCTCGCTGTCCATCCTCTCAAGGCGGACCTGGACCGGCTGGCCCTGGCCCCGGAGTTCCCGCGCATCGAGGAGTTCCTCGACACCAACGAGCGCGAGCGCGTGGTCGCGCTGGGCGGCCTGCACATCCTGGCCACCGAGCGGCACGAGGCGCGGCGCATCGACAACCAGCTGCGCGGCCGCGCCGGACGCCAGGGCGATCCCGGGTCGTCACGGTTCTACCTGTCCCTCGAGGACGACCTCATGCGCATCTTCGGCTCCGACCGCATCAGCGGCCTGATGCTGAAGCTCGGGATGGAAGAAGGGGTCCCCATCGAGCACGGGATGGTCACGAAATCGATCGAGCGCGCGCAGAAGCAGGTGGAGGCGCAGAACTTCGCCGTCCGCAAGCACCTCCTCGAGTACGACGACGTGATGAACAAGCAGCGCACGGCCGTCTACGACATGCGCCGCATGATCCTCGAGGGCAAGGACACCCGCGACTACATCCTGAACCTGGCCAAGGAAGTCCTGGAGTGGTACCTCGAGTCGTACACGAGCGGGGACGATCCCGAGAAGTGGAACTTCGAAGGCCTGAAGGCCGCGCTCAAGGAGACGTACGGCCTCGACGTCCCCGCCGACGAGCTCCAGGGCATGGGCGCGGCGGAGATGGCGGAGACGTTCTACGAGCGGCTCAAGGCGCGGTACGAGGAGAAGGAGCGGCAGGTCGGCCCGGAGCTGATGCTCTTCCACGAGCGCATGCTCATGCTGCAGATCGTGGACACGCAGTGGAAGGACCATCTCTACGCGCTCGATCACCTCAAGGAGGGCATCGGCCTCCGCGGCTACGGCCAGCGCGATCCCCTCGTCGAGTACAAGAAAGAGTCGTTCGCGATGTTCCAGGCCCTCATGGACCGCATCGACGAGGAGATCCTGCGCTGGGTGTTCTTGTATCAGGCGATGGCGCCGCCGGATGAAGCGGGAGAACCGGTTCCAACGGACGGGCCGGGTCGCGGGCCCCAGCCCCCGCCGGCCGCGGCACGCGCTGCTGTGCCGCAGCGCGTGAGGGAACCCGAAATGGCATTAGCAGGCGCTCGTCCCATGCCGCGCAACCTCACCTTCAACAACCCGGGCGAGCTTCTCTCCGGATCCCGCTCCGCCCTCGGCGCCGCGGAACCAGACGAAGCCCACGGCGGCAACGACGCCGCCGTGGAGACAGTGCGCCGCGAAGGCAAGAAGGTCGGCCGCAACGACCCCTGCCCTTGCGGGAGCGGAAAGAAGTACAAGAAGTGTCACGGGGCATGATTGAGGTGGGGGGTGCTAGCGGCGCACCCCCCACACCCCCCCGCCGCTCCGCCGGAATGAATCCGGCTTCGCGGCGCGGTCCGTGGCTGGAGGTTTGATGCTCGACGAGAAGATCGCGGAGGCGCTCACTTTCGACGACGTGCTGCTGGTGCCGCAGCGCTCCGACGTGCTGCCCTCCGAAGTCGACATCTCCACGCGCCTCACCAGGAGCATCACGCTGCGCACGCCCATCATCTCGGCGGCCATGGACACGGTCACAGAGGCCCCCCTCGCCATCGCCATGGCCCAGGAAGGCGGGATGGGCATCATCCACAAGAACATGACCATCGAGGCGCAGGCGGCGGAGGTGGACAAGGTCAAGCGCTCGGAGTCGGGGATGATCGTCGATCCCGTGACCGTCGCCCCCACCCAGCGCGTGGCCGAAGCCCTCGACGTGATGGCCAAGTTCCGCATCAGCGGCGTGCCCGTCACCGTCGGGACCAAGCTGGTGGGCATCCTCACCAACCGCGACCTCCGCTTCGAGACGCGTACGAACCTGCCCGTCTCCGACCTGATGACCAAGGACGACCTGATCACGGTCCCGGTCGGCACCACTCTCGAGCAGGCCAAGGAGATCCTTCACCGCCACAAGGTCGAGAAGCTGCTCGTGGTCGACCGCGACTACAACCTCAAGGGCTTGATCACGGTCAAGGACATCCAGAAGCAGATCAAGTACCCGTTCGCGGCCAAGGACTCGCTGGGCCGGCTGCGCGTGGGCGCGGCCATCGGCGTCACCGCGGACGTGCTCGACCGCGCGGCCGCCCTCGTCGAGGAGAAGGTGGACGTCCTCGTCATCGACACCGCGCACGGCCACACCACGCGCGTGCTGCGCACGATCGAGGAGGTGAAGAAGCGCTTCCCCGAGACCGAAGTCGTGGCCGGCAACGTTGGCACCTACGAGGGCGCCGCGGAGCTGATCGCGGCGGGGGTGGCCGCGGTCAAGGTCGGCATGGGCCCCGGATCGATCTGTACCACGCGCGTCGTGTCCGGGGCGGGCATGCCCCAGATCACAGCCATCGCGGAGGCGGCGCGAGCGGCGGCCAAGGCGGACGTCCCCATCATCGCGGACGGCGGGATCAAGTTCTCGGGCGACGTCGTGAAGGCGCTGGCCGCGGGCGCGTCCTCGGTCATGATCGGCTCCCTCTTCGCGGGCACCGACGAGAGCCCGGGCGAGCTCATCCTGCGCCAGGGCCGGTCCTTCAAGAGCTACCGCGGCATGGGCTCGATCGGGGCCATGAAGGAAGGCTCGCGTGACCGCTACTTCCAGGAATTCGAGGGCAACACCCAGAAGCTCGTGCCCGAGGGCATCGAAGGGATGGTCCCCTACAAGGGCCCGCTCTCGGCGATGGTGGGCCAGCTCGTGGGCGGGCTCCGCGCGGGCATGGGCTACACCGGAGTCGGGACCATCCGCGACCTCCAGGCCAAGGCGCGCTTCGTCCGCATCTCCAGCGCCGGGCTCAAGGAGAGCCACGTGCACGACGTCATCATCACCAAGGAAGCTCCCAATTACCGGCTGGAGTAGGGCGCATGCCCTGGCCCTCGCGGCGGCCGCCTTCGCCGCGGGTTGCTTCGGACGGGCGCAAGAGCCGCTCCTCACCTACTTCAACCCCGAGCACGCCCTGACCCTCCACTATCCCGCGAGCTGGAAGACCGAGCAGGCGCAGCAGGACGGCGTCTGGTACCGCTACTTCCTGGCTCCGCCCGCGGGGCCGGAGAGGAAGCCCGCGGTGTCGGTGACGCTCGTGGCGGGGCCGCTGGGCGTCGGCGTCGACCAGTATGCGCAGACGTACCTGGCCGGCAACACCGTGCAGTCCTCACGCGACGAGTCGCGGCCGGGCGCGCGCGGCAAGTACTATCTCTTCGCCTCCGCGGACGGGAAGACGCGGTTCGCGCTGCTCCTGCTCGAGGAGGGCGCGCCGTCGCGGATGGGGCTCCCCCCCACGCCCGCGCCGCGGCCGTCCCCGAGCGCGTCGCCGGTCCCGCCCGGCAAGGCCAGCGTCACCGTGCGCCCCTCACCCACCCCCATTGCCACTCCCGTTCCCGCGCCGGCGGCGGCGGTGCCGGTGGCGTACGTCTACGGCCTCTACGCGCAGGGAGAGGCCGCGGCCTTCGACTCCCAGTTGCCTCTCGTCGAGGAGATGGCGCGCAGCCTCACCCTGGAGCGGCCGGCGCAGTACGCGGAGGAGCGCAGCGACAAGTTCGGCTTCGCCCTGCGCGTGCCGCCGTCCTGGCGGCAGGCGCGCTCCTTCTCGAGCGGGAGCACGTTCCTCCAGCAGTACACGAGCCCTGCCTTCGGCACGGACAAGCGCCAGACCGTCCACGCGTCCCTCACCCTGACGGTGGAGCCGGCGGGGGGCGAGGGCACGGCGGACGCGTATTACAAGGCCACCATGGACAAGGCCGGCGACACCGTCTCCGTGCTGAGCCACACTCGCTGGCGCGGCGGATACGTGGACGTGCAGCACTCCGAGACGCCGGTGGCGGTGACACGGGCCAAGCGATACTTCCGCGTCGCGGACGGCCGCGGCTACACCCTGGCCTGCGATGCGCGCGACGACATCTACCCGAAGGTCTCGCATTGGTGCGATATGATCGCGGCGACGCTCAGGATCGGACCGGAGGTGGCCGCGCGGTGACGACCGTCCTCAGTCGCCTCGGCAGCGCGCTGGGCCGCCTCGTGCACGGGGGCGACGCGGCGGAGATGCGGGTGGGGCCGGGCGGTCCCACCGGCGATATCCGCGTCCCGCGCGAAAGCGACGGCGTGTGGGAGGTCCGCACCGTGCAGGGGCGCCCCTGCCTCTCCCCGGACGACCGCTCGTACTACCTCTATTTCGTGCTACCCCCGGATCTGCGCGCGCGCGCGAAGTCGGGACTGTGGCTCGACCTCGAGTACCTGGGCGAACGCTTCGGCGAGTTCCGCGTCCAGTACGCCTCGACGGACGGCGGGGCCGATCACGGGGGCCTCTACAAGTCGGCCGAGCAGCGCTGGGACGGAGACGCCATCGGGCGGCGCCGCTTCCGGCGCGCGCTCTTCCCGCTCCCCGACTTCGACCCCTCGCGCACGCAGAACCAGGACGCGTCCTTCCGCGTCGAGTTCCGCCGCGAGGTCCTGATCACGCGGGTGACGGCCAGCCTCGCTCCGCCCGCGGACGCGGAGGCGCTCACACGCGTCGCCCCCGTTCCCGAGCTGCGCAAGATGCCGGGGCGCCTCTACCCCATCAACTACCTCTTCATCGAGATCACCAACGCCTGCAACTTCAAGTGCACGTGGTGCCCGGACGACGTGATGGGCCGGCGCCGCGGCTTCATGAAGAAGGAGAAGGTGTTCGGGATCCTGGACGAGATCGCGGCCAAGCGTTCCTGGCTGGGCCCGATCTATCCGGTCAAGCTCCACCAGATGGGCGAGCCCATGCTGCACCCCGACCTCCCCGCCATCGTGGAGCACGCGGAGAGCCTCGGCGTCGGCATCGAGCTCAACACGAACTGCGGTCTCATCACGCCGGACAACATAGAGGCCCTCTACCGCGCGGGCCTGACCAACCTGATCCTGTCCTACCAGACTCCCGACGCCGACTCCTTCAAGACGAGGAAGGCGCCGCGCATCGCCTTCGGCGCCTACCGGGACAAGGTGCGGCTGGCGGTGGAGAAGAAGGTCGCCCTCGGGGCGCGCACCCACCTCGAGATCGACATCATGAACACGAAGTACGCGGACTCCTACAAGATCGTGAGCGAGGACGAGCAGGCCATGGCCTTCCTCGAGGACTGGATCGCCTTCGCGCGCGAGCTGGAGGAGAAGTACAGCCTGGCTCCGCGCGTGCACGATCCCGAGCAGCTCCGGGCGCGCCACTTCCTCGACCAGGACGAGAACGGGAGCCGTTACGAGCTCCTCGACGGCGTGGAGCTGATCTGGAAGCGCTGCCACTCCTGGGGCAACGTCATCGGCGAGCACCACGTGGACCCGGAGGCGGCGGATCAGGTGGCGGCCGTGGTGAGCGCGGGCGCGGGCAGCGGGGCTCCGCCCCACTCCGGCCACGCCAAGGAGACGTATTGCCCCGCCCCCTACGACCAGTTCGTCATCCAGTGGAACGGCGACGTCGTGTCGTGCTGTACGGACTACGAGGGGCTCACCAAGACCGCCAACGTGTTCGCCTCCTCGATCGAAGAGGTCTGGAAGAGCGAGACCGTCCGCCAGCGCAAGCAGGACATGCTCGAGGGCAAATTGCTCGAGGTCTGCGCCAAGTGCATGGGCCTGAAGTAGCGCCGCCGGGTCCCCTCGGCTAGGACTCCCGCCACAGGGGCATGCGGGACGCGACGTCCGTCTCCCCGATCTCCGCGCAGACCGCCTCCAGCTCGCCGCGCCGCGATCCGCACCAGCGCAGGTCCTCCAGCGTCTCCGTGAGCGGCACGTCCGTGCGCAGGCGCGCGAGCCGGCGATAGAGGAGCGCGTCCGCCCGCCGGTCGCGCAGGACCTGCCCGGCCCCGCCCGCGCCGCGCACGTTCACCCCCCAGCCCTCCTCGAGGGAGGGGATGTCCTCGAGCCGCCGATAGCGCGTCAGGAGCGCGGCCGCCGTCTTCGGCCCCCAGCCGGGCAGGCCGGGATACCCGTCCGAGCTGTCGCCGACCAGCGCGAGCCAGTCCGGCATGGACTCCGGCAGCACCCCAAACTTTGCCTTGACCGCGCCCTCGTCGAGCACGATGCGGCGCCGCCGGTCCAGCATCACCACCCGCGTCCCACGCACGCACTGCGCGAGGTCCTTGTCCGGCGTGCAGATCACGACCTGCTCGACCTCGGGCGCCTCGCCGAATCGGGCGGCGGCGGTGGCCAGCGCGTCGTCGGCCTCGAACTCCACCATCGGCCAGACCACGATGCCCAGCGCGCGCGTCGCCCGCTCCGCCAGCGGGAACTGGCCGAGCAGCTCGCGCGGCACGCCCTCGCTCGTCTTGTAGCCGTCGTAGAGGCCGTTGCGGAAGGACTCGATGACGTGGTCGAATGCGCAGGCGACGTGGGTCACGTCCGGGCCGGTGAGCAGGCCCAGCAGCGAGCGCATGAGGCCTCGGGTCGCGCCCACCTCGCGCCCGTCCGGGCCCGTGGCCGAGGGCGCGCCGAAATGCGCGCGGAACAGCTCGTAGGTGCCGTCGACGAGATGGACCTTCATCGCCGCCAACAGCGATATCAGCAACCGCTGGCCGGCGTCAACCCTTGAGCGCGAGGGCGCGGGATCAGTATCGTCCTCGTCCTCAGAGCGACTCCACACCCTCGACTTCGACACGCTTACCTGCTGCGATACCGAGGAAGACGATCGAAGAGAGGCCGATCACGCCGCAGGTCGCGAAGCTGACCTTCAGTCCAAATGCCTGCGTCAGCGCACCAATCAGGAGCGGACCCAACATGTCCCCGAGTTCCTTGAACGAGCCGGCGATGCCGAGCGCCGAGGCGGTCCTCCCGCGCTTTGCGAGTTGGCTCACCATGGCATCGCTGTTCGTCCACACCGTTCCCACACCGATCCCGCCGACGACACAGGCCATGACGAGGGTCAGGCCTGTCGTGAAGGGGACCAGAAGGACGCCGACGGAGGACAGCACGAGCCCGGCCCCCATCACCTTCATTGCATCGAACCGGTCGGCGAGCATTCCCGCGACCGGCTGCACGAGCAGGTAGGACGTCGTGGCGGAAGCGACGATGAGGCCATTCCGCAACTGGTTGTAACCGAGAGAGTAGACGTACACGGGAAGGAAGCCGAAAAGGATTCCGACCAGGAACATGTTGACGACGATGATCGCGTACCAGGGTAAGAGCGCTCGGTCCCGTACCGCGTCGAGGAACACTTTGAAGGAGAAGGCGTCGTCGTCGTCGAGGCCCGAGTCCTGGCTGGCCCGGGGGAGGCCGAGGCACAGAATGAAAGCGACGGCACCGACGACGAAGCAGGCCACAAAGATCATCGAGAAGGTCGATGCCCACACGATCGCTCCGCCGAGCACGGGGCTCAGCACGTATCCCGCTCCCTTGATGGCGTTGTAGATTCCGAAGGCGCGAGCCCGACCTTCGGCGAAGTAGTCGGCCACGAGCGCCGCCGAGGTGATCGACAGCGCCGCCGCCCCGAGTCCCTGGAGGAGGCGGACGACCAACAGGAGCCTCGGAGGAAGGATGAGGAAGCTCAAGGAAGCGATCGAGAATACGGCGATACCTACGAGCATCGTCGCCTTCGTTCCGCGGCGGTCCGCCACGAAACCGAAGACCGGCTTTGCCCCCAGTTCCGCGAAATCGTAGACCGCGATGAGGAGGCCGATTACGAACGCGCCGGCCCCCACCTGCTGCGCGTACACGGGAAGGTTCACCGCGACGACGTGGGCGCCGAAGGAAGTCACGAAGGCCACGAGGCCGAGGACGACGAGCTGCAGCTTTCGACTTCGGATGGGCATGAATGAACGTGTCGCTCTCAAAGAACTACTACAATCGTCGTCCGAGGCTTCGGACCCATGGCACGAATTCGGCTACCCGGCGGCGAGCTCGAGTACGCGATCCTCGCGGCCCTCTGGGATCTCGGGCGGGCTTCCGCGCGCGACGTCCATGCTCGCGCCGGGGGGCCGGCCGGATTGGCCTACACCACGACGGCTACCGTGCTCGATCGCCTGCACGCAAAGGGGCTCGTGGCCAGGGAGAAAGTCGCTCGCGCGTTCGTGTAACGGCCGCGCGCCGGACGGCAGCGGGTGGAGGGCGCGCGCCTGAAGCAGACGCTGAACTGGTTGAGGCGGCCTGCACAACTCTCGCCCGCTCACGTTCGGGAGTCCCCCTGACATGGAGCGGGCGTGCTGAAGGGAGGTGTGGATTCCCCTCCTGCCGGGTGGCACTATCGCGTGCGTGATTGGCGGCTGGGCGATCGCGGAGCCCGTCCCCGCCGGCGAGCCGGTCACTCCGCTGGCGGTCTTGATGGCCGCCGCGTTGATCGTCGGAATGAAGGCGGGCGATCCGCTGGTGGCCGCCCTGCTCAATGCCCTTGTTTGAAGGGCCGTCATGGGACTCAGGCGCGCGGCGTCTAGAACGCGAACCCTGTAGTCAGGTACAGAGCCTTTCTGCGTTCGCTGCGGGCAAGGGTCGGGCTCACCCGCCTGGAGTGAAGCGGACGGATCAGGCGCCTTCGGAGGGCCTCATTTCGAGGTCGGAGTCGCGGGTGGGCGGGCCGCCGGCGTGCAGGGGCAGACGCGCTGGGCCGCGTGCCGCACCATCCGTCGCGCCGCGCCGGGGGTGTGGGCCACGCGCTGGCCCGACCGCATGTCGTCGTAGTCGGGCATGTACGTCTTGAGCCCGCGGGCCGCCGTATTGCGCGAGTACCCCGCCACCAGCATGTCGTTGTAGTGGGCGACGGAGAAGTCGAAGGGATCGCTGGGGTCCTGGTCGATCAGCTCCAGGTCGGTCCCTGCCATGGTCAGCTTGCCGAAGCGCATGGAGCCGCCACGCCAGTAGATGTGGTTCGGGGAGATGGCAGCCGGCTGGAGGCGACCGCCGGGGCCGGATCCAAAGACCTCCACCATCTCGTCGCCCTCGATCCTGACCGAAGTGATCTGGCCGTTCATGCGGGGCGGAGGCAACATCTGCTGCGGATCGATGATGAAGTCGTTCTCGTCCACGGTCAGGCCGTGGCCGGCCTCGACCTTGAGCAGGTCGTCCATCTCGATGCCGAGCGCCTTCATGAGGCCCTTCACGGGCAGGCCGAGGCCCTTGATCGACTTGGCGTGAATGCGGATCTTGCCGTCCGGAGTGGCTTCGACGGTGCCCTTCACCTTGAAAGGGAGGTCGATCTTCTTGTCCAACGTCCCCTTCTGCTTGACGAGGCCGTCCTCGAGCGTGATGTGCAGGTCCTTGACCGGAGGCTTGTGCCCGACGAACACATGCTCGTTCATGAGCGCATTCAAGGAGGCCTCGTCCACGGCGATCTCTCCGGCGTCCACGTTCACGACGTAGGACCCGCTGTCGTCGAGGTTGGGGACGGCGCCCGTGCGCGTGCTGACGAAGCTGCCTTGCAGGCTGCGGACGTTCAGCGCGACGTGGTCGGTCATGTGGAGCCGCACGTTGCGCATCTCGACCTTCACCACCGATGTGGGGGCCTTGGACGCGCGCCGCGGAGCGCGCGATGCGAGTGCGACAGTCGCCAGGGAGGCTGTCGCGAGGGAGAGCAACAGTACATGGCAAAGGCGTTTCATGGGTTGCTGGGAAGAGCACGAAGCATGCCGCTTGCGCGTGTTCAGGGCGCGGCGTCGGGAGTTACGCGGCAGGTAATCCTTTACGACGGGTGTAAGAGATCTCGCTTGTCGGAGCCGAGTTCGCACGGCTCGAGTTCTGCTGATCAGCTTCCCGAGGAGAGCCGTTTCACGAGCCGGTAGAGGAACCCGCGCCCCTCGTAGAGCTGGCGGACACCCATACGCTCGTCGCGCCCGTGCGCGCGGTTGTCGTCCACGTCCCCGAAGAGGCCGGACACGCCGTAGGCGCGGATGCCGGCTTGCCGGAGGTAGAGGCTATCCGTCGCGCCTGTGCCCATCATCGGCAGCACGGGCACGCCGGGCCACAGCTCGCGTGTCACCTCCTCCACCGGGCCCATGATGTCGGGCTGAAGCGGCGAGGGTGGGCTGGGCTTGGCCGGAGCCAGCGACGTGATCGTGATGCCGTCGTCCGCGACCACCTTGACCAGGGTGGCCTGGACTTCGCCCGCCGGCGTCCCGGGCAGGATCCGGCAGTTCACGGTCGCGCGCGCCGTTTGCGGCAGGGCGTTGTCCGCGTGCCCGCCTTCCAGGCGCGTGGCCACGCAGGTCGTGCGCATGAGCGCGTTGTAATACGGCGAGAGGGAGAGGCGGGCCAGGGCCTCCGGGTCGGGGGGCGTGCGCAGGACCGCCTTCATCTCGTCCGTTTCCGGCCCCGGCGCAATCGAGGCCATGCGGTCGAAATAGGCGCGCGTCACCTCGGAGAGGCGGACGGGGAAATCGAAGGCGGCCAGGCGGCCGAGGCCGGCGGCGAGCCGGTAGATCGCATTGTCCTTGCGCGGCAGCGAGCTGTGTCCGCCCGCATTCGTCGTCTCGAGCCGGAAGCTCTCGTAGACCTTCTCGCTGGCCTGCACGCCGTTGGCCAGGTAGCGGCCCTCCTTGATCTGTCCGCGTCCGCCCTCGTTGAGCGCCAGCTCGGCGTCGATGAGATCGCGGTGATTCTCCACCAGCCAGTGCACTCCGTTCGCCGGACCCCCCTCCTCGTCGGCGGTGAGGGCCACGATGAGGTCGCGGTCCGGGCGGTAGCCTTCCTGCCGCAGGCGGATGAGGGTCGCGATCCAGATCGCGGCCATGGCCTTGTCGTCGCCCGTGCCGCGGCCGTAGAAGTACTCGTCCTTCTCGAGCAGGGTGAAGGGATCCACGGACCAGTCCTCGCGCCGCGCCTCCACGACGTCGAGGTGCGCGAGGAGGAGCAGGGGCCGGCGGCGCCCCGTCCCGCGCAGTCGCGCCACCAGGTTCCCCTTGCGCGGCTGGGGGACGAGGACCTGCACGTCGGCCGCGGGGAAGCCGGCGCCCCGCAGCCGCGCCGCCATCGCCTCCGCCGCCCGCGTGTTGTCGCCGCTGGGATCGACGGTGTTGATCTCGATGAGCTGCTTGTAGATCGCAAACAGGGCTTGGTTGGCCGGAGAGGACGGGGACGCGACGCGGGACGGAATCGGAGACGGAGATGGAGACGGAGAGGCGGCGGCCAGGACGGCGGTCATCAGGAAAGGAAGACTCAAGCGATGGGCCTCCGAATGAAATTCACCGCAGCGCGTCCTCCAGGGCCGCCGACGCGTCCGTCTTTTCGTCGCGATACTTGACGATCACGGGAGTGTACAGGGCCAGGCCGCTCCGCTCCGCGAACGGCTCGCTCAGCCGTCGCGAGCCGGCCACCACCACCGCGCCCTCCGGGATGCGCAGGGGCATGTCCCCCTGGCGCCGGTACGTCGTCTTGCGGGGGATGTCGTAGACGGTCACGGAGCCGGTGAGGATGACGCCGGATCCGAGCACGGCGCGCCGGCCCACGATCGTCCCCTCGTACACGCCGCAGTTGCCGCCGACCAGCACGTCGTCCTCGACGATCACGGGCAGCGCGCCCACCGGCTCCAGCACGCCGCCGAGCTGCGCGGCCGCGGAGAGGTGCACGCGCCGGCCTACCTGCGCGCAGGAGCCGACGAGGGCGTGCGAGTCGATGAGGCTGTTCTCGCCGACGTAGGCGCCGACGTTGACGTAGGCCGGAGGCATGAGGATCACGCCGGGGGCGACGTGCGCGCCGTGGCGCACGGCCGTTCCACCCGGCACCACGCGCACGCCGTCGCCGACCGAGAAGCGCCGGGGCAGGAACGTGTCCTTGTCCAGGAAGGACAGGGGGCCCGCGGGCTCGGTGGCGACGACGCGACCCAGGCGGAAGCCCAGGAGGATGCCCTTCTTCACCCAGCCGTTGACGCGCCAGCCGTCCGCCGTGGGCTCGGCGGCGCGGGCCTCGCCGCGCTCCAGCGCGTCGAGGATCTCGTCGAAGACGGCGCGCGCCTCGTCGCCGAGCGCCTCCGCGGGCAGGGCGTGGTAGGCCTCGATCTGGGCAGGCAGGCCGTCGCGCACGGTCACGGGAGCAGCTCGAGCTCCTTCAAGGCCGCGCGCAGAGCCTCGCGCGTGCTCTCCTTGGGCGGGCACATGGGCAAGCGGAAGCTCTCTTCGCACAGGCCCATCAGGGCCAAGGCTGCCTTCACCGGCATCGGGTTCGACTCCACGAAGTTCAGGTTCATCAGGTGGAGCAGCCGGTAGTGGATACGGCGTCCCTCCGCGAAGTCGCCGCGCGCGCAGGCCGCGACGAGGTCGTGCATCGGTCCCGGGACCTCGTTGGCCGCCACCGAGATCACGCCCTCTCCACCCAGGGCCATGAAGGTGACCGTGTTCGCATCGTCGCCGGAGAGCACCTCGAAGCCTTCCGGCCGGTCGCGCAGGATGTCCATCACCTGCGTGAGGTTGCCGGAGGCCTCCTTGACCGCGGTGATGTTCGGATGCGCGGCCAGGCGGAGCTGCGTCTTGGTGTCGATGTTGCTGCCCGTGCGGCCGGGCACGTTGTAGACGACGATGGGCACGGTCACCGCCTCCGCGATCGTCGCGAAGTGGCGATAGAAGCCTTCCGGGGTGGGCTTGTTGTAATACGGGCCCACGGACAGGATACCGTGGGCGCCGAGGGCGGCCATGGCCTTGGACCGCTCGACCGCGGTCTGGGTGTCGTTGCTGCCGGCGCCGGCCAGCACGGGGACCTTGCCCGCCCCCTCCAGGGTGAGGGCGACCACGCGCCTTTGCTCGTCCACCGTCATGGTGGCGGCCTCGCCCGTCGTGCCGCAGGGCACGAGCACGTCGATGTGGGCGTCCACCTGGCGCCGGACCAGGCGGCGCAGGGCGGGTTCGTCCAGGCCTCCCGTCTTGGTGAACGGAGTGACCAGCGCGGTGCCGGCCCCCGCGAACGAGCGCGTCATCGGGCCTCCTTCTCTCCCCTCATTGTCCCTCACGGGCACTCACGAACGTAGCCGAGGGCGCGCAGCTTCTCGCACGCATCCGAGGTGGGAGGCTTCGCTCCCTCCTTGCCTTGGGCGAGCACGCGCGTGTGCGCCCATTCGCGCTGGGCGCGATCGAGGAAGAGGTCCAGCTCGCGCCGCGCGACGCGCAGGGTTTCCCCCTCGCGCCCCGCGACATCGCGCGTCTCCGCGCGATCGCGGAGGCGGTCGTAAAGGGCGGAGCGCGTGCCCCCGTCGTCGAGCGGCGTGTCCACGAGCTTGTAGCGCTCGTCGAAGGTGGCGCTGAGGTTGCGGTCGTTCTGGGCGAAGAGGCGCGTGCGCCCGGGACCGATCCCGCCGGTCACCGCGCCGAGCACGCTGGTCCCGGCGAGGTCGGGCGGGTAGGACACCTTGACCGCGTCGAGGATGGTGGGCACGAGATCGAGCGTAGACGCGAACTCCGACGTCCTCCGCCCGCCCGTCGCGCCGGGCATCGTCACGACCAGGGGAATGGCCAGGCAGGGATCGAACAGGTCCTCGCCGTGGTCGAAGTAGTAGTCGTGCTCACCGAGGCTCTCGCCGTGGTCGGACGTCAGCACCACCGCCGTCTTCGCCGCGACCGGCGTCGATCCCAGGGCGTCGAGCACGCGGCCGACCTCGTCGTCCACGGATGCAATCTCTCCGTCGTACTGTGACACGTAATACCCGAGGGTCTTGCCCGGCACTGCCCATTCCTTCTTCACCCCGCCGTGGAGTCCGGAGACCGGAGCCAAGCGGGGGCCGGAGGTGGCGCCGTCCGTGAACGCGCGATCGAACGGCGCCGGCGGCGTGTAGGGCGCGTGCGGGTTGACGTAGTGCAGCCACAGGAAGAAGGGCTGATCCGGGCGCGCCTCGCGCAGGTAGGCGATCCCGCCGTCGGTGATGGCGCGTGCCCGGTCCGTCTCCGTCGCCAGGGCCGGCTCCTCCCACGTCTCGCGGTAGCGCTCGAAGCCGCGGGCGTAGCCGTATTGGGCCGCGAGGTTCGGATTGTCGAGCACGGCGGCCGTGCGATAACCCGCCTGCTTCAAGACCGCGGCCAGGGTCGGATTGAAGTCGAGGAGGATCGGGTGCGTCTTGCTGTACCCGTTCTGGGACGGCCGCCGCCCCGTCATCATCATGACGAAGCTGCCCCGCGTCTTGGGCCAGAACGTGAACGCGCGATCGAAGACGGTGCCGTGCTGCCCCAGCGCGTCGATGTGCGGGCTGGTCGCCCGGCGATAACCGTAGAGGCCCAGGTGATCGGGACGCAGCGTATCGATCGTGATGAGCAGGACGCTGAGCCCGTTGCCCGAACGGGGCGGCGCGGTGGGCGGGCGGGGAGAAGGCAGACCGGAGTCACCCCGACAGGACAGGGCGAGAACGGCTAAACAGACGGAGACGGACACGGAGACGGACACGGAGGCGCGTCTCATGCCCGGGGCTCCTCGATCGTGACGCGCCGCTCGTCTTCGCCCGCGTGCTCCAGATGGACGCGATGGACGCGGGGCCAGGGAGGGTCCGCCAGCCGCTCCGCCCACTCGATCGCGAGCACGCCCCGCGGTCCCGGCAGCTCCTGGAGGCCGAGCTCGGCTTCGTCGCCGTTGCCGGCCAGCCGATAGAGGTCGGCGTGGTGCAGGGTGAGGGGCCCCGGATAGGCGGTGAGAAGGACGAAGGTCGGACTCGCGACTTCCTCCGGATCCGAGCCGAGCCCGCGGGCGAGGCCGCGGACGAACGCGGTCTTGCCCGTGCCCAGCTCGCCGGACAGGAGCACGACCTCTCCACCCTGAAAGCGCGCGGCCAGGTCCGCGGCCAGCTGTTCGGTCTCGCCGCTCGATCGCGTGACGACGCTACGAATGAGCGCCCCCATCGCACGCGCCCTCACGCGGGTCGTGCGGCCGAAGCCGCCGCAGCACGGCCGGGATCGAATCGAGGATGTCGGAGGCGACCAGCGACTCCTCCCCGCGGCGGAGGGCCGCGTCGTCGCCGGCGGCGCCGTGCAGGTACACCGCGGCCACCGCCGCCGTCCAGCCGTCGAGTCCGCGGGCCAGCAGCGCGCCCACGATGCCGGAGAGGACGTCGCCGGTGCCGCCCGTCGCTATGCCCGGGTTGCCGGTGGGGTTGACGCAGGCGGCGCCATCGGGCCGCGCCACCACGGTGCGCTGGCCCTTCAAGACCACGACCGCACCCGTCTCCACGGCGAAGGCGCGCGCCGTCTCCAGGCGGCGCCGTTGCACTTCCGCCGTCGAGACACCCACGAGGCGCGCCATCTCGCCCGGATGCGGCGTGACGACCACGGGGGCGGAACGGCGGAGCGCATCCGTCGCGCGGGGGACGCGATCGGAACCCGCCAGCGCGTTGAGGCCGTCCGCGTCGACGATGACGGGACCCGGGTAGGCGCGCAGCACGTCGCGGACGAACTCGCGCGCGGGCGCGTCTCCGCCGAGGCCGGGCCCGATGACGAGCGCGTCGCGCTTCTTCGCGAGGGAGACGGCGCGCGCCGCCGCCTCGCGATCCAGCGTACCGGACCCCGTGACGGGGAGCGGCTCCGTCATCAGCTCCGGCCGGCCACAGGCGACCATGGGCAGGGCAGGCGCCGGGGTCGCGACCGTGACCAGTCCCGCGCCGGAGACAAGCGCGCCGGAGGCGGAGAGGATGGCCGCGCCCGTCTTCCCCACCGCACCCGCCGCGACGAGCACGTGTCCGAAGGTGCCCTTGTGGGCGCCCGGCGCCCGCGGAGGGTAGGCCTTGGCGACGTCGCTCTCCTCGGCCAGCCACAGCGACGGAGACGTCTGCGCGAGGACGGCGGCCGGGATGCCGATGTCGGCGACGATCATGGCGCCGACGTGATCGCAGGCGGGCGGGAGCACATGGCCGTACTTGGGAGCGGCGAAGGTGACGGTCAACTCCGCATCCACCGCATCCCATCCGAGCTCCCCCCCATCGGAGGGCACCCCGGACGGAATGTCCACCGCCACCACGGGGACACCACGCTACGCGCGCAGCGCGCGCAGCAGCGCGATCGCCTCCGCCATCGCTCCCGAGGGGGCCTGGTGCAGGCCCGTGCCCAGCAGCGCGTCCACGGCCACGTCCGCCTGCGCGGCCGCCGCGCGCGCGCGGGCCCAGCTCGGCTCGTCGCTCACCTCGACGAGCGTGCCGCCGGAGCGCTCGAGCACGCCCATGTGCAGGCGCGCCTCCCCGCGCACCTCCTGCCGCGAGCCGAAGAGGAACACGGAGGGCTCGAGGTCCAACAGGTGACGCGCGACCACGAACCCGTCACCGCCGTTGTTGCCCTTTCCGCAGAGGATCAGGGGCCGCCGCACGCCCGGATGCCGGGCCCGCACGGCGCGGGCCACGGCCGCCCCCGCGTTCTCCATCAGCACGGCGCCGGGAAGGCCGATCTCCTCGATGGTGCGGCGATCGGCGTCCCTCATCTGCGCCGCCGTCAGCACCGGCCTCATCCGGAGATGCTATCCGACGCGAGCCTGGCGGACCAAGTAGACGGCCACCAGCATCGCCGCGAAGGCCCAGCGGTAATAGACGAACGGCCGGTAGCTCCGAGTGCGGACGTAGGCGAGCAGCACGCGGATGGCCAGCAGGCCGACCACGCCGGAGACGACGATGCCCAGCAGGACGATGCGGCCGTTGGAGGCGCCCAGCAGGTGGGGGACCTTGTGCAGCGCCGCCCCCAGCGTGATCGGAGTCGCGAGGAGGAAGCTGAAGCGCGCCGCCTCTTCCCGGCGGTAGCCGAGGAAGAGCGCCATGCTGATGGTGGATCCGGAGCGCGAGACGCCGGGCACGATCGCGAGCGCCTGCGCGCAGCCGATCAGAAGCGCATCGCGGGTGGTCACGTGGAGGGCGTCGTGGGTCTCCGCGCCGCCCGCGAGACGGGCGGCGCGACGATCCGCCAGGAGCAGCACCGTCCCCACGCCGGCCATGGTGGCGGCGATGAGGAGAGGCGAGCGGAACGTGGTGTCCGCGTAGTCCTCCAGGGCGAGGCCGGCGACTCCTCCGGGCACAGAGGCCAGGGCCAGCAGCCACAGCATGCGCGCGTCCCCCTCGAACGGCCGGCCCCGGAACAGCCCCTGGAACGCCGCCATGATGATCCGCGCCCAGTCGCCGGCAAAGGCGTAGAGGACGGCGGCCAGCGTGCCCACATGCAGGGCCACGTCGAAGGCGAGGCCCGGGTCGGGCCAGCCCAGCAGCCACGGCGTGACCACGAGATGGGCGGAGCTGCTGATGGGAAGGAACTCGCCCAGGCCCTGGACGATGCCCAGCACGATGGCCTGGAAGGTCGTCACGTCTCCGCCTGGGTTCATGTCGAGAGTCCTCTGCGATGATAATTGCCCAGGCGCGGGGCCGCGGCGGCGCCGCCATGGTGGTCACGATCGATGGGCTTCTACGCCTCCGTCAACGGGGAGATCACGCCGGCCGAGGAGGCGCGGGTCTCCGTGCTGGACAACGGATTCACGTTCGGGGACGCCGTCTACGAGACGCTGCGCACGTACGCCGGCCGCCCCTTCCATCTCGACCGGCACCTCGAACGGCTGCGACGCTCGGCGCAGCGCCTGGCCATCCCGATGCCGGCCGAGGGCGCGCTGACGCGCGATCTGGACGCGCTCCTCGCGCGGGCCGCCAATCCAGAATCGTACATCCGGATCATCGTCACGCGCGGACGGGGCGACATCTCTTATCACTTCGACCGCGTCCAGGGGCCGACGGTCGTGGTTGTGGTCAAGCCCCTGGCGCCCTTCCCGTCCGCGCACTACACGGACGGCGTCCCCGTCATCCTCTCGTCCGTGCGCCGCAACCATCCGCGCGCGCTCGACCCCGGCATCAAGTCCTGCAACCTCCTCAACAACATCCTGGCCGTGCAGGAGGCGCAGGCCAAGGGCGCGTTCGAGCCGATCATGCTCAACGAGACCGGCGAGATCGCGGAGAGCGCGAGCGCGAACGTGTTCCTGGTGAAGGACGGCACGCTGCTGACACCGCCGCTGGACGCGGGGATCCTGTCGGGGGTCACGCGGCTGGTCGTGCTCGAGCTGGCGCGCGGTCTCGCGCTGCCGCTGCGTGAGGAGCCGGTCGCGGTCAAGGATCTGCTCGCCGCGGACGAGGTGTTCATCACGAGCACGCTGAAAGAGGTTCTGCCCGTCGCGACGATCGATGGGCGGCCCGTAGGATCCGGCCGCCCCGGGCCGGTGACGCTACGTCTGCTGGAGGCCATTCGCGATTACGCTCCGCGACACTCGGGCTGAGGCACAGCGTCGGGCCGCAAGGTGCGTCCTTCTGACCCGGCCAAGGGACGACGCAGCGGACGCCCCTCTATGCTCTTTGTGGCATCAGCAACCTGGGAGGCCCACTGCAGTGTTCATCCGGTTACTCGACTGTGGCTGACTAACTTGTTCTGCGGACCTTCAAGAGACGGGAGCGCTGGTGTCTCCGGGTAACCGCGGCGACCGAACGCCAACCGGCGAGACGGACTCGAGTGCATCGGTAGATGACAGAGTGTGAGGCCGGCGCCAGAACGAACCATCCCGTCTGGGTCTCGGTCATGCGCGCGTGTCTCCTCTGCGGCACCCTTTACTCGACGCTTGCGGCCATCTTCTATGGTTGGTACGCAGGGTTCCCTGGCGCAAACACGGGAAGTGCAACAGTGGTCGCCGACATTTGGTCAATCGTGGCTATCTTATTTGTATCGGCGCTTTGGTAGCCTCGTTCCTCGGTCGCACGGCCTCGAGGTCGAGGCATGCTTGAAAACAAGAGCGGGCCGCAGAACAAAAAATGCAGCAGACGAAGCTGGGGCAAGCCATGGTGGTTCGCTGCTGATCTTGGTGTTATGCGGACCGCGCAGTGGCCAGCACACGGTGATGTCCGACGGCGGCGCACTGGGGGGTGAATGAGCGCAGCGCACGGCTTCATTCTTCTGATCACATATGTCTGTACCTACCTAACGCTGCGCCGCTATTTTGCCGCTCACTTCTCGGCTCGCGCGCCTCTCGTCGGGGGCGACGACGTGCGCGCCGTCCTGTGGCGAAGCAGAAAGGCGAGCTTGGCTGCGGGCGCAATCTGCCTCGGTTTCTTTGTCGTACAGGACCGGGAGCGCCACACTCATTCAGCAGAAGCTCGGTGCTGCCAAGAATTCGAGCGCGTCATCGTAGACTGGGAATCGGGTAACGAGCGTCACGCGGTGGAGAGGATCCGGAACCTGGCCCATTCGGCTCGCCCATGGGAGCCGTCGGACCTCGACGATCGTGAATAGGCCTCTGCGACGGTGCTGCGCTCTCGATCCCGACTGAGTCGCAGGAGGAGTGCATCTCATCAATGCAGCGGACGAGCCACGGTTAGAATGGAGACTCGCGCTGATCTTGGTGTTAGGCGCACCGAGCGAGGAGAAGCCCCGGTTTCTGGTACGATCGAGTCAAGGAGGATCCGTGGCACAAGCGATAATTTCGCTATTTGAATCAGCCGCCACCGCGCAGCCCGGCGTGGGTTCGGAGCAGGTTTGGCGCGCAGCGCTCGAGGACGCGTGTCGCGAGATTCCCGGTATCACAGTGCTGGACATTCAAGTGCGAAAGGACCGATTCACCGACGAGGGTGTCGTGGTATCCGTCCCTGCCGTCAGCGAACGGCCGGGACTTCGCACGGCCTTTCTTGGAAGGCAGGCGACGCAAATTGCCGCAGCGCTCAAGCAGTACCTCGTCTCCGCGAGACGCAAGCAGTAACCTCTCGGCCGGCTCAGGCAGGCTGCGCCAGTTGAGGCCTCAACACCGCCGTCAATCTAGCGCTGGCCGCGTCACCGTTTGAAGCTGCGGCCTCCTTGTCGAAAGCAGGCGCCTAACAGCCAGTTGCAGCGGACGAAGCCTGCGCAAGCGATGGAGCTTCGCCGCTGAACTGCGTGTTAGCCCGACCCAAAGCGGCCCTGCTGACGGCGGACGATCATCCTGGCTATAATCTGGCCAGACCATGCCGCACGAGATCATCCTGGCGCCGTATGCTGTCCAGGAACTCGGCGCTCTGCGGGCTGACATCAGAGGGCGGGTGCGAGATGCGATTGAACTGCACCTCCGGCATGAGCCTACCAAGGTCAGCAAGAGCCGCATCAAGCGGCTGCGCGGGCTGGACCGGCCTCAGTACCGCCTGCGTGTCGACGAGGTAAGGGTGTTCTATGACGTCCAGGAAAACACCGTCCAAGTCCTCGCCATCGTCTCCAAGGCGGAAGCCGACGCGTGGCTCAAGGCTCAGGGGACCCCAAGCAAGACGGGTGGCACTCGCGAAGGTGAAGGATGACCTCTCGCGGTATCTCCGGCTGGCCGAGGCGCGAGAGATCGTCATCACGCGCCACGGTCGTCCTGCCGGTGTCCTCATTGGCTTCCAATCGGACGAGGATTGGTTCGAGTACCAGCTGGAGCGCAATCCGGAGTTCCTTCGCCGTATCGCGAGAGGCCGCGCCGAGATTCAGCGGGGACTAGGCGTGAGGCTCGAGGACGTGCCGCTTTCGAAAGGCGGGCTCACAAAGCGAAGCTGACAAGCCTCGCATCGTACGGTGGGCTTCGGCTTGCAGCTGATAAGTACCTTAGTATGGTCATTCGCAGATGCCGATAGTAGGTGCGCTGCCGGGTTATGCAGCACGTGCGCCAGCTCAAGTAGCCCGCATCTGATCCATGCGTTCTGCCGACCTGCACCAAGTTAGCAATTATTCCCGTCTCGGATTCTTGCGCGCGAGCAGCCAGCCGGGCAGGAAGAGGAGCACGCCCGCCAGCATCATGCGCAGCATCGCGATCGTGGACGGCGTCCCGAAGAACGCCGTCGCCGCCACCAGGGTCACCATCAGGCCGGTGACCTGGAGCAGCCGGCCCAGGCCGTAGCGGATCCAGGGCCAGGCCGCGTGCCTTCCGCGCGGGCGGGGGTTCAGGCGCGAACGCATGCTCTCGCGATCACTCCCGGGCCCATCCCGTGCGGCGGAACCAGCGGCTCACGTCCTCGCGGGGGACGCGCACGCGCGTGGGGCGACCGTGCGGGCACGACGCGGGCTGCCGCGCGGACCACAGCCCGGTGACGATGGCGCGCATGGCGTCGGGGGCGAGCGGCTGCCCCGCCCGCGCCGCCGAGTGGCAGGCCAGGGTGGCCGCGATGCGGTCGCGCGCGGACGAGACGGCCCAATCCGCGGACTCGCGATCCAACAGCTCCGCCAGCAGCGTCTCCAACGCCGTGCCCGGATCCCGCCCGCCCAGGACCGCGGGTACGGCGGCCACGCGCACGGCCTCGCCGCCGAAAGGCTCCGCGTCGAACCCGAGGGCGCGCAGCGTGGCCTGATGGGCGTCGAGCCCGGGACGCAGGCGCGGCGGAAGCGTCACCACCAACGGCACGAGAAGGATCTGCGACTCCACGGCGTGCCGCTCCAGCCCGTCGACGATGGCCTCGAAGCGCACGCGCTCGTGGGCGGTGTGCTGGTCAACCAGGATCAGGTCCTCGCCGTCCGTGACCACGACGTAGGTGTTGCGATGCTGGCCGAGGACGGTGGGCGGCGCCGCTTCGAGAAGTCCCGGCGGGGGCTCGGCCTCGCCGACCATCGGCTTCGTCGGCCATTCGGCATCGGCGGCGAGCGAGGCGCCTCCCGAATGGGTGCGCGGCCACAGGTCCTTCACCGAGGAAGCCGCCCCCGCGAGCCGCGCCGAGGAGTCCG
>WNGB01005016.1_pt1 | contig 24860 bp, 19 predicted proteins | sample 5400681 | NCBI WGS metagenome assembly WNGB01 (sample SAMN13153367, study PRJNA577476) | soil metagenome | isolation source: 115 cm soil or saprolite under grassland replicate 2 | place: USA:California | collected 2016-06-15
TTCGGCCCGGTCGCACGGGTGAGCTATCTCGTGTCGATGGGAGATGCGCCCTGATTCGGCCGATGCATTAGATCGTTGCGGTGTTGCCACCCTGGCGTATAGATACCCCAGGTTGTTGCGCGCCGAGACTCGACCCCACTCTCCTTTTCCTGTCCACGCTGCCGGCGGACCGCACGGCACGGGCGCGGCTCGGTAATGCTGGCCAAGGACACGGCCTCGACCAACGTGAAGGACTCACGCTTCGTTCGTTACGCCGCCTTCTGCACCGTGTGGTTCGTCGCGGTGCCCTTGGCCGGCGCTTTTCTGGTGGTGTGGCTTCTTTCCATCCCCGACACGTCGGATCCCGCAGCGCACGGAGTCATCGGTTTTCTGCGAGCCTTCGGACGAGAACAGCCGGTACCGGTCTGCATCATCGCGTTCACCCTCCTCGAGATGGTGCTCTGGGGGCAGCGTCACGCACTTCCCGGCGCAGGTCTGGCGGGCGTCGCCGGACGCCCCGATCTGCCGACCCATCTGCGACGCAAGTTCGAAGAAGCCGGGGGTCTGCTCGACGAAGCGGATCGCATCCTCGAACGCAAACAGCGTGACATCGAGCGCGCCCTCACCCCGAAAGAGCGAGAGGATCTGTCGATCTCACTCGAGACGCTGCGCGACGTGATGAAGAAAGAGCCGTTCGAGCCGGAGGACTTCAATTCCTCGCTGGACAAGGCCGAGCACATGGTCGACGTCTATCTCTCGAGCTGGCGCAAGAGCGAGCTGCGGGAGTACGCAGAGTCGATCGGCATCGCGGTGGCGGTCGCGCTCTTGTTGCGCGCCTTCGTCGTCGAGGCGTTCAAAATCCCGAGCCCGTCCATGGTCCCGACGCTCCAGGTGGGAGATCACATCTTCGTGAACAAGTCGGCTTATGGCCCGATGATTCCGGGAACGAGCAGCCGGCTTTTCTCCCATCTGCCACCGCATTACGGAGACGTGATCGTCTTTCAATTCCCCGAGCGGCCGGAACAAGACTTCATCAAGAGGGTCGTCGCGCTCCCCGGTGACAAGCTCGAGGCGCTCGACGGCCGCCCGGTCATCAACGGCTGGCGTCCACCCGAATGCAAAGTGGGTATTTACAAGCACACCTGGGGAGACGGCTCGTTTTCGCAACACGGCGGCGAGCTGTTCGTCGAATACCTCGGGCCCGAGGCTTTCCTCACTTTCTTCGATCACGCCATGAGCCCGAGCTCGTCGACCGAGCGCCGCAGCTGCAACCGCGACAGCGATTGCGAAGCCGGGCTCGCTTGCCGCACGCACGTCTGCGGCGATTTGCAAGGGCCCTATCACGTCAAGCCCGGCGAGGTATGGGTGATGGGGGACAATCGCAACAACAGCCACGACTCACGTGGCTGGTGGGAGGGCAAAGGGGGCGGCGTGCCTTTCGATTTCATCAAAGGGCGCGCTCTCATCATCTGGATGAGCTTCGCTCCGCAAGGCATCGCGTGGGATCGCATTGGCATCAGCGTGATGGGCAAGCCGAAAATCCCGCCCGAGCAAGCAGCCGTGCTGCAACCTTCCATCGACAAGTGCTTCCGCGACCGCCCGCCTCTCAGCGAAACGACGCCCCCTCAGCCGTCCCAGTAGACTTCCGCCGAAAAACGCGGAAGATCGGCTGAACACCACCAGCGAATCGAGGGGCAATGTTTGAACAGGCCGCGAAGCTGTACCGAGCCGCTCTCGAGGAAATCACCGAAGCCGGGCTCTTCAAAGGTGAGCGGGTGCTGGCGACGCCGCAAGGGGCGCACATCCGCACCACCGAGGGCGGCGGGGACCGGGACGTTCTGAACTTCTGCGCCAACAACTATCTCGGCTTGTCGGCCCATCCGCGCCTCGTCGAGGCGGCCCGGCGTGCCCTCGAAACCTATGGTTTCGGACTCTCGTCGGTTCGCTTCATCTGCGGAACCCAAACGGTCCACAAAGACCTCGAGCACGAGCTCTCCCAGTTTTTCGGCACCGAGGACACGATTCTCTACTCGTCTTGCTTCGACGCCAACGGCGGCCTCTTCGAGACGCTGCTCGGCGAAGACGACGCCATCATTTCCGACGCGCTCAATCATGCTTCGATCATCGACGGCATCCGCCTCTCCAAGGCCGAACGCCACCGCTATCCCAATGGGGACATGGCCGCGCTCGAGTCGGCCCTCTGCGCGACGGCTGACAAGCGACTGCGCATGATCGCCACCGACGGCGTCTTCTCCATGGACGGCTATCTGGCCAAGCTCGACCAAATCTGCGATCTCGCCGACCGTTACGGCGCCATGGTCATGGTCGATGACTCGCACGCCAGCGGCTTCATCGGGCCCAATGGCCGCGGCACGCCGGAGCACTTCGGCGTAGCGGCGCGTGTCGATCTGGTAACCAGCACCCTCGGCAAAGCTCTGGGAGGTGCTTCGGGCGGATTCACGACCGGGCGCCGCGAGGCAATTGCGCTCTTGCGCCAGCGGTCGCGGCCCTATCTCTTTTCGAATACCCTGGCGCCATCGATTGCGGCTACGACGCTCGAGGTTCTCGAGCTTCTCGCCACCGATCCGCGTCCGCGCACGCAGTTAATGGAGAACGCCAGCGAGTTTCGCAGCAAGATTCAGCAGGCGGGATTCACGATAAAGGAGGGCCTGCATCCGATCGTGCCGATCCTGCTCGGTGACGCGAAGCTCGCGCAGCGAGCGGCTTCCGACCTCCTCGAGGAAGGTGTGTACGTGATCGGCTTTTCCTATCCCGTTGTGCCCAAAGGCGAAGCTCGCATCCGCGTACAGCTCTCGGCGGCGCACAGCAAAGCGGATATCGATTTCGCGGTCAGCGCATTCCGCCGCGTAGGCAAGCGAATCGGGATCGTGACCTGATTCGGCAGCAAAACGCCTGCTGCGTCGACTGTCGCCACGTCACATCCATACTTTTGGCGTTGGGCTGGATTTCGAATCGCGAACTGACTAAGATGGGCGCTCCGGGGGGGAGTTGAGCGAACATTCGTTCGCACGCGTCGAGCGACGACCCATCAACCCGAGACCCGTCTACGAGGTGCGCCTGGCACTTTTCCACAACTTATCCCGAATCCCTCGGGCTAGACGTATAGCGTGGATACACACGTGCGCGAGAAGGTAACGCTTCGCCCGCCGATCTCGTCGCATCTTCCGGTGAACTACCGATAGTCCGACTCAATAGGCTGTGCAATGGCGTGTCGGCGAGCAAGAAGGGTACACCGCTTGCCATTGCGCAGTCGGTTCTGGGCAACGCACTTTGCCGACAAATCCTGACCTGTGTGCGTGGCCCGTTTCCGTTCACTGGCATTACCGTGTTCGATGTTGCGCATGTTCGATCACCTTCGCCGCCGCGAGGGATCCGACACGGTAATGCCAGTGATCGCTTCCACGGGGGGGCTGAGAGAGATCCCATGCTGAAAGCACTGATCCTTTCAATCATGTTCGACCTTTTGCACCCGAGTATCCAAATACAGAGTTACGTGCGCGAATCGCTCCTCGACGCACAGAGTCGCTACGAGTCCATTGCCGAAGACATCAGCGCCGTCGCGATGGATGAAAATGAGCCGCCCCTCTTCTCGGGTCCTGCCGGACGCGAGGCCACCGCGGTCTTACTGAGCGCGATAGCATGGCACGAGTCCCATTTTCGAAAGGACGTCGATGTCTGCAAGGGTGCTCGCGCCAAGGGGGACAAAGGGCGATCGGTGAGCCTGCTTCAAGTCATGGCCGGACCGAATTACGAAGGCCATTCGGCTTCCGAGATCTGCGACGATCGTAGGCTCGCGATCCGGCTCGGCCTCCACGTGCTCCGCCGCGCCAAGGAGAGTTGTCGCGGTACGCCCCGTCAATGGATGCAATCGTATGCGGCAGGGGCCTGTGGCATTCGCTCCAATGTTTCGCGCGACGTGTGTAGCGCTTTCGAGCGCGTCGGGCAGAAACACCTGGTCGGTCTGTCGTGCTCCAGCAGCGGGCCGGTCGCGTTCCGACAGTATCGGGTGCCCGAGAGGCTTTAACCTACTTCCCCTCTTTGGGAGCAACGAAGTCGGGCGGCAGGGCCGATCCCTCGCCGAAGAAGTATTTCTCCAGCTGATCCATCCAAATTTTTTGGCCCTGCGGCGAGACCAGGTCGAGCCGATATTCGTTCACGATCATCTTCGAATGCTCGAGCCACATTTTCCATGCTTCTTTGGAGACATTGTCGAAGACGCGCTGGCCGAGCTCGCCTTTGAGCGGCGGCTTGTCGAGACCTTCCAACTCTCGCTGCAACTTCACACATCGAACCATGCGAGCCATGGGCGACGTCTAGCATGCCGCACGCGCCCGAGCCATGCCGGAGGGCCCATGGGATCGGCGGTGGTGAAAATCGGCTCGACCACGGATATAACTTCGGACGAGGAAGCTTGGGCGCCACTATCGGGGAGAACGTGGGTCGAACGCCGATTTTCGTCTATGGCACGCTCCTGCGTGGCCAGGCGAATCACCATCTCCTCGAGGCGAGTGAGCCAGGGATTCCAGCTCGAACGGCACCCATTTTCGAGCTCGTCGACCTCGGGGCATATCCGGCAATGGTGCCGGGCGGGTCGGCCGCCGTACGCGGCGAGCTCTATTGGGTGAACGAAGCCACCAAGGCCGCGCTGGATCGTTTCGAAGGTCGACTCTACCGCCGATGCTCCATTCCGCTCGACGACGGCCGGCAAGTCGAAGCCTACGTCTTCACCGGTAAGAACCGGGCCGGACGGCGGTCGGTGACCGGCGGTGATTGGCGATCGTGGTGCAAGCTTTGGGTGCTCACCTTCGCGATGGCGAGCGGCCTTCTCGGCTCGGCATGGGCGCAAGCAGCGAAGCGCCGCGACGGAGGCCCCGAAGCAGGGCGTGCCGCCGCGAGTGCGTCCGCCAGCGCTTCCGATGGCGCTTCGACCGCGTTGGATCTGGAACCCGCCCCCGCGTTGCCCTTGGGCACCGCGGTCGCTCCTCCGCCGGCGTCCGCCCCCGTGCAGGAACCGGTGCCCGAATGGGCCGGGGCGCCGGTCAAAATGCGCGACGTCCGCGTTTTCACGGTTCGCATACCCTGGGGGGGCCGCACGGCCGAGGAGCGAGCGCGCGCGGCTGCCCAGGCGCTGCAGAGGGTGGTCGAAGCCAACGAGCCAGCCAACGTGCGCGTGGAGGAACGGGGGGATGTGGCGATCGTCTATGTCGGCGACCGTCCGATCATTCAGCTCGGCCGCGACGACGCGCTCGCAGCGGGCGACGTTTCGCTCAGCGTGCACGCCGACTCCATTGCCTCCAAAATCCGCGATGGTCTGAGCTTCGAAGAGAAGCGGGTCAGCCTCTTGAAAACGGGGCTCATGCTGCTCGGCGTTCTCCTCTCCGGGATCATCGCCGTTTTCTTGCTGCGCAGGGTGGGCAAGCTGTGGCGCGCGATGCGCGCGTGGTTGACCGAGCACCCCGATCGCATCCCCGCCCTTCGTGTTCAGTCGATCGAAGTCGTGCGTCCATCGACGCTCCGGCTCATTCTTTCCGCGACCGCACGCCTCCTCGCCATCCTGCTGCAAATAGGCATCGGCTACGGCTGGCTTCTTTTTGCCCTCTACATCTTCGAACCGACACGCCAGTACACCGGTCGTCTCACCGAAGTCGTTCTGACCCCGCTCTCGGGTTTGATATCCAAGGTCGGAACGTCACTGCCGGTTCTGGCCGTCGCCGGCCTCAGCATCGTGGCGCTGTTCGTGTTGTTGCGCTTCGTCGGCCTGTTTTTCGACAGCGCGGCGCGGGGCGAAACTTCCATCGCCTGGGTACCACCGGATCTCGTCGGCCCGACGAGCTTCGTCGTGCGGCTCGTCATCATCGTGCTCTTTCTCGTGGTGGCCATTCCCTTCGTGACCGGAAGCGAAAACAACGCGCTCGCCCGCATCGGCCTGGTGGCGCTCATTTCGATCGGCCTCGCCAGCACCCCCCTGCTCGCCAGCATGTGCGTAGGCATCGCGGTCATCTATGGACGCAGCCTGCAGCCCGGCGATTTTGCGCATTTCGGATCTCACGCCGGCCGCATCGAGACCGTCACCCTGCTCGAGGTACGCCTTCGCGATGGCAACGGGTCCCAGCTGCGCGTACCCCACTTGTTGTCGCTCTTCCATCCGACGCGCGTCTTCGGACGATCGCGCCCGGTGAGCGCTATCGTGACGATTACGTCGAAAAAGCCGCAGCCTGCCGTGCGCGAGCTGCTCTTGCAGACGGCCGCGCACGTCGGCACGAATCCTCAACTCGAGCTCGTCGCGCTCGATCAGGACGGCGCGCGCTACTGCGTGACCGTGCAGTCCGAGTTACCGGACGGGCCCTATCGCCTTCACTGTGCGATTTGCGATGCGCTGATCGACAATTCGATTCCGCTCGGCAAAGCGTGAAGCCTACTCGATACGCACCTGGAGCCCGACGCCCAGCCCCCAACCGGGATCCGGGCCCCTGGTGACGTCCTGAAAAAGGAGCCACGTCTTGAGATCGAGCGTACGCGTGATCGAGTAGCCGAGACCGAACCCGAGCGGGATTTCGGTGTAGTTGGCACTGGCGTGCACACGGATGCCGAGCAGCGGCCCGAGCCACAACTGATCGGTCGCCTGGATCCAGAGGTGAAACGGAAAATCGATGATCAGGCTCGTCTGCCGGTCATCGGGGGCCGGGTAGAAAAAAATGGGCATGTACACGCCGGTATCGAGTCGCACCGCATGCCCGAAATGAAAGGCGAGGGGCAACGCAGGCATGATCATGAACGGTCGATCGAACGGAATGTTGGCGCGCCCCTCGAGTCCGAGCTCGACGACGTCCCCCTCGACGAGCGCGCCGCGAATGTGAAACTCCGGATTGGCCACGACGTCGTTGCCGGTGCCGTACGTCTCGTTGTCGAAGGGCCTCGCGTAGGTGTCCGCTCCGTAGGGACCGTCTGCGCGCGCGGGCCAGTTCAAGCGCAGGCCCGTGCGCAGCCCGAGCTCGAGCCCGCGCGTGACGCCGACGGCACCCTCGATATTGAAACCCGGCCCAAAGCGGTCGCCGGGTACGCCGCTAAAGTGGTTGATGCCGAAGCCGAAGTCGAAAGCCCAATCGCTCCGGGGCAGCGTGATGTTACGGTCCACAAACGGCGGCGCCGCTCGCACACTCGGCGCCGCAAGAACCAACAACGCGAAGATACCGATCCCCACTACGGTTTTCGACGATGTCATCTGGGTGGGCAGACTTCTATCATAGGTAGTGGACCGGGTGCGACCGGCTCGAGGCGGAGCAGGTCTCGACGCGATATACTTCGCCTATGCTCGACCATGGCCACCTCACTGAGACTGCCGTGACCTGGCTCCGATCGCGCGGACCGGAAATGGAATCGGCGCTCGCGTCGCTCGTGGAGGAGAACTCGTTCACGATCAACGTGAATGGCGGCAACCGGGTGGGAAGTCTCCTCCGCGAGCTCTTCGAAGGCCCGGATCTCACTTGCGAGAGCCGAAAGAGCACATCGTTTGCGGACCACCTCGTCTTTCGCAGCGAAGGCGAAGGAAAGCCCATCGCGCTCGTGGGTCATCTGGACACCGTCTATCCTCCGGGGACCTTCGAGGGTTACCGACGTGAGGGAGGTCTCGCGCGCGGCCCCGGCGTACTCGACATGAAGGGGGGGCTCGTCGTGGCTGGCTACGCTCTTCTCGCCCTCGGCCACGTCGACGTGCTCTCCGAGCTCCCCGTGCGGTTCGTCATCGTGAGTGACGAGGAAGTGGGGTCTCCCGAAGGTCGGCTCGTTTTGCGCGACGCCGCCGGTCACGCGACTTGCGGACTGGTCTTCGAGGCAGGCCGCGCGGGCGACGCCATCGTCACTCGACGCAAGGGAACCGGCAGCATGATCGCCGTCGCGCGCGGGCGCGCGGCGCACGCGGGCAACGTGCACCACGAGGGTGTGAGCGCCATCTGGGCTCTCGCGCGATTCATCGATCGCGCGCAAGCGCTCACCAGCTATGGGCGCGGGCGGACCGTCAATGTCGGCACGGTCGAAGGGGGTCACGCGCGCAACACCGTTCCCGACCTCGCCAGGGCCGAGCTCGATATTCGCTTCACGAGCATCGAGGACGGCGAGCAGCTGGTGACGGAGCTGGAAAGAGAGGCGCGCGAGGCGGCCTCGAGCTTACCGGGCTCGAGCCTCGAGCTCTCGGGCGGCATTTCACGCCAGCCGCTCGAACGTTCGCGCGCCAGCGAGTCGCTCTGCGCGGAGTACGCGGCGTGTGCCAAGGCATCCGGCCTGACGGCGGTCGAAGCCCCTTTGGTCGGCGGAGGATCAGACGCCAGCACCCTCTCGGCGGTCGGTGTCCCCTGCATCGACGCGCTCGGCCCCCGGGGAGCCGGATTTCACACGCACGATGAACATATCGAAATCGCGACGTTGATCCCCAAAGCCGAGGCGGTGGTTCGCTTCCTGATGGGTCGCCTCGACCGCAGGCGGGCCGAAGGCCGCGCCGACTAACGCAGACCGCGGGCGGGGGCGGAGCCCCCGATGAACAGACGATAGTGCCGCGCAGCGAAGCTGCGCCCCGCGGTAGCGCGGTTCGGCACTAGCTGCTCATCCGTCACGGGTCCGATCGAACGAATGATAGGCCCGGCCGCGCAACAGATGCTAGAAGCAGGCACTGTGCGGGGATTCATCGACTTACACTGCCACTGGGTGGCCTCCATCGACGATGGCGCCCCGACGCCCGAAGAAGGAGTGGCGATGCTGCGCGGCCTGCGCGGCGCGGGGTTCGACTTGGTCATGGCTACGCCCCACATGCGACCGTCGCTGTTCGACAACGAAAAACTGGACCTGGAGTGGGCTTTCCAAGCCATGGGCCGAGTGCTTGCCGAGCCGCAGTTGCCCGAGGTTGGCCTAGCTTCGGAGCATTTCTTCGACGACGTCGTGTTCGGCCGAATGCTGTCGGGCGAGGCGCTCCCCTACCCCGGCGGCAAGGCCATCCTGGTGGAGTTCCCGAACGACGCGTTTCCCGCTCGCATCAGCGATCGATTCTTCGACCTGCGCCTGCGGCGGATCCGTCCGGTGCTGGCTCATCCCGAGCGCTACCGGCCGGTGTGGAAGGACCCGACTGTGCTCGATCCCCTGCTCGACGGCGGAGCGGTCCTGCTGCTCGACATCGCGGCGGTCGTCGGAAAATATGGCCGCGGCCCGGAACGCGCCGCGTTGAAGCTCCTCGAGCAAGGTTACTACGAAGCGGCGTGCAGCGACGCTCACCGAGCAAGAGACATCGACGACGTGGTACGAGGCATCGAGCGCCTTGAAAAGCTCATGGGAGCGGAGGAAACCCAGTACCTGCTGCGCGAGGGTCCGCTTGCCATTCTCAAAGGCACCCTCGAATCGTAATCGGCTGAACCATTGGAGGTCCACGTGTCGCAGCTCGAGCTCATCGAAAAAATCGACGACAAATCGGCGCGCGTCGTCGTGATCGGCATCGGGTATGTGGGGCTGCCCCTCGCTCTCGAGTTAGCGCGCTCGGGTTACCGCGTCACCGGCTACGACAAAGACCCGGTCAAAGTTCGGCTGCTCATTTCGGGCGAGTCCTATATCGGCGACATTGCTTCGAGCGAGCTGGCGCCGTTCGTCAAACGCGGCGTGCTTTCCGCTAGCGCCGATCCCGCTGTCCTCGACAGCGCCGATGCCGTGGTGGTGTGCGTGCCCACGCCGCTCAACAAGACGAAGGACCCCGACATGCGCTTCATCGCGTGGGCAGCCGACGAGATCGCAGCCCATCAGCACGAGGGGATGCTCATCGTTCTGGAGTCGACGACGTATCCCGGCACGACGCGCGAGTTGCTGGTGCCGATGCTCACCAAGGGCTACGAGATCGGCAAGGACGTATTCGTGGCGTTCTCTCCGGAACGCGTGGACCCCGGCAACACCAGGTACACCACGCGCAACACGCCCAAGGTCCTCGGCGGAACGACGCCCTCGTGCCTCGCCGTCGCGCAAGCGCTCTATTCGCACATCATCGATACCGTGGTGCCGGTGTCGAGTACCGACAGCGCGGAGATGGTGAAGCTTCTGGAGAACACGTTTCGCGCCGTGAACATCGCGCTCGTCAACGAGGTCGCGATGATGTCACGCAGGCTCGGTATCGACGCTTGGGAAGTGATTCGCGCGGCCGCCACCAAGCCCTTCGGCTTCATGCCATTTTATCCTGGTCCCGGGCTGGGCGGGCACTGCATCCCCGTCGATCCTTTGTACCTCTCGTGGAAGCTGCGTTCGCTGAAATTCCAAGCGAGATTCATCGAGCTCGCCGATGCCATCAACAGCGCGATGCCGGAATACGTCGTTTCACGGGTGACCGATGCACTCAACACCCGAAAAAAGTCGGTCATGGGCGCCACCATTCTCGTCGCCGGCGTAGCCTACAAGCCCGACGTATCGGACGTCCGCGAGTCACCGGCATTCAACGTGATGGAAGGCTTGATCCGTCTCGGCGCCAATGTGTCCTACGTCGACCCGCACGTGCCCGAGATCGATGAAGCGGGAATCAAGATGCAGAGCGTGTCCCCCTTCGCGAGCTTCGCCGGTTACGACGCGGTCGTCGTGATCACCCACCACCGTTCTCTCGATTGGGAACGGATGCTCTCGGAGGCGCAGCTCATCGTCGACACCCGCGATGCCCTGCGCCAGGTGCCCGGTGACCGAACCAAGGTCGCGACGCTCTAGCACCCAGTGATGCTAGACCGCGCCGGGGGAAGCCGAGAGGCCGATCTTGCCGATCGCGTCGGCTCCGACCCGTAGCACGAAGTCACGAAACGACTCGCCCGCGCCACGACCGGCAAGGTAGTGACGAACGATGGCCACGATGACCTTGGGCGTCTCTTCTTCCGGGAATCGGCCGGCGATGCGTGAGCCTACCCTCGCACCCTCGCCGCAGGCACCACCGACACGCAGCGAATAGTGTGGCCTTTCGACTCCATCTTTGCCGGTCACCATGAGACCGGTCATCCCCACATCGCCCACCTGGTGCTGCCCGCAAGCGTTGGGGCACCCAGAAATCTTGATCTCGAAACGCCCGAGCTCGGCGATCATGTCGTCGGCCTCCTGGCGCGTCGTTCCCTCCTCGAGGTACTCACGGATGCGGGCGGCAACGCCCATGCTCTGGGTGATGGCGAGCGAACAATAGTCGGTGCCTGGGCAGGTGACGACGTCGGTGATGTGCAGCGCGTCCCCTTCGCCGAGCCCTATTTCGGTGAGGGCTCGATAGAGCGAGTAGAGCTTCATCGTGGGGACCCAGCGAAGAAGAAGATTCTGCTGGTTGGTCGCTCGAATCGTTCCATTGCCGAACTGGCGGGAAAATTCGGCGATGCGTCGTAGCTGCTCGGCCGATGCATCTCCCAGGGGCAGCTTGATGGTCACCACGTGGTAGCCGTTCTGAATTTGCGCGATCGTATTGGTGCGCTTCCAGCGCGCAAAGGTGCCGTCGCCAATGGGAGCGCCGGGCTCGGGCCGCTTGGGGGCAGGTTCGCGGTAGGTGCCGACGTACTCGGCCAACCTCTCGCGTAACGCAGGGCCGCGCTCCGCCAGCACGATCTTCAGTTGTTCGTCGAGCCGATGGAGAAACTCCTCTTCGCCGGTCGATCGAAGCAAGAACTTCATGCGATTGCGCTTGCGGTTCTTGCGCTCCCCGTCGCGAAAATACACGCCGACGATGGCCTCGCACGCCGCCAGCAAGTCGCGCTCGGGGATGAAATCGAGCCAGAGGTGAGCGATCTCCGGCGACGACCCGAGCCCCCCGGCGACGTTGATCGCGAATCCACGACCAGCATCGGTGACCCGGGCGAAAATACCGATGTCGTTGATCATCGCTTGCGCTTCGTCGCGCCGGCTTCCGGAAATTCCTATCTTGAACTTGCGAGGCAACTTCAAATTCATCTCGTGAAAGAGGAAATGCCGGCTGATGGCGAGTGCATGGGGCGTCACGTCGAAAAGCTCGTCCTCGATGACACCGCCGTATGGCGAGGCGGTGACGTTGCGCACGCTATCAGCGCAAGCGCCGACGGTGGTCACGCCGGCCTTGGCGAGGACCTTGACAACCTCGACGGAATCCTCGAGCTCGAGGTAGTGGATCTGGATGTCCTGACGAACGGTGACGTGCGCGCTGCCACGGCCCCACCGGGCCGTTACTTCGGCGAGGGCGTCGAGCTGGTCGGCGGTCACGACGCCACCCGGAATCTTGATCCGCTGCATGTGCTTCACGTGGGGAAGCTGCGCGTAAAGACCCATTCCCAGCCGGAGGGGTCTGAACTGTTCGGCGGTCAGCTCTCCCCCGCGATAGCGGGCGATGTTCGCGGCCAAGCGAGCAATTGCTTCGTCCTGCAGCCGGCTGTGCTCGTGAGACACCTGCGCCTCCTTGATAATGGGGAAGAAATTATTGTCCCCTTTTCCGACCTGTCAACTAGAGAATAGGTTCACCTCCAGGAAGGTGGAGACTCCGTCCGACATGCTACGCTGCGACCCCCTAATGTCATCTTCTGTCGAGCTCCCTTCCCCCCTCGAACTTCCCGAGCTGCCGCCCGAAATGCAAATCGCCGGCGAAGAGGAGCTTTTCTTTCGGACCGAGGACGGCTTCCGAATCGAAGCTCTCGCGAATCTCGCTCCATCGGCCGAGCGTGTCGCGGTTCTCTGCCATCCCCATCCGCTCGACGGCGGCACGATGCACAACGCCATCGTCGTGGTCCTCGCCAAAAGACTGCTCGAACGCGGCCAGGGGCGGGTCGGATGGATCCGGTTCAACTACCGGGGCGTCGGGCGGAGCGAAGGCCGTTACGGCGCCAGCAAGGCGGAGGTGCTGGATGCCCTCGCCGCATTGGCGGAAGCTCGCCGCCGTGTCGCGCCCGCACGTCTCTCCCTGGCGGCCTACTCGTTTGGAACGGGCGTGGCCTACCGCGCAGCGATCGTTCGTAAGGACGTCGATCGCGTCTCGCTCATCGCTCCGTCGCCCCGAACGATCGCGGATGAGGTCGGCGAGTACACGGGGCCGGTGCAGCTCGTCGCCGCCGGCCGCGATCCCTACTGCACGGCGCAAGAGTCGAAGGACCTCGCCAGGCGCCTGGGAGCTTCGCTGCGCGTCATCGAGGAGGCCGAGCATGATTTCGTGCGCTTTCGTCGCGGGGTCGCGAACCTCGCGGTGCCGTTCATCGCCCCCGAGCTAGCGCCATGAGTACCGACCGACCGAGCAGCGCACCGCCGCCCAATGCCACCGCGAACAAGACCGACTGCGTGCACGCCGGCGAACCGCGCCGGCGTCCGAACCACACGCTGACGGCTGCCATTGCTCAGACGGCGACATTCACCTTCGATGATTCCAATGACCTCGAGCGCTACATGCGTGGGGAGGACGCCGATCCGGATCGCGAAGAATACGGCCGCTATGGCAATCCGACGGTTCGCGAGGTCGAGCGCCGACTCGCGGCGCTCGAGGGCACCGACGATGCCGTCCTCTTCTCCAGCGGGATGGCCGCGATCACGTCCACCATTCTCGCGCTCACCAAGGCCGGCGATCACGTGGTGCTGTTTCGCGATTGCTACCGCCGGACACGGCAGTTCGTGGGGGGGATGCTGGGCCGATTCGGGGTGTCGAGCTCGCTCGTCGCTCCGGGCGACCTGGATGCCCTGGCGGGAACGATCGCACCCAATACCAAGCTGATCATTTCCGAATCGCCGACCAACCCCTATCTTTCGTGTGTCGATCTCGCCCGTCTCGCCTCGATCGCGAAGGCTCACCGCGGCCTGCGCTCGGTCATCGACGCGACGTTCGCCACTCCGGTGAACTGCCGCCCCGCCGGCTTTGGGATCGATTTGGTGATCCACAGCGCCACGAAGTACCTGGCCGGTCACAACGACGTGCTTGCCGGGGTTGTGGCGGGACCGCAGCACCTCATTTCGCTTGCCCGCGATATCCGCCACGTGCTCGGCGCCGTGTGCGATCCGCACGCAGCATTTTTGGTGGGGCGCGGACTGAAAACTTTGGCGCTGCGCATGGAGCGACAGAACGTGACGGCGGCGTCGATCGCCCGCGCGCTCGAGCACAATCCCCGCATCCTGCGCGTTTTCTACCCTGGGCTATCCAGTCATCCTGACCACGCCATCGCCCGCGAGCAGATGCACGGCTTCGGCGGCGTGGTGAGTTTTTTGCTCAAAGGGGGCGGAACGGCCGCACGTCGGCTCGTCGACGGCTGCAAGCTGGCTCGCATCGCCCCATCGCTCGGGGGCGTCGAAACACTCATCGAGCAGCCCGCAATCATGAGCTACTTCGAAATGACGCCCGAGGAGCGCTCGGCCATCGGCATCGAGGACGGCCTCGTGCGGCTTTCGGTCGGCATCGAAGAACCGCGAGACATTCTGGCGGACATCGAAAACGCGCTCACCCAGGTGGATGGATGAGCTAATCCATCGGGCGCTTCTCGCCCGCTTCGACGCGAAGCGGAAGGCGATTTTCCGGAGGCGGAAGCGGGCACACTGCGTAGGGCGAGAAGGCGCAGGGCGGGTTGAAGGCCTTGTTGAAGTCGAGCACGATGTGCCCGTCTTCGGGGATGGGAGCATAGAGAAAGCGGCCCGCGCCGTAGGTCTCGTCGCGGTTGGTTGGATCGGCGAAGAGCACGAACATTCTCGCACGATCGCTCTCGAGTACCGGCAAGAGCCGGCAGGTGACCCCGGCCTTTTCGAACACGGCAGTGCCGGGCGAAACGTAAAGTTGCGGCCGGCGGTCCCCATCGTCGAAGACGACCTCCCGCTCGGCGACGAAACGGTCGAGACGGGCGACGATGCGCCAGTCGGGATCGATCGGGTAGTACGGGATACCGGCAAAGGAGAGTCTTGCTGCGCTCTGGGAGTCGCGCACGCGAATCGCGAGATCGGCGCCGCGCCGGATGAGCTCGAGCATCAGCGAACCGATCGTGAGCTCGTCCGGCTGATCGTCGGCGTCGGAGCGCCACTCGAGCGACTTCACCGGTCGACCGCGCGCGTAAAGCTCGACCGAGGAGTCGACATCGAGTCGCACGGCGCCGTTCTCGAGTGTGACCGTTGCCACCCTGGGGGGTGCGCGGTCGGGTGGCAGCGGGATCTCCGATCCGGGCGCCGAACCGATACGATGATGGCCCGGCCGCAGCCACACCTTTCCGATCAGCGTGAGCCACCCCTTCTCGCTGGTGAGGCGCGCGACACGTGCCTCGCGATAAGCTCGCACCTCGTTCTCGAGGTCGGCAGGCGTTATCTCGAGCGGGGGGGCCGGCGGCATGGCGCTTGGCATAAGCCGAAGCCGAGCCATATGCAAAGACTTGCGGGCTCGTTCGCGCGGCGGTAGCACCGCAAGCTGCCCGTGGCTGGATATTCCGGAACCCCGCTCCCCCAAAAACTCGATATCAAACCGGGGGCTCGGCTCGGCCTTTTCGGTGCTCCCGCCGATTTCGATGCAACGCTCGGCCGCCTGCCAGAGAACGTCACCGCGACGACGGCGCTCCGCGGCGCGCTCGATGTCGCGATTTTTTTCACGAAGAGCCAGACGGAGCTCAAAAAGCGTTTCGACGCGCTGGCCAAGGCGATCGCTCCCGCCGGCAGTTTGTGGATATCGTGGCCGAAGAAGAGTTCGGGCGTGGCGACCGATCTCGACGAAAATGTCGTGCGTGCCATCGGCCTCGAGCGCGGACTCGTCGACGTGAAGGTGTGCGCGGTCGACGAGATCTGGTCGGGGCTCAAATTCGTCGTGCGCGTGAAAAATCGACCGAAGTGACTCAGAATCAGAACTCGGCAGGATCCGTGTAGGTCCCGAGCTCCTCCCGCAGGATGTCGCAGATCTCCTGCTCGGTCGCGTAGACTTTTGCAGCTTCGATGATGGGCGGCATCAGGTTTTCACCCGAGCGCGCAGCGTGCCGCGCGGCCGCGAGGGCGGCGTGGAGCTTGTTCTTGTCTCTCTCCGTCTTCACGCGAGCAAGATTCGCGCATTGAATGCGCTGCACCTCCCCGTCAATGCGCAGAGTGGGCACACGGTTTGGTTCTTCCTGAACGTATTGATTCACGCCCACCATCGTGCGCTCGCCTTCTTCGAGCTCGCGTTGGAAGCGGTAGCTCGAGGCAGCGATCTCGCGCTGGGGATAACCCTTTTCGATGGCCGAAACCATGCCCCCCATCCCGTCGATGCGCTCGATGTACTGCGTGGCTTCGCTCTCCAGCCGATCGGTGAGCCACTCGAGATAGTAGCTTCCACCGAGCGGGTCGATGGTGTTGGCGACCCCCGACTCGGCCAAGATGATTTGCTGCGTTCGCAAGGCGACGGTGACGGCTTCCTCGGTCGGCAACGCATACGTTTCGTCCAAGGAATTGGTGTGCAGAGACTGCGTGCCGCCGAGAACGGCCGCGAGCGCTTGCAAGGCCACGCGCACCACGTTGTTGTACGGCTGCTGCGCGGTCAGCGAGACGCCCGCCGTCTGAGCGTGCGTGCGCAGCTTCATGCTCTCCGCCTTCGAAGCGCCGTAGCGCTGCTTCATCATCCGGGCCCACAGCCGCCGCGCCGCCCGAAACTTCGCTATCTCTTCGAAAAAATCGTTGTGGACGTCGAAGAAAAAACTGAGGCGCGACGCAAACTCGTCCACGGAAAGACCGCGCGCGAGACAGCTCTCGACGTAGGCGAGCCCGTCGGCCAGCGTGAACGCCAACTCTTGGGCAGCCGTCGCACCCGCTTCACGGATGTGATACCCGCTGATCGAAACGGAGTTGAAACGGGGAATCTCTCGGCTCGCAAACTCGATCATGTCGGTGACGATCCGCATCGCCGGCCGCGGCGGGACGAGCCAGGCGTGCTGGGCGATGAACTCCTTCAGACAATCGTTCTGGACGGTGCCCCCGATTTCACGGCGATTCGTCCCGCGTAGGTCGGCAAGGGCGACGTAGAAACACAGGAGCACGATCGCCGGACCGTTGATGGTCATCGATGTCGTGACCTTGTCGAGCGGGATCCCGTCGAACAGAATCTCCATATCGCGCAGGGTATCCACGGCGACCCCGCACATTCCGACTTCTCCGAGCGCTCGCGGCGAGTCGGAGTCGTAGCCCATCAACGTGGGGAAATCGAAGGCGGTGGATAGTCCGGTCTGACCTTGCGAAAGAAGGAACTTGAAACGCTGATTGGTTTGCTCGGGCGTACCGAAGCCCGCGAACATCCGCATCGTCCAGGGACGCCCGCGGTACATCGTGGCCTGCACCCCGCGAGTGAAGGGATACTGCCCCGGAAAGCCCAGATCGCGCAGGTAGTCGCCCCGCACATCGGCGGGGGTCGCGAGGTCAGGAACCGCGACGTCGCTCCACGTCGAAAATTTGTCGAGCCGTGGTCGGATTCGGCGCGTCGCTTCGGCGACGGGGCCGGCCCTCCACTCTGCGAGCTCGCGCCGCAGCCGCTCCATCGCCTCGCCGTCGAGCGCCGGGGACTCGCCGGCCGGTTCATGCGATTCAGTGACGTCCGCCCGGGTCCCCGGACCCACTCGGTCGTCTATGGGTGGTGACGCTTCTTCGTTGTCAGCCCGATCTGCCATGGGTGAGCTGACAGCGTCGGGGAGGGCCGATCGGGGCGGGTTGATCATCGCAAGACTCGTAACTGTACGGCAACTCTAGCGCCGGTGGCCGGGCAGAGCGACCGCTTCGCGCCGGGAGGGTGGCCGATCGACGCAAAGATCCGGCAGGGCCGGCTTGCCGTTCGCGGGACCGGTACCAGGCACACCCCAGGGTAGAGGGGCGCCAACCCCCGGTCATGGCGAAGGGTGTGAGGCGCGGTGTCACGAGAACTGGGCGAACACGATCGTGCGAACGATGGTGCCGCCCCCTGCCGGGGACGTCCGGCAGGCGGGCAGAGCGGTGCCAAACTGTGAACGGTTAGCACATCGGACTTGTGGAACAGAGGTTGCTCAAAGCCTGAGCGCCCGCTGGGGCGCCTGGGTGTCGGCTCACGGTGCGATGCCCGCAGAAACTGATCTGGGTCGCCCAATCAATGACCCAAAAGGGGATTCGCCATGATTGCCACGAGAACGCCTTACGCAACTCAAAACGTGGAGGGGGCAAGCGAGGGAAACGGCACCCCGGTGCCGCAGCCCCCGCGATCTCCGCTCCCGACGGATGGTCCCGCTCCGGATAGCCATCACGTCGAGCCACGCCACCATCGGCACGGGCAAGGAGCCCGCAGCACGGCGCAGCGACAAGTCTTGCTCATCGAGGATGATGACGTCGCCGGCGAGATGCTCTGCTCGGGACTGCAGAATCTTTCGATCGCATGCACGTGGGTCAAGAGCGTCGAGGAGGCCCGCCGAGCTCTTGAACGCCGCACATTCGACGCCGTCGTGACCGACATCATGCTCGGACCGGATAGTCCGAGCGGTCTCGATCTGGTGAAGGAGCTTCAGCCCACAGGGGCTCCGGTGCTCGTGATCACCGCCTTCGCGGATCTGACGCGGGTCAAGGAAGCGCTGAACCACGGGGCCACCTACCTGCTCGAGAAACCGTTTCGCGCCGAAGAGTTGAGCCGCGCGCTCAGCTCCGTTTGGGACGAGCCGAAAGGCCTCGGCCACTTCGTCGAGCGTGCTCTCGAGCGCGCCGAGCTCACCGCCAAAGAGCGGGACGTAGCGAGGCTGCTCCTCAAGGGATTGTCGACCAAAGAGATGGCCGGCGTCACCGGCAACACCGAAAAGACGCTGAAGCACCACATCGCTTCGATCTTCCACAAGTTCGACGTGGCGAGTCGCGCCGAGCTGTTCCACTGCATCTTCCCTACGTAGCGCGAAGAAGCCTCAAGGACACCCGGTCACGTCGAAGCTCGACGAGCTGAGGGGGGTCGGCTTCCCGGTCGCGGTGTCCGACACCGATCCGGCGATCTGCACGGTTCGCGCCGTGCAGATCGCCGTCGCTTCGTCGGTGGTCAACTGCTGACCCGACGTGCCCAGTTGATCGGCGATGGTTGCGGCGATCTCGGCGCTGGCGCCGGGTTCCAGATGGTAGGGTTTGTCCGGCGCCGTCGTGAAGTGGAGCACGACGAGTGTCTGCTGATCGCTCGGGCGCACGAGGCTGAATCCCTCGGGCGAGACGTCCGTCGACGAAGGCGCGACCTGCCCGAGCTCCACGTGCAGCGTGAACCCGCCGACCAGGAGGCTGGCGAGCGACGAGGGTTGCTCGATCTGGGCGCTCGCGCTGGAGATGACCGCGGTCACCACCACGGCCCCTTTGGAGCCGCACGAAAGCGCCGCGAAGGCGCACGAGAGCGCCACAGCTTCCAAGCCGAACGAACGGCGTGTCACGGCGGTATGGGTGCGGGATTGACCCCCTTGTCGCGCGCTCGCTTGCACCCAAGGTCGACGCCTGTCGGACCGTCCTGCGTCTTGAGAACCTTGAACTCGACCCGCCGGTTCTTTTCCCACGCAGCCTCGTTGTGGCCTTCGTCGAGCGGGCAGTATTCGCCGTAGCCCTGCGAGCGCAAGCGATTACGCCCGACGCCTCGCTGCACCAAGGCCTCGACGACGGCACTGGACCGCTCTCGCGTCAGCTTCAGGTTGTAGTCGTCGTTCGAGCGTTCGTCGGCATGGCCTTGCACCTCGACGAGCGTGAACTCCGGGTGATGGACGACCGTCGTGCCCACCGCATCCAGGATCGCGTTCGATTCGGGCAAAATCTCGGCACTGCCCGTCTTGAACAAGACCTTCTGCAAGATGAGGATGTCGTTGCCCTGAATGATGACGTTGCCCTTGTCGGGGCAGCCATCCTGATCTTGGAACCCGTTGTAGGTTTCCGGCTGGTTCGGGCACCTGTCTTGGGCGTCGGGTATCCCGTCGTGATCGTTGTCCGGATCGGGGCACCCGTCTTGGTCCTGGAACCCATCGCGATCCTCCGGATCGTTCGGGCACTGATCCTGTCCGCATCTTGGAAGCCATCGCGATCCTCGGCCTGATCGGGGCACTTGTCCCTCGAATCGGGAATGCCGTCGCCATCGCGGTCGCCGTCGACGCCTTCCGGACAACCGTCGTGGTCCTCGATCCCGTTCTTGTTTTCGGGATTGTTGGGGCACTTGTCGTCGCCGTCGAGGATGCCGTCTTGATCGTTGTCGGGGTCTGGACATCCGTCGGCGTCCTCGAAGCCATCGAAGTCCTCGGGCTGGTCGGGGCACTTGTCGACATCGTCTTTGTAGCCGTCGCCGTCGCGATCGCCGATGGAGGGCTCGAAGACGAACCCGAGAATCACACGTTGATCCGCCGCCTCGAAGCCGTCCGTCGTCCGCACGCCGCCGCCGAGCATCAAGAAGGAATTTCGCTCGACGAAGACTTTGATGCCTCCCACGACTTCGTCTGAAAGCTTGGGGCCCGCGTCGCCGTTTCCGCCGGCGAGCTGGGTGAGATACGTCTCGGCCACCAAGTCGACCGGATCGAGCACGCGGTAGGCCAGGCCAAACCCCCCGGTGAGCAGGTTGCCGTTCTGGAAGTTCGGACCGCTCGAGAGCTGGTCGAAGCGTGGGTTGCTCTGGGTGTGCAGGCGAAAGCCGACATTGAGACCGAGCTTGAACGCGCCGGTGGCGCCAAACCGTTTTTCGGCGATCAGTTGAGGCCAGAAGAACACGCCGTCGGAAGCGAGATCTTTCTGCGCGGTGTTGGAAAGGCCGAAGCCGACCTGCGCCAGAGCCGCGAGCCCGATGCCGCGCTCGACGCGGGTGATGCGGTACTTGCCATGCAAACCGAAGAAGCCGAGCGACTGCGAGTTCATCTCCGGCGAGTTGTAGAGCGCACCGGCCGGACCGATGTTGGTCACCGCGTCGCCTCCCATGAGGTTCACGGGGATGCTGAGTCCGACGGCGGCGACCCCGGCAATGCCGTAGTTGAAATGGAACGTGCCTTGAAACGAATGCTTGATGAGCGCGTCGGCGCCGTGACCATCCTCGAGCCGCATGATGTTGTGGCCGTAGTCCATGACCAGGCCGAAGCTGATGTCGTTGGCGCCGAGAATGTCCGAGCCATTGACGCTGAAGAAACCTTTCGAATCGACGGCAGGTCGAAACAAGTGCGTATCCATGCCGTCGCCATTCGTGGCAGAAACTCGATTTCCATCCTGCGCTTTGGCCACGACAGACAGGCTCAAGACGAACGCCACAACGAGCAACGTGATCCAACGTTGGGTCAGCAGCATGTTCCCCATCGACTCCCGCGCATTCAGGGGGAGTGACTTTCTTGGCTAGAAGCGGCCATGAACGAGAGGTGGACTGGTTTCGCGACAGCTAGGAAAAACGGCGGCTCTTCCGGGACGCTATCATTCGGCAAATGCGAGTGTCAACGCGGGGTTGCCGTGAACGTTCGAGCGACCACTCACCTACTGCGGCGCCAATAGCGTTTCAGTTGGGCAACTTCCCGCAGTAATACTAGGGTTCGGGTCCGGTTCCCTTGGCACGCTCGGCGCTCTCTCGGCTGCACATCGTGGTCGCGTCGGCGCTGGTCTGCTTGGCATTCTTCACGCGGGCGAGAGCCAGCGCGGGCGCGGATCGGCCGGCGCTCGCCGGCGTTTGGAACGCGACGCCTCTTACCGAACGCTGGAACATCGGAGAATGGGGGAAGGCGTGCGGTCCGCGCCCCGTGCCTCACGACGCGCCGGGCGGGCAGGTCACGATCCGCGAGGAAGGCGTCGAGCTTTCGATGGCGGGCGCCGGTCGAACCTTCCGAACCAACGAGTGCTGGGAGCAGCTTCCCTCCGTCACGCAGACGTCGCACACGGTTTCCGCGCGCGCTTGGCAGACCAAATGTACGAGCCCGCCCAACGATTCACGCCAAGCCACGCTCATCACGACCATTACCGCCACCGATAACACGATCTCGTTGGATGAAACGGGGCAATACCAATTTCGGATCGAGGGGCAGAGCTGCACGGCGAGCGTCCGCCGTTCGCGCAGCCTCGCGCTCGTACAGCGACAGCGAGACCTTGCACCACCACCCGGGGTTCAGCCTCAGCCGACGGCTATCGCCACACCTTCCCCTGCTCCAGCCCCGTTGCCCCTACCTCCTGGCCGGCTACCGCTACCGCGGTCGAGCACGGCAGATCGCTGCGCGGAGCCGGGACCACCCGCTCGTGTCGAAGTGCGACCTGCACGCAAGCTCTTACGACCGGGCGAGCGTTTCGCTTTCCGCGCCCTCGCGGTCGACGCGAACGGCTGCCCCGTCGATGCGCGCTTCACGTGGACGTTCAGCAACTCGAATACCAAGCTCACCGTCGCACCAGGGGGCACGGTCACGGCTCCCGAAGATGCCGAGGATGAGATCAGCGAGCTGACGGTCGCGCTCGGGAGCAAGACGGTGCGCGTCACGGTCGAGGTCGCCACGCCCGAGCGCTACGAGGCGCTGCTGTCGACCGAATCGGTCAATGATGCGGGCGAAAGCGAGGAGGCAGCTGCCGCCGTCGTGGAAGGAGCGAGCCTCGGCGCCAATCCAGCCGTCGCAGAGGACAAGTCGAAATTTCGCAAGACGACGTTCATCATCGTGATTGCGACACTTGCGCTCGGCTTGGCCACGCTCGGCGTGGTCCTTCTGCGGCGCGGTTCGCCGCGTCGCTCGTCTCGGCGCACGAGCCAGGCTCCCGCTGCCGAGTCCGCAGCAGCGGCCGCGCCGATGGGGGCGGGCCTCCACCCGAAACCTGGAGCCGACGAGCCATCGGCGAAGACCGCAGGCGCTCCGAACGCGGCGCCGAGTCACACAATCGCAGGCGCTCCGAACGCGGCGCCGAGTCACACAATCGCAGGCGCTCCGAACGCGGCGCCGAGTCACACAATCGCAGGCGGGCCGAAGGCCGCGCCGAGTAACACAATCGTGTTGACGCACGGTCGATCGGTTCCCGCGCGCCCCTTGCTTTGCCCCTCGTGTCGCAGCGAGTTTCCTCCTCAAAGCACCTTCTGCCCACACGACGGCAACCGCCTCGTAGCGGCTCCGCTCGGCTCCTTACGAGCTCCGACGACGGCGGGTGCTGGAGGCCTTTGTCCGACATGCGGGCGCGGCTACGACCCAGGTGTGAAGATGTGCCCGCAGCACGGTGACGACCTGGTGCCCGCCGCCGTCTACCGCGCCACGGTACAAAAGCCGGGTCTTTCAGTCGAACGTGGGAAGATCTGCCCGAGCTGCGGCGGAAGGTACGGCGGCGAGGCGACTTTTTGCGGCAAGGATGGGACCGCGCTGGTGCTGGTGAATTAGCGGAGACCACGCTAGACTTTGCGTAGAACTGTAAGGTTGGAGCCAAGCTACGTCCGCCTGAAAGGGCTAGGCGAAATTCATGAAGGTAACGTGTCAGTCTTGTCAGGCGAAGTACTCGATTGCGGACGAGAAGGTTCGCGGGAAGGTCGCGAAGATTCGCTGCAAGAAATGCGGCACGACCATCATCGTGAACGGAACCGACAACCCGAGCGCGCTTCCCAGCGAGCATCCACCGACGTCAGGCCCGGTCGCCGACTACACGCAGCAGGGTCCGAGTGACGAGCAGTGGACGGTGCTGGTCGCCGATGGCGATCAGCGCAACTTGACCGCCGCCCAGATCGCCGAGCTCTATGCGAGTGGTGGCATCGTTTACGAGACGCCGGTGTGGAAAGATGGAATGCCGGAGTGGCTTCCGATTGCACAGGTGGATGCGTTGCGATCCGTCCTCGACCACGGCCCGCGCCCGACGATGACCGAGCACGCCACGGCGGCGAGTGTGGCCGAAGCGGCTGCACCCGTGCCTATCGCAGCCGCCGCCCCCGCTGCGAAGCAACCTACGGTCGCCTTCCCCGCTGCCGCCAGGCGACCCGGCCGCGGCGGGTCAACCGATCTATTCGGCGCACAAGCTCAAGACGATGTCGTCTCGAGCGCTTCACCGACTCCGGCCCTTCATGCATCGAGCGACGATCGGCTGACCGGCGCGCGCAACGAAAACTCGGTCTTGTTTTCGCTGAGCGCCCTCACCGCGGGCGGGACCGTGAACCAACCCGCAACGGCGCCGGCGCCGAACGAATCCACGATGAAGGCCGACCTGCGGATGCTCATGGGCACGACCGACAATGGCCGCCCCGCCGCGGCAAAATCGAAGCTCGACGACATCATGAACCTGAGCGGCGGTGGCGTTTACTCCCCGGGGCTCATGGCGGCGCCCGCTTTGCCGAGCGCCCCGGTCGATGTTGGGCCGGCGGACACCGATCTGCCGTCGATCGCCGATTATCCGAAACCGAAGAGCCGGATGCTCACGTTCGGGATCATCGGCGGGCTCGCGCTCGTCGGCGTCGCTGCCATTGCCTTGATGAGCAGCTCGAGCGACGAGACCAGCAAGGCGGCTGCCGCTGCCAGCGCCGCGGCAGCCGCCGCCGCAGCGCCAGCGGAGCCCGAGACCGCCAAAGCCGAGCCTTCACCGGCTGAGCCGACCGCTCCCACCGCCCTAGCGCCGGGCCAGGCGGCTCCCAAAGCTGACCAGGACAAGGCGGAGAAGAAGGCCGCCGCCAAAGCCGACAAGGCGGAGAAGACCGAAAAGCTCGAAAAGGTTGCTTCGAACCCGGCGCCCGGGCCTGCGCTGACACCGGTACCCGCCCAGACCGCGGCGACGCCTGCCCCCGAAAAGACGGCGGCTCCCGCTCCGGCGGGCGGAGGTGGCGGTAGCGGTTCTTTCGACCGCGCGGGTGCGTTGTCGGCGTTGAGCGCAGCGGCCACCGCCGCTCAGAGCTGCAAGAAACCCGACGGGCCCACCGGCACTGGACGTGTGGCGGTCACCTTCACGAACGACGGCAGCGCGACCACGGCCAACATCGAGGGTCCGCCTTTCGCTGGAACGCCCGTCGGCGGCTGCATAGC
>WNGB01003446.1_pt1 | contig 24858 bp, 19 predicted proteins | sample 5400681 | NCBI WGS metagenome assembly WNGB01 (sample SAMN13153367, study PRJNA577476) | soil metagenome | isolation source: 115 cm soil or saprolite under grassland replicate 2 | place: USA:California | collected 2016-06-15
CCACGAGTCGCGCGGTATCGGCCAACCCGAGGCTCTGGGAGGTCGCGACGTCGCGTGCGAGCCGGTTGTACTGCCGAATCACGTTTGCCGTCCAGAACAGCGCTACCGATCTCTCCCCCGCGTTCGGGTTCGTGCTCGAGCCGTGGGCCTTGATCTCGGTGAACGCCGCGACCCACTGGCTGCTTCCGAGGGACGGAGGCGGCGGCGGCAGGAACTGAGCGCCGCTCTGCAGGACGAACGGATGCACATTTGAAACCCACGGCGTCTGCGGTGCTGCGTAAGCAGCCGGCGTCAGGCGCCACACACCCGGCCCAGGCACTAGGGTGGGGAACGACGACGTCGAGCCGATCGGCGTGACGAGGCCGTCGCCCTCGCGACCGGAGATCATCTTTGTGGCCGTAAGCGCGCCATACCTCATGCCGACCGTTTTCTGCTGATCATCCGGAATCGCGTCTAGCGCCGTCTGATGCAGCGCGTCGAGTGTCGATGCCTGCGCCGGGAAGTAATGCGACAGCGTCGTGTAGGCGGCCTCGACGACTGCGGCATCAGCCGATTGACCGTTCCGCTCACCCGGAGCGATCGAGCTGTACATCGCGTTCGAGACGTAGGCCATGTAGATGAGGCCCTCGTTCTGGAACGCGCCTGAGCCGACGACGGTGTCCTCGGCGATCTTGTCCCACTGCTGCACGGCGTTACCCGGCGGTAGCATCGCCCGCGCGTCACGGACTCTCGTACCCGCGACAACGGCAAGCGTGACCAGGAGCACGAACGCAGCGAGAGCGATCCACCTCTTCGACCGCAGTATTTGCACTGCTCCTCCTCTCTCATTTGACATCCGCGGACGTCATACCCGCGACCCGGACGACAAGCTCCTGAGAGTTGTGCGAGTTCCTGTTTACAACCAAAGCGCGACGAGATCGTCGCACCCTTCAACAGGCCGATTCCCTTTCGTCGGGTCTAGGGCTGGACAAAGCCCGTGGATCTCTTAGTGATTGTGGGTGGGGTGGTCTGCTGAGCAGCGACGCCGAAGAATCGGCCGGCCCCTCTCAGTCCGGAGTAGTCGCCGGTCCCACTGACGATCGACCACTTGCCTTCCCAAACCTCGTGATCGCCGATGCCCAGGTTGTAGGCCGGCCCGACGGCGCGGATCACGAGAGTCCCCTTCTTTCCCTTCAACGTATCCGTCTCCGTGGCGATGAAGTAGACCTGACCGTCGGGGGCCGTGTATTCCTTCTCGCCCTTTGGTCGGAAAGATCGCGTGAAGGTCATCTTCCCGAGGTCGCCGACCGTCCCCATGGTGAGGAAGAAGTTTCCGCTCCCTGATTCGATCCCACGCGTGCGCGATTCGATACGGATCGCCTTCTTGGTCGCAACCGGAGCCCCGCTGAGCGGTGATCCGAGGGCGAGGGCAACCAAGGCAACGCTGGCAAGAACGACGAGTCTTCGATTCATCGTCCGGCCTCCATGTGAGATAAGGAATGCGTGATCCGCGGGGAGCGATGGCTTGTGTCGTGAGTCGGTACGTACCGACTCGCGTTCTGTTCTCATGCGCCGAAGCTAGGGCGCGGGCTTCTCAATTCGTTCCCGATTTGCTCCCGAAGCGTTACCGTCAGCGTCGATGACAGTGGATTTCCGCGTCCTTGGCCCGATTGAGGTGGTGGGCGAGGCCGGGGCGGTCAAGCTGGGTGGGCCGAGGCAGCGCGCGGTGCTGGCGATCCTGTTGCTTCACGCGAATCGGGTGGTCCCGGTAGAGCAGATCGCGGACGACCTGTACGGGGATGCCATTCCGGCAACTGCGGTGGCGCAGGTGCGTGATCACGTCTCCCAGTTGCGCAAGCTGATCGGACAGAAGAGCGGTCTCGACGCAAGCGAGTCGATCATCGAGACGCATCCGCCCGGATATCTGATCCGGGTGGGGGCCGACCAGTTCGACGCGTTCCGGTTCGATGGGTTGACGGACGAGGCCTTCGGAGCTCTCGGCCGCGGCGATGCACAGGCGGCCGCGGATCTCCTCCGCCAAGCGCTTGCGATTTGGCGGGGGCCGCCGCTGGCGGACTTCCTCTACGAGCCGTTCGCTCAGCCCGCGATCGCGCGCCTGGAGGCGCTTCGGCTGCGGGCGCTGGAGCGGCGGATCGAGGCCGACCTCGAGCTCGGCCGGGACGGGCAGCTGGTCGGTGAGCTTGAGGAGTTGATACACGAGCACCCGTTGCGCGAGCAGCCTCGGGCGCATCTGATGCTGGCGCTGTACCGATCTGGGCGGCAGGCGGAGGCGCTCGAGGTCTACCACGAGACGCGTGCGGTACTCGGCCAGGAGCTCGGCATCGAGGCGTCGCCTGCCCTACGTGAGCTTGCGGGGAAGTTGCTCCGCCAGGAACCGTCTCTCGAGCCGGCTCCAACAAGGCAGTCGCTCGGCGAGGCGCCTGCGGAAGTGTCATCGACACCGACTCGCAACCCGTACAAGGGTCTGCGGGCGTTCGGCGAGGCGGACGCCTCAGACTTCTTTGGGCGGGAGGTGATCAGCCGCCAACTCGTGGCGCGGCTCGAGGAGGAGCGGTTCGTCGCCGTTGTCGGGCCGAGCGGTTGTGGCAAGTCCTCGCTCGTTCTCGCCGGGCTACTTCCGGCCCTCCGGCAGAGCGCGCTGCCGGGGTCCGAGACCTGGCGCATCGCCCAGATGAAACCGGGCGAGTATCCGCTCGAGGAGCTCGAGGCGGCACTGCTCCGAGTCGCCGTGAACCCTCCGGTGAGCCTGATGGACCAGCTTGAGGCCGACGATCGCGGACTGTGCAGGGCGGTGAAACGGGTTCTGGCCGCCGACGCGTCGGAGCTCGTGCTCGTCGTCGACCAGCTCGAAGAGCTTTTCACACTGGTCGCCGCGGAAGAGCGGCGCTCGCAGTTTCTGACGTTGCTCGCACGCGCCGCAAACGACCCACGGACTCGCCTGCGCGTGGTTGTCACGCTTCGGGCCGACTTCTACGACCGGCCGTTGCGCTACCGGGAGTTCGCGGAGCTGCTGCGGGATCGTGTTCTCTCGCTGACGCCGCTGTCGCCCGAGGAGTTCGAGCGGGCGATCTCGGTGCCCGCAGCGGCCGTCGGCGTGTCGCTCGAGCAGGGCCTGCTCGCCGAGATCGTGGCGGACGTCCTCGACGAGCCGGGTGCGCTTCCCCTCCTCCAGTACGCACTCACCGAGCTGTTCGCGCAGCGCGACCTGGCCACCATGACCCGTTTTGCCTACGGCAGCATCGGCGGCGTCTCGGGAGCGCTGGCTTCGAGGGCCGATGAGCTCTTCGCTGGGCTGGGGGAAAGTGGACAGGCTGCAGCGAGGCAGTTCTTCTTGCAGCTTGTGGCGGTCGGAGAGGGCGAGGCCGACACCCGACGCCCAGTCGCTCTGGCCGACCTCGCCTCTCTCGACGTGGATCAGAACGCGCTTGCCGAGTGCCTCGATGCGTACGGGACGTCACGGCTCCTCTCGTTCAACCGCGATCCTCGGACGGGAGCGCCGACGGTCGACATCGCCCACGAGGCGCTCCTTGTGGAGTGGGGACGACTGCGCGAGTGGATCGATGGAGCGCGCGAAGAGGTCCGTGCGCACCGCCGGCTGACGGTGAGGGCGGCCGAGTGGGCGGAGTCCGCACACGATCCGAGCTTCCTTCTTCGAGGAACCGAGCTGGCTCGTTTCGAGGCGTGGGCCGGCGAGTCGGGCCTCGCTCAGACGGAGCTCGAGCGTGAGTTCCTGCGCGGGAGCCTGGACGAGCGGGAGGCTGTCCTAGCGGAGGAGGAATCGCTTCGCGTCAGGCAAGCGGCACTCGAACGGCGGGCAGTGAACAGGCTCCGCGTGCTCGTGGCAGTCCTGGCCGTGGCGGCCGCCGTCGCCGCCGGGTTGACGGTCTACGCCTTCGAGCAGAGCGACCGGTCGCACCACCAGACCCGGATCGCGACCGCGCGGCAGCTCGCGGCGGCGTCTGTGGCGAACCTCGACGTCGATCCTGAGCTGAGCATCCTCCTCGCGCGGCAGGCCGTCCAGGAGGCCAGCGTGAACGGAGCGCCTCTTCCCGACGCGGTCGAGGCACTTCATCGCGCGCTCGCGGCGTCGCGCGTGGTGCTCACGATCAGGACACCCGCGACCGCGGCGATCGCCCTCAGCCCCGAGGGCTCTCGTCTCGCCACTGCAGGCTCGATCGGGATCGCCGAGGGTGTAACAAACTACGGCTTCGGCGGCCGGGTTCGCGACCTCGCAGCCGGCTCGGACGCCGGCGCAACGAAGGCATTCGCCTGGGACACCGCAACCGGGAGGCCGCTGCTCTCACTCGCCGGGGCGACGTCGCCGATCCATGACGTCGCCTACAGCCCGGATGGGTCCCGGATCGTGACCGGAGCCGATGACGGAACGGCGACGGTGTGGGACGCCGGCACCGGCAAGCGTCTCTTCGTCCTGCCCGATGCCGGCGCAGGCGGGGGATTCCTGGGGGTTGGCTTCAGCCCGGACGGGAAGAAGCTCATGACCGCCGACGGCCTGGGCCGCGTCCGGATCTGGGAGCTCGGCACCCCGCGTCTCCTGCGTACGATCGAGGCCACCCAGCCGGTATGCGGAGTCGCATGGAGCCCGGACGGCACGTTGGTCGGCGCCGGCCAGTGCGGCGCCTACGACTTCTCGTCGTCCGCTACGCGAGTGTGGGACGTTCGCACCGGCCGGCTCGTGTTTCGGACCAGTGGGTTGGAGGCGGGCTCCGTCCTGCGGTTCTCCTCCGACGGTCGCTATCTCGTGACGCCTACCGCCAGTGGCACGGCTGAGATCTGGGAGATCACGAGCCAGCGGCGGGTGGCCACGCTCACGGGTCATTCAGGGCGGGTGGTCGCAGTTGCATACAGCCCTGACGACAGGCTCGTCGCCACGGGCGCCACTGACGGCACGGCGCGCGTCTGGAGCGCACGGAGCGGGAAGCAGATCCTCGTCCTCCGCGGGCACAACGCAACGGTCCACGCCATCCAGTTCACCCCCAACAGCCGCAGGCTGGTGACGGCGGGCGAGGACGGCACCGTGCGGGTATGGGACATCACACCCGGGGGAAGCCGGGATGGGCTGACGCTCGCTGCACACGTGGGAGGAGTGGCCAGCGTGAGCTACACCAACGACAGCAGCAGGCTGCTGACGGTAGGGGCTTGCGACGGAAAGACCAAGCTCTGGAACGCTCGATCCGGATCGCTGATCTCTTCGACCGGCACGCAGCGTCACGAGAGCTGCACTGAACAGGCCGGCCAGCGTCTCTCTCAGGACGTCGCCGCCACCAGCCTCGACGCCCGCGTCGTCGCTCAGGCGAGCCCGAACGGCTCGGTGCAGCTTCTCGACTCGACGTCAGGCAGGCTCGTCCGGAAACTCCCCGGCGGTCACCAGGGTGTACAGGCGATTGCCTTCGACCGTAGTGGAAAGCGAATTGCAACCGGCAACTGGGACGGCACGACGATCGTCTGGGACGCCGCATCGGGACGGCCGGTGGAGACGTTCACGGGTCACAGCGGCACCGTCGAAGGCGTCGACTTCAGCCCCGACGGCACGCTCCTCGCAACTGCGGGAGATGACACGACTGCCAAGCTCTGGGATCTGAAGACCGGCAAGAGGTTCCTCACCCTGAGCGGCGACACCTTCGCCCTGACGGGCGTCGTGTTCAGCCCTGACGGCAAGCGCCTCGCCACCACTAGCGGAGACGGGACCGTCCGCGTCTACGTCCTTCCGGTGAAGGAACTGATGGCCGTCGCCCGCGCACGACTCACCCGCACCTGGTCGATGGCCGAGTGCCGGGCATATCTCCCCGGCGGACGTTGCCCCGCCCAGGCGTAGCCCGGGGCCAGCAAGCGCCAGGAAATCAGCTACGCGTACGTCGTGTTCAGTCTCGTGCTCGCGATCGGCCTCGGGCTGACGGTCCTGCCGCACGGCGTCTCGACGTCGCCGTCCCTCGCGATCGCCGTCGTATGGCTCGTTCCGCTGTACCAGTTCGCGCTTCTCCGGCGCCGAAACGCGTCTGTAGGCACGGTCGCCCACGGTGCCACCTGCATGTGGTTCGCCGGGCCTAAACCTCGAGCCTTCGAGGCGGTGGGGTGGGACGGCTACCTTTACCCGTGGACGTTCTCGGTGCACGACTTCGAGCCGATCACCGGCCGGATCCATCAGCCTCCTCCGAGCCACCAGACCTTCCAAGGTCAGAACTTCGTGATCTGCTCCTTCTGTCCGCGCAAGCTCGACTTCGATCCGCTCGCGGTGCCGATCCCGTATCACCACTCGAACCTGCAGTCGGAGGAGATGATCTATTACGTCTCCGGCAAGTTCGGCTCGCGGCGCGGCGTCGAGGTCGGATCGATCACGTTGCACCCGTCGGGCTTGCCGCACGGCCCGCAGCCGGGACTCGCGGAGAAGTCGATCGGCATGCACGAGACGCACGAGCTTGCCGTGATGTGCGACACGTTCCACCCCCTGAAGCTGTCGCGGTTCGCGAAGGAGCTCGACGACGGCAAGTACGCGTACTCCTGGTACGAGGCCGCGCAGGAAGGCGCTGGCGCCGAGGAAGCGTCCGTCGACGGCGAGGGCGACGCCAGCGGCGCCGGGCTTACCTCACATTTCTAACCGGGTAGCAACAGGGCAGCCGAGGTGGCTGCCCTGTCGCAGTTCGAGGCGTCGAGCGCCCTAGCGAACGTGGAAGGTCGTGCGGTTCGCGTCCACGCCTGCGGCGGGTGCCTGCACGTTGTAGTACGTCTTGAACCCCTTCGTTGTTGCGATCCCCTCGAAGATCCCGGGCGGCGCCCCAGGGCCGTGACAGCCAACGGTGAGAACGCCGCTGCTCCCGTCCGAGAAGGCAATCGTCAGAACGGCTGCGCCGTTCGTCGCGGTGCCCTCGTCGATGTTGTCGATGAGACCGATATTGGCCTGCGCGCCCGCGCTCTCCCAGCTGACAAGCCCCGTGACCGTGTAGGTGCCGCTTCCGCCGCCGGAGGCCGACCACGTACCTCCTCCGGTCGCCGCACCAGACCCTCCGCCGCTTGCGGGCGCGACGAAGGTGCCGGACCCGGTGAGCGTGATCATGTCACCGCCGTTCGCGGCCGTGGCAGACGCGTGACCGCCGGGGTTGACTTGGGTCCCGGGGCCCGGCGTTCCGCCGGGGATGCTGATGATGTCCCAGCGAACGTGCGCGGCCCCGCCCGAGGACGCGGCTGAAGCGAAGGTCGTCAGGAGCATCACAACGGCGCCGATCGCGACGACCGCCCCGAGTCCCCAGACCCATGTTTTGCGTCGCATGTTGTCTCCTTCCCTTAGTGGATGCTGATCTGACCGTGCAGGACGTGCTCGACCGGAAGGTCGAACAAAAACGGCGTGAGCAGCGTCAGGTGTAGCGAGCCGACACCGGGGCCCCCCGCCGTCACCTCGACGTGGAACGTGGCCGCGGACTTGTCGAAGACGCCTGGTGCCAGGAACATGCCGGCTCCGTCGAAACTCGCGGTGCCCGATCCCATGGTGGCGTGCGTCACTTGACCGCGTACGGCCATCAGTGTGAAGCCGGGAAATTGCGATGACCCGGCCATCAGGCAGTTGAAGTGCCCCTCGACGGCGCCCCCGCTTGAGCGCATCACGCTGAATCCGAAGTCCGAGAATGCGTGGACGCCGTCGGTCGTCCCCCTGCCGCCGCCCGTGGCCGCGACAGGTCCTGCCGCCGATGACGCGGCAGGAACGAGGGCGCACGCCGCAAGGAAGCCGGCCAGTGCGCCAACGAGTCGCTTCATGCTCTCCCCTTTCTCCCCGCAGTGACGAACCTACTACCCACTTTGTGTGCATGCAATTCCTACGAACCAGGCTCCTTTCCAGACAGGCGACGCCAGCCGCGCCGGCCTGACGTCACACTTCTAGTTCAGACCGCAGGCCAGCGGGTTGCTCCGAGGTCACGGGAGATTCCACGCGCGGCCTCGATCACCGCGGTGCCAAGCTTTGCTCGCGGCCGCGGCCGAGCAGGCGCTCGCGGACACCTCACGCTTCTAGGCCGGGAGCTCCGGTGGCAGGCCGCATTGTTCGAACAGCCAGGGGTCCGGGAAGCCGACGATCCCTGCGATGCGATCGCCCTCGATCTGCAGCGCCATCAGGCCGTATGGCCGGAGCGTGCCGCCGTCGACCCGCGCGTACGCGGCGAGCGCGGGCTGGCGGTTGACCGAGGTCGGCACGAGGCGGAGCTCGTCGAGTCGTCCGCCTTGCGGGACGGTACGGAAGAAGTCGCCGATCGCGCGTGCCCCTTCGAAGCGCATCCGCTCCGGAGGCATCGTCATCACCGCGTCCTCGGTCAGCAGTGCCACGAGGCCGTCGACGTCGACCGCATCCCAGGCGGCCATGAACCGCTTGACGAGCGCCCGCTCCCGCACGTCGGGCACAGGAACGTGGCGGCGAGTTCCTGCCAGAGTGACGCGCGCGCGCTGCAAGGCGCTGGTCACCGCGGCGACGGAATCGTCGAGGGCTTCTGCGGCTTCCTTCGCCGACCAGCCGAGGACGTCCCGCAGGATCAGCACGGCCCGCTGCTTCGGGGGTAGGAGCTGGATCGCGATGATGAAGGCGAGCTCGACTGTCTCGCGCGTCACGAGGTCTTCGAGCAGTCGGTCGGGATAGGGCTGCAGATGCTCGAGGTCCTCCGTCAGCTCGGCGGGCCGCGCACGCCGCCGCGCGATGGCGGTGAGGCAGACGTTCGTGGCGATGGTGTGCAGCCAGGTCGTGAGTTGCGCGCGTGGCTCGAAGCGGTCAGAACCTCTCCACGCGCGCAGCATCGTCTCCTGGAGCGCGTCGTCCGCGTCGTGGAGCGAGCCGAGCAAGCGGTAACAGTGGAGATGCAGCGCCCGCCTGTGCGGCTCGATCAGGAGCGCGAACGCCTGCTCGTCCATCGCTTTGCGTGACGTTACTGGGCCGGTGGAGTGGGCGGATCGGCGCCGAGCTCCGTCCAACCGCCCGGCGTGAAGGTGCCGGGTGCGCCGCCGATCGCGACAAAGCGGATCCCGTCCGGGCCTGGAAGGATCCGGCGCAGCTGATCCGGCCCGACTCGGGCCATCGTGCCCGGCCGTAGCTCGAACTCGTTGCCGTCCGCGACGAGCGTCGCCGCACCACCGAGCGGGATGTAGACCTCTTCCTGGTTCGGGTCGAATGCCTCGGGGCTGTGATTGTGGTTCGGGTAGCCGTCCCAGTCGGGTGGCAACGTGAAGACCTGCATTCCCCAGGCTGTCACGCCGAGCTCGGCGCGCGCTCGGCGGGCCAGGCCACCGTAGATCGCTTCCATGTCATCGATCGACTTGATCGTTACGTCGGGCATCGTGCACCTCCGTCATCGAGAGGGACCCCTTCGGGAGGTTCAACTCGACCGACGGTCGAAACTAATCGGGGTGTGCTCAGCGCGAAGCGCGGCCTGCCGCCCTCTCGGCGCATCGTCGACGTGCGACTGAGGACCGTGGATGCCCTCACCGAAACTGCGTTCTAGCCGGGCGCAGCCCCGACCCCCGGCCGCGCTCGACGCCTAACTCGGCTTTTCACTTCGAAGCGTGCCTCATACACTCCGGACATGCCCGCATGTTCTGAATGCGGGGCGGACAATCCGGAGCGGTCCCGGTTCTGTTCGGCCTGCGGCGGCGAGCTGAGCATTCAGCCGCCGGAGCGCGACCTGATGATCCGGAAGGTCGTGACGATCCTCTTCGCCGATCTCGCCGACTCGACGTCGTTGGCGGAGCGGCATGATCCGGAGCCGTTGCGTAACGTGATCGGGCGCTTTTTCGACGAGATGCAACGAGTGCTGGAGCGCCACGGCGGAACGGTCGAGAAGTTCGTCGGCGACGCCATCATGAGCGTGTTCGGACATCCGATCGCGCACGAGGACGATGCGGTCCGCGCGGTTCGCGCGGCGGCCGAGATGCGAGTCGCGCTCTCGGTCCTCAACGAGCAGCTCCAGGAGAATTTCGCGGTGCAGCTCGAGACCCGAACGGGGATCAACACCGGCGAGGTGGTCGCCGGCGACCCGGCCTTTGGGCATGCGTTCGTGACCGGCGACGCGGTGAACACTGCGAAGCGCCTCGAGGAGGCGGCGCAACACGGCGAGATCCTCCTCGGGGAGGACACGCTCCGACTCGTGCGCGACGCCGTCCGAGTCGAGCGGATCGAGTCGCTCAACCTCAAGGGCAAGGCACTTCCGGTCCCCGCCTTCCGGCTCCTCGACGTGCGCATGGAAGCTCCCGGGATCGTGCGGCGACTCGACTCGCCGATCGTCGGCCGCGAGCACGAGCTGGACAGACTTCGCGGGCTGTTCGACGAGGCCGTTGCCGACGGCCGCTGCTCGCTCGTTCTGGTCTTGGGGCCTGCCGGGATCGGTAAGAGCCGCATGGCCAAGGAGTTCGTCGCTTCGCTCACGGAAGAGGTGCTCGTGTTGCGCGGCCACTGCCTCTCGTATCGCGAGGGGACCACCTTCTGGCCGGTCGTCGAGATCGTGAGGCAGGCTGCGAGGATCAGCGAGACGGAGACGGAGGAGCGCGTACGCGAGAAGCTCCTCGAGCTCTTCGCGGATCAAGATGAGGGCGAACGTGTCTACGAGCGCCTCGCCGGCGTGCTCGGATTCCGTGGACCCGAAGTCGTGGCACAGGAGATCTTCTGGGCTGTGCGCCGGCTGCTCGAGGCGCTCGCGGCGACACGGCCGGTCGTTGCAGTGCTCGAGGACGTCCATTGGGCCGAGCCGACTCTGCTCGACCTGCTCGAGTACATGGCTGGGTGGAGTACGGGCTTCCCGATCCTCCTGTGCTGCCTGGCGCGGCCCGACATGCTCGAGCAACGGCGTTCGCACACCACGACACACGGCTGGACGACGCAAATCCGGCTCGAGCCGCTCGGCGGGGGGGAAACTCGCGAGCTCGTCGCGCACATGCTCGGGGCGACCGATGTTGCGGACAAAGTGCACAGCTATGTTGCGGAGTCGGCCGAGGGCAACCCGCTCTTCCTCGAGGAGTTGCTGAGGATGCTGGTGGACGAGGGCCACCTTCAGCAGAGCAATGGGAACTGGTTGGTCTCCCGCGAGCTGCATTCCGTGCCGCTTCCTCCGACCATCCAGGCCCTCTTGGCCGCGCGTCTCGACACGCTCGATCCGGATGAGCGGGTCGTGATCGAGCGGGCGGCGGTGGTTGGGCCGACGTTCTGGTGGAGCGCGGTTGCGGAGCTCGCGCCGCCCGACGTCCGCCCGCGGCTGGCCGCTCATCTTCAGGCCCTCGTGCGCCGCGACTTCTTGTGTCGCGCGGACTCGGCCGTCGCAGGCGAGGACGCGTTCGCCTTCTCGCATGGTCTCGTGCGCGACGCGGCGTACGCCGGACTGCCCAAGGAAGTCCGGGCAGAGCTCCACGAGCAACACTCGGGCTGGCTCGAGCGCCGAGCGGCAGAGAGCGCAGGCGAATACGAGGAGCTCGTCGGGTACCACCTCGAACAGGCCGCTCGGTACCGACGTGAGTTGGGGCGCGTCGACGAGCGGACCGAAAAGCTCGCAGGCCGGGCGGGCGCGGTGCTTGGCCTTGCGGGGACGAGAGCGCTCGGTCGTGGCGACGCGCCGGCGGCCGCGAACCTGCTCAAGCGCGCAGCCGCCCTGTTGGCCGCGGGCTCGGAGCGGGCACACGCGATGCTCGAGCTGACGCTCGCGCTTCGGGACCTCGGCGAGCTGGCGGGGGCCGAGGCGGTCGTCGCCGAGGCGAAGGAAGTCGCAGTCGCCGGCGGCGATATGCGACTCGAAGCGCGCGCCGAGCTCGAGCGCTCGCTCCTACAGGTCTACACGAGCCCCGGCAGCAATTCCGAGGAGATGCTCCAGCTCGTCGATCGAGTAGTTCCCGTGCTCGAGCGGGCGGCCGACGACGAGGGTCTCGCGAAAGCGTGGTACCTCGTCGGCGCCGTGCACTGGGCACGCTGCCAAGCGGCGAGCATGGAACACGTCCTCGAACGGGCACGCACGCATGGTCAGCGCGCCGGCTCGCAGCGCGAGCTTGCCTTCGTGCTCAATGGGCTCGCCCGCGCCGTGCTCGTCGGACCGACCCCGGTGGAGGTTGCTCTCGGACGCTGCAGCGACATCCTCGAGGAAGCCGCCGGAGACCGCACCCAGGTGGCGATTCTCTCGATCTGGGTCGCGATCCTCGAAGCGATGCGAGGCGACTTCGAGCGCGCCCGAGCCCTTTGCGCAGAGAGTCGTGCGACCCTCGAAGAGCTCGGGCAGAAGCTTCGTGCCGTGGCGCTTCAGGGTTACGTCGCCACGGTCGAACTGCTCGCCGGGGACCTGGTCGCGGCCGAGAGCCTCTTCAGCTCGGCGTTGGAGACCCTCCAGCCTCTCGGGGAGCGGCCGAACGTGCGGCTCATCGCCGCACGCCTGGCTGACGTGCTAGCGCAGCTCGATCGACCGCAGGAGGCAGAGCGCCTTGTGCGGCTCAGCAGGGAAACGGCCCCGCCCGACGACGTCGGCACGCAGGTGCGCTGGCGCATTGCCCTCGCGAGCGTGCGTGCGCGACGAGGCGAATATGCCGACGCCGAGGCCCTGGCCGGCGAGGCCGTCGCGATTGCGGACCAGACGGACTGGTTGACCATGCGCGGCGACGCCCAGATGTGCCTCGCCGCCACCCTGGCGGCCTCCGGTAAGGACAACGAGTCCGCTTTCGCGGCCCACGCTGCAGCACGGCTCTACGAAGCGAAAGGCAACCTCGTCTCCACTCGTCGGGCACAGACTGCTGCCGGGCTCACGCCGGTGGTCGCCGCAGCCGATCGCGCACCGTAGGGTCGCTGCTTGCCCGGTCTCGCGGGGGGACGACAAGAGTCGTCGCCGCCGTCACGACCGCCCCGGCGAGACCTCCCAACGGCGTCCGCACCGCGATCGCGTCACCGACGGGGTACGGGGAAGCCTCGTAGAGGATCGCTTCGTGCTCGGCGGGATAGATCTCGAGCAGGCGGTCGAGGAGCAGCCCAAGCCGTCGCCGGTCGGTCTTGCGGGCATGACCCCATTCTCCGAGCACGCCCACCTGCCAGAGGATCAGCACGGCGGCAGCATCTACGGGTCGGTTGGTCAGGAGAAAGTTGGTGGCCTCGTAGCTCTGGCAGCCGGTCCTGCCGGGATCGATGCCGAGCTCCGCGAAGAGGCAGTCCTCGGCGGAGACGGCCGGCAGCATCGTCGCCTCGTATCCGGCGGCGCGCGCCTGCCGGATCGCCTCGTGCGAGGGAGAGACGAAGACGCCAGGGTGACCGTAGAAGGCGGCGCAGACGTCGTGTCCCTCGCGCACGGGCGCGAGAATCGCGCTCACCATCTCCCGGTAGGTCTCCCTCCGCTCCTTTCCGGGAGCGTAGAAGGAGTGCAGCGACGTCGCATCTGGACGGAGCGTCGACAGCCACTGTCTCATGAGCGGCTCGGCGCCGAGATGGAGCACGCGGTCCGCGCGTAACAGCGCTGCGCGCGCCTCCGGAGTGAACTGGACGCCGACGCGAATGCCGGTCCCGACGATCGTCAGGGAGCCGGGCATCGTTTCGGACTGGTTCCTACTCTGCCTGGGGCTCCCGTTCGGGCTCCGGCTCCATCACGGTCGGCGGCTCCTCCGGTTCCATCACGGTCGGCGGCTCCTCCGGTTCCATCACGGTCGGAGGCTCCTCTTCCGGCTCCGGTTCCTCCTTCATCACGACCAGCGCCTCGTCGGGCTCTGAGTACTCCTTCCTGAGGCGCCCACGAATCTCCCGAAGATCGCCGCTGAGGATCGCATCACGGTCTGCGGGGGTCACACCCTCGCGCTCCATGACGCCGTCTCGATTCTTTACGTACTCCTCGAAGAGGTCGGGCTCATCGCCGAGCCTGACCAGAAAGTCACTGAGTTCCCTCTGCCGCATGGTTGCCATGGCCTCTCTCCTTCCGCCTTCGGAGCTGGCCGACCTTACAGCGGTTTTCGGAGTCCTGTCAACGCTCGCACGCCGACATCTGCGAAAGTGGACGGCGTGACCGAGCGTCTGGCCCGTGCGTGCAGTGCGCACCCGTGGCGGACAATCGGGCTCTGGCTCGCTGCCGTCATCGCCGCGATCGCGGCGCTGGCTTTCGCACTCGGCGACCTGACGACCGAGGGCCACCCGACGAACAATCCGGATTCGCAGAAGGCTATCGCTGCGCTAGCCGGGGCATTCCCTCCGCGTCCGGGGAGCGAAGTGAGCGACATCGTCGTCGTGCGCTCGTCGCGCTATAAAGTCGATGATCCGGCGTTTCGGGCATTCGTGAGGCGCCTCGTCCGGCTGGGACGTGAGTCAGGAGCGGTGGCGAACGCTCGGGCCTTCTACACGAGCCGCGATCCGGCGCTCGTCTCCGAGGATCGTCATGCGACGGCACTGCCCATCCTGATTCCAGACACGGATCTGGCCGGCGACGTCACCGATCTCGTGAATCGTGCGGATGCCGCGCCTCGGTTCGATGTGACCGTGACCGGCGACCAGACGGTCGACAACGACTTCAACGAGCTGTCTCAGAGCGACCTCGAGAACGGGGAGCTCCGCTTCGGGCTTCCGGCGGCTCTCGTCGTCCTCGTCCTCGTCTTCGGCGCGGTCGTGGCTGGGCTCGTGCCCTTGTTGATGGCGATTCTGTCGATCATCGTCGCACTGGGTCTCGTCGCGCTGTTCTCGCAGGCATTCCACCTCTCGGTCTTCATCATCAACATGCTCACCGGGATGGGGCTGGCGCTCGGGATCGACTACTCGCTGTTCGTCGTCTCGCGCTACCGGGAGGAGCGTGGCCGGCGCCTCGGCCGGCACGACGCCATCGCCGGTGCCGGCGCGACGGCGAGTCGGGCGGTCCTCTTCAGCGGCTCGGCCTTCGTCGTCGCGATGCTCGGCATGCTGATCGTGCCGAACAACATCATGCGCAGCCTCGCGCTCGGCGCGATTCTTGTCGGGATCGTCTCTGTCGTCGCAGCGCTCACGCTCCTCCCTGCGCTCCTCGGGCTGCTCGGCGATCGCGTGAACGCGCTGCGGGTACCGATCGCCGGACGTTCCGCGCTCGACGCCGCCAACCCCGAGGGGCGGTTCTGGAGCGCGATCGTGCGGCGCGTGATCCGCCGTCCTGGCGTCAGCCTCGTCGTTGCGGCCGGCGTCTTGATCGCAGCGGCCGTTCCGCTCTTCGGGCTGCACATCGGGGCGAGCGGCGTGTCGACGCTTCCGGACAGCTTCGCGTCGAAGCGCGGCTTCCTGGCGCTCGAGCGCGACTTTCCGGGTCTGACGACTGACCCGGCTCGCGTCGTCGTGGCCGACGGCTACGACGCGCCGGCCGCGCGGCACGCGCTCGAGCGGCTGCGCGACCGGCTCTCGTCCGATCCCCGCTTTGGACACGCCAGCATTCATCGATCGCCCGACGGGAGCGTGGGGGAGCTGCAAGTCCCGGTTCAGGGCGACTCTGCTGGGACGCGGGCCGTCGCGGCGGTCCGTGACCTGCGAAGCGACACGATCCCTCAGGTTTTTCGCGGCACGAATGCGACCGTGTACGTCGGCGGGGACACGGCTGAAAACATCGACTACTTCGATTCGGTCAGCAAGCCCGCTCCGATTGTCCTTGCGTTCGTGCTCGGCCTCACGTTCGTCCTGTTGACGATCGTCTTCCGATCCATTGCAGTCGCTGCCACCGCCCTCGTCTTGAACCTTTTGTCGGTCGGTGCGGCCTATGGGTTGCTCGTGCTCGTCTTCCTGCGCGGCGTGGGTACGGGGATCTTCGGGTTCACACAAGCCGACACGATTGAGGCGTGGGTACCGCTGTTTCTGTTCTCGGTCTTGTTCGGGCTCTCGATGGACTATCAGGTGTTCCTCCTCAGTCGCATCAAGGAGCGCTACGACGAGACCGGCGAGTCGCGCGCGGCGGTGTCGTGGGGGATCTCCTCCACGGCCCGGATCATCACGGGCGCGGCGCTCATCATCGTCGCCGTGTTCCTCGGATTCGCGATGGGCGACTTGTTGCAGTTCCAGCAGATGGGCTTCGGAGTCGCCGCCGCGCTGCTGATCGACGCGACGATCATCCGTTCCGTGATCTTGCCGAGCATCATGGCCCTCCTCGGGCGGTGGAACTGGTACCTGCCCCGCTGGCTCGAGTGGCTACCCCGAATCGAGATCGAGGGGCGCAGCAGGGGCGCTGCGCGAACCGCCTAAACCGGCCGGCTGGACGGTTCGATGAAGCGGAAAGGTGAACCACCACCCGGGGGTGGAATCAACCTCTCGAGTCGTCGATTGAGCTCTTAGTACTGCGGGGCCCCGATGCGGCGGGGCGACTTCGTTCATCTAGGAGAAGCACGTGACTGCGGCGAGTTCGAAAATCCTGTCCAGGAGTGGCGTTGGTCGCCGCGAGCCCTAAGATGAGTACGACACGCCCAGGGGGACGTGGAGGTGCCGGTGGTTTGGCGTAGTTGCTTTGCCCGACTTTTGTCGGCTTTCGTTGTCGTCGGCATCGCCGGTTTCGCCGGCGCGTTCGGAGCTGGTCCCGCGGGTGCCTCGACCGGGTCGCTTTGGGTCGACCAAGAGAAGCCGACCTGCTCAGATGCCCTGGTGCGTGAACAGGTTAGCCCGGAGACGCCCTGGTGCACTCTTCAGCGAGCCGTCGGTGCAGCCCACGCGGGCGACTCCATCTGGGTGATGCCCGGACGGTATCGCGGCACGGTGCGACCGACCGTATCCGGGTCTGCCTTTGCTCCAATCCGGTTCGTCGCCTCTTCCGGCGGAGTGACGATCGACGCCGCCGGGGCGACGGTCGCGTTGAAGGTGATCGGTGTCGACTGGTTGTCGTTCGAAGGCTTCTCGATCGTCGGGGCGTCGGGTCAGGGCGTGTTCGTCGACGACTCCACCGGAGTCGCCCTCAGCCATTCGCGCGTCACGGGAAACAGCGCGCAAGGGATCCAGGTACGTGCAAGTGCGTTCACGGTGTCCAATTCGACGATCGCGAGCAACGGCATGGCCGGCATCAGCGAGCTCGTCGGCTCGACGGACAACGTCTACCGAGACAACACGATCTCGTCGAACGGCAAGGACGGCAAGCCGATCAACGGCGATGGAGTCCAGCTGAACGGCGTCGCTGCCACCGTGCGCGGGAACACGATCACCGGTAACGGCGACCCCGGCATCTACGAGCACGGCATCTACGCCGGGCGGAGCTCGTCCGACTATCTGATCGAGTCGAATACGCTTGCCCGCAACGCGGCCTCGGACATCAAGGCGGCGGGTTCCGCCGGGACAGTGCGCTACAACCGGCTCGAGGACTCGAGGCTCGGCCTCGTTCTTTCGGACAACGCCGAGCCTACCGCCGCGTATTACAACCTGATCGTCGGCAAGTTCCAGCACGCAGTCTTCTTCACGACCGGAACCGCGGGAGCGCAAGCCCGACTCTGGGACAACACCATCGTGCAAACGGGGAGGCTCACCGCAGTCGGGGATGCATCTGCAGTCTTCATCGCGTCCGCCAAGTTGGCCGATCTCAGGAACAACTTGATTTGCTACACAAACCGGGACAACCTCGGCGCCGCACTGTTCGTAGCGGACGCGTCGCGCGCGACGGTTGTCTCGAACACGAATTGGCTCTGCGGAAGTGAACAGCGGGGACGAAACGTAACGCTGAACGGAAAGCGCACGACCATCGGCCATTGGCGCAGTTCCACCGGCCAAGACACTGGAAGCCTTTCCACTCGTCCGGCGACATTCGACGCCGACTTCCACGTGACTTCGAGAAACCTCGGTGCCCGGCTGGGTCAGCCCCTCGGGCTCGAGCGTGATTACGCCGGGGTCAGGGTTTCGGCACGGACGCCGGACATTGGCGCGTACCAGAGCGCGTCCTGACGCTCAGACGGCGGTACGCGTTCCCCACCGGTTGTCGGTGAGCGTCGTCAGAGCGCGGAGGCGCAGTGGAATCAAGAGGGCGGCGTGGAGAAAGCCGTACAGCACGAACAGGACGAAAGACGGTCGTCGCGTCCTGTAGATCGCGTAGCCGCAACGCAGCAACGCCATGATGGTGATTGCCGCGAGGTAGTGCAGAACGTGGCTCGGGTTGAAGAGGATCGCAAAGGCGAGGGAGGACGCAACCGCGAGCGTGAGCAGCAGCGGGAGGAGCGTCTGCACGACGACGTCGAACACCATGTAGCGCGAACGTCCGGCGAGAAACGGAAGTGTCCAGAGCAATTCACGGTAGAAGCTCTTGTTCCACCGCAGCTGCTGTTTCAGATAGCCGCGGAGTGACTCGGGAGCATTTGTGATCGCCTTCGCGCCCGGCACGAAAAGCGTGTCCGAGCCGTCGGCGAGCACCAGGTTCGTCAGGTGACGATCGTCTCCGTATGTGCAGGAGACGCCGCGAAAGGTCTGGCGGATGTAGTCGTTCCAGACCCGATCGAGCACAGACCGGCGGTAGGCCGCAAGCGGCCCTGAGCAGCAGAGGACCGTTCGGAACCACCCTTGGGCCGCACGCTCCTGATTGAAGGCGACCCAGTAACGCATGCCGATCAGACGGGTCAAAAGGTTGCGCCGCCAGTTCGTGACGCCCACATCTCCAGTCGCGGCTCCGAGGCGTGGGTCGGCAAACGCGGCCACGATCTTGCGCACGCCGTCGGGTGCGACGATCGTGTCGGAATCGATGGTGACGAGGATCTCGCCGTGGCATTCGCGGAACGCGAGATCCTGCGCATGGCGCTTGCCGCGATTCCACTCGGGCAAGAGGACGCGCCATCGTGGTAGCGATCCGTAGTGTTGGTAGACAGCGGCAAGCTCGTTCCGGTTGGGAGAGAAGTCATCGACGACGTAGACGTTCAGCGCGCCGTCGTAGTCTTGCTCCACGAGCGATTCGAAGCAGGCGGCGAGGCTCTCTGTGTCCTCGTCGTAGGCCGCCACAACGACATCGACCGAAGGCAGGAAACCGGCCGGGGGCAGCTCGTCCTTCCGACGGACGAACGCGCGGTGGCTGCGGTGCGCAAAGGACGTCTGCAGCACGAAGTGCGTGATCACGAGCACTGCATACGCCGAGAACGTGATCTGGAGGACATGGAGCAGAAGCTGGGTCGCGAGCGAGCTCATGCGTGTGCCTTGCGGGCGATGCGCGCCGCGATCATCTCGGAGCCGAGCCGCCGAAGGGCGCTGGAGAGCTGCGGGTTCGCGTCCTCTGTTCTCGATCGCGTATCGAGCAGGGCAAGCGCCTTTGAGGTCACGGTGCCGGAGGTCGATTGCACTCTCCCCGCGGGACGCGTCAGCGAGCTTGCGAGCAGCACGATTCGCTCGTGATCGACCTTACCCTGACGCAGGACGGGCCATTCCCACGCGAGCGCGTGCCAGGTGGACCGTGCCGTGCGATACACGAACAGCTGCCCGATGACTCCATTACCAAGATCGATCCGCGTGTCCGTGTCGACCTTGAAGCCGTGGAAGCTGTAGCAGTGCGCGAGCGTGTACGCGTCGAGCGCACCCAGATCCGGGCTCAGGACGGCGTCTACCCACACGGAGAACCGGCCTCGTCGGGCGAGATGTCCTTGCGGTCGCAAGCGGTACCGGACCCACGAAGAGTGCCGCCCGTAGTACGGCGCGGCCCAGCCGATGCGTTCGAGCCGCCGGACGTTCCATCCGGGCCCCACGAGCGGCCTGTCGGCAAAGGCGGCGATCGCAGGCCGGCCCGTTGCATCGAAGCCGCTGGCCGAGCTCTGTAGCTGCGAGTCGGCGAGCGCCAATGTGGCTGCGGCCGAGACCAGGAGGATGAGCCTCGGAGCGAGCCGTAGAGGCGTTGCCTGCTCGGTCGCGGGCGCACTGCGCGCGAGCGGCGTGTCGGTGACCTCGTCTTCGTCGTCGGGCGACCGGCGCCTCAACTTGAAAAGCGGCAGGAGCGAAAGTGCGAGGAGGAATGCGACGTTCAGCGTGAGAATTCCGGCAACCGGATGGAGGACGTCGAACGCGACGTGCTCGCCCAGATGTCGGGCGACCAGCAGGACGAGAAGAATCCGTCCGACGTTCAGAGCCCAGACCAAAGCTCCGCCCAAGGCGAGCCAGGCCACGCGGCGCACAACCGTGCCCCGGATGAACCAGAGCGCAGCCGCGCCGATCACGCCGAAGCCGACGAGACTATTCACGCCTGAGCACGCACTGGCGACGCTGACCACGAATTGGTGACCGTCGTGCTCGACGAGGTAGCGCGAGCCATCGGATCCCGCCACGTTCGTCGCGATACCGGCGAGCGCATTCACGTGCTCGACTGCCGCAGCTGTTGCCGTCGTGAACAGCTCGAGGGCGTGCTCGAGGAGGGCGAGATACGGAAGCGGCCACGCCAGCAGCAGGAACGTGAGGGGGAACCAGAACGGAACGAGGGCCCTTGAACCGAACAGCAGGACGACGCCCGCGGCGGCGAAGAGGGGCAGAGTCAGGAGATCGAGACGCATCGCCCAGAAGTACTTCGACCAGTGGGCGGGGCCGACGGTGAGGAAGGCAAGCGGTGTGAGGATCAGGAATCCGCCGATCAAGAAATCGAGCCGGCCGAGGCGCAGGAACGCGACGTAGCGATGGCGCCGCGAGGCCGCGATGAGCAAGAGAGTTGCCACGGCAGGCACGAGCACGAGATCGGCCAACGGAGTCTCGTAGCGCCAGTTGCTCGCCAACGTCTGCAGTGAGAAGTGGTACGCGAGGGCGACGGCGACGATCGCCGCCGCCAAACGAGGGCCTGCGGGCACGTGCGGTCGTGCGGCCGCTATCGCCACTGGGTCAGCGCGGCGCGCGTCGGCGGAGAAGCAGCACCGAGGACGTCCCGAGGAGGCTCAGCGGAAGCAGCAACGCCAGTGGTGCCTCCGGGACCTGGAGCCCCGGGGCGCAGGAAGCTGCGGCAATCGGCGCCGACACAGTCCGCTGGCGCGGGCGGTCAACCGCGAGCCGGTATGCGTACGCGTCATAGGCCGAGACGTTGAATTGGAAGCGGTAGATCCGACTTCCTCCGCGGCTCTTGAACCTCCTGGAGAGCTTCGTCTGCGTCCAGTGCGATGCGGCCGTTTGCTGCCTCTGCAGACGAAGGGTGAATTGCGTTCCGGCCTTGGCCTGTACGGAGACGCGGCCGGAGATCGTGTCGCCGACGCAGTCCCCAGTGACCTTCACGTGGATCTTGGTTTGCCGTGCCGCAACGGCCGACGTCGCGGGCAGCAGCAAGAGAATCGCGACGACACTGATCTGGATGCGGTGGAGCCGAGACACGAATTTCCCTTCGTCGCACAACTTGCGCCGCAGAAAATCCGCAGTGCCCGCATCTGGCACGCACAACTCGACCTAAGTCGGCGCTGCCCGGCGATCCGAACGTCATCACCATCGGCAACGGATGGCAAGCGTATGAGCAGACCTAGCCGAACGAGGGAAGCGGACCACCCGATCGCGACGACGCAGTCACTCGCCGCGCTTCGCGAATCCTCGACGGCGGATCACGATGCAGCCGTGCACGCAGCTGAGTCGAAACGGCTGGATCCGATCGGCCGAGCGGACGAGCTCGCGTTCTTTCCGCCGTTTCTCGACGGCGTCGAGCGGCAAACAGCACTGATTCGGGGAGCTTGCGACGTCTCGCACCGAGTACCTCATCGAGGTTCCTCACTCTCCCGCGGAGTGCGCTGCGGCCGTTTCCCTGGAGGGCCTCAGCGAACGTCCGCGGCTCGTGTACCAGGGTTGCGCAGCCGGGACGCACACGACGTGGATCGTCGCCGTCCTCGCAGCCGAGGACGAAGCGTGGAGCCTGTTTCCGGCGCTCTTGCGCGACACCGCGCGAGTCGTGCCGGTCGAGCGTTGCGAGCCCGCCGTCGACCTGAAAGGAGCTGTCCCATGAGCAAGGTGATCGCAACGCTGTCGCTGGTGTTGGCGCTCGCCGTCGCGGCGGTCGCGTCTTCGGCCGCAGCCGCCACGACGCCTGTGAGCCCAGGCGCCTGTCACATGTTGGAGGCGGCGAATGGCCAGGGGCTTGCCGGCATGGACGGGTCGCAGGGCGGCAAGAACATGGTCCCGCTCGTGGTGGCTTCGCTCGGAGCGGGCTGCACGCCCTAGCGTCCGTCCAGCTGTGGGGCGCGCGGCTCCTCGTTCGCCGCGCGCCTCCCACGTCGAGTGCCAGGCGTGCGCCTCCTTGCGCGGCCTCTAAGCCACGGGTCACGATGTGTAGACACCAAGGAGGAGGAATGCCAAGCATCGGCCAAGAGAATCTCGAGACTGTGATGATCGACTTCTTGGGCGCCCTTCGGCGCGGTGATTTCGAAGCTGCGGCGGGGCTCGTCGATCCTGACGTGAGGTGGCAGGGGTTGCGCGAGGATTGGGTCTGCCGCGGTCGCGAGGAGCTGATCGACACGTTCCGTTGGGCGCTCGAGCAGCGCCGCGAGGTGGACGCACTCGAGTTCATTCGCGGAGGCGAGCAAGTCGTACTTGGTGCACGCGGGCCGAACGTGGGCCCCATTGAAGAGCCACTGGGTCAGATCTTCAACGTGTTCACGCTGCGCGACGGACGGATCCTCCGCATCGACGACTACCGGAGCCGGAGAGAAGCGCTCGAGGCAGCCGGCGTCGCCGAGGACACGAGCTGGGGCTGATCAGGCGGCGACGCGAGCAGCGCCGGCCTCACGTCACACTTCTACCGCCGGCCCAGAATCGACATCGGAACTCTGGCGATGCCTTTCGCCACTCGACCGACCTTTCGGACGAGGCCGGACGCCACTCGCGCCGGCAGGCTGTACGTCCGTTCGGCCACGTTGACAGCGCTTCACCGACCCCGTAGGGTCGCTTCAGTTTTCCTTCGACGGGGTCTAAGGAGATCTGGATGCCGTCGAGCGCGCCCGACGCCGTTGCCGAAGTCGACGTCGGTGAGCGCCTTCGTGACATTCGGCGTCTTCGGCGCGCGACGCTCCGGACGATCGCAGACCGTGCCGGCGTCAGCGAGAGCTTCCTCAGCCAGGTCGAACGCGGGCGGGCGAGCGCGAGCATCGCTTCGCTGAGGAGAATCGCCGGCGCCCTCGGGGTGACCGTCGCGGACCTCTTCGAGCCGAGCGGGCTGCCCCGCCCACGCGTCCTTCGCCGCGAAGATCGCCCGGCACTGGCCTTCGGAATCCTCGGCCGCAAGCTACTGCTCACACCGCGACCGCTGCAGCACCTCGAGGTCTTCGCCGGCGAGCTCGATCCCGGTGGGTCCACGGGCGAGGAGCCCTACGCGCACGGCGACTCCGAAGAGCTCTTCGTCGTGATCTCCGGCAGCGTCCAGCTCGAGCTGGGCGGCGACGTCCACGAGCTCGAGAGCGGCGACAGCATCGACTACCGCAGTTCGACACCACATCGCGTCACGAACGTCGGCGGGGAACGCGCCGAAGTGATGTGGATCATCAGCCCGCCGAGCTACTAGGGGAGGGGAAGGAGATGCACGCATGGAGGAGCAAGACGTAACGCAGCGGCGCATCAGCCGCGAAGACCTGCTGAAGCTGGCCGCCGCGACGGGAGGAGCTGCACTCATCGGCGGCCGAGCCGCCGTTGCAGACGCAGCCCGGGTGCAGCTGGCCAAGGAGAGCGGGCGACTCCAGGTGCTCGACTGGGTCGGCTACGAGGTCAAGGACCTGTACGCGCCGTACCTGAAGAAGTATCCCGGGCAGAAGCCGAAGTTCACGTTCATGACGAACGAGGCGAACGCCCTTGCCAAGCTCTCCGCCGGCCTCAGGCCCGATGTGGTGCGTCCGTACGTCGGGTACATCCCTGACTTCGCGGACAGCGGCTTCTTCCAGCCCTGGGACCCGAAACTGATCCCGAACCTCGGCCAGCTCAACCCGTCCATGGTCAAGGCCGGCCAGTACAAGGGCAAGCAATGGGGGATCCCGCAGGACTGGGGCTTCGACGCGATCCTCTACCGGACCGACAAGGTCAGGCCGAAGGCGAAGTCGTGGGGACTGCTCTTCGACGACCGCTACAAGGGCAAGATCGCGTGGTTCGACGACCTCAACGCGCTCGTCTGGGCCGGCTACTACCTGGGCTTCAAGAAGCCGTACGACCAGAGCGACGCCGAGCTCAAGCGCTCGCAGAGCCTGCTCAAGTCGAAGAAGAAGAACGTACGCATGTTCTGGTCCTCGGAGACCGACATGCAGAACGCCTTTGCCTCGGGCGACCTCTGGATCGCGTACGCGTGGCCGGCCGATTGGGTCGCGATGAAAGCCAAGAAGCTGAAGGTCGCCTACATGTACCCGAAGGAAGGAGCGATCTCCTGGATCGGGATGCTCATGCTCGGGAAGAACTCTCCGCGTCGTCAGCATGCGCATGCATTCGCGAATGCCTGGAGCTCGGCGCAGACCGGCACGTGGCTCGAGAACAACTACGGCTACGGCCACTCGAACACGCGCGCGCGCCCGACCTCGAAGGACCTGATCAGCGCGCTCAAGCTCAACACTCCCAGCGCGATCACCGAGCCTCGCGCGCACATCGACCGAGACATCCCGCGCCGGGCGCTCTATGCACGCATGTGGGAAGAGGTGAAGGCCTCCTAGGTCGCTGATAGGCGATCATGAGGTCGAGGCTCGCAACGCCGGGACTGCTCGGGCTGCCGCTCGTCTGGCTGCTCGTCTTCTTCGTCGTCCCGATCGGGATCGTCGGCGCCTACAGCCTCGACGCGCTGCACGGGCCGGAGATCTTTCCGGAAGCCCACAGGGTCACGCTGGCGGCCTGGACGCACTTCTTCCACAGCTCCGTTTATCTCGGCCTGTTCTGGAAGTCCGTGAAGATGTCGCTGATCGTCTCGCTGGTCGTCGTCGCGCTCGCCTACCCGGTTGCGTACTACCTCGCCCTCTCCGGGACGAAGCGCAAGTACGTGCTCCTGCTGATCCTGATCGCGCCGTTCC
>WNGB01004055.1_pt1 | contig 24854 bp, 15 predicted proteins | sample 5400681 | NCBI WGS metagenome assembly WNGB01 (sample SAMN13153367, study PRJNA577476) | soil metagenome | isolation source: 115 cm soil or saprolite under grassland replicate 2 | place: USA:California | collected 2016-06-15
CTGGAGCCGCCAGACCCAGCCCGTCCCAGGGTCATCGCCGAGGATCACCCAGCCCAGGTGCACCGGCGTGACCTACTCGGCGGTCTACTCCACGAGTACCGACGAGCTGCATGAACGCATTTACGCACCCTACGGGCTGCCGCCCAGCAGGCCGCCACCAACAGGCGGTCGGTCCGACGCGCCGGCGGCGCCTGCGACCACGAGCAGGAGCTTGCCCGGCTACGGCGCACCAACGAGGAGCTCCGCCGGCACGTGCAGCTCTACGAAGAGGTCATCCGGCAGCTCACCGTCGACAACCACGCCCTCACCCAGCAGCTGGCCAGCCACGCGGGCGTGACCGACCTGACCGCACACCGCCACCGCCCCCAACCCAGGGACACTGGATGACCATCACCGAAGCGCACTGCAGGCTGGCTTGCCCGACGCGACGCCCACGGTGAGGATCTGGCCATGACCGCCGTCTTCGTCGTCGCCCGCAATCCCGAGCCAGCCTCCACGCTGCCCTACCTGCTCCGCCTGCCGCTGCCGGAGGGGCCGTTGCTGCTCAAGGCCCGACACCCGGATAGGGCCGCTCTTGGGCTGCGCGCATCCCAATGGATGCGACGCGGACTCGGGAGGCGGCCGGGTGCTCAAGGAGCTGAGCGTGACACAGCAGCGCTATCAGGCGGTGCTGGAGGTGCTGCCAGAGGAGTTGCCGGCGGTCGAGGTGGCCAAGCAGTACGGCGTGACGCGCCAGAGCGTGCGGCATGATCCCGACTGGGAGAGGTGGCGCGAATCCCGCCCGCACAGCCGGCGACGATCACGGCGGGTGAGAACCGGAGGCCGGAGAAGGCGGCCGGCGAGGCGGGCTCACGCGCGCGGTTCCGGGAGCAGAGGCGGTTCCAGCACCTGCTCCAGCAGGGCACGCCAGGCTGCCTGGGTGAGCGGGAGCGGCTGCTCGTCGAGCGCCAAGGCGACGGCGACGCGCTTGCCGTCCGGGCCGGGCTCCGCCAGAAGATCATGCATGAGCCGATCCAGCAGCGCCACCGCCTTCCGCCGTCGCAGGCGCCTTCTGAGCCGAGGACGCACGGCCCAATCGAAGATGCTCACCGGCAGCGCGACGCTGTCCTGAACGCGCGCAGGATCAGGCTCCGCCGTCGCCGGGCAGCCGCGCCAGCTGCCGCGTGCGGGCCCGGGCGGGGCAGACCGCCAGCGCCGTAGATGGGCAACATAGAGCCGCTGGCTCACGACCTTGGAGAGGACATCGTCCGCCTCGGCGGCGGGCCAGTACAGGGACCGGTCCGCCAGTTCGGCGAGCAGCAGCTGGGGGAGCGGGCCGACTGTCTCAGGGTGGACGAGGCACGACAGCAGCGACTTCGAGTCGAGCTTTCCCAGCTGGCGCGCCACGGGCGGGTCCTTGTGCGACCTGTGATCCAGCTCGGTGAGCGATTGGAGCTGCTCCCGCGCATGCCGCTCCAGGACCGGCGGGGTGGCTGGGCGCGGGCGGAACCAGCGGATGGTCCGCCTGATGAACCTGAGGAGTGGGGACACCGATGGCGGGACGTACGGGTCGAGGCTGTGCGGCTCGTGCGCTGGTGCGGGGTCCCGGTGGTCCGGGGCCTCGGCGGAGGGCAGCTGGTCGGGTTCCTGGCGGGCCGGGGGCGAGACGGCGGTTGCGGAGGCGAGTGCCTCGTAGGCAGGCGCCGGCTCGGGCTCAGCATACGGGACCGCCGGGCTCCACTGGGTCTCGGAACGGGGAGCCGCCGGCGCCCACGTGGGCTCGCCGTGCGGGGCCGCGCGTGGCGTGGCAGGCGGTGGGTCCCGCGGAATGAGCTTGCTCAGCTGGTGCACGCGCTCCTTCAGGTTGAGGTCGGCGAGCCGGGGCAGCTCGTAGAGCCGGGACTGATAGCTCCTGGGGTCGAGCTTGTAGGACGCGACCAGGGCGTCGGCGACCCGCTGCGCCACATCGCTGTGGACCGTGTCCAGGTCGAGGCTGGACAGGCGCGGGTCGTGGGCGGCGGAGGTCGGCCAGTCCGGACCGAACGCCAGCCGGAACGGCCAGGACGCGGCTGTCTCGTAGGTGGAGAAAGTCAGCTCCCCCAGACAGTCGTCGAGGAGCTGGTGCAGGCCCCAGAGGATGCGGGGCGGCTGGCTCCCGCGGCTCCGGTCCTGGATCCACAGCCGCCGGTCGGGGATGCGGATCAGCGCCGCCAGCGCGGTGGCGAGCGGGCCGGTGACCTCGTGGACGGCGCCCTCGAAGTCCGGAGTGGCCTTCTCGACCAGGCGCCACAGGTCCATCTGGTCGAGTGGCTGCAGGTGCCCCGTGACCTCGGTGGCCGGGTCGGCGAGCTGCTTCCAGGCCGGGTGCAGCATGGCCAGGCTGACCTGGGGGCTGAGCAGGTCGGGGTCGGCGAGCAGCATACTGCTAACGGTGTTGGGACGGCCGCTCGGATCTCTGCTTGGGTCCCGGCGCAGCAGCACCGCCCACTCGCGCCATCTCAGACGGGCGACGCTGGCCTGACCGCGCTGCCCCTCCGCGCGGATGACGGGGCCGAGGTCGTGGAACACGCTCCCGGTGAGCTCGGCGGTGCAGGAGGACGCCACGGGGCCGACGCCGGGGGCGTCCCAGATCCCGTTGGGGTCCCAGCGGAAGACGATCTGGTCCACCGCTCGTGAGGTGGGTACCATCGGCATCAGAGTCCCACCAGATCCGGTGTCCCGGCCCCGGTGCCGAGCAGCCCGTTCATGGCGAAGATGGCGAGCAGCGGCTCGAGCGCCCGGCGGGGACGGACGCCCCGGGGAAACGAGGAGTCCTGTTCCTGCGCTCCGGTGGCAGAGGCGAAGTGCAGCGTGCACTGCCTGCAGTCCATGAAGGGCCGCAGCCACGGGGTGCCGCCATAGTGCCGCAGGAAGGCGTAGACGTCACGGCTCTCGCGCCATATCCGCTGGGATGAGAGCGGTGCCTGGTACGGCTCCAGCAGCCACATATCGACCGGAGGGTCGAACCGGATGAGGTCGCTCTTGCTGACCACCAATGCCGCGGTCACGTCCAGGTACTTTCCGGTCCGTGGGATACGGTCGAGGACGGTGCCGAAGGCCGGGTCGCCCAGCTCGCTCAGCCGCACGCCGAGCCGCTTGCGCAACTGCTCCAGCTGGGGCAGCCGCAGCGCCATGACCGGGTCGACCACGAAGATGAAGGCGTCGACACCGGCCAGGAACCGAGTCGTCTTGTCGGTTCGGGTGAGGCTCTCGCCAGCGATATCGAAGAACGCCACCGGACGGGTGAAATTCCTGCCGCTGATCAGCAGGGCGTTTTCGAGGTCGACGAACGCGGCCTCTCTGGTCCCCTCCAGAATCTCGCCGCGCTGCAGCGGCTGCACCCGCTTTTCCAGGAACCGGGCGTGCATCTCGGCGTTGACCGACCGCCATTTCAGGCCGTAGTCGTCCATGCCGCCCCGGATGATCTGCATGATGATCGCGGTGAGCAGGTGCGTCTTGCCGGTAAGCGAGCTGCCGACCAGCGCGACGGTGAGCGGCCGGCCGTGGATGAGGTAGGGGACGGGGACGTAGTGCTCGGGGATCTCCGAGACGTTGTGGCATCGCTGGTAGGTGCGGCGGAGCTCGTCGTCGGCGTGGTAGGGGTTGGAGGGCCGCTGCGGGGTCAGCTTCTGGCACTGCTTGCTGGTGTCGCGCGTGTACAGCGCGGTGGGGTCATACAGCACGGGATCAAGGCAGTACGGGCAGAGCACGGCGCCGCGCTCGCCCGGCTGGCCATCGTGGCTCATCGCGTCCCCCTCCCTCGTGGCCCGCCGAACGGCCAGCGGGCTCGCTGCAGGCCTCCAGCAGGTCCCGGACGCGCTACGCCTGGCGGGCGCCCCGTCGTTGCCGCCGGCTCCGGCGGTGCCAGGCCGAGGTCTCGCCGTTTGGTCATGAGCTGGCGATCGAACTCCTCGCGGGCCGCATCCAGCGGGTCGCCGGGCGGGGGGTCGGCCTCGAGCGGATCTGGGCAGGCGAGCAGGCGCAGCAGCGCGATGGCTCGGGGACGCTGCTCGGCCAGGGGCGCGAAGGCCTGGCCCAGGACCGGGATGATGGTGCGGTCATCGGCCAGCTCCGGCGCCATCCCGTCGGCATCGCCCGGCCGCCCGAAGAATACGTAGTACATGAGCTGGGCGACGCTCCACAGCGCGTCCCTGGGGTCGACCTGACCGGCGCCCGTCCGCTGCTCGGGGGAGGCCCAGGGAGGCTGGCCGTAGGGGGTGCGGGGCCAGCCCAGCCTCGCCAGGGCGGACAGGTCGAGCAGGCGGATCCGGCCGTCCTCCCAGCCGATGGTGTCCGGGGACAGGCCCCGGTGGACCAGGCCGACTCCTTCCAGCAGCCGGACCACCAGCACCAGGTCCCGCACGATGCCGAGCTGCTGTTCCAGCCCGGCGCTGCCGGCCAGCGCCGGCAACGGCGTGAAGGACCGCTTGGGGTACAGGGCGAAGGGCTCGTCGGCGTCGAGATCGTACCCGCCGAGCATCGGGAACAGCCCGGCGTGCCGGTTGTCCCTGTACGCCCTGACAAGGGTGAGCGCTCCGCGGACCTCCTGCTCCAGCAGGTCGCGTGTCTCAGTGGTGGCCGCCTCTCTGGGGAGCAGGCGCTGCCGGACCTCCCAGCCCTCCGCCAGCCGCACGGTCCGCCACCGGAACGGACCGCCGCCCGGGTAGTGCTCGTCTGGCCCGAACACGGCGGGGTACTGCGCCTGGGGTCCGCCGGGGACGTGGAATCGCAGCTCGCCGCGTCGCTCCTGCTCGCCCTGCTGGCGGGAGGGCCGTTCTGCGGCCTGCGGCATCGTGGCAGCCTCCTGCGCCTGTCGGACGGGCTGTCCGAGGACTGTGTGCCGGTGTGCTGTGCGGTCGGTCATGGCTTGTGCTCGCCCATGCGCTCGTGGCGCGGCCGGACCACCGCCACAGCGTCTCGCCGGACGGGGATGAGGCACAGCGCCCCGGCGAACGGGCTGGTCGAGGTCCAGAGCACGTCCTCGGGGGCGCTTGCGCGCTGGAAGTCGCCCGCCGGCATCCGGGACGGCCTGGCGTCCGGGCCGACGCGCCGCCAGGCCTCCCCCGCCGAGACGCCGACGGCCACGCGGCCGGAGGTGGGCGCGAACCGGATCCAGCGCGCGGCGGCAGGATCTCGGCTGAGCAGCCGCTGCTGCTCGGGCGCGGACAAGGGCACCACGCCGTCCGGGCCATCGCCGGCCCCCAGCATCTGGGCGAGGCGGTCGCCACCGACGTCGGGCAGGATCGGCGGGGTGGTGCGCCGTTCGGGGTAGCGGACGAACGGCGGCGGGTGGGTGATCCCGTGGCGTACCAGCACCCGCCTGCAGACGGCGAGGAGCTCCTCGAAGCGCTCCTCCACCGGCAGGAGCCGCGCATCGTCCGGGCTGCTCTCGACGATGCCCCAGCAGGGAGCCAGGGTCGTCACGGCAGCGTCGGCCAGGTCCGCGACGAGCGTGCCGACCAGCTCGGGCCCCGCCTCCCCTGGCGCCCGCTCCAGCCACACGGGCGTGGCGGGCACGCCGGCGCGCGCCGCACCCAGGAGAGCGTGTGACGTGCGCTGCGGCGGGCTGTGGAGGACGCCGCCGGCGGACCCGTTCGCCAGGGGCCGCGCCTCCAGCCCTGCGGCGTGCCCGCCCGGGACGGCGCCTGGCCCGAGACCGGCAACCCGGTCGAGGATGGGCTGGTCCGCCGCTGTCGCGACCTCGCGGGCGACCCGCTCGGCCACGTCGGCGAGCCGGCGCAGCAGGCCGGCGGCGGCGCGGCTGCTGTCAGAGCCGTGCAGCCGCGCGTTGGCGGCGGACCAGTTGTCCCGGACGGCGCCGGCCATGACGCTCTCCATGCCGAGCAGCGCTTCGCGCGCCTCGGCGGCGCCGGTCTGGGACCACCACAGGTCGACCGCGGCTGTCCAGCGCCGCAGCGCCAGCCCGACCGCCAGGACCACCCCGGCGGCCAGCGCCAGCAGCCCGCCCCATGGCGGCACGATGGCGGTCGTCGCGGCCAGCAGCGCCCCGCCCGCCGCGCCGGCGGCGCCGGCGATCGTCAGGGCGAGCGCGCCGGTCGATGCCCCGCCGTCCAGCTTGCCGCCGGCGGTCCGGTTGGGGCGCCGCGCACCGGCGAGCAGGGTCAGCCCGCCCTGGACGAGCGCCAGCAGCAGCCCGCAGACCAATCCCCACCGCGGCGGCTGGGCGGCCAGCGCGGCCGCGGCGAAGGCGCCCGCCAGGTGCGCCGGAGCGGCGCCCCGTACCGAAAACGGCGCGGCGCCAGAGATGTCGTTCTCGAGCCCGGCCGGGCACCGCTTGTCCAGCTCAGCGAGGCCGGCGGCACCGCCGCCAGGGGCCAGCCGCGCGGCCAGGCGGGTCAGCAGCGCGGCCGCCGAGCGCAGCGCCACCCGGCCCTCGAGCAGCCGCAGCAGATGCTCCCAGAGCCCATCGCCCACCTGCTCGCGGGACAGCTCGGCCGCGGCCGGCAGCGAGATGCCCAGCCTGGCGAGGCGCTCGCGCCGCTCGGGCGGCAGGCCGGGACCGCCATCGCTGTCCCGCAGCGCTCGGACCGCGAGCTCCCGGTACGCCGTCAAACCGGCAGTCGCCTCCGCCAGGCATTCGGGCACGGCGCCGGCGCGCTCGGCGGGCCTGGGGCCCAGCAGGCCGGTCCAGCGGCGCACGGCGAGGTAGGCGCCCTCGGCGTCGCCGAGCCCGCGGTCGCAGCGCTGGTACGCCTCGTCGGCCCTGCCGCTCGGGCGCTGCCAGGTCCAGGCGCCGGCGGCCCGCCCCGGGTCGACCAGTCCGGGCAGCGGCTCGGGCAGCTCCTCGGCGCGGCCGCCGGCGCGGTCGGCGGCCGGCGGGCGCTCGTCGCGGTCGCCGGCGAAGGCGATCAGCGCCTGCCGGTAGGCCCGGTCCTTGGCTTCGTCGCCGAGGTCGAGCTCGAGCATGCGCAGGGCGGGCACGACGACCCCGTCGGAGCCGGCGCCCACCGCCCGCAGCACCTCGTCGAACAGCTCGTGCCCGCGGAGCAGGTCCACCAGCGCACGGAGCGCGCCGGCGTCGTCCGGCCCACCCGGGTCGAGCGGGTGCGCGGCCGGCGGCCGGCGGGCACGGCTCGCCCGCAGGTCACCGACCCACACCACCGCCACGTTCGGCGGCCGCAGCAGCGCGGGCCGGCGCAGCATCCAAGGGCCGGCGGGCGCTCCGGCTCCACCCGTGGCTCCGGGCGGTGGGCCGCCCGGCTCGCCGGTGGCCTCACGCGGTAGGCCGAGGGTCAGGCACAGCAGCCGAACCGAGCCGTGCGACCCGTACGACAGGACACGCTCGTAGGTCTCCTGGTGCTCGAGCAGCAGGTCCACCCGGTCGAGGACCAGGAAGCGCTCGGCCGGCGCGTCCGGCTGGTCCTCTTCGGCCAGCGCGGCCTGCACGCGGGCGTGCAGGCCGTCGGCGCCGGCCGGCAGCCGGTCACCGTCGCGCAGGTCCAGCACGACTACCGGTCCCGCCTTCCGCCACGCGCTCACGGCCGGCCTCCCTGCCACGGATCAGGCTCGGGCTGCGCGTCGCGCTCAGGTGGGTGCGCCCAGGCCCCCTCCTCCCAGGGATCGCGGTCCTCGCCGGCGGGCGGCGCATGGGACACCTCAGCGCCGTGCCCCTCGGCGATGCCGGCGACGCGCTCGCCGACCGGCCGCGGCGGTTCCCCGTTGCGCGGGGCCGGCCGGTGCGGCACCGCGGCGGTGCGGCCGGCCGGCGAGCGGAGCGCCGCATCCAGTCCGCGCAGCGTCTGGTGCATCAATGGCTTGGCGACGGGGAAGTGGAGGTCCAGCGCGGCGGACACCGTCTCGGCCCAGAACCGCCGCAGCGGCCGGATCCACTCCTCGCCGTCCGGGCCCAGCTCGCCCGCCAGCTGGTCCAGCAGCGCCACCTGCTCGGCCGGCAGCTCTTCGACGAACATCCGGAACAGCGGGTGCGGCGGGCGCGGGGCGTTGCCGAGGCCGCTCGGCTGGGCCAGCATGAGGACGCGGCAGAACTCCTCGGTGATCCCCTCGGCATCCAGCAGCGCCCACTGCTCGTAGGCGTTGAGCAGACCCGCCCAGCTCGACAGGCCCCGGTCGTACTGGTCCAGCTTGAAGGTCATGGTGCCGGCCCTGCCCTCCAGCAGCCGGATCCGCACCAGGTCGGGGGAGGCCGGCGACCCGGACACCTCGACCTGGCCGTTCCACATGGCCGACAGCAGGCGGTGGAGGATGTGGACGCGGTCGCGTTCGGTGCTGACCAGCCATTCGTCCCGGTAGCCGAGCCGCTGGCGCCACAGCAGGACGTCCTCCGGCCCCTCCGCCGCGGCGGCGCTCGCCCACAGCTGCAGCACCTTGCGCACCTCGGGGACCTGGGTGAGGCTCATCTGGCTGCGGAACATCGCCACCGTGATGGACTGCGTGGAGCCGGCCCGGAAGTCGATCTCGCGCCGGTCCTCCCTGGGCAGCTGCAGCTCCTGCTCGAGGAGCTTGCGGACCCGGTCCTCCGCCTGGACGGCAGCGGGGTACACGATCAGGATCCGCAGTGGCCCTTCCCCCTCCGGAGTGAAGCCACCGGGGAGCATGCCGGCCAGCTTGAAGCGGAACTGGTCGCGGGCCTGCTTGGGTACCAGGTCGGCGGGGGCGGCGCCCGCCTCGGCCCGCAGTAGCAGGTCGAGTGAGGGCAGCAGCGGCCGCTCGCCCCGTGGGCCCTCGGCGAACAGCTTCTGGATCTGCTCCTCCAGCGCCTTCTTGATCAGCGACACCGCGGCCTGCGGGTCGCGCCGCCCGACCTCGAAGGCCCGCTTCCACTGCTGGCCGCTGACGATCCGCAGCAGCAGGGCGCCCTCTCCCTCCTGCTCGCGCAGGCCGGCGTCCTTCAGCAGCCGAGCCATCAGCGCGTTGTAGAACGCCGCCAGGTTCGTCTGCGGCGGCAGCAGGTAGCACACGCCCGACCGGTCCAGGTACAGCTCCCGCACCCGCCGCTTGAACGACTCCCCCTCGTCCTCGGCGTGCTGGCGGAAGGCCTCGACGATGCCGGTCAGCTCGGAGCGGAGCTGGTTGAGCGGCGGCCGCCAGCGGTTCTCCTGCCGCCGCCAGTGGTCGTGCCACACCTTGTGGGTGCTCCACTCGTACCAGGCGTCCTGCTCCTCGAGCGCGGCGACCACGTCGGGGTCGCCCCAGCGTGCCCGGACCACCCCGCCGACCCGGCGACGGATGCGCGGCACGGCGGGGTCGGTCTTGCCCACCCCCGGCGGCCGCATCGGCTCCTCGCGGCGCCGCTCCAGGACGCCGGCGAAGCCCAGCTCGACCACCTTGTCCTTGGCGCCGCGCGCGCCGTTGACGACGCGCTCGAGCTGGAACAGGTCGATCCGGTCGAGCAGGCGCTCGGCGCCCAGCCGCGGGTTGAAGTCCCCGGCCAGCTCCGCGCAGGTCTGGGTGGTCCGCCGGCCGAGATCCTTGAGCAGGTCCTTCATATCGCTGATGCGGTCGCGCAGCGCCTGGCTGATGTCGCTGCTCCCGCGGGGCAGCGGGTCGGGCAGCGACACCGGCAGCGCCTCGCGGGTCCACAGCCGGCCGAGGTCCGAGGCCTCGAACATCGCCCGTACCAGCTGGGCCGATCGTTGGTCGTCGTGGTCGGCAACCTGGTCGCGGTCGGCGAGCTGGCGCACCGCGGCGGCCAGGACCCGCGCGGCGAAGATCTCCCCCAGCTCGTCGGTCGGGATGGTCATGGACGCCACCAGGCTGGTGGACACCCCGCGGTGGCCGATGCCGGAGTTCGCCCGAGCGGCCCGCTGGATCCCCTTGTTGACGAAGCTGGCGGCGAAGGTCTGGTAGTCGTCGTCTGCGGGCCCGCGCGGGTCGTTGTCGTCCAGCTCGGTGCTGACCAGCGACATCACCAGCGACACGATCGAACGGCGCAGGTCGTCGGGTCTGATGCCGGCGGTGCGGCTGAACAGGAACGCGGTCTGCACGGTCGAGCTGCGCAGGCTGATCGGCTGCATCTGCGGGTACTTCACCTGCAGCGAGCCCCGGTGCTGGACGTGGCCGAGGTCGGAGCTGACCTCCGGCACGTTCTGGTCGTCCACCAGCCGGAACAGGTCGACCACGGCGCGGGCGGCGTTCAGCTCCGCCTCGCGCCCGCCGCCGCGCTCTGCCGGGAACGCCGACGGCATCACCACCAGGGGATAGATCTTCACCCCCCGCAGGTTGGCGCTACGGAAGGCATGGCCGAGCAGGTGCAGGTAGTCGTAGAAGATGCCGCCACCGGTGCCGCCCGCGACCGAGAAGCCGACGAACACGTCGCAGCCGAGCATCTGCTGCCCGCCCAACTCCCGCAGGTCCGCACCGGAGCGGCTGATGCCGTCGACCGCCTTGCGGATCGAGGCCAGCACCGGCTCCGGGCCGTAGCGCAGCGTGGCGAACATCGCCGCCCGGCCGACCGTCGGGAGCTGCCCCGCGCCGTTGTGCAGCGGCGAGACCTTGGGCTCGCCGTCGTAGGGCGGCAGCCAGCCGGACACCTCCTCGTCCAGCGCGACGCGCAGCATCTGGGTGACCGCGACAGAGCTGTCGTAGCGAGGGAGGAGGTCGTGCGCCGCCCTGGCGGTCTGGCCGAACGCCGCGCGCTCCGGCCCCTGGGCGCTGAGGTGCGGCAGCCGGGCCAGCTCGGACTCGCTGAAGTCGGCGTAGAGGAACTGCAGGCACTCCGGGAGCTGGAAGCGGGCCCGCTGATCGCCGTTGGTGATGGCGGTGCCGTCCGGGCCGCACAGCTCCGCACGCAGCCGCCGCTCCAGCTCGGCACCGATCAGGCAGCCTGTCCCACCCAGGCCGACGTACAGCATCGGTTGGTAGATCCTCATCGTCATCTGGTGTCCCCCCTCGATGTGGGGTCTGGTTTGGATGCGCTTACGTGTTCACTGGACGAGCTGCCCTCGCCTCACAGGTCAGGGTGGTAGTCGTGAGAGGGGGTGCCGACCCCGTCGCGGTCACCGGCCTGGCGCCCGTCCCCATTGCGCGGCGGCGCGGCGCCCGCGGAGCGGCGCGGCCAGGACTTGAACCGGAGCCGCCCGCCGGCGGGCTGCGGCCGGGGCCTGCCGGTCTGGCTCCGTGTGGTCTGGCGCCGGGTGGTCCGCGCGGCGCCGCCGCGGGCCGCCCGCAGATCCCGGACGGTCAGCTCCAAGCCGTCGCCGACCGGTAGCGCCGCGCCGGCGCCCGGCCGGAGCATCTGCCTCCAGCGCGGGCCCCGCACCGCGATCCTGCCGTCGCCGGTGCGGCGCACCCGGTAAGGGCCGCCTGGCCGGCGCTCGATCCTGGGGTGCACCGAGTCCGGGTCGACCAGCGCGAACCCGTACCACTTGCCCGGGTCGCGCCCGGTCCGCAGGGTGCTCGCCTCCTGGTCGCCATGGTGGAGCGCCAGCTCGAGGTCGCCCGCCCCGCGCCGGTACCGGCGGACCCGGAGCACGGCGAGCAGCGCAACCAGCAGCAGGGCCGCGACGGCCGCGCCGCTGGCCAGCGCCCGCCACCAGCGCTCCGGCCAGGTCGGTCGCCGCTCCACCGTGACGGTGAGAAAGGTGCCGCTCAGCTCATGGCCGGCGTCCGACTGGTCAGCCACCGAGATCCGGCCGCCGGAGTCCGCCAGCGGCATCTCCCTGCCATACAGGACCTCGAAGGGGGCCTCCACCGTGGTGGCGGGCGGCACGGTGAGCGACGCCGGCTTCACCGAGATCGGCAGGGTGCCGGCGTCGGTCACGGCGAGCCCGAGGGTGTGTGGGGTGGTGTCGTTGTTCCGTGCCGTCAGCGTGCCGCGGACGCTCCCGCCGGGGTGGACCACGTGGTCCTCCAGGGTCGCCTTGGCGATGACCAGCGGGGGCCGCGGCAGGATCTGGGTGGCGTAGGGGCGGTGGTCGCCGGTCACGCCCTGCGCCAGCATCTCGCCCACCAGGCTGACGTTGCCGGTCGCCGAGGCCGGCACGGTCAGGTATCCGGTGAAGCTGCCGTCATGGGCGCGGCCGTCGGGCTCGACGCCGTCGTCGCGGAGCTGGAGGCGGACCGGCCGGGCGATGCTGGCGCCGCTCAGCTCGACGCCGACGGTGAAGCCCCGGAGCTGCGCGGGGTCGGTGATGACGACGCCCCGCCGGGTCTGCAGCCGCATCTGCACGACGGTGCGCTCCCCGGCGGTCGGCGCGGCCGGGGTGAGGGTCAGCGAGGAGCGCAGCACGCCCTTCCAGATGACGCTGATGCTGGCCACCCGCTTGGGATGCCCGTCCGGGACTGAGATGTGGACCCGCCACGAACCCGGCTTGGGGTCGGTGATCTGCAGCGCCTCGACCGGGCTGTCCTGCCCGCTGGCCTGGAAGCTGGAGCCGTCGAACTGGCCGGAGCTGGGGACCTGGCGGCCGTCCGGGTCGTAGTAGCGCACGACCACCGCCGGGTCCTGCTTGACCACGGTGATGGCGCCGTCGGTGGCGACCGGCGGGATGGTCACCCGCAGGTCCGCCGGGGGCTTGCCCTTGGGGCCGGCCACGAACCCCAGGCAGCGGGCCCAGGCGAACGCCTGCTGGGCGGCCTCGCTCACCTCCGTCGAGTTCCTCACCACACGCATCTGCGGCCGCGCCGACGGCAGGTTGCTGCAGCCGAGCTGGTATCCGGCGGCGGCCATGCGCCGCAGCTCGTCCGGGTCGGGCCGCTTGCCGAAGCCCAGCGGCCATACCTGCACCTTGGCGTCGCGTGCCCTGCTCAGCTCCTCGTCGAGGATCTGGGCGGCGTTGGCGTTGCGGCTCGCCGGGTCGGTGCCGTACGAAGGGCTCTTGGGGACGTCGAGCTTGCCGTCGGTGAGCAGGAAGATAACCTTGGGCGTGTCGGGTGCGCCCGCGTCGGTGAGCCGGCGTGTGGCCTGGCGGATCGCCGCTGGGAAGTCGGTGTCGTTGCCTTCGGTGGGCCCGCGCCGGTGCAGCGCCTTCACGCAGGCGCCGAGCGCCTGGCGCCCGGCCTGGTCGAGGACGGTGAGCGGGCAGACCTCGTCGACCGGGGAGCGGCCTGGCGCCTCGGCACCGAAGCCGATGACGATGGCGCGGGACCGCCTGGACGGATCGCTCAGGGCGACCAGCGCGACCGCGGCCTTCTCGTTGGCCACATCCTCGGCGGTGAGACTGCCGGACTCGTCCACCACCACGGCGAAGTCGACCGGCGCGAGCCCCTCCCTCGGAGTGTCGCCCGCGGCGGCGACGGCACCGGCGGAGAGCGTGGCGGCGACCATGGCCACGGGCACGACCACCATCTGCAGGGTAGCCCACGACCGGGCGAGCCTGCCAGGCGCCCGCCGCGCCGGCCGGGACCGGCCCCGCGGCATGCGGCCAACGATCCGCCAGCGGCGGCTGTGATGCTTCACGGCTTCCCCCCAATTGGTTTCATTGCCGTCGCGGTCACCTGATCAGCGTTCCTGTGACGCCGGCGATCAGGCCGAGCGCGAGGGCGGCTGCGCCTCGACGGATCCAGCGGTACTTGGCGGCGAGGATCAGGCTGGCGTCGCGCGCGCGGACCAGCAGCCAGTCGGCCGGGTCACGGCCGGCCGACTCCATCCACGACGTGAGCGACGCGAGGTCGTCGCCTCCGCTGAGGTCTTTGAAGTAGGTGAGCCCTGGCCCGCGCCGCGCGGTGCCCATCCGGGGCAGCAGCGCGAACACCAGCTGGGTGAGGCCCACCAGCCAGCAGCCGGCGCCGATCAGCAGCGCCACGATCCCGGGCAGCGAGATCGGCGACCCGCCGCCGCGCCACGACAGCAGGGCGACCGGTCCGGCGAGCGCTCCGGAGAGCAGGATCGCGGCCTTGGCGTCCGCCCGGCCGATGTCCTCGCGCACGGTGGCCAGCAACTGCTCGGCCACGAAGCGGGCGCCGGCGTCGTCCGGCCGAGCGGCGTCCACCGGGCTAGCGGGCTGCGGAGGCTCGGCCGTCACGGGTCCGCCCAGCTGTCGAAGGCGTCGCTCCAGGCCCCCTGCCGGTCTCTGGGCTCGGGCTCAGGCTCCGGCTCCTCGTCCGGCCAGGACGACCGGTCGCGGTCGCGCCATCCGTCGTCGGCGGCGGGCCAGGCCGAGCCCACCTCCCAGGGCTCGGCCGCGACCGCCGGCGCGGCGGCGGCCTCCGGCTCGGCCTCCCAGGGCTCGGCCGCGACTGGCGGTGCAGCGGCGGCCTCCGGCTCGTCGTCCCAGGGCTCCCGCTGGGACCGGGAGCCGTCCGCCGGGGGCTCCGGAGCGCGCCTGGCGCCCGCAGGCGGGCCGGGCAGCGCGCGGGGTTGCGGGCGTCCGCCAGGGCGGGGACGGCCCGCCCGTTTCGACTCGATCCCCAGGAAGCGGTCGGAGGTCTGCGACACGTAGTCGATCACGGCCCGGACCTGCTCGCTGACGTGGTGGGGCTCGACCATGCCCTGGTCGATCATGTGGCGGACGAAGTCGAGGCCCTCCCGCCGGTCGGCCCGGCGCTCCTCCTTGAGCATCTGCAGGATCGTGGTGGCGTCGTCGGGGCTGCTGGCCATCATGTAGGCGACCTGCGCGTAGTCGCCGGCCTCGATCAGCTCCCGGAAGGTGCCCATCCGCCTGGCCACCCGGGTCGCCTCGAAGGCGTCGTCCTCGGTCGTCTCGGCGCGGCCGATCGCCTTGGCGTTCAGGTCGACGCGGACGTACACCCGCGTCTCCAGCCCGATGTCGCGCCCGAGGGGCTCCCACGCGCCCGAGCGCATCCGCTCCCGGATGGCGTCGTAGGCCTGCGCGGCCTCGGTGATCCGGAACCGCCGGGAGACGTCGCGCAGCCGGTCCTTGAGCTCAGGCTCGATGAGGTCGGCCACGTCCCGCACCTGGTTGCGGGCGACCAGGTAGGGATCGACGACCTCCCAGGTCACGTCGACCTCGGTCTGGAAGAACGCGGCGCCGCCGGCGGCCGGGAGCTGCATCGCGAACGAGGAGCGGTACCTGCCCAGGGCGACCTCGACGACCGAGAAGGGGCGTGCCAGCGGCGACGACCGTCCCTGGTGGTCGGCGGGCCGGTCGGGCCACAGCACCGTGTAGCCGCCGTTGCGGTAGAACAGCACCGACGCCACCACGGCGTTCTCGGGACGCGGCCTCCTGCCCTCCGGGGTGTACACCCGGATGAACGGCCCCGCGGGCCAGCGGCTCCGCTCCTGCCCCTCCGGCGGGCGGCCCCTCTCCGGCCGCTGCGCCTCGACCGCGCGCTCCCCCATCAGACCTTCTCTCCCTCCAGTGAGAACCAGATCCTGCGGGCGACCTCCCGCTCCAGGGGGTCGTCCGGGTCATGCACCAGCCTGCGGACCATCGAGCGCAGGCGGTCGGCGTCGTCACGCTCGGCGACCAGCCGGGAAAGCAACCCGACCAGCTCGTCGGCGTACCCGTCGTCGACCGCGCGGCCCGCCCAGTCGGCGACCGCGTCGAGCGCCGCCTCCCGCGAGCGCGGGATGCCGAGCGCCTGGCGCAGCAGGTAGGCCACCAGCGCGGCGAGCTCCGGGTCGACGGTGACAAGCGCGATCGGCAGCGGCCAGCGGCCGTACGGCTCGAGGTCCTCGGTGGACTCCGGGTCCCAGACGTCGACCGCCCTGGTGTGGGCCATCCGGACGACGCTGACCAGGCCGAGGTCCACCCGGTCGCGCCGGTCGTCCTCGATCCAGTCGGCCATCCGCTCAAGGACCGTCTGCCGGTCGGCCGCGCCGAGGAGCTGGACGACGCTGAAGCCGGCCACGTTCAGCAGGCTCCCGTCCTCCCAGGTGCCGATGCGCGCCAGCTCCCTGAGCGAGGCGGCGGCCGAGCCGGCGACCCGCCCGTAGCCGTGCACGATCGCGGCGGTCTTGCGGAGCGCGGCGCCGCCGTGACGGCCCCAGTCGCGGACTCGCGCCCTGACCGCCTGCCGGACCGCCTCCGACCGGCTGGCCTGGTCCGCCGCGATTGCGGCGAACAGCTGCCGCCGGATCCCGCCGGTGGCCGCCATCGGCGCCACCAGCTCCTCGAAGGTGTGGGTGTAGTCCTTGGCGGCCAGCGCGCCGGCCGCCAAGGCCGCCCGCCCCCACACCTGTGGCCGCGGGTCCTCGCACAGCCCCTGCAGCCAGCGGATCACCGGCCCGCGGACGTTGTGGTGGCGGCTCCAGAGGTACTCGAGGACCGCTGGGGCGAGCCGGTCGCCGAGGAACCGGACCGTGCGCACCGGCACCTCGACGAAGCCGAGCGTCTCCCGCTTGTCCTCGAGCGTGGCGCGGGCGGCCAGCAGCCAGCCCTCGAGCTCGTCGGTGAACAGTGGTCGCCCCGGCGTGCTGTCCGGCTCGAAGGTGCCCGCGAGCTCCCAGGCGAGCAGCTCGCCGGCCTCGGCGACGACGTCATAGGAGGCACCGTTGAAGACCGCCAGGGCGATCCGGAACGCGGCGGCGCGCAGCGAGGGGAACACCTCCGCCAGTGCGCCGCCCCGGTCGATGCCGGAGAACCAGGCGTGCACCTGCCGTGGCACGAGCTCCTGGCACCTGGCCAGCAGGTCCCGCTCCACCAGCCGCTCCGAGGGCGCTTCGGCGAGGTGGGCCGCGAGCAGCTCCGCCAGCCAGGCGGCCTCCTGGGGGCGCAGCTCGTCCAGGCCGAGCGCGCCCCGCACGTCCTCGCGGTCGGCGGTCGCCAGCGCCGTCTCCACCGCATCGTCGCGGCCCTCGAGCAGGTGCTCGAGGTGGCGTCGCAGCACGGTCCGCGCGGTCGGGGGCGGACAGGGGCGCCCGTACCGCCCGTACAGCAGGTTCGCGGCCAGAACGCCGCAGGCGAGCAGGACGCAATAGGAGTCCCCGGCGGCCAGCAGGGATCGGAGCCGGTCGAGATGCATCGCGCTCGGCTGCACCGTGCCCGACCCGTCCAGCTCCAAGAGGTAGCCGTGCTGCTGCTTGATGTCCTCCTCGGACAGCTCGGTCAGGTCGGTGCCGGAGTCGAGCCGCGACACCTGGCCCCCGGTCCGGCCGTCGAGCAGGCGCAACGCCGTGAACGAGCGACCGCTGCCCGGCTCGCCGCACAGCGCCACCACCCTGAGCTCCTCCAAGGCCCGCTCCATCACCTCGTAGCTGCCGGGCTGGCAGTGCACCTCGCGCAGCACCCGCAGCTCCTCCCCGGGCACCGGGCCGGCGAGCAGCGGCGCCGTCGCGCGCAGGGTGAGCTGGTTGTAGATGTCGCCGAAGATCCCACCGCGGATGGTGCTGTCGTCGAGCACGTAGGTGCGACCGTGAATGGTCAGCGTCCGCGCCGCGCGGAAGGCGTCGGCGGCGCCCAGCGCGGCGGCGGGATCGCCCTCGTCCCGCAACGGGTCGCCGGAGGCTCCGCGGAAGCGCGCCTCGTCGCGTTCCCGCTTCTCCCGCTCCAGCGCCTCGCGCGCCTCCCGATCCTGTTGCTGCTCGGCGTCCTCGGCGGGCCGCTCCTTCCCGGTCTCCCTGTCCCGGTCCCTGGCCTGCCCCTTCCGGTCCTCGTGACCAGGGGACTCGTCCCGCTCCTGACGCGCCTGGCGCTCCTGCCCGCGCCCGGGCTGCTGCCGGTCCTCGGCATCGCGGTCCCGCTCAGCCGCTGACCGGCCAGCTTCCTCGCCGTCGCTCATCCCTCACCTCCCGGTCGGTCGTCACCGCCGCGTCCGGCCGGAGGCTGTGCGTAGCTCCGGCCGAAGTGGCCATCGTGGATCTCGGATCCGTCGAACACGTACATCTCCCCGCCGTGCGTATCGACGTGGTAGCTCGGCGCTCCCGCCCGCCGCCGGTCGCCGCGGCCCGCCGGCTCGCCCGGCGGCCCGGCCGGCGGGCCCTCCGCGCCGGCGGCGGGATCCGCTCGCAGCTGCGCGGGAACCGGGGGGACGCTGAGCCGGGGGACCCGCACCCAGGCGATCTCGGCGGTCTCCTTGGCGACGACCCGGACCGGGAGGTAGTGGTCCGGCTCGATCGCTTCGCCGCCATGGCTGACGGTGGTGCGGTAGAGGTAGTCCGAGACGGCCAGCACCAGGTTGTACCGGCCGGCCACCGCCAGCGTCAGCTTCAGGGCTTCGCTGTCGCACAGCCGGCAGGCGAGGTCCACGGCCCTTCCCACCAGACCGCGCCCGTCGTCGGCCACGGGGCCCACATGCATCCCGACCCGCATGCGCACCGGCTGTGGTATGCGCTCATTGGCTGCCCGGAGGCCCTCGTACAGCCGCTCGACCCAGGGCCCGACGACGCGCGCCGGTGGCACCCACGGGCGCAGGACCGCGAGGATCCCGTCCCCACGGTCCTCCTGCTGGCGGTCCCGCGGGCCGACGCCGACCGCGGCGAAGGCCGCCTCCACGGCCGAGTAGGTCACCTCGCGCACGTACAGTTTGGCTCGGTCGCCGAGCTGGCCGGACCTGCTGACGTCCGTGCTCACGACCATGCGTCCAACCGCTTCACCCTGTGCAGCCCGCAACCGGCGTCTCCCCCCAGGTCGTCGCTCTCCCCCGACAGGCGCGCCGACTCTACTCAGTGCCGCGGATTGACGATGTAGCCAATTTCACACTGGGCGAGGTTTTCTTCCGGCCATGCCGGACATGCCATCAACCGCCCCCGGCGAGCGCGGTCAGCACCTCCAGGTCGGCCACGGTCAGCCGTTGCGGGCCGGTGCGCACCACGCCCTGATCCCGCAGCATCTTGAGGGCCTTGGCGACCGCTTCGCGGGTAGACCCGACCGCGGCGGCCAGATCGTGCTGCGGCAAGGGGAGGTTGATGACCACCGCGTCCCCCTGCCGGGTCCCCGTGCGCTCCGCCAGCTCCACCAGCCGGGCCGCCAGGCGCTGCGACACCGTCAGGGACGCCAGCGACCGGCGCTCGCTGTCGGAGTTGCGCAGGCGCCCGGTGAGCTGCCGCATCACCACGGCGTTCGCCTTGGGCCGCGCGGCGATGAAGGTGCGGAAGCGGTCGCCCTGGACGACCACCCCGTCCACGGTCCGGAGCGCGACCACCGTGGCGCTGCGTGGCCGCCCGTCGACCGCCGCCATATCGCCGATGAGGTCGCCAGGCCCACGCAACGCGAGGATCAGCGGCGTCCCCCGCCGGGTGGAGACCGAGACGATCGCCCAGCCGCGGCGGATCGCGACGACGAAGCTCGTCCGGTCGTGCTCGTGCAGGATCGGCTCCCTCGGCTGGTAGGTCCGCGGCGAGCCAAGGCTCAGCAGCAGCTCACGGTCGGCCGGGACGAGCTCTTCGAGGAAGGGGCCGGCACCATCGAATAGGCTCATGCACCCCCCGAATCTGGAAGGCTCCCCCTTCCAGCTCAGCCGCTGGCCCGAACGGCGAGATCACGAATAGCGGTCAGACGGATTTGTCTACGGACAAGCGGCCCTGTCGTTCTTGCACGAAGAGTCGTACTTCTGCATTACATCGTCAAGTGCGGATAGATCGCCTTCACGTATATAGCTGAATCTGCGTTCTGAGCATGATTCGGAGGCTGTAAGGCGTTGCGTTCAGAGACCTCACGAATGTCCACCGCGCACGCTCGTCACTCACCCTCGCGGTGCGCTCGAGGCCAGCCTCGACAGCTCGCGCCGAATGTTGGCACAGGCTCAGGTCTCCCATTCGGCTCGTTCGGGCGCGACCCGGTCGAGCGCCGGCCGGGCCGCGGCGCCGCGGCCCGGCCGGCGCGGAAGGCCTCGTCGGAGGGCTACCGCTGCCGCTACCCTGCCCAGTACGCCATCGCCACGCAGATGCGCCACCCAAGTCGGTGTACCTGCGTGAGGCCGACCTGCTGCCCCACCTGGATGGCTGGATTGCGGAGCTGTTCGACCCCGCCAAGCTCGATGTCACGTGCGCCCAGCTCGTCAGCTTCACCAACAACGACACTGCTAACCTCGATATTTCGCGTGGGCGCTGAGCGGGCTGGCGTCAGGTAGCAGGAGACCCTCCCGACCAGGGAAGATGCGACTGCTTGACGGTCCCATCCCCCACCCAGGAGGGCCACCCTACCGGTGCAGGCTACCAACACCCGACCCCGCTTTGAAGTCACCGCCGACGCCCACGGCATCTGCAGCCACGCCGGGGTGGTGCTGCTGGCCGAGCTGGCCGACCGACTCGGCCTGACCAGCGAGCTTGGCCGCCGCGCCAACCTCGGCCTTGCCCGCCCCGGCGGCAGCCATGCCCACGACCGCGGCGCGGTGCTGCGCGACCTGGTGGTGCTGCTCGCCGACGGCGGCGACTGCGTGCGCGACCTGGCGGGGCTGCGCGATCAGGCCGGGCTGTTCGGGCGGGTCTGCTCGACGCCGACCGCGTGGCGGGTCGTGGGGCAGGTCGCCGCCGACCCCAGGGGGATGGCGGCGTTGTGGTCGGCGTTGGCGCGGGTCCGCGAGCGGGCGTGGGCGCTGGGTGCGGCGCCGACGGGTCCGCTCACGATCGACCTTGACGCCACCCTGCTGGACGCCCACTGCGACAAGCAGGGCGCGCGGCCGACCTACAAGCACGGCTTCGGCTTCCACCCGCTGTGCTGCTGGCTGGACCGCGGCGACGGCACCGGGGAGGCCCTGGCGGGGATCCTGCGGCCAGGCAACGCCGGCTCCAACACCGCCCAAGACCACCTTGACGTGCTGGCGATGGCGCTGCTGGCGCTGCCCAAGCCGGCCCGAGCCGGGCCGATCCTGGTCCGCGCCGACACCGCCGGCGCCACCCACGCCTTCGTCGCCGACATCGTCGGTCGTAAGCTCCTGTTTTCGATCGGGTTCCCGCTGGAGCCCGACGTCAAGGCCGCGATCCTGCAGGTCCCAGCCCCCACCGGCGGCGAGGACGGCGGCTGGGTGCCGGCCCTGGACCGGAAGGGCCGTCGGCGTCGTGGCGCGTGGGTCGCCGAGCTTTCGACCCTCGACCTCGCCGGCCAGGGCTGGCCGGCGGGGACCCGGGCGATCTGCCGCCGCGAGCGGCCCCACCCCGGCGCGGCGCACAAGATCGCCTTCACCGACCACACCGGCCACCGCTTCCAGGTGTTCATCACCAACCAGCCCGACCCCTCACCCGCCACCCTTGACGCGCGCCACCACGCCAAACCGCCCCGCCCGGCGCCACCCCCAGGGCGGGCCAGCAGCGCCACCGCCGCCCTGGAGTCGGGCCACCGCGCCCACGCCCGCGTCGAGGACCGCATCCGCGGCGCCAAGGCCACCGGCCTGCGCAACCTCCCCTTCAGCGACTTCGACGCCAACGACGTCTGGCTGACCCTGGTCTTGATCGCGCAGACGCTGGTGGCCTGGGCGCAGGCGCTGCTGCTTTCCGGCGAGCTTGCCCGCGCCGAGCCCAAGACCCTGCGCTACCGGCTGTGGCACGCCGCCGCCCGGCTCGTCCGCCACGCCCGCCGGGTCATCTTGTGCTTCGACCACGACTGGCCCTGGGCGGACGCGCTGCTGGCCGCGTTCAGGCGGCTGCCAGCCCCCGGCTGACCGCCGCCGATCCCGCCATCTGACCGCGCCCGCGCGTCGGGCTCGCAGCCGCCTGCCCGCCACGGCCCTCACTCGGGGCGAGCAACGCACCGGCGCCCCTTGCGCGGCCCGATCTGGTCAACCGATCACGCAGAGCCCGTAGATCCTGTCAGGGTCGTGGACACCGTCAAGCATCCCGACCACTACCGACTTCGCCAATCCAGTCCTGGGTTCACAAAGACTCAAACCTTCGTGAAATATCGAGGCTAACAGTGCCGAGGTGGCCAGGGCGCACCACGTCCTGCGCGAGTGTGACCTGGCGCTGCGGCGTTATCGAGCCGCATTTGGAGCAGGGTGCCAACCCCGAGGCGGTCACCCAGTGGATCAACGGCGCCACCGCCAAGAAAACGGCCGCCCAGCAACGCCTCCGGGAGATGCGCCACCATGACGACGTAGCCCGGTTCACCGCCGAGCAGGTCCGCGACCTGGTCGGACGGGTCGGCGCGATCGTCGACCAGTTCGCCGAAGCCGACCCAGCCGACCGGGCTGGCCTCTACCAAGAGCTCGGCATCGACCTGCTCTACAAGCCAACGGAGCGCCTCGTGTTGGCCAGCGCTGACCTTCGTTGGCATATCGAGGGTGTCGGAGGGGGGACTGGACCACTGGGCCTACCGGAGTTCACCACGCCGGTGGCGGTATAGCGCAGAGACACGACACCCTATCTGCGCCTGCCCCCATTCTCTGGCCCCTGTGCGCTCCGCTCCTCCCGTGCCTGTGTGTCCGTGCCCTCTGTACCCTCCGTGCCCCTCTGGTGCCCCTGCCGTGCTCCTGCTCTGCCCCTGCTGTGCTTCGGGGCCGACTGCCGTCCTGGGTGGTTAGTCGGCGGAGACGAGAATCCCGATAACCCGTTGATACTGTTCCAAGACAGCAGGACAAACTCCCTACACCAACCCACGGGGCACAACTGCCAGAATCGTACAGTGAGCACTGGGACGCTCGATGCGACGAGCCTCGGCTACCTGACCAGTCCCCCTGAGGGATGTGGTAGGGGGCCGACTGCTACGCGCCCTCAGCTCCTCCAGCTCAGCTCGCTGGGTCCAAAGGACTTCGAGCGGCTCTGCTTCCGGATGACGCGGTTGGACGCCACCGTCGAACAATGCCGCTTCTATGGCGTCCAGGGTCAGGCGCAGAAGGGCATTGATCTCTACGTACGCCAGGCGGCACGACGGCGCCTACATGGTCGTGCAATGCAAACGCAGCAGCGACGCCTTCACCCCGGGCGAGGTCACCGAGGCAGTCGACGCCTTCCTTGCCGGGGACTGGGCGTACGTGCGCGCACGTTCGTCCTGGCGGTTACGGCGAACCTGGAAGGGACCCAGGCAGCGGATCGCATCGAACAGGAACGACCCAAGCTTGCGCAACGGGGAATCACGTTCGTGATCTGGGACGAGACAGAGATCAGCGCCATCCTGAAGGATCATCCGCGGCTGGTCGACGACTTCTTCGGCCGCGAGGCCGTCAGGGTATTCCTCGGCGACGACGTGGCAGCCGCGCTCACGGACCGCCTGGACGCTGTCGAGGTGATCGAATACCGCAAAAGCCTCGGACGGCTGTACCGGGAAGTGTTTTCACGGCTTGAGCGCGGAGTCCACGGCGATGACCGCAACGTCCCCCTCGATGACCGGTTCGTCGTGCCCGATGTACTGGTCACCGACAATGGGTACCCCGTGGTGCCGGCGCCACAGGCCGAGGTACCAATCCTGGACCCGATGGAAGCGGCACCCAGCTCCGCGGCGAGCAGCCGGTACTTCCCGGACGTCACTGCAGGCTTGAGGAACCCGGCGCTCGTCGCTGCCGAAGCCCGTTCCGCACCGGACCCCTACGGCAACCGGGTGAAAGCGACTGACTGGCTCGGCACCGGCAACCAGCATCTGGTGGTCGGCGTGCCTGGCTCGGGCAAGAGCGCACTGCTGCGGACGCTCGTACTTGACGTGTTCGCTGATGAGTCGCGTTTCATCGGACACGTCGACCGTCTGCATGGCCTGCTGCCGGTCTGGCTGCCCTTCGCCTTCTGGACCAACGCCGCCCGGAGAAACTCCACCTCGGTCAGCGTCCTGGACGCTGTTCGCGACTGGCTCCACGCCTATGATCACGGAGACCTGTGGCCGCTGATCGAGAAGGCGCTGCGCGACGAGCGGGTCCTGCTGGTCGTCGACGGGCTCGACGAGTGGGCCTCGCCAGATCTCGCTCGCCTGTGCCTTGACCGGCTCGAGGTGTTCGCGGGCACCAAGTACGCCAGCGTCTTTGCGTCCTCCCGCCCGTTCAGCAGCGCGGAACTGCCCGTCGACGGCTCCCGCTGGCGGCAGGGCACTCTCGCACCGCTCGACCATAACCAGCGGCTCGCGTTCGTCACCAAGTGGCTGACTCCCCTTGTCGCCGAGCCAGCTCTGGCGAAGGAGGCAGCCGCATGGGCCGCCGAGATCGAGTCGTCTGCTCACCTACGGGAACTGTCGGACCTCCCACTGTTCCTGCTCCTGCTGCTGCGCAGCCGCGAACAGCAGGCCGAGTTCCCCGAAGATCTGTATGCCGTGCTGAACGAGGCCATCGTGCGTCTCATTGGCGAGCACCGCCGCCGCAAGATCGACACCTCGGGGACGGCCGATCTGTTCCCATCGTCGGGGGATATTCGCAAGGTCAGCGGCGCCACCGCAGAGTACATGCACGCCGCATCCATGCTTTCCATCTCCGATGACGAGCTGCGAGAGGTATTCCGGCGCACACTTGCCGATACGATCGGCTACCCCGCAGCCGACGCACACTCCATGGCGGTCGCCTTGGTGAACGCCCTCAGCCCCGGCGTCGGCCTCATGGTGCGCCCCGCCCCGAACGAGACCCAGTTCTTCCACCGCTCGGTCCTTGAGTTCCTGGCTGCCGAACGACTGCTGACCCGCCCCAGCGATGACCAGATCGTGCTCTTCCGCGACCACCTCACCGACCGGCGCTGGTCGCAGGTCCTCCGGTTCCTGATGCGAGGACTCATCCGACCCCCCGAGATCACCGCCATTTTCGACGCTCTGACGCGACCGGGACGGTCAATCCATTGCGGCGTGAGGCCACCGACCTCCTTGCCGCAGATGTAGCCGTCGGGGCCGGTAACGTCGAGGCTCAGACGCGACGCCGCCTGTTCCACCGCGTCATGCAGGAGATCGAGACGGGTGAACACGATCTCCATCGCGCCCAGCTTGTCGACAGGCTGGTCGCGGGCCTTTCCCGCAACGAGGTCCGCAGCGACCTCGAACAACCGTTGGGTTCAGAAACTCGGACGTCATGCCGCGACCTGGTAGTACTCGTGAACCAAACCGCCCAGGCGATCCCGGCGCCCAACGCTGACGGCGGCCGGGCCCCGCCAGGCACCACTCCGATATCGATACCCCTCGGTG
>WNGB01006518.1_pt1 | contig 24854 bp, 11 predicted proteins | sample 5400681 | NCBI WGS metagenome assembly WNGB01 (sample SAMN13153367, study PRJNA577476) | soil metagenome | isolation source: 115 cm soil or saprolite under grassland replicate 2 | place: USA:California | collected 2016-06-15
CATTCACCCCGGTCAGCCGGTGACGTTCAGCGTCGATGCGTTCCCCGGCGAGACCTTTCAGGGGCAGGTAGCGCAGATCCGCCTCAACGCAACGATGACTCAGAACGTCGTCACCTACACCGTCGTGATCAGCACGGACAACTCCAGCGGCAAGTTGCTGCCGTACCTGACCGCCAACGTGCAGTTCGAGGTGAGCCGCCGCGACAACGTGCCGGTCGTGCCCAACACCGCCCTGCGGTGGCAGCCGACACGGGAGCAGATCGCCCCCGATGCCGGCACTGGAGCCAGACTGAGCGAAGGCCAAGGCGTCGTGTGGGTGCGGGACGGCGGTTTCGTGAGACCCGTGCGGGTGCAGACGGGGCTGACCGATGGCACGGTCACCGAGATCGTCAGCGGCGAATTTGCCGAGGGGGCCGCGGTTGTGACCGGCGTGGCGCAACGCGAGGCGGCAAGCAGCAACGGCGCCAGCCCGTTCGCCCCCTCGTTCCGCGGGAAAAAGTCCTCGTAAACCACTTAGCCGCAGCCTGAACCCCTCCCCCCAACCCCCTCCCCGAAACGGAGAGGGGGAGCAAAACAAAGTCCTCTTCTTCTCCCCCTCTCCGTTTCGGGGAGGGGGTTGGGGGGAGGGGTTCTTCTGGCCCGAAGAAGGAGCAATACCGTGGAGCTGATCAAACTCGTAAACCTGCGCAAGACGTATCACCTGGGCGAACTGGACGTGCCCGTCCTGAAAGGCGTCTCGTTGTCGATCCAGCGCGGCGAAATGGTGGCGCTGATGGGCGCTTCGGGCTCGGGCAAGACCACCCTGATGAACATTCTCGGTTGTCTCGACCGTCCGACTTCCGGGCAGTACTGGCTCGACGGCGAGGAAGTGTCGCAGCTGTCCGCCGATGGTCGGGCGCTGGTGCGGAATCGCAAGATTGGTTTCGTCTTCCAGAGCTTCAACCTGCTGGCGCGGACGAGCGCCCTGGAGAACGTCATCATGCCGCTGTCGTACACGGCCCGCGACCTGTCCACGCGCGAGGCCCGCAAGCGCGGCGTCGCCCTACTCGAACGGGTCGGCCTGGGCAGCCGAATCGGACATGAACCCTCGCAGTTGTCCGGCGGGCAGCAGCAGCGCGTGGCGATCGCCCGGGCGCTGATCAATCGTCCGCCGCTGCTGTTCGCCGATGAGCCGACGGGCAACCTCGACTCACGCACCAGCAAGGAAATCCTGCAAATGTTCCAGGCGCTCAACGCGGAAGAGGGCATCACGATCGTGCTGGTGACGCACGACGCGAACGTGGCCAGCTACGCCAAGCGCACGATTCGCGTTCACGATGGCCTGATTGTCGAAGGCGCGTTCGAGGCGAGCGACCAGCGCGAGGCGCTGGCGGTCGCGGGGTAACCAATGATTTTCCCGCTTGCGGGTTAGCGCGAAGACTGCTAACCCGCAAGCGGGTTCAAGGGGAGGCGCGATTCTCATGCGTTCCATCTATCGCACCCTGGTGCTGGCCCTGAGAGCACTGCAGCGCAATGTGATGCGCTCGGCACTGACGACATTAGGTATCGTCATTGGTGTCGCCGCGGTGATCGCAATGGCGGAGATCGGTCAGGGCTCCTCAACTGCCGTCAAGCGGACCATGCAGAGCATGGGCGCCGACAACTTGCTGGTCCAACCGGGGACGGCGTCGAGCGGCGGCGTCAGTTTCGGCAGCGGCAGTGTCACCACCCTGACACCGCAGGACGCCGAGGCAATCCTCAAGGAAGCGCCGGCGGTCGGCAGCGTGGCGCCGGTGGTGCGGGCACGCACGCAGGTGGTCTACGGCAACCGCAACTGGGTGCCGACGTACATCTACGGCACCACGCCCGCCTTCCTCGACGTCCGCGACTGGAACGACCTCGATGACGGCGAAATGTTCACCGACAAGGAGGTGCGCAACGGCAGCGCCGTCTGCGTGGTCGGCGGCACGCTGGTCAAGGAATTGTTCGGCGGGCAGTCGCCGGTGGGCAAGGACATCCGCGTGCAGAACGTGAACTTCAAGGTGATCGGCGTGCTGAGCAAGAAGGGCGCGAACATGATGGGGCTCGACCAGGACGATATCCTGCTCGCTCCCTGGACGACCATCAAGTTCCGCGTCAGCGGCGCGACGCTGGGCAATGTCAATCAGAGCGCCGCGACGACGGCCACGGACCCAAGCCAGGCAGTCAACAGCCTGAGCAAGGTGTATCCTGGGGCGTCGGGCGGGCTATATCCGACGCTCTCGGCAACGCAGGCGGCCGACACGCCGTTGCCGGTGCGCTTCACCAACGTGGACCAGATCCTGGTGCGGGCACGCTCGACGGATCAGATCCCGGCCGCGATGCAGCAAATGACGCAGATCCTGCACGAGCGGCACCGCGTCAAGCCGGGCGACGCGGACGACTTCAACATTCGCGACATGACCGAAATGACGAAGGCGCTTGCCTCGACCTCGACGCTGATGATGAACCTGCTGCTGGGTGTGGCGCTCATCTCGCTCGTGGTGGGCGGCGTCGGCATCATGAACATCATGCTGGTATCGGTGACGGAGCGCACGCGCGAGATCGGCCTGCGCATGGCGGTCGGGGCGCGGGCGCGCGATATCTTGCGGCAGTTCCTCACGGAAGCGGTGCTGTTGTGCCTGCTGGGCGGAGCGCTGGGCATTCTGCTGGGCCGCGGCGGCTCGGCGCTGATCGCACTGCTGCTGCGCTGGCCGACGGAAATGTCGCTGCCGGCCATCGCCGCCGCGGTCGTCGTGTCGGCGACGGTGGGGGTGTTGTTCGGCTACTACCCGGCGTGGAAGGCGTCGCGGCTCGACCCGATCGAAGCGCTGCGTTACGAGTAACGGAGGGCGAACGGGCCGAGGAGAAAGAGAATGCGATAATACCGCTCCGCCACCGCGAGCATCACGAAGTTGATCGTCAAGGCCAGGACGCCGACCGCCAGCAGGATCCGAGCCGTTCTGCGAGTCGGTGGGAAGTCCATAAGAGGCTGGAACTCATCCGGCATCGCCTTGGTGGTTCGGGGTGAACACCAACCCGAAGCGTCAGCGAGGACCGTCCTCGCTGACGCTTCGGGTTGGTCAAGGAAGAATCGCCAAGGCGATGCCGTATCAGAGGCGAGCCGGGAGCCTGACCGGAGAACTAGCTACGTTCTCCGGTCACGCTCCCGGCTCGCCCAAAACCAACAGCGCGTGGGGCTCACGAGGCTTCGTTCTGCGAGCCGGCTTCCGCCAGCGGACCGACCAGGTTGAGGATGTTGCCCATCTGCCCCAGGCGCAGGCCATAGCGGTCGAGGAAGTCCTGCAAGGCAAACTCGCTCTCCAGGGAGTCGCCGTTGTCACGCAGTTCCTCGACCATGTTGGAGATGATCGAGCCGTAGGCGCGCTCCAGGATCGGCAGCGCTCCGCGGCACGCGTCGGGGAGCCCCGGGAACTCGTCGCGCCAGCGGGCCAGCAGGGCGCGCCAGCGCGCCGAGGCATCGTGAGCGGCCGCCGATGCCTGCATCTGGGCCAACTGTTCGCGCTGAACTTCCAGGATTTGCCGCAGCAGATCCGCCACCGGCAGAGGCGGCTCCGCGGGCGCGGGTGGGGCGGGAGGGGTATAACTGGTCACGTCAAACTGGGATGGCATAACGTCCTCGGCACAGCACAGGTCGCAGCTTCGGCATGGGGCGCGGTCTCCCCCATTTGCCTGTTATACCAGGCACTTTGCCGCTGCGAAAGGGCCTATTGCGGGGACAAGTGACCTCTGGTTCGTAGTACCGCCTTCAGGCGGCTTGACGTCTTGCCGCCTAAAGGCGGTACTACGAACCAGAGCTTCCTTGGTCCTGCCCTATGTCCGCTCGGGCGGGACATTCAGCGCGCTGGCCCCCTGCACCGCGACGGTCACCTCGGGAAGAATCCCCATCTGCACGTAGAGGGGCCGCACCAGAGCGCGCAGCCGCGGCAGTTGCAGGGCGAACAGCAGCGACCCGGCAATGCAGCAGGCACCGGCGAGGCGCACTACCATCGGCGCCCCGAGGACGTCGGCCAGCATGCCGCCGAGTAGACTGCCCAGCGGCGCCATGCCCAGGAAGGCCATCGTGTAGTAACTCATCACGCGGCCGCGCTTGTCCTCCGCCGTGAGGGTCTGCAGCAACGTGTTGCTGGCGGCCATCTGCAGCATCAGCGCGAACCCCACAACCGCCAGCAGCGGAGCCGACACCCACAGGGCCCTCGAAAACGAGAAGCCGATGAGCCCGAGCCCAAATAGGGACGGCGCCAGCGCGATCCACTTCCCCAGGCCGACGACGCTGCGTCGCGCAGTCAGCGCCACCGCCGCGATCAGTGCCCCGAGCCCGGCGCCGGCGGTCAGCATCCCGAGTGTGCCGGCGTCGCCTTGCAGCACCTGCGCGGCGAACACCGGCAGCAGCACCGTGTACGCCATGCTCATCAGGCTGGTAAGGGCCAGCAACAACAGGATAGCGCGGATTGGGGCGAAGCCGAAGGCATAGGTGAACCCCTCGCGCAGGCCCTGGACGAGCGGGACGCGGTGGCGGTCGAGGGGACGCGGAGCGACACGCATGGCCAGGAGCGCCGCGAGCACCGCCAGGTAACTGATGCCATTCACCAGGAAACAGACAAGCTCCCCGGTCAACGAGAGCACCAACCCCGCCAGCGCCGGCCCGACGAGGCGCGTGGCGTTGACCAGCGACGAGTTGAGCGCGATCGCATTGGCGAGATCCTCACGGCTGGCGACCATTTCCGTGAGGAATGCCTGCCGCGCCGTCATGTCGAAGGCGTTGACGATGCCCAGAAACAGGCTCAGCGCGGCCATCGGCCATTCGGTCAGCACGCCGGCCAGCGCCAGGAACACCAGGGCAAAAGCCTGCAGCATGGCGAGGGTCTGTGTGAGCAGCAGGAGACGGTGCCGGTTCCAGTGATCCACCAGGACACCGGCGATGGGCGAGAGCAGCAGTGCGGGGATTTGCCCGGCGAAGGCAACCACCCCTAACCACTTCGGAGAGCTGGTAAGTCGCCACACGACCCAGCTGATCGCGACCTGCTGCATCCAGGTGCCGATGAGCGAGACGCCCTGGCCGAAGAAATAGAGGCGGAAGTTACGGTGCGCGAAGGCGCGCAGCAGTCGAGAGCCGTTCATCGCACCTCCTTGCCCGTGGCGGAAACCCCTCCCCCCAACCCCCTCCCCGCAACGGAGAGGGGGAGAAGAAAAGATGTTATTTGGCTTGCTCCCCCTCTCCGCTGCGGGGAGGGGGTTGGGGGGAGGGGTTTCCGCCGCACTCCGAAGGCTTGCCGCTGATCCAAAACGTGCAGCACTTTCTGTGCCAGCACGCTCGGCGTGAACGGCTTCTGCAAGAACGCCACCCCCGCATCGAGCAGGCCGTGGCGGACAACCGCGTCGTCGGTGTAGCCGGAGATGAACAGCACTTTCAGGCCCGGCCGCGACGCCAGCAGCAGGTCGGCGAGCCGACGGCCACTCATCCGCGGCATGACGACGTCGGTGATCAGCAAGTGGATCGGTCCGGCGTGGCTCATGAAGCACTGCAGGGCCTCGTCGCCGTCGCGCGCCTCCAGGATCGTGTAGCCCAGCGTCTGCAGCGCCGCCCGTGACGCGCTCGACGGCGCTCGCCCGCTGCTCGGCCACAATCCCTTCGGACAGGCGCGGCAGGTAGACCTTGAAGGTGCTGCCGCGGCCAAACCCTTGAGCTGCTCGCGTTACTTCTTGACCTCGCACTCGGCGTCGATCGTGCAGTATCAGAGCCGGTTGCTGACGCCCGCACACACGACCACCGCAACCAGGCCAATCGCGAGCAGCACCAGAATCGCCGAAAACGCATACAAGGTGTTGAGGCTGCGCAGTGCATCCGTCAGGAAGCCGCCGGCGCCGCTGTAAGCCCAGGCGGCACGGCGGAAGCCCAGGCCAGCGGTCAGGGTCAGCACGCTGAACACGAGAGTAACGAAGCCCTGGATCACCACGGCGATCATGTTGACGCCCTCGCGCGGCGGGTCTCCAAATCCACGGCTCGGGTTGGCCGCAAGAAGGCCGAGGACCAGCATCACCACGGACCCGAGCAGCCCGATCACGCCAAGGAGGATCATCCAGGTGGCGATCCGCCCGAGCAACCGCCGCTGATCGCTGGTGAACTCGAACACGTCCTCGGGACGGTGGCGGAAACTACCGTAGTCGGAGCGGTCGTCCTCTTCCTCCACCAGGGAGATCTCCGGCGGCGCCGGAAAGTGGGATGGTGGCGGACGTAGCTTGTCGGTTTCTGCAGGAGGCTGGGGCTTGTTCGGTTCCGACGGAGGAACGGGGAGAAACATGCTGCACTCTCGTGGAAAAGGGATGAACGGATATGTCTCGCTGCCAGTTTATCGGGAATCGGGGCGGCCATACGTAAGGGCAGACCAGAACCCCAGGCAGACCGACGTCCCGTTTGGCTGCTCAATGAGAACGCGCGGGCCGATGCGCTGCAACAAGAAAGCGGCGTGTTGGAGAAGATGAAAGGTGAGGGGAAAAACGGGCGCCTTGCCGATTTGCAGGGAAAGTGAACGAGCGGCGGGGTTTATCCCCGCCGTCTGCAGCTGGGACGGCGGGGATAAACCCCGTCGCTCGTTCCTCACTTCCCCTCTGCGGGCGACTTATTTAGCGAGACTGCGACGGTTACTTCTTGACCTCGAACTCGGCGTCGATGACGTCATCCTTGCCGCCGCCCGCGCCACCCTGACGCGTCGCGCCATCGCCCGACGGCTGTCCCTGAACGTGCTGCGCCATCGCCTGGGCGGCGGACTGCAGGTCGCTCAGCGCCTGCCGGATGGCCTGCACGTCGGAGCCCTCCTTGGCTTGCTTGACGCGATCGATCTGCGCCTGGATCTGCGCCCGGTCGCGCTCAGAGATTTTCGCCGCATGGTCCTTGAGCAGCGTCTCGACCTGCCAGGCGGCGGAGTCGGCCTCGTTGCGGATGTCGGCCAGCTCGCGCTTGTGCTTGTCCTCGTCGGCGTGCTGCTCGGCATCGCGGCGCATCCGTTCGACCTCGTCCTTGCTCAGACCGCTACTGCTTTCAATCCGGATTTTCGCCTCCTTGCCGGTCTGCTTGTCCTTGGCCGACACGTTCAGAATGCCATTGGCGTCGATGTCGAAGGTGACCTCGATCTGCGGCATATTGCGCCGCGCCGGCGGGATGCCTTCCAGGTTGAAGCGGCCCAGCAGACGGTTGTCATGGGCCATCGCCCGCTCTCCCTGGTAGACCTGCACGGTCACCGCGGTCTGGTTGTCCTCCGCCGTCGAGAACGTCTGACTCTTCTGGGCGGGAATCGTCGTGTTCTTCTCGATCAGCTTGGTCATCACGCCGCCAAGGGTCTCGATGCCCAGTGACAGCGGGGTGACGTCGAGCAATAACACGTCGGACTTGCTGCCGAGCAACAGCTGCGCCCCCTGAATGGCCGCGCCGACGGCGACGACCTCATCGGGGTTGACGCCCTTGTGCGGTTCCTTTCCGCCGAAGAGATCTTTGACCAACTGCTGCACCTTCGGCATACGGGTCATGCCGCCGACGAGCACGACCTCATCAACGTCGCGCGGGCTGTAGCCGGCGTCGCGCAACGCTTGCACCACGGGACCGCGGCACCGCTCGACCAGGTGATGGGTCAACTGTTCGAGCTTGGCACGAGTCAGGTCCATCTCCAGGTGCTTGGCACCCGAGGCGTCGGCCGTGATGAACGGCAGATTGATGCGCGTCGTTGTTGCCTGCGAGAGTTCCTTCTTCGCCTGCTCGGCGGCGTCCTTGAGCCGCTGCAGGGCCTTCTCGTCCTTGCGCAGGTCGATCCCTTCCTTCTTCTTGAAATCCTCGGCGACGTAGTCGATGACTACCTGATCGAAGTCATCGCCGCCCAGGTGCGTATCGCCATTGGTCGCCTTGACCTCGAACACCCCCTCGGCCACCTCCAGGATGGAGATGTCGAAGGTGCCGCCGCCGAGGTCGAAGACCGCAATTTTCTCGTTCTTCTTCTTCTCCAGGCCGTACGCCAGGGCGGCTGCGGTCGGTTCGTTGATAATCCGCATCCGCTTTCGTTCTTTTTTGCCGGTGGCGGGATCCTCAATCTCCCATTCGATGTCGAAACCGGCGATCTTGGCGGCGTCGATGGTTGCCTGCCGCTGCGAATCGTTGAAGTACGCCGGCACGGTGATGACCGCCTTGCGGACCGTGTGTCCGAGGTACGCCTCGGCGGCTTCCTTCAACTTGCGCAGCACGAGCGCCGAGATCTCCGGCGGCGTGTATTGCTTGCCGTCGATGTCCACCTTCACCAACTCGTCGGGACCGCCGACAATCTTGTAGGGGACGAGTTTCTCTTCCGAGGCGACCTCGTTGTGGCGCCGGCCCATGAAGCGCTTGATCGAGTAAATGGTGCGGCGCGGGTTGAGGGCCGCCTGCCGGCGGGCCAGTTCGCCCACCAGGCGATCGCCCTTGTCGGTGAACGCGACCACACTCGGGGTCAGGCGGTGGCCTTCCTGGTTGGGGATGACCTTCACTTCACCGCCTTCCATGACGGCGACGACGGAGTTCGTTGTCCCCAGGTCAATGCCAATGATTTTTTCGCCTTCAGCCATGCGTGTGCTCCTTTCCGAGATTGCTTTCGGTGTCAGTCCTGTCCGTCAGGGAGCGGTCCGACGAGCGGCGGGGTTTATCCCCGCCGTCTGCTGTCTGGCTGGACGGCGGGGATAAACCCCGCCGCTCGTACTCCTAGGACAGGTGTTCATTATCGATCGATGATTGGCGGACGCTGGTCGCCCTCTGAAAGCGGAAACAGCAACTGTGATGCCGGAACTGCCGAGGCGTCACGATCCGCCCGAATCCTCACGTCAGTTAGATACTTGCGTCGCCGGAAGGGATTCAACAAATCTGCGCAAGTAGCGCGGATTGGGCCGTCCGCCCGCCAGATTGGCAGTCGCGCCTGGAAAGGCGAAGCGGAAGAAGCCAGAGTGGCAGTGATCCCCCTTTGCCGGGAGCGCTCCACAAAATGATGGAGAACAGAATCATAGGAGAACGGCAAGAAGGGCTGCGGTTCTTCTCCCTTTCCTCTTCATGATTTTGTGCTTCATGATTTTGTGTAACGCCCGACGGACGCGGCTGGCTACTGTCCTTTCGCTTTCTCTTTGCGGTGCTGCTTGTCGAAGAACTCGAAGATGCGCGGCAGGTTGTCGAACGCCACCCGCACATGGTCGCCGCCGGCTACCTCGATGTATTCGTGGGTCATGCCGAGCTTTTTCATCTGCTCGGCCCAGCGGCGGGCGCCGGCGACCGGCACGAGTTTGTCCTGATCGCCCTGGACCAGAATGACCGGAATGTGTTTGATCTTCTCCACCTCCGTCGCCGGGCGGAAGATGGCAGGCGCGATGGGGGCGAGCCCGGCCCAGATGTCAGGATACTTCAGGCCCAGATGCCACGTGCCGCCGCCGCCCATCGAGTGTCCCATGAGATAAATGCGGTCCGCGTCGATGTTGAACTCCTTGCGGACAATGGCCAGCACGTTCATCACGTCTTTTTCGCTCAATTCGCCAAGGTTTGGGGGATCGGTTTTGCCAGTCTTGGGGGCGCGGGCGCCGTACCAGCCGCGCGGGTTGTAGCCCATCGGGGCGGCGACGACATAGCCGTGCTTCTCGGCCAGGTCGGTCAACTTGGGATAGCGGATGATCTGCTGCGGATTGCTGCCCAGGCCGTGGAGCGCGACCATCAAGGGCGTTTTCCGCTCCTTGTTGTAGGTGGAAGGGACGAACAGGGCGTACTCCATATCCTTGTCGGCTTCTTTGAAATGGTAGGTGCGCTTCTCAATGCGCGCCTGCGTCGATTTGCCCGCTGGCTTCTTGTCCTGGCCCCAGGCGGCAATTTCGGGCAGGAGCAGACACAGGACAGCAACCGCCAGCAACAGGCTGCCGGACGTGCGCCACGTACGAGACGGTCTTCGGGAGAACATGGTCAGCGCTTCCCTGGAATGAAGAGAGGAACTTCGGAGCGCGGCAACGAGTGGTCGCGGCCTGGTCGCTCTGGACCGGCGCTCGCTCCCGTTACCTGCCATCACCTTTAACTGCCGGCCGCGTGCTCGTCCAATGAAAAAGCGGAGAAACGAGGGAGGCAACGACGTTTCATTTCGGCAGGCCAGCCTTGTCCAGGCGCTGCACGAAGGTCCGTTTCGCCGCGTGACGCTGCCGTAGTTCACGGATGCGGGTCGCCGTTTTCTCTGCTCCGCTGCCCCCGGCTGCCAGATCCCGCAGGTCGCAAAGTAGGGCAACCGCCTGGTCATAATTCTTCGGCAACTTCGTCTCGATCAATTGTTCGACCTCGCCCCACGTTTCCTCGGCGCGCGGCGCCAGCGTTTCGAGATAGCGTGCTCGTTCCTTCGCCTGTTTCCGCGCCTCCTCGGCCTGTTTGCGGGCCGCTGCTTCCTGCCGCTGCCGCTGCGCTTCCTCGGCCGCTACCTTGCCGGCATCGAGCAATGCGCCGACTGTGCGTCGCGGTTCCTCGGCGGTCTTCCCCCGTCCGGAGGCCCGGGCTGCGCGATGTTGCTGAAAACGGCGTAGGAGCTGGATGCCGAGATGTCTACCTTCACCCTCGATCAGTTGCAGCAGCAGGCCATCTTTCTCGCTGGCCGGCAGAGTCGCCAACCACGCCGCCAACTCGACCCGCGCCGGGCCTGCGGGTGCCTCTCCGGCGCTGCCACCGGCCGCTGCTCGTACCAGTTCCTCGTCGATCCGCATGAATTCCACAAAACGGCGCTGCGCCGCCGAGAGCTTGCCCAGACCGGGCGGCAGCGGCGGCTCGCGCTCGTCGTCGTCGAACTCCTCGCGTTCGGCGCTGGAGAGCCACGCCAGGTAGAGGCAGCGCAGGTCGCCGGCCAGCAACTCGTCGCGCAACGGCACCAGCGACGCCAGCCAGCCTTCGCCCTCTTCCCAATCGCCGCCCTCCTCCTCTGAGCGGAAACTCAGTAGCACATGGTCGCCCTGCACGCGCAGCGTGGTTCCTTCCTCGGAGCAATAAGCCCTCATTGCCTCCACATCGACAAGGCTCCGCAGCAGACGCAGCATCAACCAGTGCGTTCCCCAGTTCGCGATGTAGAGGAAGGCGTCGTAATACTTGAGCGTCAGTTCTGCTGGGTTGCCGCGGAAGTCGCCGTAGTTGTAAGTATTGACGAAACTGGTGGAGCTGATCTCGGCACGCGACGAGAGGGCCCGTACTGCCTTCTGCGCGGCCTCGTCCAGTGGTTCGTCGATGGCCAGGAACTCGTAATACTGGTACTCGCTCATGCTCGGCCTCTTGGGGCGAGTGGCTCCCTGCTTCGGTCATTGATCGGTTCGGCCGGATCGGTTTCGTGTGCCGGAGGGGACAGCTCCGGATCACCGATATTCGTAGTCGATCGTCTCCTGTTTCTTGGGGCCGATGATGGCCCAGCGCAGACTCAGTCCCCACTCTTGCGGCAGCAGTTCGGCCGAGTAGCAGTCCTGCCGGCACTGGTGAGGGGTCGCCGCTCGCCACGCGCCATCTGCTCCCGGGGCCAGGTCGAACAGGAGTACCCGCACCACGACGCGCCTCCCCGGCAAGGTGCTGTGCTGCCACGAGATCACGGCCCTCCCTGAAGGAAGGAGTTGATGATTAGTTCTTCCCCTGCAACAACCGCGCCACCTTCGCGGACAACTCATCGTACTCGCTGAACAGCGGGGAGAAGCCATCCTGGAAATCGCTTTCTCCTGACAGCAGTTCTCCCCAGAAGGCTGCGGAAGACTCCTCAGCGTGCTCCGTACGCGGCAACCAGCTCTCGTCCGGCCCGTTGGCCATTCCCGCGAACGGAACTGGGTTGGCGAACAGGGTGCTGGGAAGAGCAAGCGGGGCAGCCTTCTGCCACAGCCACACCAGCTCAGTCCCCACCTGTCCATCCAGGGGCAAGGTCAACACCAGGCCACTGAGGGAATCGTGTTGTGGCTCGGCGGTGGAAGTGAGCAGCGCGGCTGTCGCGAGGCCCACATCGACTTGCCAGCCGGGGAGCGACCCCCCATTTTTCGGCAGGGGCTCCGTCGCTTCGTCAGCAACCGGACCGACCAACTCGACGGTTGGCTCGGGAGTAGCCACCAGGGACGCTGCTCCATCGACCTTGCCGGAGGACGTCACCTCGTCGCCCAGCGTGGCGTTCGTGAGATCCGTGGATTTCACTTCGTCAGCGTTCTTCACCACCGTCACCGGGTCCATGCGCTCAGATGCTGGACCGGAGGTGGCTTCCAACAACTCGCTGGCGTTCTCTGCACTCCTTTTCGGCAGGGGCTCCGTCCCTTCGTCAGCAACCGGGACGACCAGCCCGACGGCTGACTCGGGAGTCGCGAGCCCATCCGGGAGGCGGCGCACCCCGGCGGCCAGGGTGGCGTTCATGAGATCCACGGGATTGACCTCGGCAACGATGTCATCCTTGCCAAGCAGGTGGCCGAGTTCGTGCATCACCACCGTCAGCAGATCCATGCGGCCGACGGCAGCGCTGGCGTTCGGAGCTTCCAGCATCCCGTTCGCCTTCGGATCGGCGAATTCCGAGTCGTCCCACGGCGTCACGTCCACAAACCAGCCGTATCCCGCCGCCGTGGGATCGATGACGATCGAGTTGCCAATCGTCTGACCAATCATCAGTTCGGGGAGGTCCGCGATCACGACCGCCGCTTCCCGCAGCGCCTTGGCGTCCGTGGCAAGTCCGGGGGTGTCGGCCCAGCGGTCGATCGCCGCTGCGACGATCGGAGCTAGTTGCTCGCCGGTGATGGCGGCAGCCTCATCTCGTGTCGCCGGCGTCACGGCCAACTGCGGCGCGCCGCCGCCGGCGAATGCCTGGTCGTCGCCCTTGATGAGCAAGTTATCGAACGAGGCGGAGCCCGTTTGGGCCAGCAGGCCGATGCTGCCACCGACGACCGAGAAGTTGTAGTTGAAATTGAGGATCGAGGAGCCGTTCACCACCACATTGACGTTGAGCTTGTCCAGCGCCACCAGCAGCGTGTAATCGGTGCCAGCGTTGATGTTCTTGCTGGCGACGGCATCGACGAACCAGTTCCCATTGGAACGGTGTCCGAGGACGACCTGGTTGGTGCCGGCCACCACCGCCGCATAGAGGAAGTTGTTGGCATCGGTGTAGGCGAACACCAGACCGGCGGAGGTACCGGCCGCGTTCGCCCGGACGTCGGCCGAGTATTCGACATAGGACAGCGGAGCGACGACGAACGGCCGGGCGCTGATCGCCGGGTTGGGGGCTGTCGGGGTGCCGGTGTACCGGCCGCTCGATCCGCTCGTCGTCGTCCAAGTACCGGTTTGCGGCGTGAAGTTGTCGGCCACGCCGTCGGAGAAGTCCTCCGTGACCTGGTAGGTGAAGACGTGCGGAATGGTCTGCACCGTGAAGCCGCCCAACGTCACGGTCGAGTTGTAGGCGCCGATGCCGAGCATGCCATCGTTGAGCGGGTCGGAGAACGTGTAGGAGACGGACTTGGTGCCGCGCTTGAGGGTCGCGGTAGTGCCGTTGACCGTCAGGGTCAGCTGGTTGGTCTGGTTGGCGCTGATAGTTGAAGTCGGCGCGAGCGTGGCCTTGTCAATCCAGCCAGCGGCGGTGCGTTGGCCGATGCGCATCAAGCTGGCCAGGGCGTCGAGGCCGGCGTACTTGAAGTCGGTCGGGCTTTGGTAGTCGAAGATGAGGAAGCCATTCCTCGAGCCGGCATCGTTGAGCTGCACGGTGCCCAGAAGCTCATAATAGCTGGGTAGCCACATGTCGAGGTCGAAGAGGTTGACGGAGTCACCCGTCGCCAGCGTGTTCTGGATCGCTCCGCCGCCGGTACTCCAGGTGCCGGTCTCGGCGAAGAAGCCGGTATTTTGGCCGGCGCTGAAGCTGGCGCTGCGCAGGACATCACGCTGTCCCCCTGGGATGTTGCCGGCCTGCGGATCGGTCGGCGCCCCGGTCTGAGTCTGCCAGACACCGTGATCGGACTGCAGGACCAGCCCCAACTCGCCCGCGCGTTCGCCATTCCGCACCGGATCGGTCCCGAAGTCCGCGGCTCGTGTCCGGTCGGCGCCGTCTTGCCTGGACAAAGCGTACAGGAACTCCGGCAACTGTGGCTGCACCGTGCGGCTCACGGTAGCCATGCCGAACGGGGCGAACGGGACGAGGTAACTGTTGAACTCGCCCACCCAGTCGATCAGGCGGTCGCCGCCGGTGTTGCCGATCAGCACGTCCTTCCCGGCGCCGCCGTAGGCGCGGTCTTCGTAGGTCGGGTGGGTGTCGGGGACATCATTCAGGCTGCCATTGGTGCTCTGGTCGTCATCGACGTTCAGGAGATCGTTGCCCCAGCCACCAAAGGTGTTGTCACGGCCGGTGCCGCCCACGATCCAGTCGTTGCCGTTGTCGCCGAAGATGGCGTCGTCGCCATCGTCGTGAACCGCGGCGTAGTGGAAGCTCTGCGGCCCTGCCGTGTCGCCCTCGGGCCGAAGAACGCCTTCGGTCTGGTTGAAGTTGAGGAAGAATTCCTTGCCGGTGTTGGTCTTGTTCAGCGTGCCGTTGTCGTTGAGGGACACCTTGCGCAGCGGGTCGAACTCGTCATACAGGGCGAATTCGCCGGTGCGGCCGACGAGGTTCGGCGGATGCGTGCCTTGCGGATCGATCGGGTTGAAGCGGAGGAAGTTCCCCGGATTGAATGGATGCAGGTAGTCGGTTTGAACCACCCCCGTGCCCGTGGCGTTCTGGGCGAAGGACAATGTCAGGGCCTCGGCTCCCGACATGGCGTCGTCGCCCGAGCCGGCGTGCAGGAAATCGCTCCCCAGACCGCCGAAGATGACGTCATCCGAGCGGTGGTTGGCGATGAGCAAACCGCCGAACTCGTCGGTGTTGGCGTCCCAGCCCGGATCAACGCTGAACGGCGTGAGATCCACGGTCTTCTTGAGTTCGCCCGCGACGTTGATCGTCGCGATCTGGATGTGGCCTGGCGTGTAAATGAACTCGTTCAGGACGTTGCCGTTGCTGAAGCTCGTGTCCGGATCGGATGCCAGCAGGGCAGCGATCCCGTTCAGTGGCTCGGCGATGGTGGAGCTGTTGCGGCTGGTGAAGATGCGGCCGTCGTCGCCGAGGACGCCGTCCTGGCCCGTGCCGCCAGAGATCCAGTCGTTGCCGTAACCGCCGAGGAGGTCGTCGTCCTGACCCTCGCCGAAAATGTAGTCGCTTCCCTTCTGAGCGTAGACGAAGTCGTCGCCCGATTCGCCGTGGATTTCGTCGGCAGCACCAATGTCGGTCGCGGCCGCAGCGGGGTTGAAGTCCAGCCCGCCGGGCGTGTAATCGATCAGGCGACCCGCGCGGACCACAATCTTCGTGGTCCCGTAGTTGTCGTAATTGAACGTCTGGTAGGCCGGCGGACTGGTGACGACGCCGTTGATGCCGACGATGCGGATGATGTCGCCGTTGTCGCCGAGGATCATGTCGGAGTCGTTGGCGTGGCCGCTGGGCGTAGTGGTGATGACTCCTGTCACCGGATCGACGGTCGCGTCGCCGGGGTTGTTGCGCACGATCATGGTGCCGGAGCCGCCGAAGATCAGATCGGAGCCGGAGACGTTGCCGTTGACGCTGCCGTCCGGCCGCAGCGCCTTCGACGTCAAGCCGAAGAATTCGGAGCTGCCGCCGATGAGATCGTCCTGGCCCTGGTTGCCAAAGAGCAGGTCGTTGCCGCCGTTGCCCTCGACGTAGTCGTGCCCGTCGGTGGCCGGCGAGTCGAAGGACGGTCTTAGCACAAGGGCGTTGGTCACATCCCGGAACGGATTGCCCGCGTAGTTGGCGGCCACCTGCAGGACGCCGACCCGGCCGCCGAGAGTCGCGAAGTCGAGCAGGCCGGCGGTCTGGTTGAGGACGTGGGCAACATAATCGATCGAGCCGTCACCCTGGGCGGTATCGTCGCCGAGTTCGCCGAAGATCATGTCGTCGGCCGTGAACGCGGACCGGCCAACGCCAGAGCCGCCGCCGGCGATGTAGTCGTTGCCGAACGAGTCGGCGAACGGCGTGTCCAGGTGATCGAGGAGCGTGATGACGTAATCGCCCCAGGTGCCGTGCCCGCGCGGGTCGAGCTGCGGCACATTGTTCGCCTGATCGTTGCCCGCAGTCGCCGTCGCGGTGCTGTAGATCTGCGTGCCGGTCAGCACCTCGAAGCGCTTGCTCGTGAAGTTGTTCAGGTGCGTGGTGCGGTCAAGGGAGACATTATCGCCGAAGATCAGGTCGCGCTCGGTGCCGCCGTCGATGGCGTCGCTGCCGCTGCCGCCGATGAGGACGTCGTCGCCGCCGTTGCCGTAGATGTAATCGTCGGCCCCTGTCTGACGCGACTGGCTCACGATCATGCGGGAGCGCAGGGTGGTCTGGAGGCGTTGCGGCAGCGACGGGATCGGCTTGGTGGTGTCGCGCCACCCGGAGACGTCCTGGGTGATGTTGCCCAGATCCCCGAAGATGACGTCGTCATCATCGCCGAAGGAATCGGTCGCCGTCGAGCCCGGGTTTTCGCCGTACAGGAGGTCCTTCCCGGCGGGGGCGAGCGGATCGAGGTTCGGGGCCTTGGACGTGCCCGCGGTCTGCGCGACCGTCAACACGCGCGTGATGACGTTCACGTTGAAGCCGGAATCGCCGTAGATGAGGTCGATGCCGCGCCGGCCGAGGATGGTATCGTCGCCGGAGCCGCCCGCGAGGTGGTCGCCGGCCTGGCTGCCGATGATGCTGTCATTGCCGCGGCCGCCGTAGGCGGTGAAGCCGACGGCGGGCAGTTGCCCGTTGGGCACGCTGGCGAACAGGTCGTGGGCGTCGATGACGTCGTTGCCGGCGTAGGTGTACTGGTTGGCCAGCGGGAACACGAAGAAGTCCGCGTTTTGGCCCAGCCGATTCCGCTGCACGACCGTGTACGTGCCGTTGAGCGAGGTCAGGAAGAATGGCCGCAAGTCGATCAGCTTGAGCGTCGAACTGGTGACGTGGCCCATGCCATCGACGACGTCCGTGATCGTGCTCACCGTGCCGACGTCCGCGCTGATGGTCGCGGTTTCAGGCCCCTCGGGGGTCAGCTTGTTGGTGACGGTCAGTGTCAGTGTCAAGGCGGTGACACTCTGGCCGGCGATTGGCTTGCCAAGGGTGATCAGCCCTTCGACCGCGAAGAAGGAGTCGCTCCAGGACTTGTCGGTGCGCGTGATCGACCCGGTGTTCCACTCCTTGACCGTGTGGCTGCCGTTGGCGAAGGTCGCGAAGGCGGGCGTGAGGTTCTCCAGCGTGAGCACGTCGAAGATGCCGGAGAGCGGAACGGTTTCCGACAGCGTTTTCACCGACCCCACGGCAACCCCGTCGATGGTGATCAGCCCATCCACGATGAAGCCCGCGGCGGCCCACGACACGCCGGGGCGCGTGACGTTCCCGAAGGTGCCGTCGGCATTCGAGAATTGCAACAGGTTCACCGACGCGGTGACGGTGGGGTTCGCCGTGGGGCTGGCGAAGGTGTTGCTCAGCGTGACCGGCAGGGCCTCGTCGTGCGGCATCGGCTTGTTGCCGAAGATGCCCAGCGAGGACGCCTGGAACGGTTTGCCTGCGTAGAACGCGCCGTCCTGGGACGTGTCGCCGTAAACGACGAGCGGCGAGTTGATGTTCACCGTCAGGGGCACGGCCGTCTGGTTCGTCAACGTCCCGCCGCTGAGGAGCAGTTTGGACGTGGCTCCGACATTGGTGATGCCGGTCACAATGAACTGGCCCGCGATACCGCTGATGGACTTGATCTCGGGGCCTTCGGGGAACACGGTGTTCGCGACCGTGAGGGTCAGCGTCGAGGTGCTGACTGCGGCGATGGTGTACTGGCCGTTATTGTTGTCACCCGCGCCGGCCACCGTGACCGTCTGGCCGACCACGAAGCCATCCGCCACCCAGCTGCCGCTCGCGCGGGTGATCGTGTCGCCCGTCGCACTGCGAGCGAACGTAACCGTGAAATCCTTGAAGCCGCCGGTGAGCGTCACCTGCTGGCCGGGGGCGAAGCCGGCGACGGTGTCCCAGGCGATCCCATCGGTGCGCGTGATCTGGCCGGGAGCGACGTTGAAGGCACCGTTGACGTAAGCGCTGCCGCCGGTGACGTTGATCGAGTCGCCGCCGACGCGGACCACGCCGATCGTCCAGGCATGGCTGCCGACTGGCAGCGCTGCGCCCTTGACGAACATGGTGGTTTCAGTGGGGTCGAAGCCAACCACGGTCCAGGTGCCGGGCATGCCGTTGATCGTGATGGCCTGCTCGGGGGCAAAGCCGGCAGCGGTCCAGGTGCTGCCCGTGCGAACGATGCGGTCGGCGCTCCCCGGGACGCTGAACGTTTCCGAGAGCCGGTAACGGTTCGTCACCGCCACCGTGCCGCCGACGTTGGTCGCCGGAGTCAGAGCCGGTCCGCCGAGAACCAGAGCGGTGCCAAAGCCAAATGCGGAGTTATCGAATCCCAAAATCGTCCTATTGAGGAAGAGTCCGGTGCCGTCGGTTTTGCTCAGTGAGACTTGCTGCCCGGCGGCGAAGCCAAGGCCGGCCCACGGGAGACCGTCGCGGCGCACGATCCGGTCGGCCAGCACATCGAACGCTGCGGTGACCTGGAGCCAATCGGTCACGGCCAGCGACGCATTGACGTTGAGCTGCGGCGTCAGGGCGACGGGCCCGCTGAGGAACAGGACGCTGCCCTTGCGATGCACGTCGTAGTCGCCGATCTTGGTGACCGTGTAGGATCCGGAGTCGCTGCCGTTGATGCTGAGCAACACCTGCTGGCCGACGGCGAAACCGGCGTCCGACCACGACAGGCCGTCGGTGCGGAAGATGTTGTCGGCGGCGATGTCGATTTTGAGCGAGCGCTGCAGGAGCGCGTTGCCGCCGCCGTGTACGGTCGTAATGCCGCCGTGGTTCGAGGCGGTGCTGACCGTGCCGTCGGCGTTGTGGTCGGGGCCGGGTACAAGGGTGCTCTGGATGTCGAGGCGGTCGTTGCCGGCACCAAGCAGGATATTGAGAACCTCAATTGTCGAGTGGTTGCCGCCATCGTTCTGGAACTGGTGCGTGATCGGGTCGATGACGATCGTGCCGTAACTGATGCCGCCCGGGAACATGCTGGGCTCGCCGAACGGGGCCGGATTGCCGCCGAGCAGCGGCGTGAAGTCGAGATTGCCGCCCATCTCGAAGCCCGTCAGGGCCGTGGAGGTCAACGTGCCCTGGCCATTGCCCTTGGTGCCGTCGTTGTAGATGTTGAGCGCGTCGATCATGAGCGCTTCATACCCAGGAGGCAGCGGCGCGATCTGGAAGAATGGGCCATTGGCCTCGCCGGGCAGCATGACCGCCGGCTTGAGCGCGCGATCGGCGCTGGTAGTGCCGCCCTCGACGGCCAACGGGCCGCGGATGCCGCTGAGCAGGTGGGCCCGCTTGGGGAACGCCCTGAAGTTTTCGTGGCCGGGCTGGATGTCGAACCACGGATCGGCAACGACCGGAATCGTGACCATCTGGAACCAGTTGCCGGTGTCGGGGTAGCTCGGATCGGGCAGCAGCGGGAACGGGTTCGTGTAGGTGACCCGGGCCGCCATCTGCGTGATCGTCAAGTTGCCGACGCCGTCAAACGGCAGCCGGCCGGTGTACGGCACCGCCCCGCCGGGGGTAGCCGGGTGGTCGGTCAGCACCAGCAGGTCGAGCTTGCTCGCGTCCGTGCCGAGGATCGCATCGATCTTCAGGAGCCGGTTCGGGAAGCCGGGGATGCCGTCGATCCGAACCAGCTGGCCCTCGAAGAACCCGCTGTCCAGCCAGCTCGTGCCGTCCACGCGCCGCAGCCGGTCGAGCAACTTGCTGATGTCGGCCGCGCCGCTATAGGCCGGCACCGCGGCGGTGAGCTTGAGATGCGTATGGTCCGTGACGGTGTCAACGGTGAAGTCGCCCAGGGAAGTCTGGTCGGCCTTGACGATGCGGATTTTCTGTCCCGGATAGAAATTGTCGTTGATGAAGCTGCCCTTCGCGCGGGTGATTGTCGTCGTGCCGTTCGCCGTGATGTCGCCGTGGAACAGCAGGAAGGGAGTGACGGCGACCTTGTATTCGACCTCGTGCCCGGCCGAGCCGACGTAAACGCCGCGCTCCAGGAGCAGGGACAGAGTTTGGACAGGCCCGAACGTGGGCGCCGGCGGCGCCGTTGTCAGTGTGATCGTCAAATCCGTGACGGAGCCGGGGGCGGCGGCGATGAGGTAATCGCCATTGGCTCCGCCCGCTCCCTGGAGGCGAATGGGCTGGCTCGGGAGGAAGCCGTCGTCAAAGAAGCTGCCAAGTTCCGACCCGCTGCCGCGCGTGATCACGTTGCCGGAGATGGTGATGTGGCCCCTGAATAGCTGGGTCGGCTGCACGCCGCCGGTCGGTTGCAGGCTGATCCGGCCAGCCGCGAGGGGATTGGTCGGGTCGATATCGGTCTGCCCGTCGGTCACCATGTCGATGTTCACCGGGGCGGTCGGCGGGCTGGTCAGCCGCATCGTGTAGGTGTCGAAGACGGTGGAGGGTGCGGACGTCGTGCCCGCCGGCACGAGGGTCTTGGCTCCGCTCTGGAGCAGGAACACGCCTGGCGTCTCGTCGTCAAGAACCTGCACGTCCACGCGCTTGTCCCCGGTGGCGACGTTCGCGAGGTAAGCGGCGTCAGTCGTCCCCGCGGCCTTGATCGACATGGTGATCGTGGTGTTGTGCGGATCCTCCACCTCGCCGTCGTTGATCGCGTGGACCGTGACCAGCACCGGCTTGAACCAGTTGGTCGAGTCGAAGGTCACGTGATACACGCCGGACGCGTCGGGGAACACGCCCGGAGGATTGGGGCCGATGGGATTGTCCTGGGCGAAGCGGTTCGCCGGTCCTGAGTGCGGGATCGGGTCGGTGCTGGTGAGGAATACGCGGCTGTCGTTCGGCTTGATCGACACCGTGACCTGTGTGCCTGGGGCCGGGGCCTTGGCGAGTTCGATCGCGTAAACGTCCGCCACCTCCGTGATCGCGTCTCCTTCCAGCACCACCGTGTTGTTGTCGGCGGGGTGATGGCCGAACTTGTCCAGGCCAGGATTGGGGTCGGTCGTATAGGGATCCAGTTGCGTGACGAAGATGCCCGCGTGGTCGTTGTCATGCACCGTGACCTCGACGTTGCGCACGATGGCGTGATCGAAGGCCAGGTCATCGCTCAGCACGGAATGGCTGACGACCACCGTGCGGTCGCCCTCGTCGCGCAGGTCGTCCACGGCGCGGACGTAGACCTTTTGCAAGTCCGGCTTGTCCCAGTGGTCATGGTCGAACGTGAGCACGATCGCGCGCCTCGGCACATGGATCAACGTGCCATTGAGCCAGATGTCGCGGTCGAAGTCCACGGGGGTCTGTGCGAGGACCAGGCTGTCGCCCGGAATGGCACCGCCGGGAACGAGCGGCCCGCCAGTGCCGAGTTCGTCGATGATGTCGCCGGAGTGGATCAGACCGTCCTTGAGGTGTTCCTCCTGCGGCGACATGGCTCCCGACACGGTCACGTAGACGTGCGTCCCGGCCGCCGGCTGGAACGCCAGATAGACCCCATAGAAGTCATCGGCGCCACCCTCGGTCACGTCGGTGAAGCCGGGGCTCAGGTCGCCCGGCAGGTTCTCGTCGATGATGACCTGTCCCTGTTTCGGCCGGGCCACGCTCAGGTCGATACCGTCGGCGACCAGGCCGTCATAGGCCGGGTCACTGGAGGTCACGCGGTTGTTGATCATGCCGCTGGTGCCTTCGATGTCCCGCGAAACCACCTCGCCGGTGACGTCGCCAGCAACATTGATCACGTCGTTGCCCAGGCCGCCAATCACCCGCGTGGCGACGCCGGGCTGGGTGCTCAGGACATCGATGAGATCGTCGCCTTCCAGGGCATCGACTTCGAGAACTTCGATGTTGGCATAGGTAACCGTCAGGCCGGCTCCGAGGATTCCCTTGGATGTGACCACAATATGGTCGGCGAATTCGGTGCCGAGGATGATGAGCTTGTCGAAGCCATTGCCGCCATCGACCGACACCGGCGCGTTGATGTTGTACTCGACCTGGTTGTTGCCCGCGCCGGTGCGGATGTCGGTTTCGGCCGCGGTCGAGAAGCCCTTGGTGAGCCTCGGCTTGGCGATCATCTTGACCGGGTCGATCCAGACGATCTCGCCCGTGACGGGGTCGGTCTCGGCGAGCGCGAAGGCACGGACGACGAACAGATCGTTGTCGTCGCCGCCTTCGAGCCGTAGCGGCGCCTGGTTGCTGTAAACGGTGAACGTGTCGTCGCCGGAGCCGCCCTCGACCAGCATCGGCGCCGTGGCGCCGGCGCTCAACCAGCCGCGCGTGGTGGCGACGGTGCCGTAGATGCTCTGCGGCGTCAGCGAATTGGCCAGCACGGGGAAATAGTCCGCCGGCACCAGCGAGCCGCCGAACGTGTTCCCAATGCCGCCCAGTGGCTGGCTGCCGTCGCGCTGCAAACCGTAGAGTTGACCGATCTGGAAAGTATCGTTCCCCTGGCCGCCGTCGAGGGTGGTGATGGCGCTGTTGTCGTCGGAAGCGAAGTAGTCGTTGCCGCCCAGGCCCTGCACCATGAGCCGCCCGTTGATCGCGCTGTCGTAGTTGATGCGTTCGACCTGTTGCGGCCGGACCGCGGAACTGTTATTCGGGTCGGAGGTGGTGGCCTGCGCGAGCGTGCCGTGCAGCAGGGCCACGAACGCCGGGCTGTTCTTGTAGAGGTCGGGCCGGCTCGGCGTTTCATTCGGGATCGTGGTCACGCGGCGCAGCAGGAAGATGTCGTCGGTCGGGTACGAGATACCGGGGGCCGAGTAGCCGTTCTGCGGGCTATCGTAGCCGTTGACGATCAGCGTGTTGACGCCGTCGTCCGCCTTGCCCGTATCGAGCACATTGATGACGTAGTCGTGGAACGGCTCGCCGGCTCCGAGGACGCCCTGGGTGCCGGTGGTGTTGACGACGTAGGTGTCGGTCGCGGCCTGGCCGTCGAGCGTCAGAGTGTCGCCGGCGGCGACGGCCATCGTCTTGAGCTGATTGACGACGAAGAAGTCCTCGCCATCGCCGACCGGAGCGAAGGAGGTGGGGCCGACCGGCGTCGGCGTGTTCGAGCCGTAGACGCGCGTCTTGCCGCCCGGGTAGACCGCGGAGAGGACGCCGCCGCCGTACGGCAGCGACTGGCCCGGGCTGCCCGGGATTGCCGGGTTCATGCCCCCCAGGAAGGTCTGGTCAAAGAAGACCTGATCGACGTCGTGGTTGCCGAAGATGCGCGTCAGGTAACCCGACGCGGTTGGGCCGTGGGCAATCACGCCCTGGAGGTGCATGATCGTGCCGAACTCCGGGGTATCGTGTTCAGAGCCGACACTGACCGGGTCGAACCGCGCGACGCCGCTCGAGACCTCGCCGGTGCGGGCGAAATCGCCGTAGATGTCGATGTTCTTGGCGGCGAGGATTTGTGCGTTCGGATCGGTGTTGACGTTGTCGCCGACGCGGAGCAGAGTCGAGCCGGTGCCCGTGTTGACCAGGCCATGCACCAGGTGCTCGGGCGCGTTTTCCAGGAACAGCACATCGCCGCTGGCCAGCAGATTGAGATGCTCGCCCTGGAATTCGCTTTCGCGGACGGTGAAGCGCAGCGCTTGTTTCGTGCCGCCAGCGGTGTCGCCGCCCATCGCCTGCAGGAGCACGACCTGCGCGTCGCGCGGATCGGCGGTCCCGGACGGGGCGGTCGGGTGGCGTCCGATTTCGGTGAGATAGATCTGCAGGTCGGCGCGGGCGCCGATGGTGCCGTAGACGTAATGCTGCGAATCGATTTCCAGGTCGTTCCCCCCGGTGGGGTCGCCGATGCCGCCGGCGTCGGCGTAGAGGTTGATGGTGTTGCCGATGACGCCGGCAGTGTCGTCGCCGGCGCCGCCGTTGCGGGCATCGACGATGGAGCCGGGATCGGTGGCCAGCGTCACGTTCCCCTTTGAGTGAACGGTATCGACGTTCATGTTGCCGAGCGTCTCGGTGAGGAAGATGCCGAAGGTGCCCGCGCCCGCGGGGTTGAACGGCGGCGAGAGGGTGACGTAGCCGGTGGTCGCTGACGCGGTATCGGTGGCATTCAAGACGCCCAGGATGCCGGGGGTATTGGCGTCGCCGGCGATCTCCAGGAAGTTGCCCGGCGTGCCGATGCCGCCGCGGCCGGACTTGTCGTTGACGGCGATGCCCGTGATCTGGCTGTCGCCAGCGGTCATGGTGATGTTGTTGGCCGTGACGTCGGCGCCGAGGCCTGGGCCATCGTTGAGAGCGTCGAGGATCGCGGCCGGCGAGAACAGGACGACGTCGTTGCCCGTCGAAGTGATGCTGCCGACGCGCAGATCGTTGGTTTTCTCGCGCAGCGTGATCTTGCCATTGGTCAAGACATCGATGTGGTGCTGGTCGCTCGCACTCGCGGTGCCGCCGCCGACGATCTCGGTGATGCCGTAGACATTGATGATCTTCGGGCTGGCGGCGTTCGGCTCGGCCGCCTTGATGACGATGTTGCGTTCGGAGGTGATGCCGGGGCGGATCAGGAGCCCGGTGGTGTTGAGGGCGCGGAGGTCGTAGGTGCTGTTGATGTGCGTCGCACTGGCATCAAAACCGAACACGCCCGGGTCCAGATCCGGGGGCGTCCCGGAGTCCGGCGTGAACACATTGAAATGCCGTTGGCCCGGCGATGGGTGGCCGGCATAGATCACGAGCACGCCCCCAGCCTTGCCGGGCGTACCGCCGGGGTAGGTCACGTCGGTCGTCGCCGCGGGCGATCCTGGCCTGGGCGATCCGGCCCTCGGCAACGGCAACGCC
>WNGB01003459.1_pt1 | contig 24806 bp, 15 predicted proteins | sample 5400681 | NCBI WGS metagenome assembly WNGB01 (sample SAMN13153367, study PRJNA577476) | soil metagenome | isolation source: 115 cm soil or saprolite under grassland replicate 2 | place: USA:California | collected 2016-06-15
TATACTGTCGGCTATGTGCGTGCGCTCCTGCGGGCCAGCGGTTTCATGATCGAGCGCTGCTCGTATATCAATACGGTGCTGTTTCCGCTTGCGGTGGCCCAGCAGCTGGCCGAGCGCGCTCTGCCCACATTCGCGCCGCACGGCTCGAAACTGCTGCCGCCCTGGGCTGTGCTGAACGAGGCGTTGCGCTGGCCGCTGGCGGCCGAAGCGGCCTGGATCGCCCGCGGTCGATCGTTTCCATTCGGGCTGTCGATCGTGTGCCTGGCGCGCAAAATGTGACCCGCTTGACTGATCATCCCGAAAGCAACCATGTTTCAAAAAACGCTTGATCGTCTATCTGAAAACCCGCAGGCCTGGAATATCCTGCGGCGGGCTGTCGAAAACGGGTTTCGTGGCGAGAAAGATGCGATCGCGCGCGAGCTAGCCCCCTGGCGTGACGCCGGCCGGCGTGAATTTCTCGATTTTGGCTGTGGCACCGGCGAGTTTGCGCCCTGCTTCCCGCCCAACCATTACACCGGCGTGGATCTGGCACCGCACTACCTGCGCTTCGCCGGCCGGAACTATGCCGGCAGCTTCGCCGTCACCAGCGGCGCGGCGATCGGCCTGGCGAGCGGTCGCTTCGATGCGGCGCTGGTGCTGGGCGTGTTTCATCATATGCCCGATGCGCTGGTGCGCGCGACCGTTGCGGAGCTGCACCGGGTGATGAAGCCGGGCGCGACGCTGCTGGTGATGGAGGATATCCCGCCGCCGGATGCATGGAATGTGGCCGGGCGGATGATGCATTGGCTCGATCGCGGCGGCTTTATTCGCACCGCCGCAGAGTACCGCGCGCTGCTGGAGCCGCACTTCGCCGCGCGCCGCAGCTCGACCATGCGCAGCGGCATCTGTGATTATGAAGTGTATGTGCTGGAGCGGAGCCAGTAGGCAGTCGCCGGTAAGCGGTACTCCATTGTCTTTCTGTGGTTCTTTTTCGCTCGTAGAGCGAAAAAGAACCACAGCTTAAATAGGGAGTACCTTCGACTGCCGACTAAGTAAAATGACAATGCTTGCGAGAAAGAACATGATCGTCTACGTGCTGCTGCTGATCGCGATCTGCCTGACTGTGACCGGCGAGGTGTTGCTGAAGCTGGGCATGAACGCCGTGCGCGCCGATGTCGGGGCCTTTTCGGCGTCGCTGCCGGTGCTGCTGCGCACCTTTACCGATTGGCGAGTGGTGCTGGGGTTCGCACTGATCTTCAGCGGCGCGCTGTTTTGGCTGGGGGTGATCTCGCGCGCCGATTTTTCGTTCGCTTACCCGCTGCTGGCGCTCAGCTATGTGATCGCCTTGATTCCGGCCTGGCTGGTACTGGGCGAGAGCGTGACGCCAAACCGGATCGTCGGCGCGCTGGTGGTCGTCGCGGGCGCGCTGATCATCGGCTGGGAGCAGCGGTAGCAGGACTGAGGACTGAGGACTGAGGATTGGGCCACTACTCAGTCCTCAGCCCTCAGTCCTCAGTCCTCGACAAAGGGCGATCCATGCGCGATCTGCGCGCTCTGATAACCTGGCTGCTCTACGAGGCCAGGGCCGCCGCCGGCTTCGCTCGCGAGCTGGAGATCTGGATCGCGCTGGCCGGCGGGCTGCTGCTCTGGACTCTGGCCTACCAGGCGCCCTACACCTACCGGCTCGACCTCGGCGGCAACCTCCAGACCGGCCGGCGCTACGACGACGCGCCGTTTCTGGATAACTTCAACGATCCCGAGCCGAACCCCATTCCCGATCGCGCCACCATGCTCTTCCGCTGGTCGCGGGCCGACTCGACGATCGTATTTCCCGGCATCGGCGGCGGGCGCTGGCTAGCGCGTGTTCGCGCCACCACCGGCTCGCGGCCAGAGCCGGTGGTGAGCCAATGGGACGACGGCTCGCGCACCTACACGATAGCCGCCAACAAAGCGCCGCGCGATTACGAGATCGTTGTCGAGGCCGACAGTACCGGTGATCTCAAGCTGCATGTTGCGACCCCGCCGCTCACACCGGCAGGCGACCCACGCATCCTCGGCCTGGTCTTGGTCCGCCTGGTCGTCGAGCCGGTCGGCAGTGGGCGCGCCCCAGCCCCGCGCCAGCTGGCGCTACTCGCGCTGGCGTTGGCGCTCATCTATGCACTGCTGCGGCGGTTTGCGCTGGCCCGCCGGCCGGCACTGGCAGTTGGCCTGGCGCTGGCGGCGCTGGCGGCGCTGCTGCTGGCCCGCGAGCGCATGGCGCTGACACTGTTTACGCCTTTGCTGCCGGCGATCCTGGCTGGGTGCTATGCGCTGGGGCTCGTACTGGATGCGCTCGGCAAAAATATTTACGATTTACAATTGACGATTGACGATTACTCGCAAGCTAGCGGTAATCGTCAATCGCAAACCGTAAATCTAAAATCGCCGATCATCGCACTGGTCATCCTGGCCGTCGCGCTACGATTGGGTGGGATGCTGCACCCGCACGCTATCTTCAGCGATGATGGACTGAACGCCAACAACATGATCGGCTTCACGAGCGGGCAGGTTTACTTTACCGAAGGGCTGCCATCCGAGTCCGGTGGCGGGCAGGCGCCCTACCCGCCGGGCCAGTACATCATGTTCGCACCGGCGCAGCTGCTCATTCAAACCAGCGCCAACGATATAACATCGCTCAGATTGCTCCTGAAGATCGCTAACGCGATCTGGGATAGTCTGGTTGTCGGGCTTGTGTGGTATATGCTGCGGCGCTGCGGGTGCGGCTCGCGCGCGGCGCTGCTAGGCGCCGCGCTGTATGTGCTGCCGCCACCGCTGCTTAAATCGCTTTCGGTGGGCGAGTTCGCGAATGTTTTTGGCCAGGGGCTGGCGCTGCCGCTGCTGGCCCTGCTGGCAATTCGGGCGCGCGAGCTACAGCGGAATATATTCTCGCTCGTGCTGGCAACGCTGTTCGCGCTGGCATTGCTTGGCCACCTGGGTGTGACGATCTCGCTCACCTGTCTGCTCGGCTGTCTGGGCCTATTCTGGCTAACACGCTGGGAGACTCGTCGCGCGTTTCGAGTCCTGCTTTTCGCAGGGTTGCTGGCCGGCGCGCTGGTGGCGCTATTCTATTACACCGCGCTCTGGGATGTGCTGATCAGTCGTGTCAGCAACCCACCATCGGTCGTGAGCGGCGGCGCAGCGCCCAGTATCACCCATAAGCTCACTCAGCAGGTCGGCTATGTGTACGTATATGGCATCCACACGCTGGCGCTAGCGCCTGGGCTGATCGGCGTAGCGCTGGTGGCGCTTCCTTCGTCGCGCTGGCGCTCGCGCGGTGCGCCGCCGGGGCTTGGGATGCTGTTGCTGGCGTGGTGGGGCGGAACGCTGCTCTCGCTCGGGCTGCTACTGTTCGCCAACCAGGGCGTGCGCTGGCAGTCGTTTCTTTACCCGGCGCTGTGCATTGGCGCCGGGCCGGCGCTGGCTGCGCTATGGCCGCGTGGCCGCGCTGGTAGGGTGGTGGTGGCCGGTCTGGTCGCTTTTCTGGCCTGGTACGGGCTGGCGTTTTGGGTTGTGCAGATCAGAGATTATTTACATTAAGCCATGACTTTAAGGTAAAATTCACGAATTGTCGACCGCATTAGGCACCACCACTTTTTGTTCGTGCCCGCCGCCCGCGCAGCCACAGCGCAATCGCCAGCGCCCATCCGCCCCATGCCAATGTGGTGCGCCCGAACCGGCCCGCCACCAGCGTGCCGAATAGCAGCGCGCGCAGCAGCACAATCAGCGCGCGCCGGCTGGGCTTTGCATGGGCGGGTGCCTCCCAATCCAGCGCGGCGATTTTCGGCAGCAGCTCGCGTGCGACACAGTCTTCCAGTGAGTGAATGTAGATGGTATCGGTATAGTGTGCCGCCAGCAGCAGGTCGCGCCGTAGGGCCGGCCAGGGCAGCATCGATCGCTTTTCGCCATCCTGGCCACGCCAATCGATATCCTCCAATCCCAAGGAATTGAGATTCGGTGGGCCGGATTCGTCGATGCTGCCGATCCCGATCGCGTCGGCGTGCGCGCCATAGCTGGCGATCAGTGCGCCGCCAAGATCATCGCCCAGCGGCTCGATCGGCACAATGCTGGAGCACATCAGCACATCCAGATCAGCTGGTAGATCGACAATATCCAGCGCGCGCTGGATCAGCGTCGTGCCGGCGCGGCGCTCGTCGGCGATCACCGGCATCTGGAAGGTATGCACCTCATAGCCGTCCAGGTGCATAACCACGATCAGCTCGCTATAGGCTGAGTGCGCCGATGGGTAGAGAATGTTTTCATGGGCCAGCCAGAACCGGCGCGCCAGGGCGCGCGCGCGGCGCTGGCGCGCCTCAGCAACATCTTGCAACGGTGGCTCGATGCTCAGGCCAATCGCCTCGAAGCGCAGGCCGTGCCGGCGCGCCCACGTGTGAAAATCCTGGTAGCAGCCGAGCGCGAGCGGGTAGTTCTGCAAGTTGAAGGTAAAGCCCTCTTCCGGCGATAGCCGCAGGCAGGCGATCGCCGCGACGCCGTGTTGGTTCAGCAGCCGCGCGGCGCTGGCGGCTGAGTCGTCTAGCTGCGCCAGTGGGAGCGCAACGCCGTAGCTATACGCTGCCAGGAGATCGAGCAGCCCCGGCGCACGCAGAGTCGCGAGCAGATCCGCGCCCGCCAGGTCGGTTGATAAGATCAGCCGCGGGCGCTCGGGGTAGCCGATCGGGTCAATCACTAATTCTCGTTGGGTCACATGCTACTCTACTTGCTTGCCGGCGCGCGCTAAAGTGTACCACAGGAAAGGCAAGCTTGCCCGCGCTATGGTACACTACTTTAGCCACACAACGGAAGGAAGCCGCCATGCCCGCGATTGTCGAAACTCGCGATCTGACCCGCCGCTATGGGTCGATGGTCGCCCTGGATCAGCTGAATTTGGAGATTCCGCAAGGCGCGATCTTTGGCTTCATCGGGCCAAACGGCGCTGGCAAGACCACCACCATGCGCATTCTGACCACGCTGCTGCCCGCGTCGGGTGGTGAGGCCTGGGTGGCAGGCCACTCGGTGCTGAAAGATCCGATCGGCGTGCGCAAAGTCGTCGGCTTCATGCCGGATTTCTTCGGCGTGTACGACAACATGAAAGTCTGGGAGTACCTCGATTTCTTCGGTCGCTCCTATAGCGTCACGGCCGCGCGCCGCGCCACCATGATCGGCGAACTGCTCAACCTGGTGGACCTGGGCCACAAGCGCGATGAGTTTGTGATGACGCTTTCGCGCGGCATGAAGCAGCGCCTAAGCCTGGCCCGCACCATGATCCACGATCCGATGCTGCTGATTCTGGATGAGCCGGCCAGCGGCCTCGACCCGCGCGCGCGGATCGAGCTGCGTGAGCTGCTCAAGGAGCTGCGCGCGCTTGGCAAAACGGTGATGATCAGCTCGCATATCCTGACCGAGCTGGCCGAGATGTGTACACACATCGCGATCATCGAGCGCGGGCGCCTGCTGGCTGCTGGCGATGTGCAGACCATCCTGCGCTCGCTTCAGCCGCACCGCACGCTGGAATTGCGCGTGCTGGATGGCGCCGAGCGCGCGGAGGCGCTGCTGCGCGACCACGCCGGCGTGCTCGACGTGCGGCGCGCCACGACCGCCGATATACATCACGAGGTTGCGCAAGCCGCCGATCTGGGCATGACAATTGCCACGGACGATGGATCAGCGCCCGAGATTGAAGCGGACGATGCTGTTCAATCTGTTTCGAAGCCGCTCAATTCGTTGACGCTGCTGGTGGATTACGCCAGCGACGAGCGCGGCATGGGCGAGCTGCTGACCCTGCTGATCGCGAACGGCGTGCTGGTCACGCGCTTCGCCGAGCAGGCCAGCGACCTGGAAGACATCTTCATGCAGGTGACAAAGGGGATCGTGCAATAAAGTCGGACTTTAACGCAGCTATGCTCTTATTTCCCCCACTTCCCCGCAGCGCTGAGGCCGAACTGCTCGACGCGCCAACGCACAACCTGGCCGCGCTGGCCGATAACCTGCGCGACCTGCGCGCGCTCGATCGCTACCTGGGCGGCACGGCGCTGACATGGCGTGCGCTGTGGCCGATGCTGCGTGCGCTGCCGCCCAGCGGGCCCGCGACGCTGCTGGATGTGGCCACCGGCGGCGCCGATGGCCCGCGTATCCTGGCGGCGCGCGCCCGCCGCCACGGCTACGATCTGCGCCCGTTTGCCTCCGACCGGCTGGCGGATGTGCTGCGGCTGGCGCGCGATGCCGGCGCGCGCTGCCCGCTGATCCAGCACGACGCGCTGGCGATCCCGGTACACGACGCGGCGGTGGACTTCGTGACATGCTCACTGGCGCTGCACCACTTCGACCCGCCCGCAGCCGTGGCGCTGCTGCACGAGCTGTGCCGCGTCGCCCGGCGCGGCGTGATCGTCAACGACCTGCGGCGCGGCCGGCTGGCCTACGCCGGCGCGCAGCTGCTGGCGCGCGGCCCCTGGCACGCCATGGCCAGCCACGATGGCCCGCTCTCGGTGCTGCGCGCCTACACGCTGGAAGAGGCAGGCGCGCTCGTAGGGCAGGCCGGGATCAGCGGCGCGCGGGTGTGGGCGATGCCGCTGTTTCGGATGCTGATTGTGGTAATGCCGCCGGTATAGAATGCTATTGTAGATACGACATACCCTAGCATATCGGCGTTTATGTCTGCCACACCCACACCCGATCAGCCAAGTCCCCCCCGCCGTCGCCTCGCCACACAGGCCGCTATCCTGGCGCTGGTGTTGCTGCTGCTGGCCTGGCGCGCGTGGCCCAGACACCAGCTGCGGGTGATCTTTTTGGAGACCAAGGGTGATGCAGTCTTGATCCAGACACCCGCCGGCGGCTACGTGCTGATCGATGGTGGCGGCGACCCGGCGGCGCTGTCGGCGGCACTCGGGCGGCAGCTGCCGTTCTGGCGGCGGGCACTCGATCTGGTGGTGCTAACGGCGGCCGATGGCGCGCACCTGCCCGGCCAGGTTGCCGCGCTGGCGCGCTACCGTGCCGGTATGGCGATCGCTCCGGCAATTGCCAAGCGCAGCGCGCTGATCGATGAGTGGCGACGGCTGCTGGCGGAGCAGCTTACCTCCCTTCGCAGCGCGCGCGCCGGCCAGCGGCTCGACATCGGTGGGGCCACGCTGAGTGTGCTGGCGGCTGGCGAGGGCGACGAGGGCGGCCTGGTACTGCGGCTCGATTATGGCGCGACCAGCGTAGTCTTCGATCACAGCGGTGGCGAGGCCGATGAGGAGATGCTGACTGCCGCCGGTCTACGCCCGGCCAGCCTGCTGGTCTTTCCCTGGCAGCGCGATGCGCACAATGCCTTTGTCACTGCTCTGCGGCCACGCGCCATGGTGTTGACCGACGGCCAGCAGGCCGATAAACCGATCGAGCAGACCTTTGTCGAGCGCGCGATCGGTGGCGCGACGCTGTACCACGAGCGGCTCGACGGCGCGATCACCTGGATCAGCGACGGGCGGCGTGCATGGGTCGAGCCGGAGCGGTAAAAACAGACAATAGACAAAGGTACGTATCAGTATAATCGGTCGTTCGTTTTTTCGCTCTACGAGAGAGACAACGCATACTCCACCGCCTGCTCCAGCCCCATTGCGCCCCCGGCCCTCCAAGCGGCCGTGAACGTATCCGCATCGCCCGCGCGCGCCGCCGCCAGGTTTCGTTCGTAGTCGGCCTGCTCGGAAGGCGGCAGCGGCGCGCCAATCGCATCACGCAGCGCCGCCGCTGCGCCGAACAGGCGAGCGGCGCGTATGCGCTGGCAGGTTCCCGCCGCTGTCGCCAGCCCTTCGAGGCAGAAGGCGACCCGGCGCTTGTCGCCGATCTTCCACGAGAGCGCCAGCGCTTCGCCATACAGCCGCGCCGCCTGGTCGGCAGCATTCCGCGCCTGTGCGACGCCGCCCATGTCGGTCAGCAGCAGCGCGATCCCAAACTGGTCGCCCAGCTCGCGAAACATCACCAGGCTCTCTTCCAGCAGCTGCATCGCCTGCGCATACGCGCCCTGTTTGCACTGTGCCATCCCCAGCGTGTCAAGCGTATACGCTGCGCCCATCTTGTCGCCCAGAGCGCGATAAAACGCCAGCCCTTGCTCGCTCAGCTCGATCGCCCCGGCGTAATCGCCCTGCCAGTAGGCCACCACACCCAGGTTGAAGAACGACTGAGCGACACCGCGCTTATCGCCCAGCTCGCGGCGGATCGTCAGGCTCTCCTGGTAGTACGCCGTGGCGCGGGCGAAATCGCCCCGGTCTTTCGCGATCAAGCCGAGGTTTTTGAGCATCTGTGCAACTTCGGCCTGGTCGTTCAGCGCGCGATACAGCGCCAGACATTCGCCGAACAGATCCCCAGCGCGGGCGTATTCGTTGGACATGAAGGCCACGCCGGCCAGGTTGTGTAAGGCGTCGGCGATCCCACGCTGCGCGCCGAGGCGGTGATAGATCGCCAGGCTGGCATTCGAAAGCGTCACAGTGCGCGCGAGGTCGCCTTGATGAAAAGCCAGAAAGCCAGCTATGCGCAGCGCGCGCGCCCGCTCTAGATCGGTCAACCCGCAACTTTCGCAGCGCGCCAGCGCCATCTCGATCCAGGCGCGCGCCTCGTTCAGGTAGCCGCGCGCGTGCCAGAACTGTCGCAGGCTGCAGGCCAGGCGCAGCCCGCTCGCGATATCATTGGTTGCGAGCCAATCGAGCGCCGCCCAGATGTTGTTGTGCTCGGCCTCTAGCTGTGCGAACCAGCGCGTTTGCTGCGCACCGCTCAGCTCGCGCTCGGCCATTTGCGCCAGCTGTAGATAGTAGGCCGCGTGCCGACGGCGCGCCTGCTTGGCCTGGCCGCCGGCCTCCAGCTTCTCGCGCGCGTACTCGCGAATGGTTTCCAGCATCATGAAGCGTGGCGATTCTTCCTGGCCGGATTCGCACTTGAGCAGGCTTTTGTCGACCAATGCCAGCAACGTGTCAAGAATGGGGACTGGGGACTGGGGACTAGGGACTGGATCATCAACTCCGGCTCCCCAATCCCCAATCCCCAATCCCCAATCCCCGCAAACGGCTTCGGCGGCCTGCTCGGTGCATCCGCCCACGAATACGGCCAGCCATTGCAGCAGCGCGCGCTCGTGCTCGTGCAGCAGGTCGTAGCTCCAGTCGATCGTGCTGCGTAGCGTCTGCTGGTGAACTAGCAGATCACGCGGCCCATCCACGAGGAAGCGCAGCGCGGTGGGGCCGGATGCGCCGCGCAGCCGGTCGAGCAGCGCCTGTGGGCCGAACATCCGGCCGCGCGCCGCCGCCAGCTCGATCGCCAACGGCAGGCCATCCAGGCAGGCGCAGATCTCGGCGATCGCCGGCGCATTTTCCGGCGTCAGCACAAACTCGGGCCTGATCGCTTGCATACGGCTGGTGAGCAGCTCGACCGCCGGCATGGCCGCTAGCTGGGCGAGCGGCGGCAGGTGGCGCGGGTCGGGCCGATCGAGTGGCGGCACGATGAACAGGTGCTCGCCCGAAAGATGCAGCGCCGAGCGACTGGTCACCAGCGCTTTCGACTTTGGCGCCGCGCGCAGCAGTTCGGCGATGCGCGGCGCGGCGTCGGCCACCTGCTCGAAATTGTCGAGCACCAGCAGCATCTGCCGATCGCTTAATACGGCGCGTAGGGCGTCGAGCGCCGGCTCGCCGGTTTTCTTGATCCCCAGCGTGTGCGCGATCGTCGGCAGCACTTGCGCCGGGTCGCGAATCGGCGCCAGCGCGACAAAGTAGACCCCATCGCTAAAGCGGTCCTGCCTCGCGCCCGCCACATAGAGGCCCAGGCGCGTTTTGCCGATGCCGGGCGGCCCAACCAGCGTGATTAGATGCACATCGTCCTGCGCCAGGCAGGCGCTGATCGCCGCCACCTCGCGGGTACGGTTGATTAATGGCGTTAGGGGCGTGGGCAGGTTGCCCAGGCGCGGTGCGGGCTGGATCAGCGCGTGGGGCGCGGGCGTATCCGGCTGCTCGCCGCCGCGCTCTGTAGTGCCCGCTGAGCTGGGCCGCCCTGAGGAATCCCGACGAAGGGCGGGGCTTGTCGAATGGGTCGAAGGGTCCGTTTTTCGCGCGGCGGCGGCCAGATCCAGCAATCGTGCCGCCAGCTCGGGCTCATCCTCCAGATCAAGCGCTGGAACGAAGCGCGCCGCCAGTGTGGGCAGATCGGGCAGGCGCTGGTTTTGCTCGAGCCGGCAGATCTGCCCTTCGCTATAGCCGACCGCGATCGCCAGATCGCGCTGCTGGAGCCGCGCGCGGCGGCGCAGATAGCGCAGCAGCTCGCCGAAGGTGGCAAACGACGACAAGGAGAAGGCGTCAGTGTGCGACATAGATGCTCCCGCGCTAGCGACGATGAATAAGCGTGTATTAGCGCTGCCAAGTATGTAAACGTCGCTCCGAACCAAATTCTACGGCGTCGGTTGGCAAGAAATGTCAAGTCTCACAACCGCGACTGTGCTACAGTAGCTGGGCTGGGGCAAGCTGCTGGTGAATCGCTGAAGCTCACTCACCCTGGCCGGCCCAGCTAATCCCCACGCGTCCCACGACTGCGGCGTATATCTACACTGATCAGAACGTTTGACACGCCCGTAGAGGTGCGGTATCAGAAGCACGGCACGGTGTGCATTTCGCAGACCGACACAAGACATATCGTAGTTTACGCGCAGTACAGCCTATTAGCAGAACCAATCTCGGCTCTGTTTCATGACGTTTTCGCATCACAAGGAGCAATCGACCATGCCAGCCCAGCTGAACACCCTGATTACACTCAGCGTCATCCTCCCAATTGTATTTGGCATTGGTATCACCGTAATCGTGCTTGTGTGGGTGCGCAAGTTCATGCGTACCATGACCGGCGCAAATCTCAAAGACGGGATGCCCGCTCAGGCGACCATCCTGCGCATCTGGGATACCGGCACCACGATCAACGACAACCCGGTGGTCGGCTTTCTGCTGGAGGTGCGCCCGCAGAATCTGCCGGCCTACCAGGCTGAGTCCAAGAGCATGATCCCGCGCCTCTCGATCTCGCAGTTCCAGCCCGGCGCGACCATCCCGGTCAAAATCGACCCGCAGAATCAGGCGCGGGTCGCGCTCGACATTTTTGCATAGGCAAATTTGTTGCGAACCTTACACTTCGGGGTGGGGGTCTGGGAGCGGCTTCGCCGCTCTCAGACCCCCAAGCCTCCCCAAACGGTAAAGCTGATCGCTGCCGAGCGAAACCATGTCTTACGCTTTGAGGTGCGGGGCGGCGCAGCCGCCCCGCACCCCTTTGATCGCATCTGGCAAGAAATGTCAACTCTGCTGCCGGGGGATGTGATAGAGTGATCGTGGCTCGCGCGCCTGTTGGCGGCGCGCGTGGCACGCCCATCCCAAATCGCGTTCATCAGTCGGCCGGCGCGATCTTCCTCGAACATACCGAACGACGATCAGATCAGGAGGAGTTCCCAATGACCCCAGCGTCTATTCGCCCTACCCCACGCGGTTGCGCCACTGCGGTGCTGCTGGCCATTTCAGCGCTGTTAGTGCCGATATATCGGATGTGGTCTTCTCGGGTAATATCGTCAACGGCACCGGCAGCGACGACAAGGCCCCCAAAGGCGGCGGCGTGATCCTCAACGGCGGCAGCGCCCCGCTTACCCGTACATCATTATTGAAGGAGCGATCCATGATCCATCCGTTGCACCGCAGGTATTCAACACTCGTGCTTATGCTTTTGTTTGTGCTGGGGGTGGCGCTGCCGGCGGCACCTCCGGCCTATGCGATCGGCGCGCTGACCGTCACCACACTGGCCGATAACACCGATCCGAATGATAGCAAGTGTTCGCTACGTGAGGCATTGCAGGCAGCCTTCAACGAAGCAACCTACCAGAACTGCACCGGCGCAGGTACCAGCCCGAACATTATCACCTTCGGCATCCCTGGCGTGATCAAATTGACGATGGGTGCGCTGACAGGCATCCACAATAATGTCGGCCTGGTTGGGCCGATCACGATCGATGGCAATGGCAGCGACCGCATCTTCAATGTCAGCGCGAGCGGCACACTCAGCCTGGGGCTGGTGACATTGATGAATGGCAAGAATGCCAATGGTGGCGCCATTCTGAGTGCTGGCGGGTCGATTAATATTGCTGGTTCATCACTTATTGGTAACCAGGCAACCAGCAATGGCGGTGCGATTAGCAGCTCCGGATCGATCAATATTGTTGGCACGAACTTCTCTGGAAATAAGGCCGATGGCAATGGCGGTGCAATCGAGATTACCGGTGGCGACTCGACGCTGACACTGGCTGGCTCGAACTTCGCTGGTAATATCGCTACCGGCAGTGGTGGGGCCATCAGCGTCAGCGCCGGCGCCGACATTTCAGATGTGATCTTCTCGGGCAATATTGCCACTGGTAACGCGACCAGTGGTGGTGGTGGCATTTTCAATAATGGCAGTAGTGGCGGCAGCAAACTGACCCTCATCCGCAGCTCGTTCAACGGCAACCTCAGCCCGCAGGGCAGCGGCGGGGCGCTCTTCAATGGCTCGCAAGCGACTGCGCTCGTCTCTGATAGCTCATTCAATGGCAATATCGCGGGCACGCCAATCGCCAACAACCGCTTCGGTGGGGCGATCTACAATCAATCGCAGGCCCAACTCGCGCTCAACCGCGTGACGATGTTGACTAATGCGGCCGGTGGAAGCGGTGGCGGGCTTGCCAACGATAAGGGCACCGCAATCGTTACCAACACCTCGTTCACTGCCAACGTTGCATCTTCCAAGGGCGGTGGGGTGTTTAATTTCGACAGTCAGCAGGGCGGCGCCAATACTTCGACTGTCACGCTGCGCAATGTGACCTTCTCCAGCAACGCGGCGCTGATCAGTGGCGGTGGGATCTACAATGATTCAGCCAACGATCCATTTGCTGTTGTGACGATCAGTAACACGATCGTCGACAATAGCGACGGAGTGGGGCTTGGCGGTAACTGTGTCGGCACGATCACATCCTCTGGGCATAATCTAGATGGCGGGGCCTCGTGTGCCCTGAACCAGCCAGGTGACCTGAGCAGCGCCGATCCGAAGCTCGATATTCCGTTCTTCAATGGTGGCCCGCTGGTCTCGCTGCTGACCCAGAAGCTCAAGTTTGGCAGTGCCGCGATCGACGCTGGCGACCCAGCGATCTGCGCCGCTGACCCGGTGCTGAACCAGGACCAGCGCAGTAAGCCGCGACCCAACGATGGCGATGGTGATGGCGCCGCGATCTGCGACATCGGCGCCTTCGAGGCCGATACAATCGTCGCCGGCTATGGCTCAACACCAGTGCAACCAGGGCCAATTGTTGTCGGCAGCTCGATCGTTGGCCAGGGGCCAATCAACACGACCTTCAATGTCTTCGATACCGGCACAGGCCCGCTGAAAGTCAATACCCCGAAGCTCGCCGGTGTCAACGCAAGTGACTTCACAGTTGACCCGAGCCTGTCGTTGACGATCAACCCCGACGACCTGCCACAGCCGATCACGGTTGGTTGCACCCCCAGTGCGTTGGGCAACCGCATGGCAACGCTGACGCTCACGACCAACGATCCCACCAACATCTATGTCACTTACAATCTGATCTGCATTGGCACTGCTGCCCCGGCTCCGGCCTTTGGCTCGACGCCGGCAGCGCCTGGACCGATCTCGATCGGCAATGTGCTGCTTGGTAGCACAGGCAGCGCACCGATTGTGCTCAAGAACCTTGGGAATGCGCCATTGACGGTGAGCACCCTGGCGCTTGGCAGTGTCAACCCCGCTGATTTCAGCATACCGGCTAATTTTAGCGCGACGATCGCCGGTGGCGCGACCCAAGATCTCACGATCAGCTGCGCCCCGCTGGCGCTTGGTATCCGTACCGCCACCCTGACGCTCAGTACCAACGACCCGAACAAAGCAACCGTGCTGTTCAACCTGACCTGTACCGGCACAACTCTGCCGCCCCCGGTGCTGGTGACAGGCGGCTCGATCCCGGTTACCCCGCCGACAGGATTACCGAATAAGGCCTATGGCGTCGTGACCAGCCCGGACGGTAAGTTCGTCTATGTTCGCAACATGGGCGGGGCCGGCATTCGGGTCTTCTCGCGCGATCTGCTCACCGGCGATCTGACTCCAGCGTCACCGCCATTCGTGGCAAATGCCGATCTAGCCGGTGACGGCACGATCATCATGAGTTCAGATGGCCAAAACATCTATGCGACGGGTATGACTGCAACGCCGCTCAGCGGCAAGCAGCCTGGCGCAGTGGTGGCCTTCAGCCGCGATACGACAACCGGCGCACTAAATGCGACACCAATTTCAACGATTAAGCAGGGGGCTGCCTATGGCATTCTCTGCCCATGTCCGACGGTTCAGGGGCTCGGCGGCGCGTATGGCCTGGCGCTCAGCCCGGATGGCGGCTACCTGTACATCACCGGCGTCAATAGCAAGTCGCTGACGGTACTGCGCCGCAACCTCACCAGCGGCGGTGCGATTCCCTATGGCAGCCTGAATTTCTTCGGGCCGAGTGTGGTACAGGAGACGCTCTCCAACACAAACCTGAATGGAGCGTATGGGGTCACCCTGAGCCCGGATGGCAAGAACATCTATGTGGCGAACTACTTTGATAGCTCGGTGACAGCCTTCGCCCGCGATGGCTCGACCGGCACGATCACAGCTACCCCGGTCGATCGCAAGGTGCAGGGGCAAGCAGGCGTTGACGGTATCAGTGGCGTCTTCCGCGTGATCATCAGCCCGGATGGCGCGTATGTCTACACGGCCGCCTATAATGGCAGCTCGGTGGCAGTATTCCAGCGCGACCCGAGCACCGGCGCACTGGGCACGCCAGTGCCCTATAAGAATGTGAGCGGTCTGCAGTATGCCACCTCGCTGGCGCTCAGCCCAGATGGGCAGCACCTCTACGTCACGGCCTATGGCAATGCGACTGACGGCAAAGCGTTGGTGATCTTCGACCGCGACTCGGGAACTGGGCTGCTGACGTTCAACAGCCGGATCCAGCGTAACCCGTTTAGCGGCGCGAGCCCGAACCCGGCGCTTGATGGCGCCCGCGATGTGGCCGTTAGCCCCGATGGCGGCAGCGTCTATATCTCGGCATATGCGGATGATGCAGTCGTCACCCTCAAGGTGCCCAACCCGACGCCAGTGATCGAAAGCATCCGCCCGGCATCACAGCCGGCCGGCAGCCCTGCCTTCACCCTGTATGTGATCGGCACCGGCTTTATGCCAACCTCGGTGGTGCAATGGAATGGCAGCGCCCGCCCGACGACCTATGACAGCAGCACGAAACTCAGAGCCGATATTAGTGCTGCCGATCTTGCGACTGCCGGCCCATTCCCGCAACTCATCCCGATCACGGTCGTCAACCCGGCGCCGGGTGGCGGCACATCAAACATCGTGAACTTCACGATTACTGGGCCAAACCAGAATCCAGTGCCGGCGATCGAGCGGATTAACCCGCTGGCCGCGCCGGCCGGTGGCCCGAGCTTCACCCTGCTGGTCGTCGGCAGCAACTACCTGCCGAGCTCAGTGGTGCAGTGGAATGGCAGCCCACGGACGACAACCTACGTCAATCAGGGCACGCTCAAGGCCAGTATCCCCGCCACTGATATTGCTCAGCCGGGCGTCGCTGGGGTGACGGTGCTCAATCCGGGGCCGGGCGGTGGCACCTCGAACGCCAAGGAGTTCACGATCACTGGCCCAGGCGATAACCCGACCCCATCGATCACGCGGATCGACCCGCCCTCGGTGACTGGCACGGGCGCGACGGCAGCGTCCTTCACGCTGCTGGTGGTCGGGGATAACTACACCACTGACTCGCAGGTGCAGTGGAACGGCAGCTCACGCCCGACCACCTACGTCAGCAACACCCAGCTCAAGGCGATCATCAGCGCAGTCGACATCGCCGATCCCGGCAAGGCAGATGTGACGGTCGTCAACCCAGCGCCAGGCGGTGGCACCTCGAATATCGCCACCTTCACGATTAGCATAATCGGGGATAACCCCTTGCCGGTGCTGCGGGGTCTGGCTGCCAACACGAGCAATGGACTCGGAATAACCATCAGTGGTATCAACTTCATCAATGGGGCGACGGTTCAGTGGAATGGTGTTACTCGTCAGCCGACGGCTGTGAATGGCACACAGGTCAGCTTTAGTATCACCAGCAGTGAGTTCAAAACACCAGCGATCATTACGGTCACCAATCCTGGGCCGGGTGGTGGCGCCTCGAACGAACTGCTGTTCGATCCTAACCTGATCTTCCTACCGCTACTGTTCCGGTAGCGTGGCCGGTAGATCAGTGATCTGTTAGGACTTGCGCCCCCACGGCTTTTTGTTACTTGTATCGTATTTTTTCACTCTGCGGGGTGAAAAAATACGATACAAAAGGCGAAACATCCCGACGAACAGTAATAATCCGTACTTGAGTATCTTTTTTCGCTCCGCAGGGCGAAAAAAGATACTCAATAAAAATAAGTACCATGCTGCCGCAGGCTACAATGATTGGTCAGAAGCGGCGACGGGTGGTATGATGGCGCGAATCGATAGCCACCAAGTGCCATGCGCGCCACCAGTATATTTGCCCCTCACACAATTATTTCCGCACTGCTGCTGCTGACCGCGCTCGGCGCGAGCGTAGGCTGGCAAGCGCAGGGCCGCGCGCATCAGCAGATCGACATCGGCACAGCTTCCGACGATGGCGCCGCACTCAACTTCCACGAGGCGGAAACCAGCACCTCTAATCCTAGCTTGACCTTTCGCTGGTCGAAGGACGCCAGCGAAGTGCGTCTGTGGACACCTGGGCGCGCTGCCCAGGCGGTTCTGACGCTGCGCATGTTTCCGCCCGAGGGCGAGCCACGCCGTGTCACACTTTCCTCAGGCAACCGGCCGCTAGGCACTGTGATCCTCACCCCCGGCGCGCGCGTGTATCGCGCACTGCTGCGAGTTCCCGACGATCAGGAGATCGCGATCGGCATCACAAGCGCCATGAAGGTTCGCTCCAAAGACCCGCGCGGAGTTGTGGTCGGGCTTGATCAGATCGCGCTTGACCGCCTGCCGGAGGCAAAGCCATTCGATCAGGTGCGCGAGCTTTGGCTAGCGCCGTTGTTGCCGGCTGGGCTGCTGCTGCTGGCGATCGGTGCGCTGCTGCTGCGCCTGCCACGGTTGCTGATCGGCGGAACGCCGGCGCTGGCGCTGGCAGCGCTGGCGCTGCTTGATCCACTTCTACCCGAAGCACGCTTGCGGCTGGCCTCGTATGTGTTCGCGATCGGCGCGGTATCCGTCGCGGCGCTAGCACTGCTCATACTGCTGCGGTATCTGCCGCGCCTGTGGCCGAGCACCGATGGTCGGGCGTACAACTGGCTGCTGGTTCTCTTCGTTGTAACGGTCGTGCTGGCCTTTACTCCGACGATCAAGAGCGATGGCATGGGCTACTACGTGTACCTGCGCTCGCTGACGATCGACGGCGATCTCAATTTTGGGAACGATTATCGTGGCTGGCCCGATCAGCAGACTCCCGATGAGCATGTCACGCCCAGAACCGCCACCGGCTACTACGTCAACTACTTCTCGATCGGGCCGGCGCTGCTGTGGAGTCCGCTGTATGGTGCGGCGCACGTGATCATGCTTGGTGGCCGGGCGCTGGGCCAGCCCTGGCAAGCCGATGGCTACGCGCCGATCTACTTCGTGCTGACGACCTTTGGCAGCGCGCTGGCCGGGCTGGTGCTGATGCTGGTCGGCTACCGCATCTGTCGGCGCTGGGTTGCGCCGCCCAACGCGCTGCTGGCGGTGGTGACGGTTTTTTTTGGCTCGAACCTGCTGTACTATACGCTGCGCGAGGGCGGTTTTGCGCACGGTCTGTCGGCGGCGACGGCGACAGTGTACGTGCTGGTGTGGCTGCGCCTGGAGGAGCGGCCGAACGTGTGGCGTTGGGCGCAGCTGGGCGTGGCGGCCGGGCTGATGCTGATCACATACTGGGTGAGCGGGCTGGTGCTGCTGCTGCCGGTTTTTACGTTCGTGCGGCTGCTGGTTGCGGCGCTCTGGGCGGCACCCGAGCAACGTGGGCGGCAGCTCGCGCCCCTACTATCCGGCGCTGGCGTGGCGGCGGCCCTGCTGGTGTTGCTCTTCAGCCCACAGATGATCGCATGGCAGCTGATCTACGGCGCATTTCTGCTCATCCCACAGGGCGCTGGGTTTGTTACCCCGCAGGCATTCAAGGGTGTGGACATGCTGTTCGCGCCGCTGCACGGCTTGCTACCCTGGACACCGGCGCTGTTTGTCGGCATCTTCAGCCTGATGTTGCTGTGGAGGCGCAGCCGCTACCTTTCCGCCGCACTGATCACCGCAGTGGTGGCATATTTTTTGTACAACGCATGGCTGCCCGATTGGCACGGCAGCGGCGCATTTGGTCTGCGGCGGCTGACGCTGCTGGCGCCCTGGTGTATGCTGGGGCTGGCGCTGCTGTTCGACTCACTGCGCCGCTGGCGCCCGCGGCTGCCGGTGGTTCCGGCTGCGCTGATGGTCGGCTGGGCAACGTTGATCTTGATTCGCTACGACCTGGATCTGATCCCGCACAGCCCCGGCGCGCTGCGCAAGCTATCACTGGTGGCGTTCTATCTTAGCCGCGAGATCTTTCCGCTCTGGGCCGTGTCTGGCTGGATCAACAACAGCTATATCCTGCACCAGGTGCGCGATCTGCGTACATCCGGCTGGAACGCCCAGCTGGTCGCGATTGCGATCGTGATGATCGCTGCCACCGGGGCGGTTATGGCGGTAGCGAAGCGGCTGACGACCGACGACCGACGACCGACGACCGACAACTGACGATGGATGACCGACGACTGACGATGGACGACCAACAAACGACAACTGACGACTGAGTGGCTTTTGTGTGACTGATAACTGGCTACTGCCTTCTGTCCCCTGTCCCCTGTCTCCTGTCCCTACGCGCTCAATCGCCAACGCAGCTCGGGGTTGCGGCTCAGCCGGCTGAGCACATTGCGCTTGACATTATAGACATCGCTAACGCTCGCAAAGAGATCAGGCCGTTGATCGCAGATCTCGCCCGGCTTCATGCCCAGCACGAACGAGCCCAGCACCACGGCGCGCTCGGCGTCGCAGTGCAGCTGCGTATCGATATAGCGCCAGAACTCAGCGCGGCTCACGCGATCGATCGCCTCATCGTCGGCCGACCCTCGCGGTGCCTGATCGGCCGGCAGCGAGTCATCCGCCACCATCTCGGCCCAGGATTGGGCGCGCACGCTATCGATCACCACCGAGCCGGTGCAGAGCTGCAAATACGAGAGCAGCGCCGCCAGTGTCGCGAAGGTCGCGAAGCGCTCGGGTGAGACTGCGCGCCAGAACTTGGTGAACGCCGCGCCGACAAAGAACTCGCTGCTCTCACCGCTGCCGACGAAGGCCCCGCTACGACGAACCCAGCTCTCCACCAGTGGGCTGTAGTGGATGTAAATATGCTCCCAGGCGATTTCGTCGCGCTCGACCAGTGCGCGCCGGAACAGCTCATAGGCGAAGCATGCATCGTAGGGACGGTTGTGGTAGAAGTGATCGCTCTCGGTCGCGCAGCGGCGAACCAACGCGGGCAGACTCAGCTGCATGGGATCGAGCGATTCATTAGCCTGTGGGCGTGCGCTCAGCCGTGAGCCGGCGGGCCGATGTGATGAAGTGTTTGTCGCCGCTTTGTGTGCCATCATCGCTGTCTCCTTGATAGTGCGTGTTGCCGGCTGAAGTGCTTGCCGTTTCGATATTCACAGCATAGCAGAGCGACTCTGCGGTAGCAGTTCGGCCCGACTGCGGTGAGACTGCGGTGACGCAAATTGCCCGCCACATGCGACTGTGACGGGTATCGGTAGCATAAACGAGCGATAGGTGGCATTCTTGCACAGGGGGAGAGGACGACGGACGACCGACGAAGGACGAAGGACGAAGGACGAACCACGGGGTTCTTTCGTCTTCCGTCTTCCGTCCTTGGTCTAAACTAAGCCGTTTTGATCGGCTACGCCCGCGCTAGCCCGGCCAGGCTCGTTGCGCCGCGCCCGCTGCGCATCTCCGGCAACGCGCCGCAGGACTCGCGCACGACCAGTTCGCCATATACCACACTCTTTACCGCCACCTCCGGCTCGCCATTGATCAAGCGGTGCAGCTTTTGCATTGCTAGGATGCCCATCTCCAGGCGTGGGATGTGGACGCTGGTAAGCGGCGGGCGCGTGTAGGCGCTCTCGCTGACATCATCGATACTGACAATCGCGATATCTTCTGGAATGCGCAGACCAGCCTCCTTGATCGCCTCCATCGCGCCAAAGGCGGTTTTGTCGCTGATCGCGACGATCGCCGTGGGCCGCTGTGGCAGCCGCAGAATCTCCTGCATCTGCACGTAGCCTTTCTTGGGATGCCCGGATACCGTATGCGGCATGTATTCCGCTGGGATCAGAATGCCGGCCTCGGCCGCTGCGGCAAAGCAGCCTTTCAGACGATCATTCAGGCTGCTGTACTTGCGCGGCCCGCGCAAAATGGCGATCGAACGGTGACCAAGGTTCAGCAGATGCTGCATCACCGCGTGGCCGGCGGTGAAATTATCGCCCAGCACGCACGGGAGCTGCTGCCCCGGCAGATAGCTTTCGATTAGCACCAGCGGCGCTTGCAGCGCTTCGAGCTGGATCACCATCGCCGGCGTGATATCGCCGTCGTTCGCCACGACCAGCCCATCGACTTCGCCCGCCAGACTGGTGCGCAGGCTCTCCAGGCTCTCGGCCGCATGATCGAACATATGCAGCAGCACCTGGTAGCCCAGCCGCTGCGCCTCGGTCTGAATGCCGCGGATGACATCGCCATAGAAGATGTCCAGGATCACCGGCATAGAGCTGCGTTCGATCAGCAGGCCGACTGTCGATGTCTTGCCGTTTTCGGAGACAGCCACCGTATAGCCAAGCCGGGCGATCGCCTCCCAGACGCGCTCGCGCGTCTCGGCCGCGACGCCTGGCTTGCCACGCACCACCAACGACACCGCCGAGACCGAAACGCTTGCGGCATCCGCGACATCGCGCATGCTCGGCCGTCGCTTGTTCATAGACGCCTCATCTGTTGTGTTGTGTTTTGTTGGCTTCTAGTATAATTATACACGATATTCTACACAATTGCTAGTTGACAAATAGTGACTATTCTTGTATATTACGGGAACCTTCTAGTAAACGTTCTTGAAACAGCAGCAGTCGCTACGGCTAGCGATACAGATCGGCTGAGGTGCCGAGATGCATGCAACGCAGCCACCCCGCATCAAATACTACCCGCATCCGCACCTGCTCTCGATTCTGGTTCTATATATATACCATTCGTGAGGTTTTTAGTAAATACCAAGAGGACTTGAATGAGTCACACCCCGCGTACCGCGCGCGTCCTGCTCGACAACGAGCGGACGATTGGCACGATCTCGCCGCTGCTGTTCGGTGGGTTCGCCGAGCATATGGGCCGCTGCGTCTACGGCGGCATCTATGATCCGGCCTCGCCGCATGCCGACGAGCGCGGCTTTCGGCGCGATGTCCAGGAAGCACTGCGCGAGATGCGCCTGAGCATCCTGCGCTACCCCGGCGGCAACATGCTCAGCGGCTACGATTGGCAGGATGGCGTCGGCCCGCGCGATAAGCGCCCGCGCCGGCGTGAGCTGGCCTGGCAGTCGACTGAGACAAATCAGTTCGGCACGAATGAGTTCATCGATTTCTGCCGCCAAATGAAGATTGAGCCGATGCTGGGCGTCAACCTTGGCACTGGCACAATCGCCGATGCGGCCGCGCTGGTCGAGTACTGCAATGCGCCGGCTAGCACACAATATGCTGATATGCGGGTGAAGCATGGCTACGCCGAGCCGCACGCGGTGAAATATTGGTGCGTGGGCAACGAAATGGACGGGCCATGGCAGATCGGCCACCTGGATGCCGAGGAATATGCGCGCAAGGCCCGCGAGGCGGCCAAAATGATGCGCTGGCAGGATCCGAAGCTGAAACTCGTGGCGTGTGGCTCGTCGAATACTGAGATGCCAACCTATCCTGAATGGGATCGTGTGGTTCTGGAGACGTGCTGGGAGCATGTGGATTACCTGGCGCTGCACTACTATGCCACCAACTATGAGAATGACACCGCCAGCTACCTCGCGCTTTCGGCCCAGTTCGAATCGCACCTGGACACGCTGTCGGGGCTGCTGCGCTATGTGAAGGCCAAGCTGCGCTCGAACCACAATGTCTTACTCTCATGGGATGAATGGAATGTCTGGTATAAAGACCGCTCAGGGCGTGGCGGCTGGCAAGAGGCGCCGCACCTAAGCGAAGAAATCTACAACCTTGAAGACGCGCTGGTGGTGGCCCAGTGGATGAGCGTGTTCCTGCGGCGCTGTGATGTGCTGGATATCGCCTGCCTGGCGCAGATCGTCAACACGATCTCGCCGCTGCTGACGACCAATGATCAGCTGCTGCGTCAGACCACCTTCTACCCATTTATGTTGTTCAGCAACCACGCTGCCGGCCAATCACTGGAGCCGCTGACGAGCGCGCCCGAAGCGGACACCAAGCTGTTCGGCCCGATGCCGCTGCTCGACGTATCGGCTAGCTACGATCAGGCCAACGATCGTGGGGCAGTGTTTATTGTGAACCGCAGCCAGCACGAAGCGGTGACTACCGATATCGGCTGGCAGGGCGCGGCGCCTGCGCAGGTATCGGCAGCCTACCAGCTGTCGGGCAGCGATCCCAAGGCCGTCAACACCTTCGCGCAGCCCAACCTGATTGGGTCGAAGCAGCTGGACGGTCTGCGGGTCGAAGATGGGCGTATCTCATTGCGCCTGCCTCCGCTCTCATTCACCGTAGTGACGACCGCTGGATATAGTGGCTAGCATCGGGAGGAGGTGATTTACCCGCGCGACTACAGGGTGATAGATCCATCAATACATTCGCAGTACAGATGCCTTTAGGGTGTTGTGGCCCGCTCGGGCTGCGCACCCGCAACCGTCAGGAGTATTCATCATGGCTATCGATGCCGAGACGAACCAGAAGCTACCCCTGAACCGCCGCGCCGCCCTGCGAGCGATCGCCCTCGGCGCTGCTGGCGTCACGCTGGCTGCATGTGGCGGCGCCACCACCCCCGCCGCTGCACCTACCGCCGCGCCGGCCGCGGCCGCCGCCACCGCCGCGCCGGCTGCTGAAGCCGCCACCGCCGCGCCGGCCGCGGCCGGCGCCACCGCGGCACCGGCTGAGGCCGCCCCGACCGCCGCACCCGCCGAGTCCGCCCCGACCGCCGCCGCCGGCGAGCCGACGCCCGAGCCCACGCCCGTCGTCAACGCCCTCGGCAGCGGTGCCAAGACCGTGGTGTTCTGGCACGGCCTGGGTGGCGCCGATGGCGCGACCATGCAGGAGATGCTCAAGTCCTATGCCGCCGCCAAGGGCGACCGCACGGTCCGCTCGGAAACCTACGACTGGAACGTGTTCTACCAGAAGCTGCCGACCTCGATCGTCGCCAAGTCGCCGCCCAACCTGGCGATTATGCACAGCTGGGCGATTCAGCAGTTCGCTGCTCAGGGCTTGCTCCAGCCGGCCGACGATATCTTCTTCAGCACCGGCCTGGTACCCAAGGACGACTTCAACCCGACCCTGATCGATGCGATTACGATCGATGGCAAGACCCAGGCGGTGCCGTTCGATAACCATGGCTGGATCAACTGGGTCAACACCAAAGTGATCAAGGATGCCGGCCTTGACCCCGAGAAGCCGCCCAAGAACGGCACCGAATTCATCGAGTGGGCCCAAAAGATTACAGTCGACGAGGCCGGAAAGCATCCGAACGAGGATGGCTTCAACCCCGACAAGGTGAAGATCTGGGCCACTCATAGCTCCTGGCAGCGCTTCACGCTGCCTTCCACAATCTGGCAGTTCGGCGGCGGCATCTTCGAAGGCAAGAAGTCGTTGCTGAACGACCCGAAGACGATCGCCGCCGTTCAATATTGGTACGACCTAATCTTCAAATACCGGGTTGTTCCGCCCGCGACACCCGGCGTCCCGTCCCCGCCCAACCTGTTTAAAACCAACTCGATCGCCTATATGTGGGATGGCACATGGTCGCTCAATTTCTTCAAGGACAATCCAGATTCCGCGGCTGTTATGAAGCCGATGCCGCTTAACTCGCTGGCACCGGACGGCAAGCAGGCGGTACGGTTCGACTCGCACTTGCTGGTCATTCCGACCGGTGTTGAGGGTGAGGCGCTCGAGGATGCCAAGGACTTGATTAAGTGGCTGTCGGATAACGGCGAGACCTGGGCGACCTCCGGCCAGGTGCCGGCGCGGCTCTCGGTGCAGCAAAAGCCGAGTGTCCAGGAGATCCCATCCGGCAAGACGGCCTCGGCCGAGTTCAAGGAGTTCGGCCGGCCGGGGCAAACCCATCCGGATATCAACGAGATCGTGACGATCTACGAGGCCGCGTTCAGCGCGTCGCTGGCGGGCACTACGCCCGTGGATCAGGCGATGAACGACGCCCACACGCAGGTGCAGGCGATCCTCGATCGGAGCTAATGTTCGGTGGGGCGCGAGTGGGCACTGTCCACTCGCGCTCGCCCTACAAGGGAGCGCGCCATGGAATCCTCTCGGCCCTTATCGACCGGCAGCACCGGCCGGACCGCGCAGCAGCTGCGCCTACGCCAGCTGCGCAAACAGCTGCCCAACTATCTGTTCATCCTGCCGCACCTGCTCTTCTTCGCCGTCTTCCTGGTCGGCCCCATCCTCTACGGCCTTAGAATGTCGCTCTACGAT
>WNGB01003460.1_pt1 | contig 24805 bp, 14 predicted proteins | sample 5400681 | NCBI WGS metagenome assembly WNGB01 (sample SAMN13153367, study PRJNA577476) | soil metagenome | isolation source: 115 cm soil or saprolite under grassland replicate 2 | place: USA:California | collected 2016-06-15
GGCGTAGGCGTGGCGGTCGGAGTGGGGGTGGGCGTCGCCGTTGGGGTAGGCGTGGGAGTGGTCGTGGGCGTGCGTGTTGCTGTCGGCGTAGGCGTGACGGTCGTGGTGGGAGTGGGCGTGGCTGTTGGGGTAGGCGTGACGGTAGGAGTGGGCGTGGGCGTGCGTGTTGCTGTCGGCGTAGGCGTGGCGGTCGGGGTGGGGGTGGGCGTGGCCGTTGGGGTAGGCGTGGGAGTGGGCGTGGCCGTGCGTGTTGCTGTCGGCGTAGGCGTGGCGGTCGTGGTGGGAGTGGGCGTGGCTGTTGGGGTAGGCGTGACGGTCTGAGTGTGAGTGGGCGTGGCCGTGCGTGTTGCTGTCGGCGTAGGCGTGGCGGTCGGAGTGAGAGTAGGCGTGGCTGTTGGGGTAGGCGTGGCGGTCGGAGTGGGAGTGGGCGTAGGCGTCGGCGTTAGGGTGGGCGTAGGCGTCGCTGTTGGCGTAAGCGTGGGAGTAGGTGTGGGGGTGGGAGTCGGCGTAGGTGTTGCAGTGGGAGTAGGCGTGGCCGTCGGCGTAGGCGTGGCGGTGGGCAGGGGCGGAATCCAGGGCACGGTCACTTCAGAATCTGTGGTGTTCACCTGGACGGTCAGTGTCCTGCTGTTGTCGTTCCCGGCTAGTAAGGCGGTGCCCAGAACTCTCACCTGGAAGCGATCGCCAGCCGACCCAGAGGAACTCACACCTGGGAAAGTGAAGGTCTTCAGGCCGGTGCCCGTTTGACTGACGGAGGTGGCCAGAGTGGCCACGGCACTGCATGCCGAGGTTACGCGCAGTAATTGCGCCTTATAGCCGACGACGTTACTCCCCACGCCGCGGACGTTGAGTTCCACCGTGTAAGAGCCGGTGCCCCAGTCAGTCAGGTTGATCTGACCGGCGTCTGTGGTAAAGGCGAGGCTTACCTCGTCGACGGCGCCGCTCGGGATGATGCGGTCGAGATTCGCGGATGCGCTAGTGTTGGTCAGCAGCTTATGTCCGCTGGTCGCGCCTGCGGCCGGAACACAGTCGCTGCCGAGGTTCCTTTCTATAAAGACAGGCGGCGTCGGGGTAGCCGTGAGCGTAGGCGTGGGGGTAGCTTGCGGTGTGCAGCCCAGACCGAAGAGGCCGGCCAGCTTGTCGATGTCTGCGATGTCTACTACGTTATCGACCGTGTCCGGGGCGATATCTTGCCGATCGGGGGCTGGCGGGACAGACAGGCCGAAATTGCCCGCCAACTGGTCGATGTCCGAGATGTCGGATGTGAAGTCGTTGTTGATGTCGGCCGGCCAGGCGTTCGCGCCGCACTGGACGAGGGCGTTGGTGCCGGCCGCGTTTTCGACGGCGGAGCTGAAGCTATCGCAGTCGGGGTCGCTAGGGGCAATGGGCCAGGGCGGCGGCGTCTGGCCTGGATTTGCCCAGGTGGGGCAGTTGTCCGAGACATCGGGCGCGCCGTCGCTATCATAGTCGCAGCTGCTGCCCACGCAGACGGAGTCAGTGGGGTAGACGATGTGTTCGCCCCCCCTGCTGGTCATAGTCCCCTCCCAGACATAGGAGCCGGCGGAGGCGGGGTTCGTCAGCACAACTTGATTGCTGGGTGAGGAGCGGCCGAAGATGGTTAGGATGAACGTCTGCGGGGCGCAGAAGGTGTGCCCACCGCCGACATTAGTCAGAGGAGCGCTCAGATCGAACGTCTGTGGGTCCGGCGGGTCGCCCTTATCGACAGTAACGACGAGGCTCCACCAGCTGGTAATCTGGCCCGTCCATTCGGCGACGGGGGGATTACCGCCCGGCCCACCGAACGTTGGGCTGTCCACGAGGTTAAAGGGTCCATAGTTCTGAATGCTGCCGTCGCAGTCGACGTCCGCTGACATCGTGCCCTCAGCTACCACTTGCCCGTTGTCGACCGCGCTATCACCCTTGATGTCCCAGCCGTCAGGCACGAGCATAGCCCACGCACCGACGGCGTGGTCGCCCGCACCAACGGAGACAATCGTGCGCAAGTCGCTGTTGGCCGAGGGCGCGGGGTTTGAGATGAAGATGTCGAAGGTGGGCGTGAATGGCATGGTGGCCAGCACCAATTGACCGATGTACAACCCGGCGATTGCCACCGTCCCCGCTGCTAGCAAAGTCAGCAGCGCCAGCCATCTCCGGATTCGCCTAACCCGCTCTATGGTGCCCCCCTCGGTGCACACCGTCTTCTGTTTGCTGATTCAGGCTTCCTGCTTCGCCTTTGCCGTTATTATACGCAGCTCAACCCGAATAATCCGGCCAGCTTGTCGATATCGCTAATGTCCACGACGTTGTCTACCGTCGGGTCCGGGGCGATGTCGTGCCGTTCGGGGGCGGGTGGGGCGCTCAGGCCGAAACTTCCGGCCAACTGGTCGATGTCCGAGATGTCGGACGTGCGGTCGTTGTTGATATCGGCCGGCCAAGCGTTGGTGCCGCATTGGGTCGCGGGATTGGTGCCGGCAGAGATCTCCACCGCTGAGCTGAAGCCATCGCAGTCGGGATCATTGGGCGGGATGGGCCATGGCGGCAGGTTCTGGGCCGGGTTCGGCCAATTTGGACAGTTGTCGGACCCGTTAACGATGCTGTCACAGTCCATGTCGCTGGGGCAGGGGGCGCAGCTCAGGCCGAAGACTCCGGCAAGCTTGTCAATGTCCGAAATGTCGACGACGTCATCGCCTTGTGGCTCCGGGGCAACGTCGTGCCGGGCGGCGGCCGGCGGAACGGACAGGCCGAAGTTGGCTGCCATCTGGTCCATGTCCGAGATGTCAGACACCGTGTCGTTGTTAACGTCCGCAGGCCAGTCATTGGTGCCGCACTGGACGAGGGCGTTGGTGCCCACGGGGTCTTCGATGGAGGAGCTGAACCCATCGCAATCGGGATCGTTTGCCGGGACCGCCCAGGGTGGCAGGCTCTGCGTGGGGTTCGGCCAGGTGCGGCAGTTGTCGCTGATGTCGGGCGTGCCGTCGCCGTCGTAGTCGCAACTGTTGCCGACGCAGACGGAATCAGCGGGGTAGACGATATGCTCGCCGCCCTTGCTCCCCAGGCTCGTTTGCCAGTTGTACGTGCCGGCGTTAGGGTTGCTCAGCACTGCGTCGTTGTGCGGTGAGGAGCGGCCTGAGATCGTGACGATGAAGGTCTGTGGGGCGCACAACGCGTGGGGCACGCTGATGCCAGTGGGCAGGTAGGTGCTCATATCGAGGGGCTCGCCGGGGTCCGCATTGACAGCAATGATGACGTCCCACCAGTTGCTGATCCTGAATGACCATTCGGCGTACGGCGAGCTGGGGTCAGAAGGCAAGTCGACGAGGTCGAATGGCCCGTATGTTTGGATGCTGCCGTCACAGTCGGTGTCCAGCGACATGGTCCCCTTCCCCACCACGTCCCCATCGAAGACCTGGTTACCGCTCGCGACACCCCATTGGTTGGGCACGATAATGGACCAGCTGCCCAGCACGTGGTTGCCGCCCGGTAGAGAGACCGCCAGACGCAGGTTGCTGTTGGCGGACGGTGCCGGGGAGGAGACGAAGGCATCGAAGACCGGATTGAACGGCATGCTGCCGCTCGTGATAAGCACAGGGCTGACCACCCCCAGGAGCAGCGCGACAAAGACCGTCGCTGGCCGTCCCATCGCTATTGATAGCCCCCCTCTTCAAGGCTCAGGGGAGAGGGCCCTGAGACCCTCTCCCCTGTCCTATAACGTCTTCCTCAACTCCGAAGCGTCAGGTTATGGCGCGAGCGCTGTGACCTTGGGCAGCGGCCGCAGCTTGGTGTTGTTGCCGTCGGCGTCGTCGTCGTCGTTTATGCCACCTGTCGGTATTTCCGGATGCCCCGAGGCACAGAAGGTGTCGAACGCCTCGAGCAGGGTGTCGCAGTCGGCGAAGTCATCACCGTGCACATCTGCTATGGCCAGCACCTCCCAGTTCAGGCCATCGACCAGGTCCGGGCGGTTGCACTTGAACTCGACGTTGCCGCTGAGCGTGATCTTCTGGCCGGGTTGCAGCAGCGTGGAGGGCAGGCTGAGAACAACGCTCGTCCAGTTGTAGACCTGGTTGATGTTCTCCTGGGCGCTCGCCGTCGGCACGTTGACCGAGCAGTCGCCGGCGTTAGTCCCGTGGCCCGTGGGCGGGTTGAAGGCCAGGTAGATGCTTACCGGGTCCGGGTGGTTGCCCAGGCTCTGTCCGACCACGACCGTGGTGTTGTTAAGGTCCGGGACTCCCGGCGCCAGCCGCACGCCGTGGACGGTGCGGGTCCGCACTATCGCTGCGTCGTGAGTCAGCGGCGTCGCCGTCGGCGTTGGCGTGACCGTGGTCGTTGCCGTTGCCGTGGGCGTCGGCGTCGCTGTGGGTGTTGCCGTAGGCGTCACCGTTGGCGTCGGCGTCAGCGTGGGCGTCGCCGTAGGCGTCACAGTTGGCGTTGCTGTCACCGTGGCCGTTGGTGTCACCGTGGGCGTCGCTGTAGGTGTAACCGTCGCTGTAGCTGTTGGTGTCGCCGTGCGCGTGGCGGTGGCCGTAGGCGTGGCTGTAGGTGTCGCCGTGGGCGTGGCTGTTGGCGTCGCCGTGCGCGTGGCGGTGGCCGTAGGTGTCGCCGTCGGCGTAGCTGTAGCTGTTGGCGTCGCCGTGCGCGTGGCGGTGGCCGTGGGCGTGGCTGTAGGTGTCGCTGTCGCCGTAGCTGTGGGTGTCGCTGTCGCCGTAGCTGTGGCGGTGGCCGTCGGCGTGCCCGCAAGCGGCGGGCACTCCTGCGTTACGCAGTCGAGCGGCACGCAGGTCGCGCCCTCGCCGTGGTAGCCATCACCGATGTGGGCCTGGTCGAGGTTGAGCTCTGTGGCCGCGCTGCCGTCCCAGATGATAGCTTTGGTGCCGGAGTTGGGCGTGTTTGGGAAGTCGTCATCGCCATTGAGGAAGAGGGAAGCCTGGCCGCTTTCGTCGCCGATTACCTGGGCGCCCACTAAGGCGAGGACGCCGCCCGTGTTGGCAACGTAGGAGGTGTCGTCCGGCGTCGGGCTCTTTGGTGGCGTGTCCGGAGAGGTGGGGAAGGTGCGGAGGCCCGGGTAGCTGCCGCCGAAGCTGGCAGTTTGCGGCGTGTTGGTTCCGTCCACGGGGGCGACTGGAATGTTCTGCGCCGTGGAGAGGGGGGCTCTGTGGACGAAGGACGTTTGATCGATGGGCAGGTTGTTGAAGGAGATGCCCTGGCCCAAGCCGGTATCGGTGAAGGGAAGGAAGTTGACGGTATTGGGCCTGAACTTGTCCCCGATGTAGTTGAGGCGGATCTGCCAGCCGGTCATGTCCTGCACGTTCTGGATGAGCACGTGGACGTTGTGGTTGTGGGTGGCAGGGTTAGCGGTTGCCGAGGTAAGGCAGTTGTTGACTGTACCAACCTGCATTGAGTTGAGCGTCCGGCCATCGATCGCCGGTCCGCACGTTGGGTCGGCGGTGATTGGGTCCGGGTTGCCCGCTGAGTCACAGTAGGTATTACCGGCGAGCTGCATGTCCAGGCTGATCGAGGGGTTCTGGACGGCGCGCGTCGTCAAGACGCCGGAGAGGAATAAGACGCCGGTCGCGACGCCGATCGCGAAGATTATCGTGGCCGCAGTGACGATATTTCGCTTGTGCATATCAACCCTCCCGTATTGGGCTTCCTACTTTGTTCCTATCCAGCCGTCGAAAGCGGATAGCACCCGTAGCCGCCGCCGACTGTTGGCGCAGTGGTAATCGCCGCCAGTTTACGTAAGCCCTGTCCGGTTGTCAAGGCGTATAGCGCTCAACAACGACATAATTTTTTCAGCGGTCAGGACGCCGCGCGACGGTACCCGGCGTAACAGGACACCAATCCAACTCTCATCAACAAGAGAGTGAGGCGCCGGCTCCGTGAGAGAGCCGGCGCCTCGCGCCTGAGTTTAGTGCTCCCCGCTAAGGTGGCCCGCAGGTAGACCCGAACACTCCAGCCAGCGCATCGATGTCTGCGATGTCGATGACGCTGTCGTAGGTAAGGTCCACGCGGCCCTCGTAACCGGGCGGAGCCGCGTCTCCTACGCCGTCGTTGGCCGGGTCGCCGCCCAGAGAGCCGTATTTACCTGACGCCAGGTCAATGTCCGAAATATCCGAGACCCCGTCATTGGTGAGGTCACGCATGGACTGGGAGAAGGCCACCTGGGCGACGAATTCGGTTGGAGAGTGAGTCTTGGCGAGCCTCTGGTCACGCGCCGGCGGGCCGACGACATTCGCGAAGGTGATCGTATTGCCCGAGATGCCGGTGACGTACTTCAACGTCTCGAGGGTGCCCATGGTGGTGCTCCCGGTGCCGATTATGATCGGCTGGTTGAGCACGAAGCCAGCGGCGCTGTTGACCGTCACGCTATTGGTGCCAGCATTAGCCTGCACTGCAAGCGAATCCCGCCCGGGGTCATCGGCTGCCGGACCGTCGGGATAGGGGAGCGGTGGATTGGCGCCCAGGAACGTACCGGACACCAGGACGTCGCCCATACAGGTGTCAAGGTCGTTGACTACGCCGTCACCGTCGCTGTCAAGTGTGGTGGAGCAGTCGTTGGGAGTGGCGACGGCGCCGATGCAGATCGTCTGCGCGGCGTAGGCGGCATGGTAGTGGCCGTTGGCGCCTGTCGGAGTCAAGGCGGGGCAGCCGGCGCAGCTCCAGCCCGGAGCGCCGTTGAAGTCACAGTCCGGCCCAATGCTATCGGAGGCGGGACCGCCGTCGGGTGTGTCTACGCCGGGCAGCACGTCGCGGTCATACTGGAAGGTGTTCGCCACCAGGCCGCCGCCGCCGCCGGTTCCCCCAGGGAACGTGTTGGGAACCGACAGGCAGTTGTCCAGGCGGTTCTCCCAAACGTCACCGTCCGCGTCGGCAGCGGCCGTGCCGGGAGTGGGGTCACAGACTGTAGGCGCGCCGTCGCTGTCATCGCCGCCCGAAGCGTTGTTGAGGGTGCGCGGGTTCCAGCTCGGGTTGGGGACGGAGTGGCAGGTGTCGAGGGCGTTCTCGTGACCGTCATCATCGTAATCCCGCTGGCTGACGCCGTACTGGTAATAACGGACCACAGTCGGGCTCGCCGGGTTCGTCTGACGCACCACCTCGGGCGGGCCGCCGTTCTGATTGCCGCACTCGTTGGGGGTCGTTGGAACGGCGGCTGGGCAGCCGTTGTCAACGGCAAGCCTGAGCTGGAAGGTGCCCCCTTCTCCGGTGCAAGCCAACGGCGGCGAGGCGCCGGTGCAGGTGTTGTCGTGCGGGATACCGAAGAAGTCCGTCTGGGAGCTGAAGTTACAGAAGTCGTTGATGGAGCTGTTGGAAGGCGGAGCGACGGGGTCCTGGAGGAACGTCAGGTTGGCGTATCCCCAGGTGGGCGACACCCAGTCCAGGTTGGGGAAGGTCTGAAGGGCTCCGAGGTCCATGACTACGAACTGGAGGATGACGATGAGCGTGTTCGCCACGAAGGCGACTCCCGCATAACGGGCGCGGGCCTGGACGTAGCCTCCGTCGTCGGCGTTGGCATTCGGATCGAGGGAGTCGCGCACGAAGCTGGGAACGGCGTCGGCCCCGTCCGCCACCTGGTTGCCGTTGAAGCTGGCGCCGCCGGGAGTGCCGAGCACTTCCTCAGCCACGCCGTTGTTGTCCAGATCGCCGTCGTCCTCGCCCAGGTTCGCCAGCAGGTTCGTGGACGGGCCGTTCGGGTAGATCACAGCGACGCGGCTCACCGCATCCCCCGCGTTGTGCAGGGCGGTGGGCGTCCCGTTCCAGCCGCGGACGGCCTGGTAGGTGTTGGCAGTCGTGTCCACGCCAACAACGAGCATCTCTTCGGTGCCGACGCGGATCTCGTTAACGCCCGCTTGTATCGTCCCCTCTGTCGCCGTACCATCTGCGCCTGCTCTGAGGCCCAGAGGGTCGAGCGTGTGACTGTACGTGAAGGTCGTGATGGCGTCGTCTAATGCAGCAGGAATGCCCCCGGCGCCCACGGTCATGGCGCCGCCGTTCGTGAACGGACGGGCAGTTGTGACCACGTTGGACTCCACAAAGTTGAAGGTGACGGGCGTCGGACTGAAGCAACCGTTGTTAAGCAGCCCCAAAGTGGCTGTCGAGTCGAGTTGCCCTACATAGGCGCCGACGTTCGGGATGGTGGCGGCGTCGGACACCGACACCGCCGGGTCGCCGAGAGTAAAGGCGCCGCCCATCAGGCCGGTGAAGTTGCCCGCAGGCGCGAAAATGTTGTACTGGGCATGGACGTCAGAGTTAGCGCCTGCCGTCGTTGGGTCCAGCCGGTAAAAGTCAGGGGGACCGAAGAACGGGCTAAAGGTGGTTGCTTCGCTGCTTCTGGGTGTCGCCCACATGGCTGCGAGGGCGACCAGAACGAGCAAACCGACAAGAGCAAGAAGCTTCTTGCGCATTACAATCCTCCCTTTGGGCTCATCTTGTTACGAGCCGCTCCCGCCGACGAGCGGCGACCAAGGCGTCAGCGTCTGTGGCAGACGCGAGTATTTATAGATGGACGAAACGGGGTTTGTCAAGCCCATATTCGTCCCAGATTCCCTCTATTTGCAAAATGGTATGGAATAGCGAGCGCTTACTCTGATGACGGGTCGCCGATGACGGGTCGCCGGCTATCTTTCGGCTGGCGTGTGGAGCGAGCCGCCCGCGTTACGGGCAAGAAGTGCCGAAGAGGCCCGCCAGTCGGTCCAGGTCGGAGATGTCTACGACGACGTCCACCGGATCGGGAGCGATGTTGTGGCGAGCCGGCGCCGGCGGTACCGACAATCCGAAGTTCCCGGAGACCAGATCGATATCGGCGATGTCAGAGACGCCGTCGTTGGTGATGTCCGCGGGCCAGGCGTCGTGGCTCGGGCCGGTTGGGCAGCTGGCGCCGCGGTCTGTGCCGGCGGCGTACTCCACCCGGTCGGAGAAGCCGTCAAGGTCGAAGTCGCCGGCGTCGCAGGCGTCGCCGAAAGAATCGCCGTCGATGTTCGCTTGCTCCTGGTTGGTAACCGTCGGGCAATTGTCGCAGACGTTCCCCCGGCTATCACCATCCTGGTTAATTTGGTTGGTGTTGGCGGTAAGCGGGCAGTTGTCTGGCCCGGCGACGATGCTGCCGCCACCATCGGGATCGGCGGGCCCGTCGGAGACGCTATCGCCATCGCAGTCAGGGTTGGTGGGGCAAGGATCGCATTCCTGGCCAAGGCCGTCCAGGTCGCTGTCCGTCTGGAACGGGTTGTAGTTGTCCGGGCAGTTGTCCCGGCTGTCCATCCAGAAGTCGGCGTCGGGGTCCTCGCAGGCGTCCCCGGCCGGCGTCGCGGGATGGACGACGTTCGCCTGGCTCGGATTGGGGGCCAATGGACAGTTGTCGGAGCCGGTGCAGAGCGTGGGCGAGGTCTTGCCCGGATTGCAGACCCCGTCCAGGTCCTGGTCCACCTGGGCCTGCGAGCAGCCGTTCACATCTACCGGCCGCTGGGAGAGCGGCGTGAAGGCGCACTGGTCGCCGCCGTTGGCCACCCCGTCTCCATCCACGTCACCGTCGCAGGCGTCCCCCGCGCTATCGCCGTCGAAGTTCTTCTGGTCGGCGTTCGGCACGCTGAGGCAGTTGTCGCATCCGTTTGCGATGCCGTCGCCGTCCGTATCCGTTGCCGTCGCGCCGACTCCTACCTGGTCGCAGCGGACAACGGTGTGAACGGCCGGGTCGCTCAACGGAAAGCTCTTAAACTCCACGGACCACGTATAGACGGCGCCGTTGCTCGGGTTCGTGAGCACTGTTCGCCCTGCTTCGCCCTCCAGGGTGGATGGATTGTCACTGCTGATCCCCTGGAACGTGAGATCCAGGGTGGTCATCGCGCAGACCTGGGGGCCCACGTTGAACATGCTGCCTTCCATCGTTTGGCCGCCTGCGCCGCCTTTGACCGGGAACCGGAACTGCTGGAACGGGTAGCCTTGCACAATCCAGTTTGTCTCCACCTCCGCTGGGTCGCTGGCGTCCCTGCCCTGGTCCACAATTGTCAGAGAGTACGTCTCCATCATCCCGTCGCAGGCCGGGTAAGCCGGCGGCCCCACGTCCGCCAGCAATGTGCCGGTGCCGATTATCGGTTCGTCGTTGCCGCTTTGGACGTTGGCGATGTCCCAGCCGGCGGGCAACGTGAACTTGATGGAGCCGATGACATGGTCCGTTTGAGCCACACTGATTTGCTGCGCGACGTTGCCGTGCGCTCCCGAGCCGGACGGGGAGAACGATGTGATGTTGTAAGAGGGTTGGAACTGTTTCGCTGTGTCAGCGCGGGCCGCCAGAGGCAGTAGGGCCAGAACCAGCGCGAAGAGAGCGAGAATAAACCACTTCATAGCGGGTACATGCTGAGGGGGCGGGGGAGATTCTGTTCTCCCCCGCCCCCAGGCTAGTTCTTAACGATGCTTTAGACTCAAGAGTCCAGGCCCGTCGCTACTTGCTGACGTCGTCGACGTTTCGGGTGACTACGCCGTCGTTTCCGGAGTTCCGGTCCTGGCCTCCGTCAGAGGAGGTCGCGCCGGCGCAGGCACCGAAGAGTGGATTGACGCCCAACGGAGCGATGTCATCGCCGTGGCAGAGATCGACGGCTACCATGTAGTCAACAGGCTGAGTGTTGGGCCCTCCGCCGCATGCCGGGTACGTTACATTGACGTGCACAGTCGTCGTGAATGAGGGTGCCCCCTTCAATGTGACTGTCGCCTTCGTCAACCACTCCACATCAGCATCACCGTCGATGTTGATCGGCCCGGAAGCCGTTACCGTTGCTCCATTGACGCTCGTCACGGACCCCGCGGACTTGCCGGGCGCCGGTGCAGGGCCGGGGCCGGGCACATAGGACGGCTGGGAGTCGAGGTAGATTGAGATCTCGCCGTTCTCGTCGCCGGTCTGGCTGTTGTTGAGGATCAGGTTGTAACCAACGGTGTTGCTGGGCGCGCAGGCCTGTGTGCCGCCGGTCAGCTTCTTGATAGAGAGATCGTGCAGAGTCCTCTGGCAGCCGCTGGGGGCGGCCGGGCCGCTTGCGCTGTCAGCCAGATCTGCGTTTCCGTCCCCGTCGTTGTCAACCCCGTCGGAACAGGTCGTCGGAATGGCGAGCGCCTCCGGCGTGCCGGCCCCGGACGCAAAAGCCGCTTCTTCGACGTCGCACCAGCCATCGCCATCAGCGTCCGCGAGGCCGATGCAGACCGGCTCCACGTTCAGCACCACATGGAAGTGGCCGTCGGACACCGTGGGGTTGATGTCGCAGGCGTCGCCGATGCCATCGGCCGCGGCGCCGCCGTCTACCGGCTGGGTCCCCACCTCCGCGCCGGTGGGCGGCCCGACCTCCCCGACATCGCCCTGGTTGTCGAGGGCCAACCCGTTGGCAGCCAGCGGGCAGTTATCGCCGCGGTTTAGGTAGTTGTCGCCGTCTAGATCCAAATTACCACCTACGAAGGGATCGTCATCGCAGACTCCGTCGACACCGTCGCCGCCGTTGCTCTCGTTGAAGTTGTCATCGCCGGTGAAGACGAAGAAGTGCGGGTCCCCAACGTTGGGTTGGAAGGGGCAGGTGTCGTCGCTGTTGACGAAGCCAAACCGGCCCGTCAGCGATGTGCCGGTCGGTTCAGCCGGAGCGGACGGGCCCTGGTCGGCGTCGCGGTCGCTGCGGGAGTTCATGACGAAGAACTTCGTGTTCAAATTCGGAGGACTGACGGGCCCCGCCGGGTTGGTGCGGTGCGATGTGCCGCCGACGTTGCCGAACTGGGTGGAAGTGAGATTCAGGCCGCAGCTGTCACTAATCTGGCTACCAGCGGGCGTGGGCCCGCCCGCCGGGTTGAAGTTCTGCGTTACGGTCAAGGTGGCAAACCCCGACGAGGCCGGCGCCAGCACTCCTGGATTGTAGGTCAAGATATCGGCGTACACTTGAGTCCCGGTCGCCGCAATGAGGAACGCCGCCGCCTGTCGTTCGCGCAGGAGTAATGGACCGTCGGGGAGATTGCCGGGGAGTCCGAGCGCGTTGATCAGGCTGTTCCAGCGCTGGGATCCGTCCATTTTGCCGTCAGCAACGCCGCTGGGGTAGGTTCCCGTCCCGTCGTCAACGTCGCCGATCAGTTCGGCGAAGTTTGTGCCCGGCGTGACATTTATCGTGTTCGCGGCCGCGCTGTTAGTTGACGCGTCTTCCAGGCCGGTGTTTGTGTGTGGCGTGCCCGGCGGATAGATGGGGCCTGGATCGCTGAAAGTCAATGTAATGTCAAGGATGCAGGCGCTAATACCGAAGACGCCCAGCGTTGAGATCGCTATAGACGATCCCGTTGGTGTGCCGTCGTCAAAGTCGGCATCCGTGGACATCCCCCAGCCCGCGGGTGTAAAGGTGACGAACTGCGTTGGGAACTCGCGGTTGGGGTTGAATGGGTCAGTGGTGCCCCAGTCTCCTATCGATGTGACGTCCGCGTCGACGCTCGGCGCGTTGCTGCTCAGGGTAACGCTGAGCGTCGGTTGGTACGGCGCGGCGCTCGCGCCGTCACCGGCCAATAGCAGTGCGCCAACTGCCAGCGCCAGCAGAGACGGCACGGCGAGGTTGCGTAGTCTCCAAACCCTCCTCATAGAAAAGCCTCCTTCTTGGCTAAAGCGAGCAACCGTTGGGCGGTTGGGCGAAAAAATTGACTTGGATACACCCCCTTCATCTCACGGCAGGCGTCCCGGCTATAAACCCCGCAGGCTCCTACCGACAGTTGCGTCAAATAATACATCAGCGCCTATTATTGTCAAGGGGTGTTGCGTGGCTAAGCGCAGGAAAATAGAAAGAATTTTCATGTGTCAAAAGACTGGACTCGATGGCACTGTGTTCGAGGTAGGTGACCTTCCGCTGCTTCGCCGCGCGTTGTAGTATCGGCTTATGACGCCTGCTGCCATCACGTGCGCGGCCACCGTGACGCTCGTGGCTTTTCTGCCGTTCTGCAGCGGCGGTATCGACCGCCGCCCGATCGAAGACGTCAGCTCAGAGTCCGTGAGCTATCAGGCGGACGATGGCGTCCGTATCGCGGCCAGCTGGTTCTTCCCTCCGGGCGAGACGAAACCTCCGGTGGTGATACTTTTGCACGAGCAAGACGGTAGCCGGGCGCAGTGGAATAAGCTGATTCCTGTGCTGGTAGACAAGGGGTACGCCGTGCTCGCTCCGGACCTGCGCGGCTTCGGCGAAAGCGACACGATCATCCGTGATGGTCGGGAAGAGCCGTATGTGTTCGCAAATCCGGTGGATGCCCTGCTGGATGTGGCCGCAGCCCTAAAGTGGCTCGAGGGACGCAACGACGTCGATCTAGGTCGCATTGGCATGATCGGCGCTCGCCTTGGCGCCGATCTGGCATACGTATCGAGCGGAGGCTTTCCTGCCGTGAGGGCGGCCGTCGCCATAACCCCAACGCCTTACGCGCCTGACGACCCGCTGCTGTCGATCATTCAAGACTACACTGCCCACGACGTTTTTATCATGGCCGGCAGCCGGATAGCATGGGAAAATGGAGTAACGCTGGGAATTCGCATACAAGATCCGGGCGGCCGCCGATACGTCGATCATCCGGATCTTGACGGCACTGCGCTCATGGCGATCGATGATCCGATCGAAGACATTCTCGACTGGTTCAAGAAGCGCCTGTTGACACCGCCCACGATCCCGCCGGGATAGGCGGGTAGCAGCCGAGCCGGTCTTCGCGCCACCGCCTTAGGGCTGCGCGCCGTTCGCCTATGGCACACAGCCGGTACCGAACAGCCCCGCTAACTTATCGATGTCCGTAATGTCTACGACACCGTCCGGACCGGAAGGGATACTCCATAGGTCTGGGGCGATATCGTAGCGCGCCGGTGCAGACGGTACTGAGTTGCCGAACTCCGCGGCCAGCGCATCGATGTCGGTGATGTCAGAGACGCCATCGTTGTTGATATCCGCAGGCCAAGCGCCGTTGCCGCATTTCGCGTTGGGGTTGGTGCCGATCTTGGCTTCTGCCTGGTTGCTCCAGCCGTCGCCGTCGGAGTCCGGAGGAAAGAGCACCTCGAACTGGGCCATCATGCCGTCCTGCTCGTGCTCCAGCACGTGGCAGTGGAAGACGTAGCGGCCGGTGAAGTCGGTGAACTTGGCCTTTAGCACGATCGTCTCATTCGCATCCAGGAAGAAAGTGTCGTTGTACAGATCGTGTGCTGGGCACGGCGGTGGAGACGGCGGGGGTGTGCCGAAGTAGCGGCTAAGGCATTGGTTTTCGGCGTCATGCAGATGGAAAGTGTGAATCCTCCCGCCGGCGTTTTGGATGACCCACTTCTCCGTGGTTCCAAGGACGGGCTGAGCGTCCACGCGGTTGGAGTCGAAGGGGAGACCGTTGATCGTCCAATGGCCGGCAGTCTTGCCGAAGACCCAATTGCGGGTAACCGTCGGCTCGCCGATGTCCGGGAGGGGCCGCAGGGTTGAGGGAATGCTGCTGTTATCGGTGAGGTCCTGCGTGACGCGGAACTGCATAATGTCGATGTCCGGGTTGTTTTCTGTGTCCCTCAGGTAGAACGTCTCTCCCAGATGACCCGCGAAATCGATAACCACATCCAGGCGCTCGCCCGGCGCGAAACGCATTGAGGTCCTTGGGACAGGCGCAGGGAGGAGGCCGGCGCCCGTGCCGATCTGAGTGAACGGCTGGCCGTTGCTCAGCACTAGATTATAGACGCGGGCGCCCGAGGCCTCGAGCATGCGGAAGCGGTACTTGCGGTCACCCACCTCCAGGTAGGGCTGGTACACGCCGTTGACGAGGACATGATCGCCCGTGACGCCGTCATTATTGAAGACGTATGGAATCTGGTTGTTGACATCGAACTGGCGGTCCGTGATGCCGAGCGGTATGTCGTAATCCGGCCCCAGGGTCAGCGACCCGGGAAGCGTCTGGGGGTCGGCCGGGTCGTCGAGTATGTAGAAGCCCGCCAGGCCGTTCCACACGTTGCGCGCCGTGACGCCGTCGCGGTGGTCGTGGTAGAACTGCGGGGCGCCGCGCTCGTTTGCTCCGTCATCCTTGTGGTCGTAAGTGTACGTCCGGAACCCGCCGCTCGGGATCAGGAATTCGTCCGGGCGTCCGTCGTTTACCGGCGACGAATGGTTCCCGTGGTTGTGGACGGTCATGTCGCCCGAGGCAGCGTCGAGGTTGTTGGTAAACGTCACGTTCGTCGTCTGCCCGGTCGGGCGGCGAATCGTCGCGCCCGGGAAGGTGCCGCCGTAGGTCCACATGTTCGTGCAAGGTCCCGGCAGGATCTGGATGCAAGCGTACTGAATGCTGATGTTGATGTTGGGACTCGTGAGGACCGGCGGCGCATAGAGCGGGTTGACAAAGGGATTAGGCGTCGCCGTCGGCGTCGCAGTCGGCGTCGCCGTGGGCGTGGCGGTCGGCGTCGCGGTCGCTGTTGGCGTAGGCGTCCCTCCGGTCGCCGTCGGCGTGGGCGTGGGCGTGCCCGAGGGCGGCGTGTAAATAATGGTGAGCGCGGGCGGGTTGTTGCTTTCTCTGGAATCGAACCGCTTGGCCGTCGTGCTTGTGGACTCGTCGCCTTTGACCAACCAGCCGAAGTTGGAAGACGGGTTGTTCAACCACGACTGCACATCGGCGACCATAAACGACGTTGAGCCCCAGGTGTACGCGCCGTTTGCGCCGACCTGTTGGCTGGCGCTCACCGTCCCGGAGAAGTCGCCGCCTTGCGCCGTCCAGAAGACCGTGTTGTAGAAGCGGTGCCGCCACGTGGCATCGTTGGTGGTGGCGGGCGCTCCCTTGCCCTCATTCTGGCTCGCGTCTGATGTCCCTTCGCCCCAGTCAGCGACCAGCTTGTGGAGCTCGACGGTCCGGGCGGTATTGGTGGCGACCCTGCTCGCGTTCAGGGTGAGGCTGACGCTCGTGATGGTCGAGCCGGCCGGAATGCTCCCGGCGACGTTGAAAGCGAGGACGCCCCGCCGCATGTAGCCCCTATCCGTTCTGCCGGCGAAGAAGTGAATGCCGGCCCCGTTGCTGCAATCGCCTAACGGTACCGGTGTCTCAGTGCAGTTGCCAGCCGAGACGTACTCGTAGAGGGTGTTGTCCTTCGAGGGATTGAGTATTGCCGTCGCCGCCACCGCCGGCTCGGACCCACTGAGGACGAATCCGGCCACAACAGCAAGGGCGGCCAGGGCCATAATCAATCCAAGAGAGATGTTTGCCAACGCTGCGGGCTTACTCATGACTACCCCCTTCAGTCGAGCCTTCAATCGTCGGGAACCGAGGGCTCTAACGGCTTCTGAGGCGTCCATCTTAGCATTCTGAGGCACGGGTGTAAGGGCCATTCGGCCCATCCGCCTAGGTCGTTTGGCCGGAACAGCGGAGGGCCAGATGGCGTCATCGGACGGAGCCAGTTCTGCTACCCTGGTAACGTCGCGCAGAAGGATGCATCGACAGCACGGGTTGACAACTTATCTCGCTGGTAGTAGACATAGCACAGTAGATGTGACTGCGGCCGAAAGTAAGAGGAGGGGTTCGATGGGTACTTTGCTTTTTCGGGCTGCCGTGCTGGCGGCGTTTCTGTCGACGTTCTTGGCGCCGGCGTATTTCGGCGTTCAGTCGGCTTCCGCCCACGTGCATGCGGTGACACCGCTCAACTGCACGTCTGCCAACGAGGAAAACGCCGGCGGAAGGACAATCCTTGATACGCCCGCTGCCGTCGAGAACGGTGGCCCGATCCAGCGCGGGCCTATCCCGATCAATACCGGGAACGCCGCATTCGATCCGGAGACCGGGGGCGGCAATCACGGCTCACCCCCCGGCTGCGATAGCTAGCTGTGGTCGGCCGGCGACGAGCTGAGCCTTAGGCCGGTGGCCGGTTCAATCGCTTTTCGTGACTGAGCTCAAGGGGCGGGCAGCAACACCACCAGCCGCTGGCTCCCCGGCGGTCTATGATGCCGCGGCACGCTCCGGCGCCGAAGCTCGGATGTGGCCCAGGACCGCACGGAGCGTATAACCGTTGACGCTGGGATGAAGAAACGGCGCATCCAGGTTGACCGTGTAGCGGTGACGCCGTCCCTCCTTGCGCACGTGAAGCATTCCAGCGCGGCGGAGGTCGCCGATGAGCCCCCACACGGTACGTTGCGTCAGAGCCATCGAATCGGCGATCTCGTTGATCGTACAGCCAGGATGGACGGCGACGTGGAAGAGAACCGCGCCATGACTGGATACCAGATAAAAGTTTGCTATGAGGCCCCCCTCATTTAGGCTTCAATCAGAAGGATAACACTTTCGGCGGGGATAACATTACACATGGTCGTAAGTTTCAACTCCAATGGCGGCGTGCGCGGCCGGATCATTGCCCTTTCAACCTTGGGCGACGCACAATAGGCTGGCGATGGGAGTTACGCATGAGCGGAACAGAACCGGCGCGATTGTGCTCCTGCTCACTTTAATGCTGTTAACGCTCGCCGGGTGTGGCGGCTCAGACTCGGGCGGCGCCCCTACCGGTCGTCCGGCAGTCCAGTATCCACCTGAGGTCCAACAAGCCATCGATGAACTTGAGGGGCAGGTTGGCTTTCGCCCTGTGGCGCCAACTTACCTCCCGGGCGGGATGGACCCCGCTCCGGAAACGGTTCACGTTAGGAATGAAACCCAGCAGACCGCGATCATCTCCTTCTTTCCGCTCGTCGATCCCCCGGCGACACCGGCCACGCCCACGATCGTGGAGATAACGGAGGACCCGGCTACCGGGGTTAACTGCCCGCTCTGTCCCAGTGAAGGGTTTACTGAGATCGAAGTGGGCGGCAAACCTGCCCTCGCTGAGGAGGGCTCACTGCCGGAGGAAAATCTGGTCTACTACGTGCTGCACTTCGTCGTCGGAGACCTGCTAGTGGTCGTGAACGCGGAATGGGATGTCCCGGAGGGATCCGGCCTCGAGAGCCCCACGACGGAAATGAAGCAGGAGCTGGTCCTGGTCGCCGAGTCGATGCTCGCTCAGGGTTAAGTACCGCGTCAGCCGGACCGGGCGGCCGGCGAGGTCCAGTCCGTTTTTCAACGCATACGAAGAAGCCTACCGGTAATCCACCAACTGAATCAGCCGTGCGCTCCACGGACAGTACCACCCGACATTCTCGATGAAGTAGTCGCGATTCGCCTCGACATAAGAAGGAGTAGCGTCGCACACCTCGATCGCGGCCTCTTCCATCTGGATGTCCACGGGATCAAGGTGCCAGCTCCAGGGTGCGTTGTGGCCTCCCTGCCCGGCGCCCGCCAGAATGCGGCCGTTCGGGATGTGAGCATTGCTCTTGCCGTCCCGCAGGTCGAATAACTGCTGGACAGTCTGCGGGTTCGTCACCCATGTCTTGAACGTTTCGCCGGCGACTTCAAACGTCGCCAGCACGCCGCCGGCGAGCGAGCAACTCATGCCGAACAAGCCCGCCAGCCGGTCTAAGTCTGTAATGTCGACTACCCCGTCTGGCGGGTCAGGCGCGATGTCGTAGCGGGCGGGCGCAGGCGGCACGGCCTGAGCGAAGACCCCGGCCAGCGCATCAATGTCGGTGATGTCGGAGACGCCGTCGTCGTTGATGTCAGGGGGCCAAGCGTTGACCCCGCAGGCGAGCGCAGGGTTAGTGCCGATTGTCGCCTCCGCGGCGTCTGACCAGCCGTCGCCGTCGCTTTCGGCGGCAGGGACTAAGCTCAGGTTGAAGGTCAAGTTTCCTGTGGCGTTGTCGAAGCCACCTGCCTGGAAGTAGTAGGTAGTTCCGGCGGCGACGTTCAGCAAAAGCTGCGACCTCTTGCCGGGGAGGCTATCGTCATCGCAGCTCAGCATCGTGAGCGTTGGCAGCGAAGAGCCCGTCTAAACTGCGAGGATGGTATCGAATCCGCTTCCGGCGGTGGTCGCTGTGGGGGTTCCGCTCGACGCGGGAACGTGGCTGTACCAGACAGTGGCGCCGATTTGGCCGCCACCCGGACGCTGCTCGGCAGGCTGCAGGGTTGCGCCTGCGGTCTGCCGGCTGTCGGCGTAAGGCAGCGGTGAGGCGTTGATGGCGCTCAGGAAGTTGTTGTTGGCTGGCGGAGTAACCGCGCTGACGGCCAGATTGAACGTGAGAAGGCCGGCGCCGCCGGCCACGCCCCCAGCTTGAAAGTAATAGGTTGTGCCGCCTGTCACCGCCAACACCAACTGCAACTGGATGCCACCGGACACGTCGTCGTTACAGCCAATCAGCGATAGCGCGCCGAACGTCGGTGAGGAGGCCGGTCCGGTGAAGGCGGCGAGCACCGTATCAAAATTAGACTCGCTGCCAAAAGTGTCGGCGACTCGCGGCGTCGCCGACATGATTATTGAGAGGCGCTGCGGCGCTCGCCGGGTATGCCAAAATGCCGCCGAACAGGACAATGCAAACGATGGCCACTATAGCTGGTGGCGTGTACCTCATCGGTTCCCCCAGTATGGAATCAGGTGCTGGGCAGGCTGCCGGGCGGCTCACCGCGTCTCGGGGCGGGTCGCTCGCTCCTACGGATCCAGCACCGGCAGCGGGCCAGGCGAGACGCGGCTAATGCAAAAACGGCCGTTTACAGTTTACGAACATTTCTAGCAATTCGCCCTTGGCTATGTCAACCGTTTTCGCATTTGTCCCCGAAAATTTCACGAAATGGCGTCAACTGTTGCAGGACCCTCATACGCCTCCCTACTGAACAACCCCGCCATCCTCGATATGTCCGTGATATCCGCGAGGCCGTCCGGCGGGTCCGGCGCGATGTCATAGCCAACGGCGCGGGCGGCACCTTCTTGCCAAACGTCGCCGTCAGTGCACATACATTCGTAATCTCGAGAACGATGGTTACTCATCTGCGCCGGCCGGGCGTTTATAGCAGGCAAGGAGCGGATTCGTCCCCGCGGACGCCTCCGACATCGGAAATCCGTCCCGGATCGTCGCCGGCAGCGCTGCGATGAAGCCAACACGTTGCAGATCGTCACACGCGACGTTCGACGCATCACTGATCCCTTCCGCCTGGGTGCCAGCGGCATCAGTTTGATCTTTGCCCGGTAACTGTTGGCGGTGCGGGTGGGCCTCCACATACGGCGGAATCGCTTCGCAGACGGTCGACGCTCGATTCTAGATCTACTCCCTCAGCCTGTGCAGACGCGTTACCCGGTTGTTCGCCGGGCTCGTGTCGTCATCATCCGGCGCGAGGCCGTCGTCCGCGTCGTGGTCCGCCCGCGCGATGAGAGCGATCGCGGCGTTCGGGGCCGGAGAGCAGTCGATGCGCATCTTGAAGTCGAACTTCTTCTCCTCCGCGGGCACGTAGGCCGAGATTTCATCCACGAGCAGCCCTCCGGGCGACGGTGCAATCGCGCCGGTTTCGACATTTTGCGCCGTACAGCCGTCCGGCAGCCCGACGACCTCCACCGTGCATCGCAGCGTATCCGTGTGCTGGCTCAGGTTCTGGCAGCGCGCCAGCACCTGGCGCAACACGGAACCGTCCGCGCCCAAGCCGAGCTCGCGGCCGCCGGTGGAGAACTTGCTCACGCGCACATCGTGGTCGCAGGCGTCGCCGATGCCGTCGCCGTCTCCGTCCGCCTGGTCGGGGTTTGGGACGGTCGGGCAGTTGTCGCTCGCGTTCGGCACGCCGTCGTTGTCGCGATCGTTGTCGCAGGCGTCGCCGATGCCGTCGCCGTCTCCGTCCGCTTGGTCGGGGTTCTGGTCTTGCGGGCAGTTGTCGCAGACATCGCCCCGTCCGTCCGCATCAAAGTCCGCCTGGTCGGCGTTCGGGACTCCCGGACATGCATCGAATGGTTCGCCGGTGCCATCGCTGTCACCGTCTGGCACCACCTCTTCGCACTCCGGACGGTTGAGGTCAACGGGCGGATCGATTAGAGCGGGTGGCGTCGTGAAGGCAGGGTTCTGGAAGTCGAAGAACTCCAGCATGGGATCGGCGAGTGCGGTCCGGTTTGTGAGCGGCGGCAGGTTGAAGCGCGTCTCGATGAAGTGGAGGATCGAGGTGTGATCGTGCACGACGTGGGAGACGAAGTGGCCCTTCGCGTAGGGTGAGACCACAGCCACGGGCACCCGGAAGCCGTAGCGGTCGAACGTGCCAAGGGCGGTTCCGGCCGCGGGTGGGTGCAGGTCCTGCGTCGGGTTGGCTGGGTCCGGGAAAGGCAAAGGTGCGGCAGGCGGGGGGACGTGGTCGTAGTAGCCGCCGTGCTCGTCATAGGTGAGGAACAACGCCGACGATGACCAGGCGGGGCTGTTGAACAGTGCGTCGATGACGTCGTGAACGTGCTTCTGGCCAACCTGGATGTTGGCAACGGGATGCTCGTCGCTCTGGACGTTCTTTGCGGCAATAAAGATGGGGTCGACGAAGGCGACCTGGGGGAGGGTACCGGCCGCGGCGTCCGCATAATACTGGCTGATGTTCAGGACCTGCGGCGGAACGTGATTGCGGGCGTACGCGTACTCGTTAGCGAAGGTGAGAACGGGCTGCGCGCCGTACACCTTCCAACTGATCCCCGCTTCGTCCAGGGAGTTGAAAATGGACCTGCTCTTGAAGTCCGTGGGGTCCATGGGCATGCGGTTCGAGGTCTCAGCCGTGTTCCCGTCGGTGTCGATGTATGAGCTCCCCGAGAGAAGGAAGAAGCGGTTCGGATACGTGGGCCCAAGGAGGGAGTCGTGGTAGCGATCGCCGATGGCGAAGGTGGAGTAGAGCTGGTAGTAGTAAGGTAGCTCTTGCTCGGTGTAGTAGCCCATGGCGCGCCGGCCATTGGGGTCGAGGTGCGGGTTCTCGACGGTTGCATCGTCGTCGATGTTCGCAGTCGTGAAGCCGTCGTTCGCGCCGTTATTCCACTCCACGTGGCTGGCTTCCCAGCCGTGCGCCACGTCTTCGGAGTCGCAAAGGTTCGTCTGGTGGAAGGCTTTGACCGGCGGGCCGCCGCTGGGGTTGGGATTACTTGCGTCGAGCGGCAACGGCTCGACATCCAGGGTAGGGTCGTAGGCTTTTAGCATGCCGAAGTACTCGTCGAACGACCGGTTCTCCTGCATGAGCACCACGACATGATCGATCGAGTCCGTCAGCTGCTGGAGCTGCCCCGGCGCGACCCCGGGGGCAGAGCTAGTCGTCGACGCGCCTGAGGATGTCTCGTTGATTGCGGCGAGGCTCAAGAGGGCAAGCAGAACTACTGACAGTCGCAATTGTCGCATCGCGCATCTCCCTTGCGATATGTGGGGTGATATGTGGGTCCGGTGGTGGTGGCTTAATAATAGCGGTCATCGTGCCTATGTCAAACGATGATCCGGCCGTAGGCTGCTTGCGGAATGCCCGCGCTTGCGCCCGCCGAGACGCGATGCCGTAATGGGATGCGAACTCAGAGAAGCCGCTGTTACAGCCAGGGCCCGTGCGGGCACCAGGCCAGCGGCAGGGCGTCCAGGGTTATGTCCGTGACGGGCGATTCGTTTGTACCGTCCGCGCTAGCCACCCAGACAGCCTGAATGTGCGATAGGGCCGGTAACGCGCTCACCACAGGTACGAGCAGCGAACCCGAGTACGAAATGAGCGAACCGTCAAGCGACCAGCGAGGAGACCCCTTCTGGATGAGGGACGTAGTCAGCTTGCGCTCGTTCTTGCCCTCCGCATCCACCGCGTATATCTGAGGGATTTCTCCTTGTTCGTCCATAGCGCTAAAGACGATCGTCTGGCCGTCAGGCGACCTGTCGGCGGTGAACGCGGAGGGACGGGTACTGACCTTAACGAGGCTGGAATTGCCGATCTCCAGAACGTAGATGTCGCTGCGACCGTTATCATTGATATCCAACACCAGGCGCTGTCCGTCGGGAGACCAGCGCGGAACCCCGGGTGTGACCGAGCCGAATGGAAACACGGGAGACAAGCGCGGAAACCCGGGTGTGCGCGTGCCTAATGGAAGCGTGCTGGTGGTTCCGGTACTTACTTCCAAAAGTTCCAGATGGGTGCCGGACTGGCTATGACGGTCATAGCGATCCGCTCTCCTCCGGGAGACCAGGCGATACCCTGTATGGCGCCCTGCACGTCAGCGCTCTGAATTCGCGCACCTTCGCCTGCGAATGAAACAACACTTGTGCGCCCGTCTGCCGCAATGTTCGAGTAAGCAATCAGCCGGCCGTCGCGAGTGCAGTCGAAGGCTGAGATTGCTGACGCAGAGCCCGGCGTGATTCCTGCCACAGCCACGCGCTCCCCATTCGATAAGTTCAGGGCGACCACTTGCCCTGCCACCGAGTCACGGTAACGAGCAAGCCGGTCTTATCGGCGCTGTCGGGTGGCACCGATGGCAGCGCCACCGTCGGCCGGACAACCGTCACGCTCGGCGTCGAGCTACCTGCTCCATCATCGCTTCCTCCGCTGCAAGCCAATACGAGGGTTATTGCCATCAGCGCGGAAGCGGACAGCGCACATCGCGCGGGAGCGTGCTTTAGACTCGGATGTGCTTGATGAGCTGTCGAACCCACGGGCGTTCCGGCGAGACTTCGATTTGAGCGATTCTCAAGGGCCTCACGCAAAATTATAAGTATGCGAGCCGACCTGTGCGAGCGTAAATGGCGCAGTATCTGCGGGCGCGTCCAGCGAACGCTTGCTGCCCGCCCCAGCGCCAACGCGACGCAGCGACAGCCGGCTTCTTGGACGCACACAACCAACCGTTCTCCTGGCGGTTGCGTTATAGTTGTATTGGGCAGTTAACCTCCAGGTGGGGTTCACGTTCCAAACATCAAGATGGGGGCGGAGAGAAGGAGCTTATCTAAGCAGCGCGTTCGGCTGGTCGCCGGCGCAGCGCTCGGCGCAGTGATTGCGGGAGTTCTCGTCTTTGCCCTCTTGTGCGATCCCTCCGGCTCCACGTCATCTACTGTCGTTACGTCCACCCCAGTTCATACCGCCGCGCCTACGACCCCGCCCAGCCCTTCACCGCCCCCCACAGTGGCGAGCCCGATCGACGGCGTAATGATCGACGCTGCGGAGTTTGCTCGAATCCAGCAGCGCCCACCCCTCGCTGTAATGATCGAGAACCACACTGATGCGCGCCCTCAAAGCGGCTTGAATCGGGCCGATCTTGTGTACGAGGCGGTGGCCGAAGGCGGCATCACCCGCTTCATGGCGGTCTATTGGCGCAACGATGCGGAGCGCATCCAGTTCGTGCGCTCGGCCCGCATCTACTATATCCATTGGGCGGCCGAGCTGGGCGCCGTTTATGTGCATTGGGGACAGGTAGAGGACCCCGGGCCGGTGGATGTCTGGCCTGTGCTCTCCAGGCTAAACATACGCGTTCTGAATGGACTTTTCCTGGGCGAACAGGTGGGCTATCGTGATCCGGAACGGCTTGCGCCTCACAACGTCTACACTGACACCGGTCTTCTTTGGAGCACGGCGCAGGCCTTCGGCTACACGGGGCCGCCATCTCTTCAGCCCTGGTTGTTCAAGGATGATGAAGTCGCGCGCTCTGCCAATCCCGCTTTCCGCGCCGGGCCGGCCATTGATGTCACTTTCGGGGATGCGTCGTCTCCTTACGCCGTACGCTGGGAGTACGATGCAGGCTCCAACGGCTACCTGCGTTCTATGGGAGGCGTCCCACACACTGACGGTGTCAGCGGCGAGCGCCTCACCGCTCGCAACGTAGCCGTTCAGTTCGCGGTCCTGCGACCGTCCGGCGTGAAGGCGTACAACATCATCGACACCGTAGGCACGGGTCCTGCGGTGGTCTTTCAAGACGGCGTTGCGATCGCCGGCACCTGGCGCAAGGACAGTGAAGCCGCCCGCACACGCTTCTACGACGCCGCCGGCAACGAGATCGCCTTCAATCGAGGCCGGACGTGGATAGAAG
>WNGB01004118.1_pt1 | contig 24803 bp, 20 predicted proteins | sample 5400681 | NCBI WGS metagenome assembly WNGB01 (sample SAMN13153367, study PRJNA577476) | soil metagenome | isolation source: 115 cm soil or saprolite under grassland replicate 2 | place: USA:California | collected 2016-06-15
TTAGCCCTCGGCTGGCGGCTGATCGCAACGCCGCCGCCGCTCAACGACCGGTTCGCCAACGCCGACGTGGTCTGGGGGCGGTACGGCAAGCAGTGGGGCAACAACACCAACGCGACCCGGGACGCCGGCGAGCCGGCGCACGCCGGCCGTGCCGGCGGTCGGTCGGTGTGGTACCGGTGGACCGCTGCGGCGTCGGGCCCGGCGATGGTCCACGCCGGTGGCTTCGACTGCCTCGTCGCGGTCTACACCGGCGCCGCGGTCGACGCCCTGACCCCGGTTGCCGCCGACACCGGGACCTGGGCCGGCGGCAGCTGCACCGCGCGGTTCACCGCGGCGGCGGGGCAGACGTACCGGATCGCCGTGGACGGCGAGGCCGGCAAGGAGTCGCAGTTCCTGTTCACCTGGAACTCGGGGCCGCGCCCGGCCAACGACAACGCCGCGGCGGCGCGCACGATCACCGGGTTCCACGGCTACCTCGACGAGACCAACCGCGGCGCGACCGACGAGGCGAGCGAGCCACGCCACGCGCCCACCCGGGCGGGATCGTCGGTGTGGTACCGCTGGACCGCACCCGACGACGGCGAGGCGGGCTTCTGGGTGATGAGGCCTCCGCTGTACGAGCCGAGCTCGGAGCTGGAGGACGACAAGCGGATCGCGGTCTTCACCGGCACCCCGCCGGGCGCGCTCACCCTGCAGGCCGAGAGCCGGACCCCACCCATCCCCTCGACGGAGACCTTCGGCGCCAACCTGGGCGTCACGCGCGGCACGACCTACTGGATCCAGGTCACCGGGGTCGACGAGCAGGTCATCCACTACACCCTCGAGTGGCGGCTGTTGCCGCAGAGCAACGACGAGTTCGCCGAGCCGATGGTGCTGCCGCCGACCGGTGGCGTCGCGGTCGACACCACCGGCGCCATGGCCGAGCCGGACGAGCCGGCGCACGGCCGCTACCAGCCACGCACCTCGCTGTGGTTCCGCTGGACCGCGGCCCAGTCGGGGACGGTCACCTTCGACGACTACGAGGAGGGCGACGGGTTCGACGCGCAGCCGGTGATCGCCGCCTACACCGGCGACCGGGTCGACGCCCTCAGCCGCGTCCTGGTGACGCACGAGTTCATGCCCGGAGCATGGAACACCTTCTCGTTCTCGGTGACCGCCGGGACGACCTACCGGATCGCGCTCGACGAAGACGGCCCCTTCGCCTACGGGATGCGCCACCGGCTCAACTGGTACTTCGGCGCCAAGGAGTGGAACGACCCGACGGTTGCCCTCACCGCGCCGGCGGACGGCGCCCGCGTCGCCGGCGTCGCCCAGCTCGACGCCACCGCCTCGGACGACTCGGGGGTGTGGTCGGTCGGCTACAGCCACGACCTCGCGGCTGGCTCGAACGACGGCCCCCAGCCGGAGCCGGCGCCGTACGGTTTCGGCCTGGATACCGAGCGGTACGCCGACGGGCCGCTGGAGCTGACCGCCCGTGCATGGGACGTCAGCGGCAACCGCGCCACCAGCGCGCCGCACACGATCATCATCGAGAACCGCCCGCCGTTCGTACGCTTGTGGTGGAACCCGCCGGAGCGGCTCACCTTCGACACCAGCGCGCACTTCGAGTGGGAGGCCAGCGAGCCGCTGTCGCGGTCGGTCTGCAGCCTCGACGGCGCGGCGTACGCCGACTGCAGCGGGCAGGCGGGCTCCCGGTCCGCCACCAAGGAGCTCGCCGGCCTCGCCGACGGGGTGCACGTGTTCCGCGTCGTGACGACCGACATGGCCGGCAAGGCGGCCGTCGACGCCGACGCCTACCAGTGGATCGTCGACACCAAGGGTCTCGGCGTCCTGCTGCCGGACGACAGCACCCCGCCGACGGTCACCGGGCCGGTGCCCGACATCTACGCCGGCCAGCCGATCGGGAACACGACCGCGGCGATCCGGATGCGCTGGACCAGCAGCGACGGGTCGGGCACCGGCGTGCAGCGCCACGACGTCCAAGCCAGCACCGACGGCGTGACGTGGACCGCGATGCCCAGCTACGGCTCGAACACCGCCCAGATCTACCAGCTCACCTCGGGACGCACCTACCGCTTCCGGGTACGCGCCTGGGACTGGGCCGGCAACGTCTCGCCGTGGGCGTACGGGCCGTCGTTCGTGGTCAGCCTCGCGCAAGAGACGTCGGCCGCGTGGCGCTGGTCGGCGGGGTGGGCCCGGGTGGCGTCGGGCGGCGCCTCCGCCGGCTACGTCGAGCTGACCGGCACGCGCGGCGCCGCCGGGCGGCTGACCTTCCGTGGCCGCTCGGTCGGCCTGTACGGCCCGCGGACGCCGTCGCTCGGGCTGTCGGCGATCTACCTCGACGGCGTTCGCGTCGCCACCGTCAACCAGTGGTCGTCCGTCGCCGCGGCGCGCGAGACCCTGTACGTCCGCAACGGGCTGAGCCTGGCGACGACCCACGTCCTGGAGGTGCGCTCGCTCGGCACACCGGGCCATGACGGCGGCGGCACCCGGGTCGCGGTCGACGCGGCCTCGGTCGTGCGCTGAGGCCGCGACGCTGACCCTCGTAGGTAGCCGGGCAACCGTTGCAGCTGGCAGGCGCAGCTTTGTTCCGTCTCGCCGCCAGTGGACGCAGACCCAGGCTCGCAGCGGGCGCCCGGTACTCGCCAGCGAGGTGGTTGCGCTGATCCTGCGGCTGGCCAGAGAGGACCCGCGGTGGGGCTATCGGCGCATCCAGGGCGAGCTAAAGAACCTCGGTATCCGGGTGGCAGCCACCAGCATCCGAACGGTGCTGCTGCGCAATGGGCTCCGGCCGGCGCCCAGACGAGCCTCGGTCACCTGGCGAGCGTACGGGCGGTCCGACGCCAGGACCGTCTCGGCGGTCTCATGCACGAGTACTACCAGGCCGCAGCACGACGTCCGGATTTCTGAACCCTACGGGTCCTTCCCGCCCCGACCGGAGTGCTAGCGGACCTGGCCGCGGATCTCCCCGCCCGGGAAGTCCCCCGGGCCGGTGTTCGGCGGCGCCACGCCGTCGTTGGTGTGCACGTTGACGTAGGTGGCGCCGCTGGCCATCGCGGCCAGCACCGCCGCCAGGTCGGTCCAGCCGCAGGCGTTGCCGGGGTCGGGGGCGGTGATGGTCCCCTCGGCCAGCGTCCCGTTCACCGCGCCCCCGCCGGCGGGCCCGCCGAACAGGGTGACGCCGACCGGGCCGTTGACGCCGACGGCGCCGCAGTGGATGTGGGCGGCGACGGCGTTGTCGATGTTGGCGACGTTGACCTTGAAGCGCAGCGCCGCGCCGTCCTCGCGCAGCTTGAACGTGGCCACGCCCACCGCGTGGGTGTCGCGCGCCGGGACCTCCTGGTCGCCGGAGAGCGTGGCCACGAAGTTGTCGCTGGCCAGCGCCGGCGATGCTGGCGCCAGCAACACGAGTGTGAGCATGGCAACGAGCACGAGCGTCCTGCGCATCCTTGCCTCCTTCTCCGCCCCTGGCGGAGGGGTGCCAACGGGCCGCCGAGGACACGAGGCTCTGACCTCAGGTGCGGGTCGGCGTGCCTACCGTCCTCCGATAGAGAGCGTGCAGGAGGCCACCGGCGTTTCGGCGGTCACGGTTGGCGCCCACGCCGACCAGCTCGCGGTGCAGCCGGGGCGTCCGGCTTCCCTCCACTTTCCCTCCGCCCGACGCCGGCCCGCGCGGGACGGCCGGAACGAACGGGGACGCCGGGTGACGGCCAAGGCTGTCGACGGGCCGTTTGTTCATGTCACCCGCGACAATCGGTGCCAGATGGGGTTGGAGGGGGACCTGCGGGGAGCCGGCGGTGCGACCTGTAAAACCGCCGGCTTCGCCTACACAGGTTCGAATCCTGTCCCTGCCACCACCTCTGAGCTGCGGAACTACACCGCTGTAACCCGTTTCCGCCGAGGCCCTTTCTATCAGCCTTCTACCAGCTTTCTATCACCCAACCCGGCCTGCCTTGCTGAAGGGCCGTACAGATCCTCAATCAGCCTGGCCAGACGCGGTGGGGTCTGCGGGAGCCGGTGGACGTAGGTTCTACTGGCCAGCGTGCCGCCGTCGGCGTGGCGCAGCTGCCCGGCGATCACGCTGGCGGGCTCCCTGGCCGCCGCCATCGCCGAGGCCAGCGAGTGGCGCAGCAGGTGCGGATGCGCATCGACCCCGGCGGCGCGGGCGAAGGCCCCGAACGCCCGGCTGGCGTGCTCGGGACGGACCGCCGTGCCACGTCCGGTGCGCAGCACCAGGTCGAGCTCGACCGGCCGGGGAGCCTCGCCGGGCCGGACCAGCAGCAGCCGTAACGGCGCGCGCTGGCCTTCCACCTGCTGGTAGGCGCGCAGGGCATGGACGGCGAAGGCGGGCAGGCTCAGCAGGGCCTGGCTGGCGGGCGTCTTGAGCGGGCCGACGACCAGCAGCTTGCCGCGGCGGCCGTCGGGGCGTGGCCGGCCGGTAACCAGCTGCTGGTCGATGCTGGACAGCGCCTGGCGGAACCGCAGCGTGCCGGCCGCAAGGTCGAGGTCGCACCATTCCAGGCCGCACAGCTCGCCGGTGCGGGCACCGGTCGCCGCCGCCAGGATGGTGAAGGCCCTGAGCCACGGGCGCGGCTCGTGGTGGGCGGCGGCGAGCAGGACGCCGACCTGGTCGGGGGTGAGGGCCGTCGGCGTGGGGGCGGGGATGGCGGGCGGTTCGGCGTCGGCGGCGGGGTTGGCCGGCAGGCCGTGCCATTTCATGGCGTAGCCGAGGGCTTGGTGCAGGCACAGGTGCACCTGGCGGATGGTGCGGGGACCCAGCCCGCCCGGCTTGCCGTCCTTGCGACCCTCGTGGGCCAGCTGGTCGTACAGGCGCTGGACCTGCAGGGTGGAGAGCGCGCTCACCGGGACGGTGCCGAGGTAGGGGCGGACGTGGTGCTCGAGCAGCTGGCGGTAGCGGCCGATGGTGCGCAGCCGGAGGGCCTTGTTGGTGTGCAGGTGGGCGAGCCAGTGGTCCAGCAGGTCGTTGAGTGTCGGCGGTGCCAGCCCACCGACGACCGGGCTCGAATTGCCAGGTTCGTCGGGGCTCCCATCGTCAAGGTGGCGCCCGAGCGCCTGGTCGAGCGCCGATCGTGCGGCGGCCCTGGTGGGGTAGCCGCCCAGGTAGACGAACCTGCGCCGGCCGTCGCCGTCGCGCGTGGCGCGCTGGACGCGCGGGTACCAGCGCACGCACCGCGGCGAGCACCGACCCTCGGCCTTCTTGTGGCCCTTCATGCACTTCCGCTCGATGGTGCCGTTGGCCATGGCGCATCGTCCCTTCGGGGAGGCGCTCGGATTGGTGTGGCCCGTCGCCAACGCCTGGTCACCACCTCAATGGTGCCCCTCACGGCCGCTGACCAGCACGTTGGCTCAACGCGCTGGTCCAGGCTGGCCGCTGCACCATGACTTCGGATGATCGGTGGCGGCCTGCAGCGGCCCGCGTGGCGAGCCACGCTCGACAGCGGTGGGCAGGAACACGGGGCGAGGAGGGCGAACAGGGCGATCACCTGCCTCCGTCCACTGGAGCCGTTTGAGCGGCTCGCCGACCCGCGACCTCCTGCTCCAAATCTAACAAGCGATGCAGGCTGTCAGGACTGCGCGACTTCTTCTGTCACAAGGATTCGATGCGGTCGCCGAGGTCGAGTTCGAGCGGGCCGCGGGTCTGCAGCCCCTGGGCGAACAGGGCTGCCGCGCGGGCCTTGACCGTGTCCGAGCCGACCAGTTGCTGGAACCGCCGGGCGTCGGCGCGGATCGCGTCCGCGCCGGGCAGGGTCAGTTCGTTGAGCGCCTGCTTGGTGGATCGCACCGCCTCGGCGGGGAACGACGCGATGCGTCGGGCGAGTCGGGCCACGAAGGCGTCCAGTTCGGCGTCGGGCAGCGCCCGGTTGACCCAGCCGTAGCGTTCAGCCTCGTCGGCGTCGACGTCGGCCGCACCCAGGATCACCTCCATGGCCCGGCCCCGCCCCAGCAGCCGCCCCAGGTGTTGCACCCCACCGGCGCCGGGGGGCGCACCGAACCCGACCTCGGGCTGCCCCAGGACGGCGTTCTCCCGCGCGGCGAACCGCATGTCGCACGCCAGCGCCAGTTCGCTGCCCGCGCCGCGGGCCCGGCCGCGGAGCTTGGCGATCGTCACCACCGGCAGCTCGCTGAGCTTGTGCCACAACATGCCCAACGACGCGTCGTCCGGCCCGCCCGCCTTGGCCGCCTCGGCGGTGTACTCCGCGACCTTGGTGAGGTCGACGTGCGGCACGAAGTACTCCGGGTCGGCGCTCTCCAGCACCATGACCCGAATGCCCTGGTCGGATTCCAGCTCGCTGAGCAGGCTCACCAGGTCGCCCACCAGTTCCGGTCCGATCAGGTTCATCGGCGGCGCGTCGATCACGACGCCCAGCACACCCTCGTCGCTCCGGGCGACGCGCAGCGTGCGATAGGTCTGGGTCATCACTGCCTCCTCCACTCGGACGCGGCGTCAACGGAGAGGTGTCAACCCGAGAAGATCAGTCAGCTAGCTGTCCACTCGTCCCTGTTAGGGCCTGCGCCAATAGGTGTCATGGACGGCGGCGAGGACGGCCCTCCCAGCGGTAGCAGGTCCAGGCACGGCGGAGGAGCCGACCACAAACGATGGCGGCGCTGGCCAACGCCAGCCAGAACTCGACCACGGTCCGGCGCCGCTCGGTGCACCAGCGCAGCTTGCCGTACTGGTTACCCCAGGAATGAGTGCGCTCGATCACCCACCGGCGGCCAGCCTGGATCGGTGCCGGGACACCCCGCCTGGCGATCTGGCCGATCATCCCGCGGTCGGCCAGCACCTGCCGACACGGCTGGTAGTCGTAGCCGGCGTCCAGGTACACCATTGGCCGTTCGGGCAGCGGACCGACCACGGTCAGCGTGTTCAACGTTGCCGCCAGCAGCCCATCGTCGCGGTGGTTGGCCGGGGCCGGCACCGCACCCAGCGGGAGGCCGCCTGCTTCGATGACCATCGAGCGCTTCAACCCCTGCTTGCGACGGTCGACCGGGCTTGAGCCGGCGGTCTGGCCGCCGCAGGGCGCCTTAGTGGTGCAGCTGTCCACCGCCAGGTGCTCCAGTTCCAGGCCGAGCATGCGGTCGTAGGCGGCCAGCACCGCCCGGCGCAGCTGCTCGGCCACCCCGGCGCTGATCCACTCATCCCGACGGCGACGCAGCGTGGTTGCCGAGCAGGTGTGGTCGGCGATCCTGCGGTAGCCACACCCAAAGACCAGCAGCTGGATGAGCTTGTCGAAGATGACCCGGTCGGGGATGCGGGGCCGGTGGCAGCCCAGCGGGTGGTGGACCTGGTGGGTGGGCAGCAGCGCCGAGACCTGGACCCACAGGGGTTCCAGGATGGACGATGGCAGGGCAGGCACGAGACCTCCCGATGATCACAGGGTGTGAGAGCCCGCTGATCATCACGGCTTGTGCCTGCCTTGTTCCACTCCCCGCCCCACTGGCGCAGGCCCTTACTGCGTCACCTCGCGAACGACCCGGATCGCGTTCATCGCGTTGGGGAATCCGATGTAGGGGAAACAGTGGATGAGCGCGGCGAGCACGGTGTCGCGGCTGCTTCCGGCCTTGATGGCGCCGGCGACGTGGGGTCTCAGCTGGCGTTCCAGGCCCAGGGTCGCAAGGGCGCAAAGGACCAGGAGTTCGCGGGTCTTCAGGTCCAACCCGGTGCGGCCGTAGATGTCGCCGAAGAGGAACTCGGTGAGGAACCGCGGCATCACCCCCGCGAGGGGCTCATCGGCGAGTTCGTCGGCGATCTCCGTGCCGTAGAGGGGCTCTTGGATCGCGCGGCCGCGCGCGTACCGGTCGGTGTCGGTCGTCGTCGTCTGCGGGGGCAGAGGCAGCGGGACGCCGAGGGCGTCGAAGACCTCGTTGAGGGCGGCGACGGCGTTGAGGGTCCGCGGGAATCCGATGAACGGGGCGAGCTGGTAGACCGCCTCGCGGAGTTCCACCGGGGTGACGCCCACCTTGAGCGCCGCGCGGGTGTGCGCCTTGAGCTGATCGAGTGTGTTCAAGGTGGCCAGGACGGTCACGGTGATGAGCTCACGGGTGGCGTCGTTCAGGTCACCGGTGCTGAACACGTCGCCGAAGATGAACGTTCGGAGGATCCGGCCGAACTCGGGATCGTTGTCAGGCGCCGACATATCCCGGGGCCCGAACAGCCGTGCGTAGGTCTCCTCGGCGCGTGCCTCGCGATCAGTCATCTCGCTCATCACGTGTTCCTCCTCCTCGTCGGACTGCTGGTCACGGACTGAGTAGGGTCTTGATAGCGCGGCGTTGGTCCATGGCGCGGTAGCCCTCGGCGGCCTGCTTGAGCGGGAGGCTGAGGTCGAAGACCTTGCCAGGGTCGACCTGTCGGTTCCAGATCAGGTCGATCAGCTCGGGCAGGAAGCGGCGCACCAGGGACGGGCCGCCGTGCAGGTGCACATTGGAGAAGAACAGCTCCTCGCCGGGCAGCTCGACCCCGTCCATGACACCTATTGGCGCAGGCCCTTAGTTAGGAGGGAGTGTCATCGGCGGCGGCCAGGAGCTGCCGGGCCGAGGCTTCATCGGAGGGGGTAACCAGCACGCGGACACCCTCTATCTGCAGCTGCGGGTACTGTCCTCCGGCATCGTCCGCCGACACGACTACTCTCAAGCCGTTACTGCGCAGCATGCCGACGATCAGTTCCGCCTCCATGCGGCTGCCAACAACTGCCACTGGCACACTCGCAATCTCGTCGGCAGCCTCATGAAGGGTCCCTGCCACTGCGACCACCTCCTCAGCGTGGTCTCGGCGCGGCGACTCACGGTACAGGCACGCTGGGGTTCGAGTCAGCACCACGTTCTCCACCTTTTTGAAGCCTTGCAGGCTGCGGGCGCCGCCAGGCGAGCGCTCGGTGAGCGTCGCTTTCGTGGCCGCCGTCAGCTGGATCGCGGCCAGCAGGACCGCACCGACGACCCACCAGGCGCCGTGGTCGCCCAGCACCGACCAGAGCACCAGGGCGACCGCGGCGACGCCGGCGGCGGCGGTGGGCAGGAGGACCTCGCGCCGAGGCGAGCAGCGCCGCCGGCGCCGCCACGTCGCGACGTCGAGGACCGCCCATCCGGCCAGCAGCAACAGCACGCCCATGCCGTCGACGAGCGAGGGGCCGTGCCCCTGGCTCAGCGAGAACAGCCGGCGGCCCGTATCGGGCAGCACGATGACCACGAGCCCTAACGCGGACAGGATGGCCCACCACAACCACGATCGCCTCACGAAGAGAATCGTGCCGCACGGGTGAGGTGATCCAACCTGAACCTCGCAACGGACCAGAGTGCTCGATGGGAGGCCGCGAATGCAGGGCTCGGATCCGAACGGCACCGCCCAGCCGGGGCGGGATACGCCGGCCGGGCGCGCCCGGGCGCTCGCCGACCAGGCGCGCCCCCTGCTCGGCAGCGAGGGCTTCAGCGACGAGCGCATCGACGAGCTGGCCGACGCCTTCGTGGCCGACAGGGTCGGCGAGGGCCCGGAGCAGCTCGTCCGCTGGGCGATGGCCGAGGGACCGATCGGCCTGGACCCCGAGGAGGGTCTCTGAGCGACTCCCCGGCTAGACGAAGGCGCTGTGGCCGGTGATCGCCCGGCCGACGATCAGGGTGTTCACCTCGCGGGTGCCCTCGTAGGAGTAGATCGCCTCGGCGTCGGCGACGAAGCGGCCGACGTGGTGCTCGAGCAGGATGCCGTTGCCGCCCAGCAGCTCACGGGCCCAGCCGACCGTCTCGCGCATGCGTGCGGTGCAGAACGCCTTGGCCAGCGAGGCGTGCTCGTCCCTGGCAAGTCCGGCGGCCTGCAGCTGCGCCAGCCGGGCGCACAGCGCCGCCGACGCGGTGGTGTTGCCCAGCATCCTGACCAGCAGATCCTGGACGAGCTGGAAGCCGGCGATCGGCCGGCCGAACTGCTCGCGCTCGCCGGCGTAGGCCAGCGCGTGCTCGTAGGCGCCACGCGCGCAGCCCACCGCCATCCAGGCCACCCCGGCGCGGGTCATGCGCAGCACCGCGGCGGTGTCCCGGAAGGAGCTGGCGTGCTGCAGCCGGTTGGCCTCGGGGACCCGCACGCCGTCGAGCGTGACCAGGGCGTTCTGGACCGCCCGCAGGGCGATCTTGTCGCGCAGGTCCTCGGTGGCCAGGCCGGGCGTGCCGGCCTCGACGACGAACCCTTTGACCTGGCCGTCGTCGACGTCCCTGGCCCAGACGACGACGAGGTCGGCGAAGCTGGCGTTGCCGATCCACTTCTTGCGCCCATCCAGCACCCAGGCGTCGCCGTCGTGGCGCGCCGTGGTGGTCAGGCCCCGTGCCGCGCCGGAGCCGACCTCGGGCTCGGTGAGGGCGAACGCGCCGATCTTGTCCATGCGGGCCATGGCGGGCAGCCAGCGCCGCTTCTGCTCCTCCGAGCCGCACAGGTAGACCGAGCCCATCGCCAGGCCGCCGTGGACGCCGTTGAAGGTGGCGACCGACGGGTCGGTGCGGGCCAGTTCCATCGCCACCATGCCGTCGAGCAGTGGGCTCCTGCCGGCGCAGCCGTAGCCGCGGTAGGGGAGCCCGGCGATGCCGAGCTCGGCCATGCCGGGCAGGATCTCGTGGGGGAACTTCGCCCTGGTCCAGTAGTGGTTGATGATCGGTTGCACCTCCTTCTCCATGAAGCCGCGCACGCGGTGCAGCAGGGCGCGGTCCTCCTCGACGAGGAGGAGCTCCAGGGCGTAGAAGTCGGCGTCGGCGGGCATGGCAGCCTCCTTCGGCTTGTCAGGTGCGGGTCTCGGGCGGGCGCAGGAACCGGTCGACCACCGGTGCCAGCTCCGCGGCCTCGGTCAGCAGGCCGAGGTGGCCGCCGTGGTAGACGTGCAGCTCGGCGTCTGGCAGCAGGCGCCGCATGACGCGCGCGTTGACCACCGGGACGATCGGGTCGTCGTCGCCGGCGAGCAGCAGGGTGGGCTGCCGGATCAAGGGCAGCAGCGGCAGGCTGGTCCAGCCGGCGCCGGCGGCGAGCTGGTAGAGGTACCCGCGTCGCGGGCCGACGCGGGTGCGGCCGTGCAGCAGCGCCCGCGCCAGGGCCGGGTCGGACCGCACCGTCCCGCCGTAGAGCCGGGCGGCGACCCGCTCGGCGTAGTCGGGGTCAAGGTAGCGGCGGGGCGTGGCCATCCGCGCCAGGACCGCCGGCCTGCCGGGCACCATCAGCGTGCCGGTGGCGGTCGCGGCCAGGACCAGCCGGCGGCAGCGGTCGCGCTGGCACAGCGCGAACTGCTGGGCGAGGCCACCGCCCCAGGAGATCCCCAGGACGTCCACGGTGCCGTAGCCGAGCTGGTCGAGCAGGCGCGCGAGCAGCCGCGCCAGCCCGGGCAGCCGGTAGGGCAGCCTGGGCAGGGGGGAGCCGCCGACGCCGGGGACGTCGAAGCGGACCACCTCGACCGCGGGGTCGAGCGCGTCGACCAGCGGTTGCAGCAGCTCGAGGCTGGCCCCGACGCCGTTGGCGAGCACCAGCGGGGGCCGGGTCCGGTCACCGGGGCGCACCGCCACCCGCAGGTGCTGGCGCCCGACCGCCACGGTACGTACCGGCCTGGGCATGGCGCCTCAGCGGTCCAGGACGTAGGTGCCCGGCGCCGGGTCGGCCGGGCGGAAGCCCGCCGCGCCCAGCCGCCGGGGCCGGGCCCTCTCCCCGCCGCCGCGCTGCTCCAGCCAGCGGGCGTAGTCGGGCCACCAGGAGCCGGGCTCGGTGGCCGCCAGGGCGGCCCAGTCGGCGGGGTCTGGCGGGTTCGCCGGCGCGGTCCGGAAGCTGGCCTTCGGGTTGCCGGGCGGGTTGACCATGGAGGCGACGTGGCCGCTGCTGGACAGCACGAAGCGGGAGCGCCCGCCGAGCAGCTGGGTGCTGCGGTAGCACGACTGCCAGGCGCAGAGGTGGTCGGCGACGCCGGCGACGACGTAGGCGTCCCGGTCGATCTTCGACAGGTCCACCGGGGTGCCGAGCATGCTGGCCGCCCCGGGACGGACCAGGGCGTTGTCCACGGCGAGGCGGACGAAGTCCCGGTGCAGCGCGGCGGGCATCCTGGTGGTGTCGGCGTTCCAGTACAGGACGTCGAACGGGGGCGGGGTGCGTCCCTGCAGGTAGTTGTTGACCCAGTAGTTCCAGACCAGGTCCTGCGGCCGCAGCCAGGCGAACACCTCCGCCAGGGCGCGGCCGTCCAGGAAGCCGCGCGCCGCGGAGGCCGCGGTCGCGGCCCGCGCGGTCGCCTCGTCCAGGACGGCGCTGGCGATCCCGGCCCGGGCCTGGTCGAGCACGGTCACCGCCAGGCCGAACCCGGCGACCCGGTCCTGCTGGCCGGTCGCGGCCAGGTGCGCCAGCACCATCGTGGCGAGGATCCCGCCCGAGCACAGCCCCAGCAGCAGCGAGCGGTCGACCCGGCAGATCCGCCGGGTCGCCGCCAGCGCCTCGACGACCGCCTGCCCGTAGGCGTCGGCGCCCCAGTCGCGGTGGCGGGCGTCGGGGTTGCGCCAGGAGATGACGAAGACCTGCTGGCCGCCCCGGACGAGGTACTCGACCAGGCTGCGCCCGGGGGCGAGGTCGAGGACGTAGAACTTGTTGATCGTCGGCGGCACCACCAGCAACGGCACGCGCCGCACCCGTGGCGTCCGCGGCCGGTACTGCAGCAGCTCGAACACCGGCGTGCGCAGCACCACCGCGCCTGGGGTCACGGCGAGGTCGGCGCCGACCTCGAAGGCGTCGGCCGCCACCATCGACGGCACCCGCGGCGGCCCGGCCAGGTCGGCGGCCAGGTGCCGGGCGCCGCGGACGACGTTGCCGCCGCGGGAATCGACCAGCGCCTTCCAGAAGACCGGGCTCACCGCCGGGTTGTTGCTGGGCGCCAGCGCCTGCACCAGGTTGTCGACCGCGAACGCCAGCCTGGTGGCGTCGCGCCACTCCAGGTCGGCGCCGGCCAGCAGCCGCTCGGCCGCGAGCCCGGCCGCCAGGTACGCCTGCACGAGCCGGCGCAGCAGCGGGTTGGAGGTCCAGGCCGGGTCGCTGAAGCGGCGGTCGCGCGGCGAGGGCGCCGGGGTGGAACTGCCGAGACCGACGCGGGCCAGCTCGCCGGCCAGGGTGGTCGCCTCGCGCGCCAGCAGGTCCGGCCGGCGGGCGAGCGCGCTGGCCAGCCGCACGCCGGCCCCGCCGGGCAGGAAGCGGCGCCACGGCCCCAGGGCCGCGGCCGCCAGCAGCAGGTCCAGCGCCGCGGCCGCGCCGGCGGCCTCGGCGGCCGAGGGGCGGCCGTCCGCCTGCTGGGCGGTCACGGCGACAGGCCCTCGGGTGGCTGCACCTCGCGGCGCAGGACCTTCCCGGTGGCGGTCCTCGGCAGCGCGGCCTCCAGCCACACGTGCCTGGGGTACTTGTAGGCCGCGACCCGTTCCTTGCAGAAGGCCCGCAGCTCCGCCGGCGTGGCCTCGGCGCCGGGCTTGAGCACCACCGCGGCGCCGACCTCCTCGCCGTGGGTCGGGTGCGGGATGCCGACCACGGCGGCCTCGGCGACCGCCGGGTGCTCGTAGAGCACCTCCTCGACCTCGCGCGGGTAGACGTTGTAGCCGCCGCGGATGATCAGGTCCTTCTTGCGGTCGACGACGAAGAAGTAGCCGTCGGAGTCCTGGACGGCCAGGTCGCCGGTGCGGAACCAGCCGTCGGGGACCGCCTCGCGGGTGGCCGCCTCGCGGCGCCAGTAGCCCTTCATCACGTTGTGGCCCCGGATCGCCACCTCGCCGACCTCGCCGGCGGCCACGTCGCCGCCGGACGGGCCGACCAGCCGCATCTCGACACCCTGGATCGGCGTCCCGATCGAGCCCGGCTTGCGCTCGGCGTCGGGGTGGTTGAACGAGGCCACCGGCGAGGTCTCCGACAGCCCATATCCCTCCAGAACGATGCAGCCGAAGGCGTCCTCGACGCCGCGCAGCACCTCCACGGGCAGGGCGGCGCCGCCGGAGACGCAGACGCGCAGCGAGCTCACGTCCTGGTCGCCGCGGCGCGGGTGGTGGAGCAGCGCGACGTACATCGTCGGGACGCCCTGGAAGACGGTCACCCGGTCGCGCTCGATCACCTCGAGCGCCTTGCCGGGGTCGAACCGTGCCAGCATCGTGAGGCAGGCGCCGCTGCCTACGACGGCGTTCAGCCCGCAGGTCTGGCCGAAGGAGTGGAACAGCGGCAGGCAGCCCATCACCACGTCGTCGGGCTGCAGGCGGAACAGCGTGGCGGCCGCCACCGCCGCGTTGCGGGCCAGGTTGGCGTGGGTCAGCTCGGCGCCCTTGGGCCTGCCGGTCGTGCCCGAGGTGTACAGGATCACCGCGGTGTCGTCGTCCGCGCGGTCCGCCACCGCCGTGACCGGCCCGACCTCGTCCAGCAGGTCGTCGAACGCGCCGGGCTCGACCGGGACGAAGCCGGTCCCGGCGGCCTCGGCGCCCTTGGCGGCCTCCTCCGCGGTCTGGTGCCAGGCGAAGGCCAGCCTGGCGCCGGAATCGCCCAGGTAGTACTCGACCTCGCGCGCCTTCAGCAGCGGGTTCATCGGCACCACCACCGCGCCGGCGCGCAGCGCGCCGTAGTAGAGCACCGGGAACTGCGCCACGTTCGGCAGCATCAGGCCGACCCGGTCGCCCGGCTCCACGCCGCGCGCGGCGAGGAGGCCGGCGACCCGGGCGGACCGCGCGTCCAGCTCGCCGTAGGTCAGGACCAGGTCGTCGAGCCGGACGGCCGCCCGGTCGGGGTACATGCCGGCCGCTTCGACAAGGTTCGAGGCCAGGTTCGCCATCGCCGCCTCCACGCGTTCGGTTGCTGCGTGGAAGCGTCGGCCCGGACGGGGCCAGGGACAATGGCCGGCGGAACAGCATCACGCCCGCCGAACTGTTCCCGGCGACAAGCGCCGCCGCCGACCAGCGGCGCGGCCTCACCGCTCGCCGGGCTGGTCCGTTCGCTGCGCCAGGCGCAGGGCGTCGAGGGCGGCCAGCAGCTCGGCAACGGCCCTCGGGTCGTCGAGGGACCGGCCGGTGTGGTCCTGCAACCGGCGCAGCCGGTAGCGCACGGTGTTGGGATGGCAGTAGATGCGCTTGCCGGTCTCGTCCGCGGAGCCGCCGGCGTCGAACCAGGCCTCCAGGGTGCCGAGTAGGGTCGCGCGGTCCTGGGCGGGCAGGTCGAGGACCGGCCCCAGCACCGTCCGGGCGAGCTCGCCGGCCGCGTCCGGGGCGGCGGCGGCGAGCACGCGCAGGGGCGTCTCCTCGAACTGGGCGACCGCCGGCGCGCCCGCCGGGAGGCTGCCGAGGACCAGCCGCGCGTAGTGCAGGGCGCGCGGGGTGTCGCCGAGCGCGTGGTAGACGGGGCTGACGCCGGCCCGGGCGCGCACGCTGCGGCGCAGCAGCTCGAGGAGGACGGCGAGCGCGTCGGGGTGGCGCAGCGACACCACGCCTGTCTGCACGTCGGGGCGCAGCCGCCACGCCGACCCGAACCCACGGCCGGACAGGAGCGCCTCGGCGTCCGGCAGGCCCTCCTGGGCCAGCCCGGGCGCCTCGACGGCCACCACCACGAGCACGCCGTCCCAGGGCAGCCGGAGCAGCTTCGCCGCCTCCCAGAGGGTGTCCCGGTCGGGGATGCCGCCGGTGAACAGCGCCTCGACCAGGGCGGAGCGCTCCCGCTCCCCGGCGAGCAGCACCTCCGCCGCCGCTTCCCGGTACGCGACCGTGAGCTCCTGGGTGTACTCGCCGATCAGCCACCACACGCCACTGGCCGCGTCCACCAGCGTCTCCGACCCCGCCTGCCCGCCGCGGCGCGCCTCGTCGACGATCGCCTCCCACAGCTCCGAGAAGCCGATCCGGTAGGCGTGGAGGAGCTCCGGCAGGGGTGCGCCCTGCCGCGCGCGGCGGCGGCCGGTCTCACGAGGCGTCGACAGGTCGGGCGGCCCAGCCATGGTGAGCTGCCCGACCATCGACCCGAGGTTGGCGCCGACCGAGTCCCGGAGCTCGTCGAGGTCGACCACGCCGCCGTCGCGGTAGAAGTCGAAGTCGGCGCGGATCCGCTGGACGACCTTCTCAACCAAATCTGGAAGGCGCGCCCTGACCGCCCCCGCGATCTCGGCGACCTCGGGGGCGAGGATCGCGCGCGGGCGGCGCCCGCGGTCACGGCCGGGCGCGCTCATCGCCGGAGGCGGTGGCGAGGCAGGTCACCGCAGCAGTGTCTCCCACCGTGGCAGGCCTGGCCAGACACGTGCCGAGCCGACCCCGCGACGGCTGCCGAGCCGCTTGCCGCGCTGAAATGACATGGACGGCGACGGCCAGTTTCCCTCCACCTTCCCTCCGCCCGAAGCCAGGCCGCGCGGGACGGGCGGTACGGGCGGGGACGCCGAGTGACGGCGGAAAGTCTCGACAGGTCGTTTGCGCACGTCAGGAGCGAGAATCAGGGGCCAGATGGGGATGGGCAGGGACCGACGGGGAGACGGTGGTCACTGTAAAACCGCCGGCTTCGCCTGCACAGGTTCGAATCCTGTCCCTGCCACCACTTCTGGGCTGCGGAACTCGTGGGGGTGCCAGAAGTCGATCGTGTCCGTCACCAGCAGGTATCGCCTGACGAAGGGTTACGATCCGTCCCCGGTTGCTTGCCTTCGTCGGCGGAGGTCTCGTGTGGTCTGGTCGTTCGCCTACCTGGCGCTGCGCCGTGCCCTTGAGCTGGTGCTGCTCTGCTGTCGATCGGCGGACGCCAAGGAGATCGAGATCCTGGTGTTACGCCACGAGCTTGCGGTGCTGCGTCGCCAGCATCCACGGCCCAGGCTGCAGCCCACCGACCGGGCGCTGCTCGCGGCGCTCAGCCGGCTGCTCCCACGGGCGCGCTGGTCGGTGTTCCTGGTGCAGCCTGAGACGCTGCGCTGGCACCGGCGCATGGTCCGCCGGCGTTGGACCTACCCGGCCGCCCACATGGGACGGCCCCCGCTCCCTGACGACGTCCAGCAGCTGGTCGTCCGGCTTGCCCGCGAGAACACGCGCTGGGGCTACCAGCGCATCCATGGCGAGCTGTTGCGCCTTGGCGTTCGGGTGTCTACCTGCTCGATCAGGCGGGTGCTGTGTGCCCACGGCCTTGGCCCGGCGCCACGGCGCGCCCAGCTGGCGGTCGTTCCTGCACCAGCAGGCCACTGGCATCCTTGCCTGCGACTTCTTCACCGTGGACACGGTCTTTCTGCGGCGATTGTACGTCCTGTTCTTTATCGAGCTTGGCAGTCGACGCGTGCACCTGGCCGGCGTCACGCCGCACCCGACCGGGTGGTGGGTTGCCCAGCAGGCCCGGAACATGGTCGTCGGCCTCGGCGATGGAGCTACAGCGTGGAGGTTCCTGATCCGCGACCGGGACGCCAAGTTCACCAGGGCGTTCGATGACGTATGGCGCTCGACCGGCACCGAGGTCATCCGCACACCCGTGGAGGCGCCCAACGCGAACGCCTACGCCGAACGCTGGGTTGGGACGGTCCGCCGGGAGTGCCTGGACCAGCTGCTGGTCGCCGGCTGCCAGCAGCTTATCCGTGTCCTGCGGACCTATGTCGAGCATTACAACCAGCGCCGTCCGCACCGCAGCTTGGCCCACGCGACGCCGGTGCCGTCGGAGCGCGCCGGAGCAAGGAGTGCGCCGAACGTCGGCCGGCTGCGCCGCCGCGACGTCCTTGGTGGGCTGATCCACGAGTACGCAGCATGACGCCCCGCCTTCTGGCACCCCACGGGCGGCACCGTCGTCCCTCGCGCGGCGGTGTTCGTGCGCCCGCGCTTCGTCCCGAATGCTGATCTGCTCATCGGGCTGGGCTGCGTGGTGGATGCGCATGGCTGGGTGGTCCACGATCCGGTCGGGCGCACCAGCGTGGCCGGCGTCTGGGTGGCAGGCAACGCCGCTGATCCCCGCGCCCAGGTCATCAGCGCGGCGGGGGAAGGATCAGCCGCGGCGATCGACCTCAATGCCGGTCTGGTCGATGAGGACGTCAAGCGTGCCCTCGCTGATCACCGCTCCGGCCAGGCGGCGTCCGCGCCAGCGCTTCCAACTTCATCGTTCTGAGGAGTTGCTTGGCCGGGGCGGCCGGTGGTGCAAGTGGGCGGGGGTTGCCGCCGCCACGGGCACCGGTGGGCGCGATACTCAACCCCACCCCGGGACCAGCGGGTGCGGACGCAGGACCCCGAGCGTGCGTAAGTGACGGCCTATCAGGACGGCGTCGGGCTCGGCCGGGCGATCGTGCCCGTGGACGCGATCGCGCCGCGCGAGGCGCCGCCGGAGTGGAACTACGTGGTCCGGTTTGGAAGTTCGTGCGTGGGTCGACGTCGCTGCTGGGACCAGGCGCTGGGGTCGCCGAGGTCGAGCCCGCAGCCGCCAGCCAGCCCTGGCGGTATGTACCTTTGATCCGTTACGGTTGGGGCTACCAAGGTTCAGGCCCACTTGGCCAGTGCTCGCTCCTGAACAAATGCTCGTTGGCCCATGACGACCAGTTCCCAGAAACGACAAGGAGCCAGAGACCATGCGTCGCTCGAGCCGTCGTTCCATCGCCGTCGCCGTCGCGGTCGTATCGATCGCCATCTCGATGTTCGGCTCGGCGGTTCCGGCGGCGCAAGCCACCCCCGTGAACTGCGTCAACCAGACCCACCAAGGCGCTTGCTACGAGCTCGTGTGGGTCCACGGCGTCGAGGTGAGGATGACCTTCCCCCAGGCGGGACACCCGATCTCCCCCATCCCGAACGCCAAGGTGCAGAACTTCTATGTAATCGCGCCGCAGACGGCCACGCCGCAGGGCGATGTCCCGCCGATCCACGATCACACGATCCAAGCCGCGCCTGGGGACGCCGGCTGGACGCCGTTCATGCACGGCTACTTCGTGCTCTGCAGCGCCGAAGGGCTCACGAGCGGCGACTGCGTGGCCACGTTCACCCAATTCCCTGGTGATGGAACCCTGCCGCTCGCGAAGAGCGTGAACGGCGAGCCGCTGACCTCCGCCGAGACGATCGAGGCAGGCATCGACGCCGGCCTGCTCGTCGCGGTCGATACGGGCGCGTTACTCATCGGGACCGTCAGCCCTGCGAGGTAGCCAAGCGGCCTCTGCAGTTCGGACGAGACGACAGACCGGCAGATTAGGGCTGCTCGGGTCGAGGCGCATAGGATGGCGACAGCCCACTGCTTGGGAGGGGAGAAGATGCCGAAAGTATCGAAGACAACCGCTTCTCCCCAACCGATACCAGCGGTGCTTGACGCTTATTCTCACGAGCTCGATGGCTGGACCGTCAGCATGGAAACCCACTTGGTCGACTTGGACGCCGCGTTTCTCTTCAAGGGCGCACCGAACGATCAGTGCCAGGCGCCCCACATGGGCTACGTGCTGAAAGGCAAGTACGGCATGCGGACAGCCGACGGGGTGGAGGAGGTGTTCGAGGCCGGCGACGCGTTCTTCGTGGGACCCGGGCACACGCCGATCATCTTCGCGGGATGTGAGATTGTGTATTTCACGCGTACCGAGGAGGCGAAGCGCGAACTCCCCGTCGCCATGGCGAATCTCATGAAGTACATGCAAGAGCAAGGGATGGAAGTGCCGGCCGCACCCCAGCCATCATCACAGTTGGGCGAGGACTAGGGCCTGTTGCGACGGTGGACCTAGTTGAAGGTGCCGGTGGGTTCGGGATACCGGAGCCGGCGGTGGGGGCATCGGGCGCCAGACCTTGCCCGGATGCGCCAAGCCCAAGTGGAACCCGCGTGGATGGCTTCCTGCCGAGCGTCCACACTGCGGGGACGGATGGACAGAACTCGGAGTCAGCAGTCAGGGTGCCCTCGGTTCGGTCGAGTGCGCTGCTGGGCTACCCTCCCGACGCCCGGGTGCTCATCGTCAACGCCGACGACCTCGGGATGTACCACGCGATCAACGCTGCGGTCATCGACTCGATCGAGAACGGAATCGCCAGTTCGTGCAGCCTGATGGTGCCGTGCCCGTGGGCGGTGCACGCCATGCGGTTGCTCCGCCAACGACCGCGGATCCCGTTCGGCATCCACCTCACGCTCGTCTGCGACACCACCGTCCACCGGTGGGGGCCGCTGACCGCGAAGGAGCGGGTGCCCTCGCTGCTCGATGGGGCGGGGGCACTGTTTGCGCCCGGCAAGGCTGCCCAGCTCCTGGTCCAAGCCCGTATCGACGAGGTTGAGCTGGAGTTCCGCGCCCAGGTCGATGCCGTGGTCGACGCCGGGCTGACGCCGACCCATTTGGACTTTCACTGCCTGGCGGACGGCGGCCGCGACGACATCCTTGACCTGACCGTTGCGCTGGCCAGCGAATACGGGCTGGCGGTCCGGGTCTGGCTCGACCGTGGGCGCCGGAAGCTGCGACGGCGGGGCCTGCCGGTCACCGACAACGACTTTCTGGACAGCTTCTCCCTCGACCTCGACGGCAAGCCCGCCCGCTATGCTCGGCTGCTGCGCGGCCTGCCGGCCGGCCTCAACGAGTGGGCGGTGCACCCCAGCCTGAGCAACGAGGCGTCGCGGGCCATCGACGGCGGTTGGCGCGTGCGCCGGACCGACTACGAGTTCCTCACCTCGCCGCAGGCCCGCGAACTCCTCCGACAGGAGGGCATCGTCGTGATTGACTATCGGCCCCTCCAACGGGTCTGGTCCCAGACCAGCGCACCTTGACCGGGACGGCCGAGCGGCGTTCCGCGCAACCGCAGGCATCGTCGGACCGGCGAGCGGGCGTGAAGGCGTCGGCGTGGCAGCAGGCCTTCATCCGGGAGCGGCCGAGGTGCTCCCGAACCTCGCTGACGTTGCGGTGACCATCCAGGCCCTCGGCGTCCTGGCAGCCATTGACAGGTGCCGCTGTCCCTGGATCGCATGGCCGTCCTGCGGTGGTGCGATGACCATCCGTCGTGGGACGCGGGGACCTGACCAACGGTCAAGGGCCATGCTGGAGCCGCTGTTGCCGATCGGCAAGGAACCAGGGCGGCCTGCGGTGTCGAGCCGTCGACAGCTGGTCAATGGCATCCGATGGCGCACCCGGACCGGTGCCCGTGGCGGGGATGTACCAGAACGCTACGGCCCGTGGGATCGAGCCTACGACCCCTTCCGTCGCTGGCAGTGACGCGGTACCTGGGCTCGGATAGTCACCGATCTCCGGGCCATTGACACCAATGCCGAGGGGGCTGGTCACCTGGGACGTGAGCGTCGACCCCACGATCGCGCGGGCCCACCCAGCACGCGGCTGGAGCGGCTAGGTCCTGTATCGAAGTCTGCTGTGGTGGCTGATCCGGTGTGATCGTTGGGCGGGGTGTCGGACTCGACAATGGGCGAGGTCTCCGGTAGGTGGTTCGTCGACCAAGACTGACCATCGACACGGAGACCTCGTGGCCACTGTAGCGGTGACGGGGCGGCACGACCTGACCGACGCGCAGTGGGCGGTACTGGAGCCGCTGCTGCCTGTTGGGCGCAGGCCAGGTCGGCCGTCGGAGTGGACAAAACGGCAGCTCATTGACGGGATCCGATGGCGGACCCGGGTTGGCGCGCCGTGGCGGGACGTGCCCGAGCGGTACGGGTCCTGGTCGGCGGTGTACGCGCTGTTTCGGCGCTGGCAGCGGGATGGGACCTGGGCGCGGGTGCTGACGGCGCTGCAGGCCCTGGCGGATGCGGCCGGGTTGGTCTGCTGGGATGCCAGCGTGGACACCACGATCGCCAGGGCGCACCAGCACGCGGCCGGCGCCAGGAAAAGGGGGGGATCTGCAGGCCGAGCCGCCCGGTGGGGTGCGCACCGAGCCGGCCGATCATGCGTTGGGCCGCTCCCGTGGCGGGCTGACCACTAAGCCTGGATCCACCGATTGACCGTGAGGGGTGGGCTGGCTAGCGGATGGGCTCGTCGGTGAAGACGTCGAAGCCGAGGCCGTGGCTGCCGGTTGCCAGGGCGGTGATGGCCCGGTTGAGGAAGGCCCATCCAGCCCGTGACGGGTTGATCGGTTCCAGGCCGATGCTGATCAGGTAGCCCACTCCAGGCAGCAGTTGCCGAACCCGATCGGGAACCCCAGCCAGGTTGATGGGCTCGGCGTCGCAGACGTTGACGAGCCACCGTTCACCGTCGAACTGCCCGCAGGTGAAGTCCTGGTGGTCGTAGCGCTGCCAGCGGCTGGGCACCGGCAGCAGCGTGGCGACGTCGACGGGCTCGACCACCCAGACCGCGTCGTCCCAGCTCATCCGCCGATCCCGAGCGGCGGCGGCGACGACGTCGCCAGGGCTCGCAGCCGGGCCAAGGCCTGGGTGAGGTCGCTGGCCCAGGGCCAGCCGCTGGGCAGGTGCAGCTGCCAGCGTCGGGCCGAGCGGGTCAGCCGACCGGGCAGGGCAACCAGCCGGCGGCGCAGGGTCTTGGCGGCCACCAGCCCGCGGTGGCCAAGCCCGAGGGCGGCGACCCACCAGCGTGGCGATGACCAGCCAGGCGGCGTTGGCCAGGAACCTGCCCGAGGGGCAGTGCCGCAGCCCGGCGCCCTGCTTGAGGTCGCGGATGGCCAGCTCCACCGCCGCATGGCGGCGGTGGTCGGCGTCCAGGTCCACCGCGCCGCCCTCGCGGTCGGTGACGAAGGCGTGGTAGCGCCAGTCCGGCCACAGCGTCGCCTGCGCGCCGACCAGGCGGGTGCGCCGCACCACCAGCCGGTCGCCGCCAAGCAGCGTCTCGGCGACCTCGGCGACGCCGCCGTGGGGTATTCGATCGGGATCCAGGCGCTTTGGTCGACGGCGGCGATCGCCGCGCGGACCTGCGGGGTCTGGCGGACGGTGACCGAGAAGCGGATGCGGTGGCGGCGGCAGGCCTGTAGCACCTTGGCCGACCAGAACCCCGAGTCGGCCCGCATGGTCAACTGGCCGCTCGCGCGGGCGCGGCGCAGCCGCCCTGCCAGCTCCTCCACGAAGCGCTTGGCGCCGCGGGCGGTGTTGGCCCGCCCGCTGCGCATGCGGGCGTGCAGCACCTCGCCGGTATCGGCCCGGGTGGCCAGCAGCGGGTGGTAGCCGAGCACCCGGGTGTGGCCGTAGGCCGCGCCCTGCTTGGCGTGCCCGTAAACCTCGCAGACGGTGGAGTCCACGTCCACGGTCATCGGCTGCGCGCCCGGTCCGGCGCCCGCCGCCCAGGCGCGGGTGAGGACCCGTTCGGCCAGCCGGTCCAGCTGCCGCACGTGCCCGAAGGTGAACCCGCGCAGGAACGTCCCCAGCGTTGAGGGCGCCGGTACCCGGTGGCCGAGCACCGCCGCGGTCTGGCCAGCGCGCAGCAGGCCGGCGTCGTCGATGCAGTCCCCACCAGCCACCAGGGCGTGGACCAGGGTCAGCACCTTGCTGCCAGGGTGCGCCGCGCCGGCGCGATCGCCCAGGTCGATCAGCTCGTCAGCTAGCTGCTGGATGCCCAGCCGCTGCGCCAGCGTGGCGGGGAGCAGCAGCCCGGCGTTGGCGACCGCGTGACCGTCGTCGAAGGCGACCGCAAGCCGGTCTGGGCTGTGGGAGGATGGCATCGAGAAAGTGCCCTCCTGACCAGGACGGATGGACGCCTGAGCAACGCCATTCTCCCTGCTCAGGGGGCCTTTCTCATAATCGGGTCACGCCTCCACCACCAACCCAACGGCGGATCTGGGCTAAGGTCCACTGATTGCAAACAGCGGTCAGATCGCGGGAGGTGACGGATGAGCGGCACCGAGCCGCAGACCGCGGGTGGGCAGGTGCTCTGGCACACGATGTTGAGCCTGGACGGCTTCATCGCGGGACCGGGCGGTGACATGGGACCGTTCTTCAGCGTCGATGCCGGGCCAGGCCAGACCGTCGACGAGGTGGTCCGATCGACGGGAGCGTTGCTGGTCGGCCGTCGTACGCAGGACGTCGAGGATCGCCTGCAACCGGGCTTCTACGGTGGCGCCTTTCGGGGTCCGTTCTTCGTGCTGCGCCACGATCCGCCGGCGCACCCCCCTGTCGTGAAGGGGGTGACCGGCCAGTTCCTCGATACGGGTATCGAGGAGGCGGTGGCGCTTGCCAAGAAGGCTGCCGATGGTGCCAACGTGGTCGTCCTGGGCGCCAACGTCGCCCGGCAGTGCCTCGAGGCTGGGCTTCTGGACGGGATCATCGTCCACGTCGCTCCGGTCCTCGTCGGCGACGGCGTCCGCCTGTTCGAGCGCGCCGGTGGCGCTCCGATCAGGCTCGAGGCGATGTCCTCCCGCCAGGAGGGCGAGACCACGGTGCTGCGCTACGCCGTGCGGAAGACGCCAGCGGAACGACGGTGAGGCAAGCCAGCCGCGCACCAGCAACGCGACCCGGCTGCGGCCACCAGGCGACAGACCGGCCACGCCCCGTGAAGCGTGAGCGCGCCAGTTTGCCGCGTTGGTCACGCTCAGTGACCGTTGGTGACCATCAGCGTCTGTTCACCAAGTGTTTGCGATCTGTTTGGTGGAGCTGAGGAGATTCGAACCCCTGTGTCATGGCGCGTTTACGCTGGTCAGATGCCCCTTCTCGCCCCCTTGGACCCTGCACCCATTGGGTGAAGCGCCATCCCATGTTAAATGGGCCTGGTGACCTGCGGAGATACCGTCGAGTTCGCCGATGCTCGGTGGATCCAGGCTAAGCGATCTGATCCCGAGCGGACCAGGCAACCTCACTCTGCCCTGGGCCGGCGAAACGCAACTGTGAGACTGCGGCGGCGGTCTGGAGGGATCGCTGTCAGGATCGGCACTGGTACCGCGGCATGACTCCCAACGCAACTGACGCCCTGATGGGCTGCCTTGGCACTGAACTGTCTGCCGTGGTGCCG
>WNGB01003752.1_pt1 | contig 24797 bp, 31 predicted proteins | sample 5400681 | NCBI WGS metagenome assembly WNGB01 (sample SAMN13153367, study PRJNA577476) | soil metagenome | isolation source: 115 cm soil or saprolite under grassland replicate 2 | place: USA:California | collected 2016-06-15
ACCCGCGCGAGGTCGAGGAGTTCCTCTACCAGCACCCGGCCGTCGGCGACGTCCAGGTGGTCGGCGTGCCCGACGAGCGGTACGGCGAGGAGCTGTGCGCCTGGGTGCGGCTGCGGGAGGGCCACTCGGTGGACGGCGAGGAGCTGCGCGAGTGGTGTCGCGGCAAGATCGCCAGCTTCAAGATCCCGCGGTACTGGAAGTTCGTCGACGCCTTCCCGATGACCGTCACGGGCAAGGTGCAGAAGTTCAAGATGCGCGACGCCTCGATCGCCGAGCTGGGCCTGGAGCGGGCCGCCGGCACCCGCACCGCCTGAGGACCGGCACAAAGCGGAGGGCCCGACGCGGACTGGCCGCCGGGCCCTTCGCCCTCAGCTCCGGTGTCAGTGGAGACGCCGGAGCTGCCCCCGGATGGCGCCGCCCGGGAAGTCGAGGTTGTGGATGTTCACGTAGTAGGCGCTCGGGTGCCGCCGGATGTCGCGCGCCAGCGCCGGGTCGACGTCGCCCTTGCAGCCGGCGACCGCGCTGATGCTGTCGGGCAGCGGCAGCGGTGGCATGTTCACCGGCGCGCCTGGCGGCTCCGGCACGTCAAAGAACAGCACCACCACCGGGCCGTTCACCCCGGCGGCGCCGGCGTGGATGTGGGCGAAGATCGGCGCGCCGATGCGGGTCCACAGCAGCGCGAAGCAGACCTGCTCGCCCTTGGCGCGCACCAACGCGCGCCCGCGGCCGTCCGGGTCGGCCGCCGGCACCTCGTTGGCGCCGAGCAGCCGGGCGGTGAGCTGGCGGGGCAGGTCGAGGTCGAGGTGGCGGGCGCGGCGCAGCTGGCCGCGGATGGCGCCGCCAGGGAAGTCGGCGGTGTGGATGTTCACGTATTAGCCGCCAGGGTCGGCGGCGATCGCCTTGGCGAGATCGCGGTCGACCTGGACGCAGCCGGCGACCGCGTGCAGGGTGTCCGGCAGGCCGGTGGGCGCCTCGAAGAACGGCGCGACGATGCCGCCGGCGACGCCGCGCGGTCCGATGTGGATGTGGGCGCGGGTCGGCGCCCCGATCCGCGACCAGTCGAGCAGGAAGCAGGCCTGGTCGCCGGAGAGGCGGACGAAGGCCCGACCGGAGCCGTCGGGATCGCCGGGGCCTGGCACCTCCTGTGCACCGGTGAGGCTGGCGGTTCGCTGGCCTCCTTGGGGCGCGCTGGGACAGGGAGACACCACAAGAGCAACCTCAGGGGGGCCCGTCCGCTTCCCGTGCCAAAGGAGTTCGCGCAGTACCATGACGTCCAACCTGATCGCCTTCAGGGATCCCGTGGTCTAGGTACTGCGCGAACTCCTTTGGGGTCGGAAGATGTCCACTGTGAAGATTGGGTTCCACCTGGGCCGCGAAGCGCCCCTCGCCGAGACGGCCGCCCGCGGCGCCGACTGCGTGCAGTTCTTCCTCGGCGACCCGCAGGACTGGAAGGTGCCGCCGCCGGGACCCGACGCGGCGGAGCTGGCCGCCTCGCCGGTCCCGGTGTACGTGCACGCGCCGTACGTGATGAACCTGGCATCGGCCAACAACCGGATCCGCATCCCCTCGCGCAAGCTGCTCGCCGAGACCTGCCGGGGCGCCGCAGCGGTCGGCGCGGCCGCGGTGATCGTCCACGGCGGCCACGTCACCGCCGCCGACGACGAGAAGGAAGGCTTCCTGCGCTGGCGCAAGGCGCTCGACCAGCTCGACTCGCCGGTGCCGGTGCTGCTGGAGAACACCGCCGGCGGCAACCATGCGATGGCGCGCCGGCTGGAGGTGCTGGCCCGGCTCTGGGAGCACGTGGCCGACACCGGCCTCGGCTTCTGCCTCGACACCTGCCACGCCCACGCCGGCGGCGAGGAGCTGGACGGCATCGTCGACCGGGTGCTGGCGATCACCGGCCGCATCGACCTGGTCCAGGCCAACGACTCCAAGGACCCGGCCGGTTCCGGCCGCGACCGCCACGAGAACCTCGGCAAGGGCCAGATCGGCCTCGACACCCTGGTCGAGGTGGTGCGGGCCGCCGCCGCCCCGGTGATCTGCGAGACCCCCGGCGGCGTGGCCGAGCACCGGGCCGACCTCGAGCTGCTCCGGTCGCACCTGGCGGCGCGCGGGTAGGGCCTGCGGGGGACGTCGATGCCGGAAGGCCACCCGATCTTCGCCGTCTTCTACCGCTGGTTCGGGGCGCTCGGCGACCGGGGCGAGTCCGCCGCGCGGCGGCACCGCCTGCTCGCCGACGCCGCGGGCGTCGTGGTGGAGATCGGCGCGGGGACCGGGCTGAACTTCCCCCACTATCCCGCCGGTCTGGAGGTGGCGGCGACCGAGCCGGACCCGCACATGCTGAAGGCGGCCCAGAAGGCCGCCAGCAGGGCCAAGGCGAAGGTCACCGTGCTGCGGGCCGCGGCGGAGGCGCTGCCGCTCCCCAGCCGCTCGGCCGATGTGGTCGTGTCCACGCTGGTGCTGTGTTCCGTGCCCGATCAGGCGGCGGCCCTGGCCGAGGCCTACCGGGTCCTCAAGCCCGGCGGCAGGCTGCTGCTGCTGGAGCACGTCCGGGCCGGCGACCCCGCCCTGGCCCGCACGCAGGATCGCCGCGAGCGCACCCAGGAGCGCTTCGCCGGGGGCTGCCACCCCAACCGGGACACCTTGCGCGCCGTGGTCGCCGCCGGGTTCGACGCCCGCGCCGTCGAGGACGTCACCCTGCCGGGCATGCGGATCACCCGCCCCGGCATCGCCGGGGTGGCCCGGAAGCCCGAGCAGACGGGCTAAGCTGAGCTCCCATCCTGACCGGCGGAGGACCGATGCCAGCCACCCCGACCGTGAACCCGACCAGGGCCGCCCTGGAGGCCGCCGTCCTCGACCTGACCGACGCCCAGATCGCCGACGCCCTGCGCAAGGTCGACCCGGAGGTGCGCCGCAGCTACAAGGAGCGCGAGGCCTACACCTGGCCGCGGGAGGCGCAACGCACCCTGCTGGCGGCGCTCGCCCGCCGCCTCGAGCGCGGCAGGGTCCAGGCCACCGCCTGAGCCGCCGGCAGCGGCCTCAGGCGTCGCCGCGGGCGGCCGGGCCGCCGTCGGCGGCCGGGTGCTCGACGATCGCCACCACCCGCGAGGCCAGGAACCGCGCGGTACGGACCGGCTGCCCGGTGCGGGTCACCTCGGCCACCTCGATCATGCTCCGCGAGGTGGTGACCTCGACCCGGCGCCCGCTGCGGCTGGCCACGATCTCGAAGCCGCGCACCCCGTTGCCGGTGTCGACCAGCACCTCGATCCTGTCCCCGCGCATGCCAGAAGCGTACCCCTTGCCCGTCAGCTGGCACAGGCGCTCTTGGGGGGCCGTGGGGGGAGCGAGCTCCCCCCACATCGATCGGGGACCGCGGGTCGACAAGCTTGTCGGCGACCATCACACCGGCTTGGCTTGCGTGAGCACCACCCCGAGGACGGCGGCGCTGGCGGCGACCGCCGGCCCGTCGCCCCGTTCGGCCAGCTCGTCGGCCACGGCGAGCGCCGTCGGGGTGTCGAGGTCGCCGGCAAGGGCGGTGGCCACCTCGCCGGGCAGGGCGCCAGGGTGGTGACCGGCGCCGGCGCGGCGCCAGGCGGTCAGCCGTTCGGCCGCCTCCTTCAGCTCGGCGGCGTCGAACTCCCAGGCCGACCGCCAATGGTGGGCGAGCAGGGCAAGACGCACCGCGGCGGGCTCGTGGTCGCGGAACAGGTCACGGGGGAAGACCAGGTTGCCGAGCGACTTGGACATCTTCTCGCCGCGGTGGCGGACCATCCCGGTGTGCAGCCAGCGGCGCACGAACCGGACCCGGTTGGCGGCCTCCGACTGGGCCCGCTCCGACTCGTGATGGGGGTAGAGCAGGTCGGCGCCGCCGCCGTGCAGGTCGATGGTGTCGCCGAGGTAGCGCCGGCTCATCGCCGAGCACTCCAGGTGCCAGCCCGGCCGGCCCGGTCCCCACGGGCTCTCCCACCAGGGTTCGCCGGGCGCGCTGCGCTGCCACACCACGAAGTCGAGCGGGTGGCGCTTGCGCGGGTCGCTGGGATCGCCGCCCCGTTCGGCCAGCAGCTCGCGCTGCCCGTCGGGGTCGAGCCCGGACAGCTCCCCGAACCCCGGGTAGGTGGTCACGTCGAAGAAGACGGTTCCCGAGACCACGTAGGCGTTGCCCGCCTCCACCAGCCGGCGGGCCAGCTCGATCATCGAGGCGGTCTCCTCGGTCGCCTTCGGGAGATGGGTCGGCGGGGCGACGTTGAGGGCGTCCATGTCGCGCAGGTAGGCGGCCGTCTCGCGCCGCCCCAGCTCCAGGTAGTCCTCGCCGACCTGGGCCGCCCGGCGCAGCATGTCGTCGTCCACGTCGGTGACGTTCTGGCAGTAGACCACCTCGTGCCCGCGCCAGCGCAGGAAGCGGACCAGGGTGTCGAAGGCCACGTAGGTGAAGGCATGGCCGACGTGGGCGGCGTCGTAGGGGGTGATCCCGCAGACGTAGAGGGTGACCCGCCGGCCGAGCCGGAGCGGGGCGTCGCCGCCGGGCCGACCGTACAGCACCAGAGCGTCGCCGACGCGCTCACCTGTCATGGTCCTGGATGGTACCGGTGTAGCGTGCACCGATGACCGCAGAGCCTGCGCCCCTGGCGATCGTGGGGGCGGCGGTGTTCGACGGCGGCGGCGGCCCGCCCGCACCGGACCGGACCGTGGTGGTGCGTGGCGGCCGGATCGAGCGGGTCGGCCCGCCCGGTGCGGTGCGGCCGCCACCGGGTGCCGTGGTGGTCGGCGCGGCCGGCTGCACCCTGCTGCCAGGCGTCGTCGACGCCCACGTGCACCTCGGCTTCTACCCGCCGGCGGAGGTCCTCCGCGGCGGGGTGACCACCGTGCGGGACCTCGGCTGGCCGGCCGGGCGGCTGGCAGCCCTGCGCGGGCTGGCCGAGGCGCCCGGCGCCGCCTCGCCCCGCCTGCTCGCCGCCGGCCAGATCGTGACCGTCCCTGGCGGCTACCCGACCAGGGCGGCCTGGGCGCCGACGGGCACGGCGGTGCCGGTGCGCGACGGCGGCGAGGCGGCCGCCGCGGTCGCCATGCTGGCCGCGGCGGGGGCTGCCGTCATCAAGGTCGCCCTCGACGGGCGGGTCGGCCCCACCCTGCCAGGGCCGCTGCTGGCCGCCGTGGTGGCCGCCGCCCGCCAGCACGGCCTCGGCGTGACCGCCCACGTGGCCGGGAACGGCGAGGTGGAGAAGGCGCTGGCCGCCGGTGTGGGCGAGCTCGCCCACTGGCCCCTGCAGCGGCGCGCGCTCGACGAGCGGCTGATCGCCCGGCTGGCGGCGTCGGTCACGGTGGTACCGACGCTCCACATCGAGCCGTCGCGGGGCCGCCGCGACGGCGTCCGCCGCTTCATCGCCATGGGTGGGAGGGTGGTCTACGGCACCGACCTCGGCAACCGGGGACCACCGCCGACGGTGGACGTGGAGGAGCTGCGGCTGCTGGTCGAGGCGGGGCTGGCGCCAGGGCAGGCGTTGGCGGCGGCCACCTCGGTGGCCGCTGCCCACCTCGGGCTGGCCGACGTCGGCCGGGTGGTGCCTGGGGCTCGCGCCGACCTGCTGCTGGTCGAGGGCGACCCGCTGGCCGACCTGGCCGCCCTGACCCGGGTGCGCCTGGTCACCCGCGACGGCTGGATCGCCGGGGGCGCCGAGGCGGCCGGCGGGTAGCCAGGCGCTCAGGTCGGGCGCGCAATTTGGCCGTCCGGTGGCCAGCGGCCGCCGCTCACCGAGGCCGCCGGATTTCGCGACCCGATCGGCACATTCCGATTGACCCGGGCAACGGTCGCCGGGGCCGGAGGTGCCGTCGCGGCACCGGGTCGAGAAATGTCACGGGCGCGAGCCGGCCCGCGTCGCCGTCCAGCCGGCCCTGCCCGTCCGCACCGGAGTTGGAGTTCGACGGTCGTGCGCCGGGCCGCCTCCGGACCGTCCATGGGACGGCGGGAAGGGAACCGCAGGATCGCCCGAGGATGGGGATGGGCGAATTGCCGGTGGCGCCAGGCGATCCCCCGCGGGGGACGTCCTCGGCGATTTGCTCCGTCCGGCCTGGCAGCACCGCGGTGGCCGCCGCTCTACCCGGGATGGCCGTCTAGCACGCCAGCCGGGCGCCGCCGACCTGCCGGCGCCGTCCGGCGCAGCGGGAAGGAGCCACAAATACCCTCGGTAAAGATTCTGGCGTAGGCTGTTGCGGAACGTCGCCCGCTGTGGTTACCTCGTCCCCGATATCGGCGCGGCGGAGTTCATGGGCGCGCCGATAGATCATGAAAGGAGTTCGGATGGGTACCAAGACCATCACCATGTACGTCTCGGACATCGACCAGTCCGAGATCGTCGCGGGTGAGGCCTACCAGATATCGATCCGTCACCCCGACGGCTCGACCCAGCAGCTCGATATCTCCGCCAAGAACTACCGCGACCTCAAGCTCGAGGGCCTCGGCAAGACGCTGAAGAAGCGCGGCCGCAAGCCCGGCTCGACCACCAGGGGGATCGCCGCCAGCAGCCGCCGCCGCCCGGCCGCCCGCAGCAACAACAAGCCCGAATCGGCCTGACGGTCCGCCGTCGCCAGTTGGGGGGAGCCACGGCTCCCCCCAACTCAACCGAGCACGACGTCGGCTGCCGTCGCGGTCCCTCTGGCGCGGCAGTCGGCGCACACCCCGAAGATGTCCGCCTGGTGACCGGTGATCGCGAAGCCGCGCCGCCGGGCGACCCGGGCCGCCCACGGCTCCACCTCGCATGCGTCGATCTCCTCGACCCTGCCGCAGCGCTGGCAGACCAGGTGGTGATGGTGGACCGGGTTGCAGAGCCGGAACAGCGCCTCGCCGGTCTCGCGCCTGAAGACGTCCACCTGGCCGGCGTCAGCCAGGCCCTGAAGGGTCCGGTAGACGGTGGCAAGGCCCACCGTCCGGCCGAGCTCGGCGTGGAGGTCCTGGGCCGACAGGGGCTCAGGGGCGCGCCGCAGGGCGGCGAGCACAGCGGTCCGCTGCCTGGTGGTACGCGCCCGCTCGGATGGACGCTCGTTGCTCATCGGGTTCCAGTCTACCCTGGGCGTGATCGGCGACGGAGACGCTGAGCTGCTGGTTGCGCCGTCCGGACAGGCGCGGTTGGATAGGCTGGCGACCCGAAACGAGGCACGACGCCGCCAATGCCCACCTCCACCGTGCATCTCGAGATTCCCGCCTCCGGCGCCTACCTCTCGGTGGCGCGGGCGGCCGCCAGCGGGCTGGCCGCGCAGCTGCAGTTCACCTACGAGGAGATCGACGACCTCCGGATCGCCGTCGACGAGGCCTGCACCCAGCTGCTGGCCAGGCGTGGCAGCGCCACCACCCTGCAGGTCGCCTACCACCTCAACCAGGCGGAGCTGCGGGTCGACGTGTCGATCGAGGCGCCTGACCGCGGCGACCCGCTGGCCAAGGACACCTTCGCCTGGCAGATCCTGACCGCCATGACCGACGAGGTCAGCGAGCAGGCCGAGGCCGGCCGCCTGCGACTGAGCTTCCGCAAGGCTGGCGGGCGGGGGTGAACGACCGGCCGTTCGCCGAGCGCATCCGCGCCGACCCACGCAAGCCGGAGCCGGGCGAAGGCGCGGAGCGGCAGGCCGACGCCGACCAGGAGCCGGACATGCTGGCCGACGCCCTCCAGGCCGCCTCGCTGTCCAACCGGGTGGTGGACCGGACCTACGCCAGGGATCTGTTCCGCCGCTTCGTGGAGACCCGCGACCGGGCTCTGCGCGAGGAGCTGGTCGGCCTGCACCTGCCGCTGGTGGAGTACCTGGCCCGCCGCTTCCGCAACCGCGGCGAGCCGCTGGAAGACCTCGTCCAGGTCGGCACCATCGGGCTGCTGAAGGCGATCGACCGCTTCGACCTGGACCGGGAGGTCGAGTTCTCCACCTACGCCACCCCGACCATCGTGGGCGAGCTGAAACGCCATTTCAGGGACAAGGGCTGGGCGGTCCGCGTCCCCAGGCGCCTGCAGGAGCTGAACCTCTCGCTCAACAAGGTGGTGGCCGAGCTGTCCCAGGAGATCGGGCGCTCGCCGACCATTCCCGAGATCGCCGCCAAGGTGCGCCTGCCGGAGGAGGAGGTGCTCGAAGGGCTGGACACCTCGAACGCCTACGCGGTGGTGTCGCTGGACGCGCCGGCGGGCGGGGAGGACGCGCCGGCGGTCAGCGACCACATCGGCGCCGAGGACGAGAGCCTGGAGGCGCTGGAGTACCGGGCCGCCCTCGGACCGCTGATCGCCGGCCTGCCGGAGCGCGAGCGCCGCATCCTCTACCTGCGGTTCTTCGGCGGCATGACCCAGTCGCAGATCGCCGCCCGCCTCGGCATCTCCCAGATGCACGTGTCCCGCCTGCTCAACCGCACCCTGGCCGTCCTCCGGGAGGGCCTCCTGGAAGACGAGGAGAGGTCGTAGCGGCATGCGGGTGGTGCTGATCGCCAACCCGCACGCCAGCCGGTTCAGCGGGAGGCAGCGCGACCGGGTCGCGGCGGCACTGGCCGCCCGGCACAAGGTCGAGCTGGTGCAGACGAACCATCCGGGGCAGGCGACCGTCCTCACCCGCCGCGCGGTGGCCGACGGGGTCGAACTGGCGGCCGTGCTCGGCGGCGACGGCACGGTCAACGAGGTGGTCAACGGGCTCCGCGACTCGGGCGTGCTGCTTGGGCTGCTTGGCGGCGGACGCACCAACGTGCTCGCCAGAGGCCTCGGGCTGCCCGCCGACCCCGACAAGGCGGTGGCGCGGCTGCTGGAGCTGCTGGCGGCCGGCGCCCGGCGGCGGCTGTCGCTCGGCACCGCCGACGGCCGCTGCTTCGCCCTCAACGCCGGCCTCGGCCTCGACGGGGCGATCGTCCGCGAGGTCGAGCGCCGCCAGCGGGCCAAGCAGCTCTACGGCGACCGCGCCTACGTTGCCGCCGGCCTGAAGACCTTCCTGGTCGACTACGACCGCGACCATCCCCACCTGGCCGTGCACCTGGACGGCGGCCGGGCGGCGCTGCGCGGCTACTTCGCCCTGGTCGGCAACGGGGATCCCTTCACCTATCTGGGCCGGCGGCCGTTCCGGCCGACGCCGCTGGCGACCTGGGAGGGAGGACTGGATCTGCTGGTCGCGCAGACGATGGCGACCAGGCGGCTGGTGCGGGCGCTCACCGGCATGCTCTCGCCCCACCCACGGCCCGCCTACCCCGGGCTGCCGGTCCACCACGACGAGGACGGCTTCACCCTCGAGTCCGACATCCCGATGGCATTCCAGCTCGACGGCGAGTACCTGGGCGACCGCACGAGCGTGGTGATCGGCTGCCTGCGGGGCGCCCAGCCGGTGGTCGCGCCGCGCGGTGCGTAATTCTCCCGAGTGGTATCGGTCATTCTAATTAGGTGCTAATCGAAGTGTGCAGGGAAAAGAACGGACTGTGGGTGTTTCATGGCGTTGCGAGCGGGTATCGTGCCTGCCAGCCGGCCCCCTCGAGCAGTGCAAGCGGCAAGGGTGCAGAGGCATTTGGTGCAGATTCTTCCACTCAAGCGAGAATTTGGTGCTTCCCAAGGCCGTTCCGCTGTCCTAGACTCACGCCGCTCTTCGTGGTTGGGTTGAGGAGTAGCACCCATTCGCGAGCCCCAGAGCAAAGGCCCCTTCCCCCAGGGCTTGCACCGGAAAGTGAGGATGTGTCAATGGATTGGCGCCATCGTGCCCGCTGTCGCGATGTCGACCCAGAGCTCTTCTTCCCGGTTGGCACCACCGGGCCGGCGGAGGCTCAGGTCCAATCGGCCAAGGCCATCTGCGCCCTCTGCCCCGTCCGCGATGAGTGCCTGCAGTGGGCGCTGGACACGGCGCAGGACGCGGGCGTCTGGGGCGGTCTGTCCGAGGAGGAGCGGCGTGCGCTGCGCCGCGGGCAGCGCCGCAAGGTGCGGATCGCCTGAGCCAAGTCCATCACGCTCACTTCCCATCGCCTGATCCCTTGTCCGGATCGACGGGTTTATTCATCTAGCGAGAAGCGGTACGATCCAGATGGACGAATCCGCCGGCGAGGGGGCCGTATGGGCGATGTCGTTCGCATCCTCGTGGCCGACGACCATCCGCTGACCAGGGATGGCATCAAGGCCGCGTTGGCGATGGACGCGGAGCTGGAGGTGGTCGCCGAGGCCAGCGACGGGCAGGAGGCGGTCAGCCTCGCCGAGGCGGTGCAACCCGACGTGGTCCTGATGGACCTGCGCATGCCGGTCCTCGGCGGGATCCGGGCCACCCAGGCGATCACCCGGAGCGTGCCAGGCGCGCGGGTGGTGATCCTGACCGTCGAGGAGACCCAGGCCAGGGTCGGCGAGGCGATCCAGGCGGGCGCCGCCGGCTACCTGCTCAAGGACATCGACGCCCACGAGCTCGCCAGGGCCGTGCACCTGGCCGCCGAGGGCTCCGCGGTCATCCACCCCAACCTGACGCGCCAGTTCATCGAGGAGATCCGGCAGCTCACCAGGGGCGAGCAGAGCGTGTCGACGCTGTCGACCAGAGAGGTCGAGGTGCTGCAGATGATCGCCTACGGCTCCACCAACCGGGAGGTCGCCGAGGCGCTGCACATCTCCCCGCAGACGGTCAAGACCTACCTGGAGCGGATCTTCACCAAGCTGGGGGTCTCCGACCGCACCCGCGCCGTCGCCGTCGCCCTCAAGCACGGCATCGTCGAGTAGTAGGGTACGGCCCATGGGTGAGGCGCTGCTCTTCCTGCTGGTCGGGGGCGCCGCGGTGGTGGCCGGCCTGGCACGCGGCGGGGTCCCTGGCGGCCTGGTGTCCACCAGCGTCCGGGCCAAGCCGCTCGCCGTGGCCTGCCTCGGCGTCCAGGCGGCGGTGGTGGCGCTGCCGCTGCGCGCGATCGGGCTCCCGCTCGGCCTCGGCGCGCTGCTGCTGGCGCTGGCCCTTGCCACGCTGCTCGGCATCGCCAGGGCCAACGGGCGCCTGCCGGGGGTGCCGCTGATCGCGCTCGGCCTGCTCCTCAATCTGGCGGTGGTGCTGGCCAACGCCGGCGTGCCGGTGTCCGAGACGACCCTGACCAGGGCCGGGATCGCGGCCGAGCGACCCCTGCCGGCGCGCCCGGACGCCAAGCACGTGCGGGCAGGGCCCTCGACCCGCCTCGACCTGCTCGGCGACCTGCTGGCCGTGCGGCCCCTGCGGGCCGTCACCGGCTTCGCGACGGTGGCGGAGCTCGCCGGCCTGTTCCTGCTGCTGCAGCACCTGATGCTGGAGGCCGCCCCGTTCCGGCGCCGGGAACCGGACGGCGACGGCGATGGCGACGCCGCCGGAGGCGCCCACGAGGCCCGGACGGTCCCCTGGTCGACCTGGGCGGACTAGCCGCCCCGGTCGACCGCACCGCGGTTGTCGCGGCCGGCGCTCAGCCGGTCGGCTCCTCCCGCAGCTCGTTGGCCAGCTCCCGGATCTTGGCCTCCGGGTAGCGGCGGTGGCCGCCGAGCGTCTTCAGGAAGGGCAGCTTGCCCTCCTTGGCCCAGCGGGAGACGGTCTTGGGCGAGACGTGCAGGATGTCGGCAACCTCTGCGGTGCGCAGATAGCTTGGAGCCTCGATCCGGGAGGTCGACTTGCGCTGTGCCACCGTTCGTCCTTTCTCTAGTCCGGACCCCGACAGGGCGAGCCGAGATCCGGGAAGACCGGGCTGGACCGGCTGTTCGTCCGACCAGACAGAAGGACGTGCGGCGGAAACGGGTCTGTCGGTCACCCCTCGCAGGGTGCAGTGCGAACACGGCGATTATTAGGACTGGCCCGAGCGCCCACCATAGCCCGGTTGGGCGGTTTCGGCTCCGATCTACCTACTGTGCGTTCCCTACGGAGCATGAGCAGATCAACGCCCAGAGTAGCGATGATGGCCGGGCAGCCGGTCCCGTAACCAGCCCGCCGTCGTGCTCAGTCCCTCCTCCAGCCGCGTCCACGGATGCCAGCCGAGCGCCTTGGCGGCCTGCGCCGGGTCGAGGGCCGAGCGGCGGGGGTCGCCCGGCCGGGCCGGCGCCCATTCGGGCTCCCCCGACCAGCCGAGCTTGCCCGCAAGCCGCTCGACGACGTCGAGCACGGAGGTGGCGACCCCGGTGCCGACCAGCACCCGGCCGGGCGGCGTGCCGGCATGGACGGCGCGCGCGACGGCGTCGACCGCGTCGTCCACGAACAGGAAGTCGCGCTCCTGGCGGCCGTCGCCCTCCACCCGCGGCGGCTGGCTCTGCAGCATCGACCAGGCGGCCCTGGCGACCAGGCCAGGGCCGAGCGGGTCCTGCCGCGGGCCGTAGACGGTCCCGAGGACCAGCGTGGCCACGTCCAGCCCGCGGGCGGCGAACACGCCGGCGTAGGCCTCCACCGCCAGCCGGGCGGCTCCGAACGGGTGCGCCGGCAGGGGCGGCTCGTCGGCCTGGGTCGCGCCGCGGCGCTGGGAGGGGTGGAGGTAGGCGCCGGAGGAGATGAGGACCACCCTTGCCCCGCTGTCGGCGCCCGCCCGCAGGACCTCGATCCCGGCGGGGATCACCGCCCGCGCCTCGCCGGTGGGGTCCGACCAGGCGCGTACCGGGTCGGTCGCGGTGGCCAGGTGCACCCACGCGTCGGCCTCGATCCGGCCGGCCAGGGTGGCCAGCCCACCCTGCGCGACGTCCATCCGGTGGAAGCGGATCCCGCCGCGGCGGCGCGCCTCGGTCAGGTTGGCCAGGTGGCCGTGGGAGAGGTCGTCGACGACCACCACCTCGTCACCCTCGGCCTGGAGCCGATCGACCAGGTTGGCCCCGAGGAACCCGGCGCCACCGGCGACGACGACGAGCACGGAATACCTCCCTGGTCCGCAGGAGCGGAATTCTCGGGCAGGCTATCAGGGAGGGGGATGCACCGGACGAGGCCGCCGGTACACGCGCCGCGGCGGCCAGTAGGCGAACCGGACGCGGCCGACGAAGGCGTCGCCTGGCACCGGTCCGAAGTCGCGGCCGTCGCTGCTGGCGGCCCGGTTGTCGCCGAGCACCAGGTACTCGGCCGGCCCGAGCCGCAGGTCCAGCCGGTCGCCCCCGCCACCTTCGAGGTAGGGCTCGTGCAGGACGCGGCCGTCGACCTCGATCCGGCCCCCGGCCAGTCGCACCCGCTCACCGGGAAGCCCGACCACCCGCTTCACCACCTCGAGCCCGCCGGTGGGGTCTGTCACCAGGGGTCCGGGGAACCCCGGAGGCCGGAGGGGTCCGGGGAACCCCAAGGGGGTGCCCCGGACGGTCGGGCCCCGGTCGGACGGGGCGCTTGATGCCCCCCCGGTCGGTCGGGGGCGAGGCAGGACCACCAGGTCGCCTCTGGCGGGGGGGCGGTCGAGCGGGCCGACCGCGATGCGCTGGCCGGGGACCAGCGTTGGCCGCATGCTCTCGCCCTGGACGAGCATGGGCTCCAGCCGGGCCAGACGGCCGGCCACGGCGGCGAGGGCCAGGGCGCCCAGCGCGGCCGCGGCGGCCAGCAGGCCGCCGCGCCTCCTGGATCGACCGGTCCGGCGCATGGCGGCATGATGCCGCGCCGGTGGTGTGCGGCGAAAGCAGCGGTGGTAGTACCGTCGGGCGGAGTTGCCCAACGGAAAGGGACGATGCCCATGACCGCCAAGCGCGTCGCCGCCTGGCTCCGCCCCACCCGGGTCGTTCATGCCCACTGCGACCTGCCGTGTGGCGTCTACGACCCGGCTCAGGCCCGGATCGAGGCCGAGTCGATGGCGAAGATCGTCGAGAAGTACCACGCCAGCGACGACCCGGTGTTCCGCGACCGCGCCCTGCTGCTCAAGGAGCAGCGTGGCGAGCTGGTCAAGCATCACCTGTGGGTGCTGTGGACCGACTACTTCAAGCCCCAGCACCTGGAGCAGTTCCCCAACCTGCACGACCTGTTCTGGCAGGCGACCAAGGCGGCCGGCAAGGCCAAGCAGTCGGTCGAACCGGCCGACCAGCAGAAGCTGCTCGACCTGATCGACGAGATCGACGGGGTCTTCCAGAAGTCGAAGAGCGGCTGACCACCCACAGCCAGGTGGCCGGCCCCTGCGGAGCCGGCCACTCGGTCATCTCTTGGCACCACGTGCCCGCCGGGCGTTCGTCAGGGGCTGGCCAGGCGCTTGCCCCGGTAGTTGGGGAAGATCAGGGGCTGGTGCTGCCAGCAGAACCCGCTCTTGTTGTAGATCGACAGGCGCGTGTCGCAGTCGTCGTCATCGCAGACCCGGCCGACCCGCTCGACCTTGGAGGGCGGCGGGTCGGCTCCGGGCCGGTGGCCCTTCACGTTCTCGGAGCGCATCGCGTGCTTCACCGTCCTTCCGCGTCTATCTATACGCCCGCGGACATAAAGATGGTTTCATGACGCCGGAGAGAATCCGCCCGGAGGTCGCCTCAGGCGGGTTTGGACGGCGGGTCGATGCGAAGGATCGCCTCCACCCGGAGGCGCAGCGACTCGACCACCCCGCTCGGCACCGGACCGGGGTCGGCGCAGCGCCGCACCAGCTGCTTGAAGCGCCGGTCGAAGCGGACCGCCCGCTGGCAGCTCGGGCAGTCGGCCATGTGCGTCTCCAGCTCGGCGCAGGTGGTCGGCGGGGCCTCGTGGTCCAGGTACAGCCAGACGAAGCCGAGCACGTCCTCGCAGTCGCGGTGGCCGCCTACTTCGGACGAACCCATTCCTGTCCCTCCTCGAGCAGCCCGCGGTCGGCGGCGAACTCCCACAGCCGCCGCTGGAGCTGGCGCCGGCCCCGGTGCAGCCGGGACATCACGGTCCCGATCGAGGTGCCCATGATGTCGGCGATCTCCTTGTAGGAGAAGCCCTCCACGTCGGCCAGCAGCACCGCCATGCGGAACTGCTCCGGCAGCGCGTCGAGGGCTTCGCGGACCTCCTCCTCGGGAATGCGGTCGAGCAGGACGTCCTCGGGGGTCTCCGCGCCTGACGGGTTGGCGCTGGCGATCCGCTGGTACAGCGAGAAGTCGTCGACGTCCTCGGTCGGCACCGAGAGGGGGTTCCGCTGCTGCTTGCGGTAGGAGTTGATGTAGGCGTTGGTGAGGATGCGGTACAGCCACGCCTTCAGGTTGGTGCCCGGCTCGAACTGGTGGAACGCGTTGTAGGCGCGCAGGAAGGTCTCCTGGACCAGGTCCTCGGCGTCGGCCGGGTTGCGGGTGAGCCGCAGGGCGCCGGCGTAGATGGTGTCCAGCAGCGGGATCGCCGAGTCGGCGAAGCGCTGGCGGCGCTCCTCCGGGGTCTCGTCGGCGGGGGCGCGGGCGCCGTCGGGCGCGGCCGCGCCGACCTCGTCGCCGAGGTCGGGGGTCGAGCTCGATGGCTGTACCAGGAGATCCTCCGCTCCGACGAGCCGCACGCGTGGCATCCGGCCGCCGACCGCCGGTGGCCGCCCTGGCGGCCGGCGGACACCTGACCGCCGGCGCCTCGACGGCGCCACCTGGGCAGGATAGCGCACTCCCCGACCTCCGCAGCTCGACTCCGACCGGACCTCCCCAGGCTGCAACCGCAGCTGCGGGCCGAGGCATTCCCGTCCTAGCCGGTGACGACGTCCACCTGGTGGTACCCGGAGGCGCCGCTTGGATGCGGCGGGGCCTGCTGGGCGGTCTGCACGACACCGCCGCCGTCGACCGCCCGGACCTGAAGGACGAGCCGGCCGGAGCCGGCCGGCTGCCATGGCAGCCGCCACTGCCGCCAGGCGGCCCTGGCCAGCTGGCGCCGGAGGATGGCAGGGGCCCAGGTGCGGCCGCCGTCCAGCGAGACCTCGACCCGCCGGATGCCGCGGTCGCCTGCCCAGGCGAGGCCGGCGATCTCCACCGGTCCCTCGACCGCGGCCAGCTCGGCCGGGACGTCGATGCGGCTGGCGGTCTTCACCTCGGCGACGTTGTCCCAGCCGTCGGAGCGCTGCCAGTAGCCGCGGTACTCGTAGTCGACCACCTCGATGCGCTCCAGCCACTTCACGTTCTTCATGCCGTAGATGCCGGGGACGATGATGCGGGCCGGGTAGCCGTGCGCGCGGGGCAGGCTCTGGCCGTTCATGCCGTAGGCGACCACCGTGGTCGGCTCCAGCGCCTTGGCCAGCGGCAGCGAGTCCGAGTAGCCGCCGACCGCGTGGAACGCCACCCGCACCGCTCCTTCAGCCACCCCGCCGGCCTGCTCCAGCAGGTCGCGCAGCGGCACCCCCGTCCATTTGGCGGTGCTGACCAGGTCGCCGCCGACGAAGTTGGAGATGCACTGCAGGGTGACGTACTGCTCGGTGGCCGGCATGGCCAGCAGCTCCTGGTAGCCGAGGGTGAGCGGCCGGCCGACGAGCCCGCCGACCCGCAGCTTCCAGGAGCCCTCGTCGACGTCCGGGTCGATGATCGACTCGTCGACGGTGTAGTGGAGCCGGTTGGGGGTCACCTCCGGGGTGAGCCCCTTGATGGCGGCGAAGGCGGCGGCGTCGGCGCCGCCGGGGACCGCGGCCCCGCGGACGGGGGCGGCGCCGGCCGGCCGTACCAGCGGCCGCCCGCCGGGGTCGCCGAACCCGCCGGTGAGCCGGCGCAGCACCAGCCCGACGGCGAGCAGGCCGCCGGCGCCGACGGCCGCGCGCAGCAGCTCCCGGCGTGTCCGTCCCAGCCCGGTCGCCGGTGCCGGCACCGGGTCGCGTTGCAGGCGGGCGAGCGCCCCGCGCAGGGCGCTGGCGTAGACGATCCCGGCCACGGCCACGGCGCCGGCGTAGACCAGCAGCGAGGGGGCGCCCGGCTGCGCCCGGTAGCCACCGAGGGCGGCGGCCGCCAGCAGGGCTCCTGCCAGCCAGGCGGCGAGGGGTTGTCGCCGTTCTGGCCGGCGGCCGACGATCACCCCGGCGACACCGCCGGCCAGAACGGCGCCGACGGTGAAGCCGGCGGCGAACAGGCGCAGCGCCCAGTGGCCGAGCCGCTCGATGAAGAACACCGCCAGCGGGCCCGGGATCAGCCGCAGCAGGCGCTGGGCGAGGCCGAGGGGCGGGAACGGGAAGCTGGCCTGCACCAGGTAGCAGAGACCCAGCACCGCCATGGCGAGCAGCACTGCCGAGGTGCCGGCCACGAACGACTCGGAGGTGCGCAGGCGCCGTTCCATGCTTCCACCATAGCCGCGTCGCCGAGCCTCCGAGGGCTGGGCGGTCCCGACGGTCAGCGGCGGCGCTCGTGCCTGCCGCCCGCGCGGCCGCCGGCGGCGCGGCGCAGGTGCCGGCCGCCGCCGCCGGCGGCCCGCTGGGACCTGGCGGCCTCGTCGGCGGGCTGATCGGCCGCAAAGCGGCGCTGGACCGCCAGGTCCACGGCCTGCTCGAGCAGCACCACCGCCTCGCTCTCCTCCTCGGACGGTGCGCTGGCGGGCCGCCGCAGCCGCCTCGGCCCGGCCTCCTCGGCGGCCAGCGTCCGCCGCTCCAGCCAGGCGCAACCGGCCATGAGCCCGAGCAGCACCAGCGGCCAGAGGACCGTGAGGCTCAGGGCGAGCAGAAGGTTGGAAAACAGCATCTCAACGTAGCTACGTCGACCCGGGGCAATTTGTTGCATCTCATCACGATCCGGGACCGGGTCCCCGAGACCCTACCGGCTCAGCGCCCGGGTTCCAAAAGCGCAGCCCACGCCGCGACGCCTCGGCGACGAACGATCGCAGCAGGTGGCGCTGGGCCGGGTCGGCGTCGGCGGTGCTCTCGGGGTGCCAGAGCACCCCGACGGTCCAGCCCCGCTCACGCTCGATGCCCTCGACCAGCCCGTCCGGCGACCAGGCGACCGCCTGGAAGCCGTCCCCCAGCCGGTCCAGCCCCTGGTGGTGGTGCGAAAGGCCCTCGACCTGCTCGCGCCCGAGGGCGCCGGCCAGACGGCTCCCTGCAAGGACGCGGAGAGGATGCAGGAGCTGCTCGCCGTCGGCGTGGTGCCGCAGCAGCCCGGTCAGCTCCGGCAGGTGCTGCACCAGGGTCCCGCCGAAGGCGACGTTCAGCACCTGCACGCCGCGGCAGATGCCGAGGACGGGCATGCCGAGGCGGTCGGCGGCCAGGGCCAGCGCCAGCTCGACCGCGTCCCTGTCCGGGTCGGTGCCGCGCTGGGCCGGGTGTGGCGGCGCGCCGTAGCGGCCGGGGTCGATGTCCCCGCCACCGGCAAGCAGCAGGCCATGGAACGGCTCGAGCAGCTCGGCCGCGTCGGCCGGCTGGGCGGTGGGGAGCAGCACCGGGCGGGCACCGGCCCGGCACAGTGCGGTCACGTACGGCTCGGGGAGCGCGTAGGCGCCCGTCCAATCGCCCACCCGCCCCGGGCCGAGGTGGTAGGTGGGGACGGCAATCAGGGGGGCGCTCATCGGCGATGGAGCCTAGCAGCACCACACCGGGGACCGCGAACGGCGGCTAGTCGCCGGCGGGGACCAGCGGCAGGTGCAGCTCGAACCGTGCGCCGCCGCCACCGACGGGGTCGACCACCAGCAGCTCGCCGTCCTGGCTGCGCGCCAGTTGGCGGGCGATGTAGAGGCCGAGCCCGACGCCGCCGCCGGTCCGCTGGCCCTGGGCGCCGAGCTGGGTGAAGCGCTCGAAGATGCGCTGCCGGTCGGCCGCGGAGATGCCCGCTCCGGAGTCCTCCACCGCCAGCACCGCGGTGGCGCCGTTGCGGTCGCCCGACAGCCGCACCGGCTGGCCGACCGGGGAGTACTTGCAGGCGTTGTCGAGCAGGTTCCCGAGGACCTGGACGACCGCGTCCTGGGCGACGCGGACCGGCAGGGACCCGTTGGTCTCGATCGCGATGCGGCGGCCCCGGTGGCGGGCCCGCGCCTCCGCGCCTGCCTGGCGGACCAGCTCGGTGGCGTCCAGCTCGACCCGGGCGGCCTGGGCCGGCGCCGCCCCCGGCTCGGCCTGCTGGAAGCGGGCGGCGAGCAGGAGCTGCTCGATCATGCGCTGCAGCCGCTCGCTCTGGCGGATGCCCATCAGGACCAGCCGGTCGCGCTCGCTGGGGCCGAGCCGCCGGCGCCGGACCCGCAGGATGCCGAAGACGCCGAGGATGGTGGTGAGCGGGCTGCGCAGCTCGTGGGAGACGGTCGCGATCAGGTCGGCCTTCATCCGGTCGGCCTCCTGCAGGCGGCGGACCAGCTCCTGCTCCTGCTCGGTGAGCCGCCGCTGGCGGGCGGCGGCCTCCTCGGCCTCGGCCTGCTGCGCCCTGGCGAGCAGCTCGCCCCTGGAGGCGAAGTAGACGGCGCCGAGCGGCAGGACCAGGGCGGGCAGCAGCAGCAGGCTCCGCTCGGCCACCACCACCGCGACCGGGGCGAGGCCGAGCAGCATGACCGAGCTGGCCAGCTCCAGGCGGAGGTTGTCGCCGAGGAAGCCCTGCAGCACCGGGACGCGCTGGTCGAGGCTGACCACGGCGCTCACCAGCAGGTAGTTGACCAGCATGAAGGCGAGGCCGCCGGCCACAAGGGCGGGCAGGGCGGCCGGGCGCACCCCGTACCCGCCGCCGAGTGCCGCGTAGACCGCACCGCCGGCGGCGAGCGCGAGGACGTACTGGGCGGCGTTGAACAGGATCTTGACCGCCGCCTTGCCGCGGACCACGTCGGAGACGATCGAGGCGATCACGAAGGCGAGTGCGGCCACGGCGGTGCCGGCCAGCGGCACCAGCCCGTAGGCGAAGCTGGCGGTGACGGCCAGGTCCTTGACCCGGTTGTCATGGCCGACCGGGATGGCGAGCAGCTCGCCGACGACCACGAAGGCGGTGAAGACCGCGATCGCCGCCCAGACCTCCCGGACGCGGGCGAGGTCGACCTCCGGCAGCAGGACGGCCAGCACGAGCAGGCCAGCCGTGCAGACGGCCGCCAAGTACCACCTGAGCCTGCCCGACATCCCCCAGGGCCTCCCTCCGACCGAGGAGGGCTCGATTGCACTACTAAATGTACCCCGAGCTGGTCCGCTCGGGGTACGTAGTCATTGGTCCAATATGCCTAGTGCCACTTCCATGTGCGGAGCGACCGCAATCCGATCCACCTCCTTCGGGGGTGTGGTGGACGGTCCAGATCGCGGCAACTTCCTCCATCGCCGCGAAGCAAGTCAAGCAGAGCAATCCCCATCCATCCGCGTACAGACCCCGACGTATAGGTGCCACCGCTCACGAGTCACTAACGGGAAGGACGTGCCGGCAGAGCCGTACCTTTGGGCTATCCAGCCCATTCCGTACGACGGTGCGGCAGCCGTAGGATCGGACGGTGCAGATCTCCTATCTCACCGTCCTTCGGACTCCCCACGCCCGACCGCTGGTGCTGGCCTCGCTGGTCGGCCGCCTCTCCTCCGCCACCGGTCCGCTCGCGCTGCTGCTGTTCGTCCAGGACGCGACCGGCTCGTTCGCGCAGGCCGGCGCCGTCTCCGCCGCCACCCTGCTGACCAACGGGCTGTTCGCCCCGGTCAGGGGCCGGCTGGTGGACCGCCACGGCCAGCGGCGCAGCCTGCCGCCGCTGGCGGTCGCCTTCGCCGCCGCCCTCGCCGGCGTGGTCGTGGTGGCCCGGCCGGGACCGGTCGGGGGCGCGGCCACGGTGGCGCTGGCCGCGGCTGCCGGGGCCACCGTCCCGCCGCTCGGCCCGGCCATGCGGGTGCTGTGGGTGTCGCTGGTCGGCCGGGGACCGCAGCTCCAGACCGCCTACGCGCTCGACGCCGTGCTCGAGGAGACGCTGTACGTCCTTGGACCGCTGCTTGCGGCCGGGCTGGCCGCCACGGTGGACCCGGCGGCCGGGCTGCTGGCCGCGGCCGGGCTGGCACTGGTCGGGACGGCCGGCTTCGTGGTCTCGCCGGTGTCGCGGGCCTGGACCCCGAGCCCGGCGGGCTCGGCCGGCTGGGCGGGGGCGATGAGCGCGCGCGGCATGCGGACGCTGGCGCTGACCCTCGTCGGCGTCGGCGGCGCCACCGGCATCTGGAATATCGGGCTGGTCGCGGCGGCCAGGCGGGAGGGATCGACGGAGGCGGCCGGCATCCTGCTGGCCGGCTGGGCGGCGGCCAGCGCCGTCGGCGGGCTCTGGTACGGCTCGCGCACCTGGCGAGGGGCCACCGGGCGACGCTTCCTCGCCCTGCTCGGGCTGCTGGTGCTCGCCAGCGCACCGATGGCGGCGGCGCCGTCGCTGGTGGCCCTCGGGGCGGTGGTGGTGGCGGTCGGGCTGACGTCGGCCCCGCTGGAGAGCTCGGCCTTCGTGCTGGCGGCCGAGCTGGCGCCACCTGGCACGCTGACCGAGTCGGCCACCTGGGTGAGCACCGCGCTCAACGTCACCGCGGCGGCCGGCTTCGCGGTCGCCGGCGTTCTGCTCGACCGGGCAGGCGTCTCCCTGGCGCTTGCCGCCGCCTGGGCGTGCGCCATCGTCGCCCTGCTCGTCGCCCTTGCCGGCCGCGGCAGCCTCGGCGCCGCCCCCTACCAGGGCAAGCACGTGGCCAAGCAGAGCGGGGCTCGACAGCCGGGGTGGGCACGGCGCATGCTCTCGTGATATCGCGCGATATCGAATGGAGGCATCGCGATGGCGGAGTTCCCGCGCCTGGTCCTGAAGGCGTTCCGCAGCCTCAGCGAGGACGAGCAGGAGACCCTCGTGCGCGAGTGGTTCGGCGCCAGGCCCGCGGCCTGGCTCCCGCCCGGGGAGCTGATGCAGGCGCTCGAGCAGCTCCCTACGCACGGCCCGCAGCGGGTCGAGCTCGCTCAAGCCGCCGGCATGGAGACCGGCGGCCCCTGGCAGAGCGTCCCGGTACGCCTCTCCACCGAGCAGCACGAGCGCCTCAAGCAGTGGTGCCAGGCCAACGGCTTCACCATGGCCGTGGTGCTGCGCGGCCTGGTCGCCCGTTTCCTCGACGACCAGGCCGGTCGGCGTCCCCGCTCCGGCGGCGCCGGCCCCGGGGCGGCCGAGTAGGCCGGAGGTCTCGCCTGGTTGGCTAGACCGAGGCGGCGGCCTCGCCGACCAGCTCGGCCAGGGTCGGGTGCACGTGGGCGACCCTGGCCAGCTGCCAGTACTCGGCCTCCAGATGCATGGCAAGGGCGACCTGGGCGATCACCTCGGTGGCGCCGACCCCGACCATGTGGGCGCCGAGGATCTCGCCGAACTCGGTGTCGACCACCAGCTTCAGCGCGCCGGCGGCCCGGTCGAGCGTGATCGCTCTCGGGTTGGCCGCCAGGTCGGCGAAGCCGACCCCGACCTGGAGTCCGCGCTCGGTCGCCTCCTGCTCGGTGAGGCCCACCGCGGCCAGCTCCGGTTCGGTGTTGACGCTCCTCGGCAGGCGTTCCTGCCGGACCTTCACCGCGCCGCCGAGCGCGTTGGCGGCCGCCACCTCCCCCTGGCGGCGTGCGCGGTTGGAGAGCCAGCGGGGGCCGGTCACGTCGCCGGCGGCCCAGACGCCTTGGAGGCTCGTCCGGCAGGTGTCGTCCACCTCGAGGCCCGGCAGGTTCGGTTCCCTGGTGTCGGCCGACAGCACCAGCTCCGCGCCGGCGTCGGGGGCCTCGGCGGCGAAGGTGACGCCGCGCTCCTCCAGCGACAGCTGCAGGAAGCCGGCGAGGTCGGCGTCCTCCTCCGGGAGGATGCGCTGGCCGGGCACCACCACGGTGACCGAGCTGCCGGCGGCGGCGAACAGGTCGGCCCATTCCAGCGAGAAGCGCCCGGCGCCCATCACCAGCAGGCTGTCTGGGACCCGCGACAGCCCCATGACGCCGTCGTTGGACAGCATCCCCTCTGGCGCCAGCGAGCGCGCGCCGGCCGCGACCACCGCTGGCACGCCCTCGTGGCCGTCCACGCCGCCTGCTGCGACGGTGGCGCCGCGCGCCTCCACCGTCACGCCCGCATAGCCGAGGCGGGCGCGCAGCCCGCTCGCGACCGTCTCCGACGTCTTCGACGCCCACGCCTGCACCCGCTCCCAGACCAGCCTTGGCGGCCCTGCGTCGATCCCTGCGGCACCGGCGCGCCGCAGCTCGTGCAGGAACCCGGCAGCGGTGTGGTAGGCGGCCGACGGGATGCAGCCGGCGTGGACGCAGACCCCGCCGAGCAGCCCGCGCTCCACCAGCACGACCTGGGCGCCCAGCCGGGCCCCCTCGAGGGCGGCGGCGACCCCCGCCGGCCCTCCTCCGACGACCACCAGGTCAGCCATTGGCGACCGCCTCCTCCAACGCCGCGTGGATGTCGACCAGCCGCGGCCCGGCCCGGGTCACCCTGGCGGTCACCTCGCCGTCGACCGTCAGCTCGCGCTCGCCGTCGAGCGCCACCGTCCGGGCCCCCGCCAGCACGACCGGCTCACCGAGCGGCAGCAGCCGCCAGCCGGCGACCGGAACCAGCGCCACCACGCCAGGCGCGATCGCGGCGAGGATCTCGCGGCCCGCGCCGAGCTGCACGTGCAGGCCGGCCGGCTCGTCCACTCCGAGCGGGCGCAGCTGCCCGCCGATCGATGACAGCCCGACCGACCAGGGTGCCGCCCTGGTGAGCACCAGCTCGCGCACCCGCCCGGGATCCCAGATCGCGCGGGTGCCGACGAAGACGTCGAGGCAGGCGGCGGCGTCGATCAGCGCCACGTCGGTGGTGCCGCCGGCCAGCACCTCGATGCGCTTGACCCGCGTGCTGACCCGGTCGACGTCGACCGCGCCGGTGGCCACCAGGCCGGCCGCCATGCCGGCCACGGTCCCGTCGACCATGCTGGGAAAGACGTTGTTGGTCCCGGTCGAGATCGCCACCAGCGGCAGCTCGCCGCAGGCGGCCGCCACCGCCCGGCTGGTGCCGTCGCCGCCGAGGACCACCAGCGCCCCGACGCCCTCGGCGGCGAGCAGGCGCGCCGCCTCGGTGGAGTCGCTCGCCGAGCCGCGCGCCCGGTAGGGCAGCGGCTCCGTGGCCAGCCGCGGGGCCGATCCGTCCACCGCGGCGGCGACGATACCGGCCCGGTCGGCCAGGTAGCGGACCCCGTCGACGCCGGTGGCGGCGAGGCCGTGCAGGACGCGGCGGACGACCGCCGCCTTCTCGTGGTTCGGCACCAGCGACGCGCGGGCGGTCAGCCGCCGGATGTCCCGCCCGGCCGCCGGGTTGGCGATCAGGCCGACCGTGGCACGCACCGCCGGGCCCCCCGGCTACCCGACCGGGCCGGCGGCCAGGTGCTCGGCCAGCGCCTGCAGGAAGCGGGCCGCCGGCGCGCCGTCGACGATCCGGTGGTCGAAGGTCAGCGACAGCCACATCGTCGGGCGGATCTCGACCCGGCCGTCGACCGCCAGCGGCTTGTCGAGCATGCGGCCGACCCCCAGGATCGCGCACTGCGGCGGGTTGACGATCGGGGTGAAGGCGTCCGCGCCGAACGCGCCGAGGTTCGAGATGGTGAAGGTGCCGCCCTCGATCTCGTCGAGCGCCAGCGTGCCCGCCTGCGCCTTGGCGACCAGCTCGGCGCGCGCGCGGGCGATCTCACCGAGCGGGCGGCTGTCGGCGTCGCGGATCACCGGCACGATCAGCCCGTCCTCGAGGGCGACCGCGACGCCCATGTGCACCGCCTCCGAGGTGGCGATGCCCTGCTCGGTCAGGCTCGAGTTGAGCAGCGGATGCTCGCGCAGCAGTCGTGCGACGACCTCCACCAGCAGGTCGGTATAGGTCAGCCGGATGCCGGCCGCCGCCTCGAAACCTGCAGCCAGGGCGTCGCGCCTGGCGGCCAGGCCGCTCACCTCGGCCTCGTGGGCGATGGTGACCTGTGCCATCGTCCGAAGGCTGTCGCTCAGCCGCTCGGCGACCACCTTGCGGATGCCGGCGAAGGGCAGCAGGCTCGCCGGTGGGGTCGCCGCTGCCGGCTGGGCCGCGGCGAACGCCTCCACGTCCTCGGTGGTGACGCGCTTGCC